>JAAUYK010033527.1_pt1 | contig 19328 bp, 18 predicted proteins | sample 7278021 | NCBI WGS metagenome assembly JAAUYK01 (sample SAMN14350223, study PRJNA611818) | marine sediment metagenome | isolation source: surface marine sediment (1.8m) | place: French Polynesia: Moorea | collected 2018-08
AGCGACGAGGACATCGACCTCGCCATGAGCGGCAACGTCTGCCGCTGCGCGACCTATCACCGCATCCGCGCCGCGATCCACCGCGCGGCCGACATCCTGGAGGGCTGAGATCATGCGTGCGATCGATAGGACTGCACTCGCCCCCTCCCGCCGCGGCTTCCTCAAGCTGAGCGCCGCCGCGGCCGGCGGCCTCCTGATCGGCCATCACCTCGCAGGCGGTGTCAGCGCAGCGGCACAAGCCGCTGAAACCGCGCCGAACTTTACGCCCTTCGTCCGCATCGGCAACGACGGGCTGGTGACCGTCTTCTCCAAGCACCTGGACAAGGGCCAGGGCATCGCCACGGGTCTGGCGACCCTGGTCGCCGACGAGCTCGACGCCACCTGGGACCAGATGCGCGCCGACTTCGCGCCGGCCAACAACGAGCTTTACAAGAACCTCTTCTTCGGAATCCAGGGCACCGGCGGCTCGACCGCCATCCCCAACTCCTTCGAGCAGTACCGCAAGGCGGGCGCGACGGCGCGTGCCATGCTGGTCAAGGCAGCGGCCGGGCGCTGGAATGTTCCGGCCGGCGAGATAACCGTAGAGCGCGGCCTGATCACCCACGCGAGCGGCAAGTCGGCGACCTTCGGCGATCTGGCGGACGAGGCCGCCGCGCTGCAGGTGCCCCAGGAGGTGACGCTGAAGACACCCGACCAGTGGGTCCACATCGGCAAGACCTTCCCCCGCCTCGACACGATCAACAAGACTCTCGGCGCCCCCGACACTTACGGCATGGACCTGCAGCTCGACGACATGCTGGTCGCCGTCACCGCGCGCGCGCCGAAGTGGGGCGCGACGGTGAAGTCCTTCGACGCCGCCGCGGCCGAGGCGGTCAAAGGCGTCGTCGGCGTGATCCAGGTGCCCCAGGGCGTGACCGTCCTCGCGACCTCGACCTGGCCCGCGATCAAGGCGCGCGACCTGCTCAAGATCGATTGGGATTTCTCGGCTGCCGAGACCCGGTCGACCGCGCAGCTCGATGCCGAGTACCGGACGCTGGCCGATCAGGAAGGGCTGGTGTTCCGCAACGACGGCGACGCGGCCGCGGCCGTCGCCGGCGCGGCTGAAGTGCTCGAGGGCACCTACAGCTTCCCCTACCTGGCCCACGCGCCCATGGAACCGATCGACATCGCCATCCTCTTCAAGGATGGCAAGGCGACGCTCTGGACCGGATCGCAGCTGCAGACCAGCGACCAGGGGACAGCGGCCGCGGTGCTCGGGATCGAGCCGAAAGACGTCGCGATCAACACCCTCTGGGCCGGCGGCTCCTTCGGCCGGCGGGCGATCTACGATTCCCACTACGCCGCCGAGGCCGCGGCCATCGCCAAGGTCTGGGGGAAACCCCAGCCGATCAAGCTGGTCTACACCCGCGAGGACGACATCAAGGGCGGCTACTACCGGCCCATGTACGTACACAAGGTGCGCGCCGGGCTAGACGGCGACGGCAAGCTGGTCGGCTGGCATCACCGCATCGTCGGCCAGTCGATCCTGACCGGCTCGATCTTCGAGCAGTTCCTGGTCCACGAGGGCATCGACAAGACCTCGGTCGAGGGCGTGAAGGACGCGACCTACGCCATCCCCAACATCCGGGGCGAGCTCCAGACCACCCAGGTCGGGGTGCCCGGCCTCTGGTGGCGGGCGGTCGGCCACACCCACACGGCCTACGTCATGGAGACCATGATCGACCGCGCGGCTAAGGCGGCGGGCCGGGACCCCGTGGATTTCCGCCTGGAGCTGCTGAAGGACGACGCGCGCAAGACCGGCGTGCTGAAGCTGGTGGCGGAGAAGTCGGGCTGGGGCACCGAGCTACCCAAGGGACGCTGGCGCGGCGTCGCGGTGCAGAAGTCCTTCAGCACCTACGTCGCCGAGGTCGCCGAGGTCTCTCTTCGGGACGACGGCACGGTCAAGGTCGAGAAGGTCTGGTGCGCGGTCGACTGCGGCATCGCCGTCAACCCGGACAACATCAAGAGCCAGATGGAAGGCGGCATCGGCTACGGCCTGGGCGCGATCCTGCGCAACGAGGTCACGCTGAGCGACGGCGCGGTCGACCAAGCCAACTTCGACGACTACGAGCCGCTTCGGATGGAGGACATGCCCGACATCGAGGTCCACATCCTGCCCTCCACCGAGGCACCGACCGGCGTCGGCGAGCCGGGCACGCCGCCGATCGGCCCGGCGGTCGCCAACGCCATCGCCGCCGCGACCGGCAAGTGGCCGGAGGCCTTGCCGCTGTCCCGCGACGGACTGGTGTAAGGAGCCGTCGCTAGAAAGGGAGAAGAAGCCGGCGCCAGTGAAGGCCGGCTTCCAGGGTCATTTTGATCACCACAGAGAACACCGAGGAAGAGAAAGGTTTCTTTCGCGCGCGAAGCCCGCAGGCTGACAGTTTCTTCTCTGTGACCTCTGTGTCTCTGTGGTGAAACCCTTTTTCTTGAGGCCGTTAAGATCTGTTGTTGCGCGCGTGCAGCGGCTAGTGTCGTGTTCATGTTCACCCTCACCGACCTTCAGGAAGCCGCCGATCTGGTTCACCGTCATGTGCCGCCGACGCCGCAGCATGCCTGGCCGCTGCTGCGCGAGCGCACCGGCTGCCAGGTCTGGGTCAAGCACGAGAACCACACGCCGATCGGCGCCTTCAAGCTGCGCGGCGGCCTGACCTACCTGAGCGACCTCAAGGCGCGCGATCCGGCGATCAAGGGCGTGATCGCCGCGACCCGCGGCAACCACGGGCAGTCGATCGCCACGGCGGCCGGGCTGCTCGGCCTTTCCGCCACCGTCGTCGTGCCCGAGGGCAACAGCGTCGAAAAGAACGCGGCCATGAAGGCGCAGGGCGCGGAACTCGTGGTCCAGGGCCACGACTTCCAGGCCGCCCTCGAGTATGCCAAGGAGCGCGCCGAGGCCGAGAGCCTCGCCATGGTCGAGTCCTTCTGTCCGGAGCTGGTGAAGGGCGTCGCCTCTTACGGCCTCGAGCTCTTCACCGCGGTGCCCGACCTGGAGGCGGTCTACGTGCCGATCGGCCTGGGCTCGGGCATCTGCGGCGTCATGGCGGCGCGCGACGCCATCGGCAGCAAGGCCGAAGTGATCGGCGTGGTCGCCGAGAACGCGCCCTGCTACGCGCTTTCCTACGCCAAGGGCGAGCCGGTCTCGACCAATGTCGCCGACACCATGGCCGACGGCATGGCCTGCCGGGTGCCCGTGGCCGAGGCGGTCGCCCTGATCAACGCCGGCGCCGCGCGGATCGTCAAGGTCTCCGACGACGAGATCAAGGTGGCCATGCGCGCCTACTTCAGCGACACCCACAATGTCGCCGAGGGCGCCGGCGCGGCGCCTCTGGCCGCCCTGCTCCAAGAGAAGGACGCCATGGCCGGCAAGAAAGTCGCGGTCGTGCTCTCGGGCGGCAACATCGACAAGGATGTTTACCGCGAGATCCTCGATGGCGGGATCGCCGCCGAAGATTAGGGCGCGGGTTCGGCGTCGAACCTTAGCGGGAAGAGCGCCGTTTCAGTGGAATTGGTCGATGACCGCGAAGATCACGCCGGATTGGATGGCGACGGCACAGACCGCAACGCAGCCCAGACGCCGCTGTCTGGATCCGAAGACGTCGATCCTCAAGAACGGCAAGTAGAGCAAGAGCGGCAGGGTCGGCAGGAGATAGCGGCCCTGAAAGCCGACGACCGTGGGAGACCCGACGGGCGACCATTGCAGGTACAGAAAGAACAACGCCGCGACAACGATCGCGACGAAGAGACCCGTCTGCGCGCCGAGCCCTACAGCCGACGTCATGCGGCCGAGATCCACGCGGTCGCCGGACGCGAGGTGAACGAGGGCCGCAAACCAGAGCACATAGATCCAGACAGGCGGCGACACCAAACGCCAACCGATGTGGGCGACGATATCCGCGCTCGCCTGTCCAACGAAGTCCGGGTTGGCAATTGTCCGGAAAAGGACGAGCAGGAACTCCCAAGGGGCCACGAGCAGGCGTCCCAGCTGCTCCCCGGACCGCACCCCTCCCCTGCCATCGGCGCTGTAGGTGAGGTCGCCGATCATCTGTGTCTTGACGACCAGCGCCCAGACAAGCGCGATCGCGAGGCCGGGCAGGAGCAGGACGGCCATGGCCCGGGCCTTCGCCCTCATCGATCCGAACTTCTCGACCGGGATCAGCACCGCCAGCAGCGGCAAGAGGATGTAGGGGGCCTTGAAGACACCGAAGAGAGCGCCCAGCGCCGCCAACTGCGCCAAGGATGCGCGGTCCAGGCGCCCGTCACCGCCGGCGATGTTGGACACGCGCACGCAGAAGAGGAAGGCAACGCCGGTGAGAAACGCGTCGATGTTGATCGTGCCGAGATAGCACACGGCCGTAGGCGTCAGCGCGATCAAAAGGAAAAGCGGGTGGCGGGCCGGGACGCTTCTCAAGGCCAGGAACATCAGACAGAGACCGAGGATCAATGTCGTCGCCCGGCAGAGATACAAGATGGCGATCGGCGGCAGATCGAAGGCGAGGCCGGCCCACATGGAGGGCGCATAGGGGATGTAGGCGAGCGGATTGTGGATGCGCAGAACGATTTCCGTCGGGTTGTCGTGTGGGACGAGCTGATCGCTCAGCAGCGGCGTACCCGCCAGCGCTCGCCACTCCGCCGAAGTGAAGGGCTCACCGCTCTTGACATGCTCGAAGGCGATTTCGCGGAAGGCACGAAGTCCCTCCGGGAGCGTTTCCGAGCCTGTCCAATTGCCGGTCGCCACTTCATAAGCGCGGACAAAGTTCCACGGTTCGTCAGTCATCGCCATCGGCGGCATCAGGGCGAGGTAGGCGAGGCCGAAGACCGCTCCGATCGCCAGATACAAGCGCTCCGGCCGTTCAAGCAGGGATGAAATCGTCAGGAGTCTTGCCACAGCCTTCACGAAAGAAACGGACACTGGCAATGCGAGACGCGGGCCGAGTCTCAGGATCGACCACAAAAAAGATCCTTATTCGAGAGGGTTAAGATTTTGTTTGAGAGGGATTGAGAACGGTGCGGCGCCGCGCTACCAGCCCCCGGTCTCCAGCCAGCGGTCGACATGGTCGAGGCGGTCGTGGCCCCAGAAGGGCTCGCCGTCGATCAGGATGAAGGGCGACCCGAAGACGCCCCGTTCGATCGCCCCGTCGACCTCGGCACGCAGGCGGTCCTTCACCGCCTGGTCCTGGAGCGCGGCCGAGAGGGCTTCGCCGTCGACTCCGAGACCCGCGGCGACCGACACGACCGCGGCGGCGCCGCTCATGTCGCGGCCCTCGGCGAAGGAAGCCCGATAGACCGCCTTGGCGAAGTCCCGGGCCAAGCCGGGATCCTGGTCGTCCAGCCAATAGAATGCTCTCGAGGCGGCCACCGACATGAAGGGAAAGGGCGACGGCAAGGTGAAGTTTACGCCCATGAGGCGCGCCGCCCGTTCCAGGTCGGTGCGCGCGTAGGCGCCCTTCAGGGGGATATCGAGCAGCGGTTCGCTGCCCGTGGCCTTGAACACAACGCCGATCAGGAACGGTCGCCAGGTCACGCGCCGCCCGTGCTTCCGGCCCAACGCATCGATCCGTTCGGCCGCTAGATAGCCGTAGGGACTGGAAAAATCGAAATAGAAATCGATCGCCTCGGCCATCGCGGGACCCCCGGGTTCTTAGCAGAGGGGTCACCACTAGCACCCGCTGGCCGGGGGGAGCAAACACCCGGTGGCTTTAGCGACCGCCCCAGAGCGGACGGGCTCCAGGTCACCAGACCACGAAGCAATCTTGCCGCTTGGCTTTGAGCAGTTCGCAAAGCGCATCGGCCTCGGCCCGGTCCTCGAAGGGACCGGTCTGCACACCGAACATGGTTCGCCCGCCGGGCTGCCGCTCCTGCAGGCGCAGGTCCTTGCTGCCCAGGAGAGCCCCGAGACCCTGCTTCAGTCGGACGCGCTCCCGTTCGGCGGTCGCGCTGTTCGGGAGGGAGGCGAGCTGGATCCAGTAGGCCTTGCCCTTCGCGCCGAGTGGCGCCGCGCCGGCCACCGGCAGAGCGGCGGAGGTCACCGGCGCCTTCGCCGGCGGCGGCGATTCAACCGCTTTCTCGTGCGCTGCGAGCAGGCGCTCGAGCGCGGCCGCCGCCTCGGGGTAACCCTCTTCGATCGCCGTCCGGTACCAGTCCGCCGCTGCTACGGCATCGGCGAACTGCGGCTCGATGCCCAGGGCTTCGAGCTCCTCCGGGTCGTAGCTGGCGGCGAGCCTGGCCGCGGCCTTGGCGCTGCCCTGGGACGCGGCCAGCCTGTAGAGCAGGCGCGCCGACTCGACGTCCTGGCGGTCGAGCATTCCGTCGGCCCGCGCGATCACCCGGTCGATCAAGTGGTCGGTTACGCTGGTCTCGGCTTGCGGCGCCTCCGCCTTCCCCGCGTCACCGGCCTCCGCGGGGGAGGACGCCGTCACGGCGAGGACGGCGAACACAGGCAGAACCGCCACGAGGCCGCTCCGGCCGCGGATCCCTATTTCGCGCATCACCGCGCTGCCCATCTCGGAAAACTCTGGTTTCCGGCCTGCACAAGATTTTGTAAGCAGCATATACCGAGGCGGCCGAGTCGTTCCAGAGCGCGCTCAGGAGGCGGCGATCTGGCGTCCAATGATCAGGCGCTGGATGTCGGAGGTGCCTTCGTAGATCTGGCAAACCCGGACGTCGCGGTAGATGCGCTCGACCGGGTAGTCGGTGAGGTAGCCGTATCCACCGTGGATCTGGATCGCATCGGAACAGACCTTCTCCGCCATCTCCGAGGCGAAGAGTTTGGCCATAGCCGCCTCCTTGAGGCAGGGCCGGCCGGCGTCGCGCAAGCGCGCCGCCTCGATCACCATCAGCTCGGCGGCGTGCAGCCGGGTCGCCATGTCGGCGAGGCGGAAGGAGACCGCCTGCAGGTCGAGGATCGGCCCGCCGAAGGCCTCGCGCTCCCGGGCGTAGGCGAGCGCAGCCTCGTAAGCGGCGCGCGCCATGCCGACCGACTGGGCTGCGATGCCGATCCGGCCGCCCTCGAGGTTGGAAAGGGCGATGCGGTAGCCCTGTCCTTCCTCGCCGAGCAGGAGGTCCGGCGTCAGCTTCATGTCCTCGAAGACGATCTGGCAGGTGTCGGAGGCCTTCTGCCCGAGCTTGTTCTCGACGCTCGCGACCGTGTAGCCGGCCGTATCGGTCGGCACAATGAAGGCCGAGATGCCCTTCTTGCCGGCCGCCGGATCGGTCACCGCGAAGGCGATGGCGAGGTCGGCCTCGCGGCCGGAGGTGATGAACTGCTTCACCCCGTTCAGCACGTAGTGATTGCCGACCTTCTCGGCGCGGGTCTTGATCGCCGCCGCGTCGGAGCCGGCCTGGGGCTCGGTCAGGCAAAAGGCGCCGAGCATCTCGCCCCGCGCCAGGGGCTTCAGGAAGCGCTCCTTCTGCTCGGGCGTGCCGAACTTCAGGATTGGCATGCAGGCCACCGAGTTGTGCACCGACATGATGGTGGAGCAGGAGCCGTCGCCGGCCGCCACCTCGATCAGCGCCAGGGCGTAGGCGACGTGGTCGGCGCCAGCGCCGTCCCATTCCCCGGGCACCAGCATGCCCATCAGACCCAGCTCGGCCATGCCCGCCACCGCTTCCGTGGGGAAGCGCTGCTCCCGGTCCCATTCCGCCGCCTTGGGCGCCAGATGCTCGCCTGCGAAGGCGCGCGTCGTGTCGCGGATCAAGATCTGCTCTTCGGTCAGGTCCATCGCCCTACCCCGCCATCGCCCGGTTCGGTGCGGGAAAGCGCCGCCCGAAGGTGAAGGCCTCGGCGCTCGGCCCTTTCTTCTCCAGACGCGCCAGGCGCTCTCGGGCCTCGAACACGTCCGGTCGATGGCCGGCGGGGACCCACCACAAGGCGAGATGAGGTCCCTCTGCCTTCTCGAACCAGCCGCGGCGCCGGGCCAGCACTCCCGCGTGGCCGCCCTTGTAGACATAGTCGAACAGCGCCTCGACGCTCTCCCAAACCGAGAGATTGACGATGACAAGGGGATCGTCGAAGGCGCGGATCTCGGTCGCGTTGCCGCTCTCGTCCTGGAGCCGCCAGACGAAGCCCGGGCTCGCCTCGGCCAGGGCGTTGATGCGGTCGAGCGCCGCCACGAAGTCCGCCATCAACGGATCGTCGAGCGGCGCTAGGGCCCGCGCGATGTTCAGCTGGGCCAGATGGAACTTCACTCCACTCACCACGGCAGCTCGCTGCCGTCGTAATTGAAGAAGCGCCCCGTCTTGCTGATGTCGAGGCTCTCGATGACCGCCCGCAGGCCGGCGATGCTCTGGGTCGCCGTAAGGTCGGCTTCCGTGCCGCCCATGTCGGTCTGGACCCAGCCCGGGTGCACCGCCACGACCGTGATGCCGCGCGCCGCGAGATCGACCGAGAGACCCTTGGTGACCATGTTCAAGGCCGCCTTGGATGCTCTGTAGAAGTAGCTGCCCGAGCTCTGCAGCTGGCCGATCGAGCCCATTATGCTCGAGATGTTGACAATCAGCTTGCGCTCGCTGGCCGCGACCTGCTCGACGAAGCGCTCCGCCATCCTGAGCGGCGCGATGCTGTTGATCCGAAAAACCGCTTCCCATAGGTCGTAGTCGGTTTCGCCGAAGCCCGTGCGGGGACCGTAGACGCCCGCGTTGTTCAGCACCAGGTCGATGGGCCCGCCGACCAGCTCACGGGACAGGTTGGCCACTTTGAGGCCGTCCGTGACATCCAGCCTATGCACGTCAAGGTCGCCCTCCAGTCCTTTGAGGCCCTTTGACTTTTCCGGATAGCGGCAGCAGGCGTGCACGTGCCAGCTGTCGGCCAGGAATGACCTCGTGAACTCCAGGCCGAGTCCGCGGTTGGCACCGGTGATGAGGGCAGTCGGCACGGTCAACTCCTCTTTTCGCTTCAGCGCTCAGGCGTAGTGTGGCGGCTCCGGGTCGGACCGCCGTTTGGGCCGGCGGACCAGCTCGCCGCCGCAGTTCGGACAGCGGTGACCCAGCGTCCGGGCACAGGACGGGCAGAAGGTGCATTCGTGGCTGCAGATATAGGCGTCGCCCGCGGGGGATACACCCGCTTCGCACTTCTCGCAGGCGGGCTTCATGCTCAGAGCCATGACGCGCCTCCCCCGCCGGCCCTCAAAGCTCCGGCTCTCCCTGTTCGATCCAGGCCTGGTAGGCGGCCAGGGCCTCGTCGCCGGGCGGGTAGAGGCCGAGCACGGGGGCGCCGCCCTTGACCTTCATCTGGGCGAAGCGCTCGAAGCGTTCCTGTTCAACCGCGTCGCGGACCACCTCGGCAGCCAGATTCCGGGGCACGACGATGCAGCCGTCCTCGTCGCCGACGATGACGTCGCCCGGCACGACGGCCACCCCGCCGCAACCGACCGGCACCTGCCAGTCCGCGAAGACGAGACGGGCGATAGACGGCGGCGCCACCGCGCCGGTCGAGAACACGGCGAGGTCGAGCGGACGGATCTCGGCGACGTCGCGGAACGGGCCGTCGCTGACCACGCCGACGGCGCCGCGGGCGACCAGCCGGGCGGCGAGGATGTCGCCCAGGGTCGCCGCGCCCGCCTCGCCGCGCGCGTCGATCACGACGAAGCTCCCCGCCGGCACCTCCTCGATCGCCTGACGCAGGGAACCCGGCCTGGCGTAGCTATCGAGGCTGGCGATGTCCTCGCGCATCGGGATGAAGCGCAGCGTGAAGGCCGGCCCGGCGGCGCGCGGCCTGGCGGGATCGAGCGGCCGGGGACCGATCATCGAGCCGTTGCGGATGCCGCGCTTCAGCAGCTGCATGGAGAGCGTCGCGGCGGAGACCGTGCTCAACGTCTCCAGGACTTCCCGGGTGATCTCTATGGTCTCGCGGCTCATGGCGGCTCAGACTCGGTCGATGCTCGGCCGCGAGACTAGAGCGGATCATGTTTAGATGGAACCACTTCGTGGTTTCCAACCAACCATGTGAATCCGCTCTATATCTCAGGTTTAGAGCAGAACGCGATCAAATGGAATCGCCGGGGCGGCCCATCGATCCTGTGAATCCGCAACAGACGCCTCGAGGCAATATCGCCCTGGGCTTATCTGGGGACGAGAATGATGCGGTCGTTCTGGTCGTCGATGGTCAAGCGGAAGCGCTCCAGGAAGCTCATGCCGAGAAGGGTCTGCTCGCCGAGCTTGCTGTCTTCGATGAACGAGACGGCGACCCTCTTTTCGGCCACCCGGCCCACCTTGATCGTCCGCAACCAGCCCGACTTGATCGGCACCCGGCCGGCGGCGGTCTCGGCCCAGCCGTCGGTCAGGTCCTTGCTTTCGAAGCCGAGGCTTCCGGTCATCGATAGCGGCAGCACCACCATGGTCGCGCCGGTATCCAGCATCAGCGGGATCTTGTGCGGCGCGCCGTTGGGACCGACCAGCTCGGCTTCGACGACATGGTGCAACCCGCGCCGGGTCGTGGAGACGCTCGCCTGCGCGAGCACGGCCGCGGCGCTGGGCGCCGGACCCAGAACGCGCAGCTCCTTGATCCGGCCCGCGGAATCGTAGACCAGCACGTAGTTGTAGCCTTCCAGAATTGCCCTGATACGCCGCGAGACCGGAACCGATGCGGGGAGCGGCGTGTCGGGCCGGGCCTCGATCTCGGGGAGACGCTCAGCGTGGCTGACCGCGAAGCCTTCCGCCAGCGCCAGGGTGTAGAGACGCTCGCGTAGGCTCTCGGCCGCCGCCGTACCCGCCCAGAAGAGCGCGACCAGCACCGGGACAACGGCCCCGCGCCCGGCTCGCATGAACATTCCGACCATGGGCAACCCTTCCCCCGCAGAAGACTTGCTGCCCAAGAGACTACACGATGCCGGTCCAGCGGTGAACAGGCCTCTCGGCGGCCTGGCGGGGCCGAGAGAAACCGGTGCGGGATCACATACTGCGACAGGACCGCAGAGCGTTGCCGCCACGACATGATCCGTTCGTTGTAACTTGTTGGCGCAGGTTCACGGGATCTGATGGACTGCCGCGGACGGTTCCATCAACCCCGATCTGCTCTAGGCATCGGCTTCTGGCGTCGATGCCTCTCTGTTTCGCTTGCGGAAGGCGATCACCGCAGCTCTGACCGTAGAAAAAACATACGCTTCACGTGATTCGTGTCTCCGTTTCAACCAGTCGCCTGTAAAAAACCGCCCAAGACTGGTCTTGGCACGGGCGTTGGCAAGCGTGATGCCTCGCGCCGCCAACTCCTCGCGCAGCTCGTCGATCTTCTGAATGGCGGTCACATCTAATATGTTGACCGGGCTAGCATCGACAACGACCCATTCGACGGGTGTCTCGGACTCGGCGATGGCTTTGAGCAGGCGCTGCTTGAAGTAGTCGACGTTGAAGAACAGAAGGTCGGAGTCGAAGCGGTAGATGAGCAGTCCCGGGTAGGTTTTCGCCTCCGGGTAGTTCTCGAGGCTATGGAAGCCCCTTACGCCCATTGCCTTGGTACGTCCCAGGATCGCGTCATGGGGCCGGGACCCGACGTGAAGCAGCCAGATGAAAGTCAGACCGACGGCGACAAAGACGCCTTCGAGCGCGCCCAGGACGAGAACGCCGAGCGTGGTGGTGAGCGACAGCAGAAGCTCGCGGCGGCTGATGACGAAGAGATCGCGCAGTGCCGCGAAATCGAACAGGCCGACCGCCGCAACCATGATGACCGCAGCCAGCCCAGCCTGCGGCACGAAGGCGAGCGGTTCGGTCAAGAAGAACAAGACCACGAGCATGCTGGCGGCGGCGACGATGCCGACCAGCTGGCTCTTGCCTCCCATGGCGTTGTTGACCGCCGTCCGCGAGTCGGCGCCGGTAACAGGGAAACCCTGCGCTAATCCGGTCACGATGTTCGCGGCGCCGAAGGCGACCATTTCCTGGTTGGAATCGATCTCGTAGCGGTTGCGGCTGGCGAAGCTCTTGGCCGTCAGCACGCCGCTGGTAAAGCTGATCAGCATGAGAGCGGCCGCATCAGCGAAAATCCGCTCGTAGGTCTCCACGTCGAACAGCGCGAAATGGAACGTCGGGAGCCCCGCCGGAACGGCGCCGATCGCCGCGACGCCCTGCTCCTGGAGTCCCAGGGTGGCGACCGCGACGAGACCGACAATCACAACGACCAGGGCGGCGGGCAGCTTAGGCACGAAGCGGCGGATCAGAAGCAGAAGGACCAGCAGGCCGATGCCGAGCACCAACGTCGGCACGTGGACCTCGTCGATCTTGTCGATGGGCTCGACCAGCTTGGCGAAGAAATCCTTGGCCTCGCCCTCGTAGCCGAGGAACTTCGGAACCTGCCCGACCAGGATATACAGGGCGATACCGTTGAGAAATCCCACGAGTATGGGGTGGGAAAGGAAATTCGCGATGAAGCCGAGTCGGAGGAAACCGGCAATGACGTAGAGGACGCCGGTCATCAAGGTCAGGACCACCATGAGCGCCAGGTACTTCTCGGGATCGCCGCCGGCCAGGGTCCCGAGGCTGGCCGCGACCATGATGCAGGTCGCGGCGTCGGGCCCGACCATGAGCTGGCGGGAGGACCCGAACAGGGCGTATACCAGGAGCGGGAAGATCGCCGAGTACATGCCGACCACCGCCGGGACACCGGCGAGCTCGGAGTAGGCGATGCCGACGGGCAGGGCGATCGCGGCGACCGACAACCCCGCGGCCAGGTCGTGCGAAAGCCAGGATCGATCGTAGCGGGACAGGGTTTCGAGGCCCGGCACAAAGCGATGGATGAGGCGCCGGACCGTTCCCGGTTCGTCTCCATTGAGTGTCATGATCTTCCCCGACAGCGTGTAATCAAACTTTCATTATTGCTTACTTGTCGGGGTGCCGCCGTCAATAAAATAGCATGAGAGGCTTCGGGCGCCGTTGACCCATCTCCGAAGCGGGCGTTCTACCCTCTTCCAGAGACCGCTTTGGAACCTGCGGGTTCGGCGTTTAGGCGGTCTTCGGTCCGGCCCGCTGGGCGCAGTCCTCGTACATCTCGCCGAGCAGCCCGAGCATGTCGTGCAGCGTCTGCGCGGAACCGGCCTGCTGCGGCCGAGCTTCCCGGCTGAGCGACATCGCCTGCTCCAGCAGGGGCAGCGCCTCGGCGTAGTGCTTCGAGGAATAGTGCCGCGTCGCCAGGTCGATCATCGCCAGGTGGTTCTCGGGATCGATCTGAATCGCGAGTCCGAGCACGGCGATCGCCCGCTTGACCTTCAGCTCCGTGGCGTGGTCGGTCAACATCACGGAGAGCTCGTGCATGGCCGTGTCTGGCTCGTAGTTCATCAGGCGGACGAAATCCTCGCGGTCGAAGTCGTCACGCTCGACCAGGAGAATGAACTCGATGATCTTGTCCCGCTGCTCGAGGCGGGAGGCGAGCTCCATCAGGAACTCTTTAGGCAAATGATCCCACTCCTCCCGGCTCTCCAGGAGGCGGAAGGGCAGTTCCCACTCCGCCACCCCGGTCTTGACCAGCTTTCTGTATTTGCGGCGCAGAGCCCGCTGGCCCGAGGTCGCGGCGAGACGAGCGCGCAGCCGCAGCACGACCAGCAGCAGGACGAGCCCGCCGATCAGCATGAGCTGGGTCAGGGGATCCAGGCCAAGGAGGAAGGCGCGAAAGTCCTCGAGCACCGTGAAGAAGAGCGAGCCCATTTGGCCCAGGACCTGATCCATCGCCGAACACTCCCATGGGCGAGCCCCGCCCTAGGGGCCGGAGGCTAAGCCGATGCCCGCCATGCTAGTGTTCGAGCGTAAACAATTCCTCCTAGTTTAACATTTATTTTTCAAAAACAGAGGGTTAACCGCCGTTCATTATAAGCCGCCCGCACTGGTTCACGCGGTCTCCGAGAACAGCTCTCGGCCGATCAGCCAACGGCGGATCTCGCTGGTCCCGGCGCCGATCTCATAGAGCTTGGCGTCGCGCAGCAGGCGCCCGGTCGGGCTGTCGTTGATGTAGCCCATGCCGCCCAGGGACTGGATCGCCTCCAGCGCCATCCAGGTGGCCTTCTCGGCGGCGTAGAGGATCGCGCCGGCGGCGTCCTTGCGCGTCGTCTCGCCGCGGTCGCAGGCTTGGGCCACGGCGTAGACGTAGGCCTTGGCCGCATTCATCGTGGTGTACATATCGGCCAGCTTGCCTTGCATGAGCTGGAACTCGCCGATCGGCTGTCCGAACTGCTTGCGCTCGTGGAGGTAGGGCACGACCGCGTCCATGCAGGCCTGCATGATGCCGAGCGGCCCGGCGGCCAGCACCGCGCGCTCGTAGTCCAGCCCGCTCATCAGGACGTTGACGCCCTTGCCCACCGCGCCGAGCACGTTCTCCTCGGGCACCTCGCAGTCCTCGAAGACCAGCTCGCAGGTGTTGGAGCCGCGCATGCCGAGCTTGTCGAGCTTCTGCGCGGTCGAGAAGCCCTTCATGCCCTTCTCGATCAGGAAGGCCGTAATCCCGCGTGGCCCGGCGTCCGGGTCGGTCTTGGCATAGACCACCAGGACCTCGGCGTCGGGCCCGTTGGTGATCCACATCTTGCCGCCGTTGAGCACGTAGCGGTCGCCCTTCCTGTCGGCCCGCGTGCGCATGCCGACCACGTCGGAGCCGGCGCCCGGCTCGCTCATGGCCAGCGCGCCGACGTGCTCGCCGGAAATCAGCTTGGGCAGGTAGCGGGATCTTTGGTCGGGATTGCCGTTGCGCCGGATCTGGTTGACACAGAGGTTCGAGTGGGCGCCGTAGCTGAGGCCCACCGAGGCCGAGGCGCGGCTGACCTCCTCCATGGCGACGCAGTGCTCGAGGTAGCCCATCCCGGCGCCGCCCAGCTCCTCCTCGACCGTGATGCCCAAGAGCCCCAGCGCGCCCAGGCGCGGCCAGAGGTCGCGCGGAAACTCGTTCGTCCGATCGATTTCGTCGGCGCGCGGCGCGATCTCGTCGGCGGCGAAGCCGGCCACGCTGTCGCGCAACATGTCGGCGGTTTCGCCGAGACCGAAGTTGAAGGGCGGCACCTGATTGGGGATCATGGAAGGCCTTTCCTCTGAACGCGGCGCCTCATGGTCGAGCCGCCGGGTGACCAGGTCAAGGCCCGCTTTCGCTGGGCGGTAAGTCGGTCTAGAGTTCCGACGAAGCAACGGCCACAAAGACAGCTCTTCGGCGGATCATGACGGTTCAGCACTCAACAAGAGATAATGGCACGCGTCGGGCGCGCACCGTGGCGCCCGTGTACCTTCTTGGCCGCACCGGGCTGATCGCGCTCTGCCTCGGCGCGCTGACCGCCTGCGAGTACAAGGCCGGCGCCAGCTGGTACGACGACCATAGCAAGCCCGGCGCTTCCAGGCAGCAGACGACCGCGGCCGTCAACGAGTGCCGGCAGGAGATCCAACAGACCCGCGGGGCGGCCGCCACCAGGAGCGCGGCTATGGGGAGGCAGCGAATGGAAGACTGCCTGCGGCAACGCGGCTACTCCAAGCGCCGCGGACCCTCCGGCCGGTGAGCGCCGGGCTGAGGACCAATCGCGAACGTCAGCCGACAGACTTCCAGTAGGTGTCCTTCTTGGTCACATAGCCGTCGCGAAATTCCCAGAGATCGCAGCCCAGGTACTCGAACGGTTCGCCACCCATTGGCGTGCCCCGCACGACCCATTCCGAAATCGCCTTGGTCTGGTCGCAGATCCAGTGCCGCATCTCTTCCCAACGCATGTCGGGGATTTGCCCATAGCGCGCTGTCAGGACTTGGCCGATCTCCGCCTTGCCCTTGCACCGCCTGCCCTCCGGGGTATGGGGACCGCGCGCCATCAGCCACTCGCAGTCCTCCGTGAAATGGGACAGGATCGCCGCCACGTCGTGCCGGTTGAATCCGTCCTGGATCTCGTCCAGCAACTCCATCGTGACCTCCCGCGCCATCGGCTTTCCCTCCCGTTTGTTGTGCCGTTCGAGCCGGCTACCCCGCCTTGTCCGTCTTGCCGTGCATGGTCATGAGCGTCTGCAGCAGCTTGGCGCAGATCTTCTCCTGGCCCGCCTTGCCGGCGAAGACCTCGACGTCGCAGATCGTCAGCGTCCGCCCTGGCTTGATCACCCGGCCCAGCGCCCGGAGCCGCTCGCCCGCTGCCGGGGCCAGGAGGTTGATCTTGAACTCCGTAGTCAAGACCGAGGTCTCCGCCGGGAACAGCGTGAAGGCGGCGTAGCCGCCCGCCGAGTCCGCAATGGTCGCGGTGACCCCGGCGTGGAAGAAGCCGTGCTGCTGGCAGAGGTCCTCGCGGTAGGGCAGCAGAATCTCGACCAGCCCCGGCTCGACCCGGGTGAGCTCGGCGCCGATCAGGCCCATGATCGACTGCCGCGCGAAGGAGTCGCGGACGCGCTGATCGAACTTGGCATCGGCGGGTTGGAAACTCGTCATAGCAGGAAGAGCGCCGCCAGGCCGAGGAAGGTGAAGAACCCGACCACGTCGGTCACCGTGGTCAGGAAGACCGTGGAGGCGATCGCCGGATCGACGCCGAGGCGCTCGAGGCCGATCGGGATCAGCGTGCCGGAGAGGCCGGCGACCAGCATGTTGACCACCATGGCGGCGGCCATGAGGAGGCCCAGCTCGGGCACGCCGAACCAGAACCAGGCGACCGCGCCGGTCATGATCGCGAAGAGCAGGCCGTTGGCCGAGCCGACCAGCACCTCCTTGCCGACGAAGCGCGCCGTGTTGGCCGCGGTCAGGTCCTTCATGGCGATCGCCCGCACCGCCACCGTGAGCGTCTGGGTGCCAGCGTTGCCGCCCATGGAGGCAACGATCGGCATGAGCACGGCGAGCGCGACCAGCTGTTGGATGGTGCCCTCGAAGAGCCCGATCACCAGCGAGGCGACGACCGCCGTCATCAGGTTGACCGTGAGCCAGGAGAAGCGGGCCTTCGTGGTGTCGAGCACGGCGCTGTAGAGGTCGGTCTCGGTCACGCCGCCCATCTTCATCAGGTCCTCCTCGGCCTCCTCGTCGATCACGTGGACCACGTCGTCCACGGTGATCACGCCGACCAGGCGCCCCGCCTCGTCGAGCACCGGCGCCGAGACCAGGCCGTACTGGCGGAACTGATAGGCCACGTCCTCCTGGTCCATGGTGATCGGGATGGTGTGGACCTCGTCGTCCATGATCTTGGTCAGGCGCACCGGGCGCTTGTTGCGCATGACGCGGCTCAAGGGGATGGCGCCGATCGGCCTGTGCTTGGGGTTGACGATGAAGAGGTCGTAGAAGTCCTTCGGCAACTCCTTGTTCTTGCGCATGAAGTCGATGGCGTCGCCGACCGTCCAGGCCGAGGGCACGACCACCATCTCGCGCTGCATCAGGCGGCCGGCCGAGTCCTCGGGATAGCTCAGGCTCTCTTCGATGATCGCCCGGTAACCCCTGGGTAGCGCCGCCAGAATCCGCTTCTGGAATGCCTCGTCCAGGTCTTCGAAGACGTCGACCGCGTCGTCGCTCTCCAGCGCCGAAAGAGCGCGGGCGAGACCCCGGGGACCGATCTGCTCGATCACCTCCTCGCGAATCCCGGCGTCGAGGTAGGTCAGGACCTCCGGCTCCAGAGCCGGCTGCAGGACATCGACCGCCTTGGCGCGCAAGTCGCGGGTCAGGGACTCGAGCAGGTCGGCGAGGTCGGCGACGTGGAGCGAATCGATGAAGCCCAGGAAACGCTCGCGATCGTCCTCCTCCAGGGCCTCCTCGACCGCATAGATCAGCTCGTCTGGCAGAGCCACGTTCTCGTCGGGCGCGGCGAGCGGGTGCTCGGGATTCGTGGCGGCCTCGCTGGGGGGTGGCTCGGTCATGGCACGGCGCGCCTCGCCCTAGTACCCACTATCAGGATTAGGTGTGCCGTCTAATTGCCGAGGCGCTCGTCCGGCTAGGGGGGCGTAGGCCCGGCGCTGCGCGCGGTGCGAAAGCGATGCCGAAGCATCGGTGAGCGCCGCTGACGACGTCGGACGGGCGCCTCGGCAACCCTGCGGGCGAGCTATCAAGACTTTCGGCCCCGTTGAGACCAATGGGGGTCGCGCGGCCCTTGTGATGGCCCGCATCACCGCGAACCACGCTCCTAACCGAAAGTCTCGATAGCTCGTCATACGACACACCTAATCCTGATAGTGGGTACTAATCGCGATCCTGGGCGTCGACCACGGCGACCGCCGTCATGTTGACGATACCCCGGGCGGTCACTGTGGAGTTCAGCACGTGGGCTGGAGCGCTGGTGCCGATCAGGATCGGGCCGACCGGCAGGCCGTCGCCCAGCACCTTGACCAGGTTGAACGCGATGTTCGCCGCGTCGAGGCTCGGCAGGATCAGCAGGTTGGCCGCGCCCTCGAGGTGGGAATTGGGGAAGAGGCGCGCACGGATCTCCTCGTCCAGCGCGGCGTCGGCGCGCATCTCGCCCTCGACCTCGATGTCGGGATGGCGCTCGTGCAGGATCGCCATGGCCTTGCGGACCTTGGCGGCGCAGGCCGCCCGGGAAGAGCCGAAGCTGGAGTGGGACAAGAGCGCGATGCGCGGGTCGAGGCCGAAGCGCCGTACGTTGCGCTCGGCCAGGACGGTCATGGCCGCCAGGTCCTCCGCCGTCGGATCGACCGTTATATGGGTGTCGGCGAAGAAGTAGGTGCCCTGGGACAACACCAGGGCGCTCAGCGCGGAGATGTCCTCCACGCCCTCGGCGCAGCCGATCAGGTTGAGGACCTGAATCAGGTGGTCCCGGTAACCGCCTTCCATGCCGCAGATCATGGCGTCGGCATAGCCGAGCTTGACGGCCAGCGCCCCGATCGCCGTGGTGTTGCTGCGCACGACCGTGCGGGCGACGTCGGGCGTGACGCCCTTGCGCTCCATGATCTCGTGATAGGCGGTCCAGAACTCGCGGTAGCGCGGGTCGTCGGCCGGATCGATCAGCTCGAAGTGCTCGCCCTGGGCGATCCTCAGGCCGAGCCGTTCGATCCGCTGGGCCACCACGCCGGGACGCCCGACCAGGATCGGCTTGGCCAGCCCCTCGTCGATGGCGACCTGGACGGCGCGCAGCACGCGCTCGTCCTCGCCCTCGGCATAGATCACCCGACGCGGATCGCGCTTGGCGCGCTCGAACAAGGGCTTCATCAGCATGCCCGAGCGGAACACGAAGCGGCCGAGCCGGTCGGCATAGGCCGCGAAGTCCTCGATCGGCCGGGTCGCCACGCCGCTGTCCATCGCCGCCTTGGCGACCGCCGGCGCGATCTCCAGGATAAGGCGCGGATCGAAGGGGCTGGGAATCAGGTAGTCCGGGCCGAAGCGCGGCGACTCGCCGCCCAGGGCCTTGGCCACCACCTCGGAGGCCTCGGCCGTGGCCAGATCGGCG
>JAAUYK010002809.1_pt1 | contig 19323 bp, 17 predicted proteins | sample 7278021 | NCBI WGS metagenome assembly JAAUYK01 (sample SAMN14350223, study PRJNA611818) | marine sediment metagenome | isolation source: surface marine sediment (1.8m) | place: French Polynesia: Moorea | collected 2018-08
GCCAGCCGGCCATGTGTTGTTATGTAACTCCTAAAATGGCAGAGTGCGCGACTGACTAGAACCATATCTGAGGTCATAACGCGATCGGCGCACGTTCCAGACGTGCCCAGTCAGATGACGTTTTTGGGGGGTCGTCTGGGGCCATCCGTGGGATGGTCATTAGAGTTCTACATAACCCTTCGAACGAAAACGTTACGCCTTCGTTTGTGCAGCCAGCCCCTATATATGTCCAACAATGTCGTCACGTACGCAAGCGGACGGCTTCCTCAAATCCCATTTGTACGTCTGTCAAGCTCGATCTGTGAGGCAAGCTCAGCGGACTGTATAGCATCGCCGTGTAATTGCTCGGGTCATGTTTCACCATGCAACTGCGATTCGACACGTGTGCCAACCGAGTTATTTGTCCTTTTTTCCAGGAGTGCAAGAAGAACTTTGAGGGCGCGAGCAACTTTTACAGCGTGGACGACCAGCCGTGCTGCGGACCGTGCGCCGGCGTCGTCGAGTAAAGATGAGAAGGAGGCTAATTTATTCGACGGCGGCGAAGACCAACTACGGCTTCGTGTCTCCTTTGCCGCCGCTTGTATCTTTCGCCAACGAGACGTCGAGTTGGCTGCCGCCGTTTATTACTACTATGTTGCCATGAAGGAGTTGTGTGTGAGCGCGAGCGAGCGAGCGCGTCGATCGTTGGCGGTACGAGTACGTATGTAAATCGAGGACGGCTATGCATGCATGAGTGCGACAATACCACGACTTGCTTATTATCGCATCTAGCTGCCAGTCAGCTCATCTTCTTCATGCAGATCTTTTTTCCACTGCGTGGTAACTAGCTCTCATCGAAGGACAGCATCGCACACACACGTACTTCAGGCGTCGATGAAAAGTAAACCATATTGCATGAACGGCGTCGATCGACGCCACCACGTACGCACGCGAGGAGGGGCTAATGAATTCTAGGTCTTTATGGCCGACGGAAATGAGGGCGTTGCGCAACAACTGCTGATGTCTTAAGATTTCGTCTCTCCGCAAAAGAGAGCTCCGTACGTGTATTTAGTGACTGTGATTGGCAGTAGCTAGTAGTGTATAAATGAGGCGAAAAAGTAGTACGTAGTGAACAGCACACTCACTAGAAACGGATGGGCAGTGAGATCACCCTACTCGTAATTAAAAGCTGGCTGGCTGGATACACTCGATCCGGTGATTACGACTCAAAGTCGAAGTTGTAGCCGGTCTCAAAGCGGTTCAGCGTCAGCTTGCCGAGAGGGAAGAAGTTCCTCGGGGCGGCCGTCGTCGCCTCGTACTGGGCGCTGTCGAACTGGATGTAGATGGGCTCGGAGGCCTTCTGCTGGGGCTGGGGGGCCGGCTGTGGGGCGGGCCTGCGGGCGGGGGCGGCCGGGACATCGCGGCTAGAGGTGGTGAAGCCAGCCTGGTGACCGGCCTGGTGACCGGCCTGGTGGCCGCCGGTGGCAGCGAGGCTGGCGATGTAGGAGGCGGCGTTGGAGTGGCTGTCGTCGAAGGGGTTGACGAAGGGGTTGACGCCCTGGCAGTCGGCGCAGTTGGGCACCAGAGAGGCCTGGCGGGCGGCCAGGGAGTTGGGGTCGTACTGCAGGGCGTTCACGTTGTACTGGAAGTTCCTGTGGGTCGGGTCGTGGGGGTTGATGAACGGGTTGCCGGCGGGGCGGGCGGCCTGGGCCGGCTGGGAGCGCACCACGTAGTCGAAGGTCTGCTGGGGCTGCTGCTGCTGCCTGACGGGGGCGGACTGCTTCTGGGGGACGGCGACGTAGGTCCTGGTGGCCTTGGGGGCGGGGCGGGGAGCAGGCCTGGCGGCGGGCCTGGGAGCGGGCCTAGGGGCGGGAGCGGCCTTCTGGACAACCTCGAGCTCGGGCTCGGGCTCGGGGCGGTAGGCGGCGGCGGTCTGGCCGCCGGACGGGATGTGGTCGCCGCTGATGATCCTGAAGCCCTCCTTGCCGGCGGAGTACCTCACGACGTAGTTCTTGCCGTCGGCGCCGGTGTAGCTGTACTCGCCGATCCTGTCGCCGTTGGCGGCGGTCTCCTCCCTGAAGACGACGCCGTCCTCGGTGGCGTAGGCGGCTCCAGCACGACCGTCACCGGCGTTGAAACGCTGCTCCTTCAGAATCTTGGCCAGCTTGGGGTCGATCTGGGCGGAGGCAACGGCCACCAGGCAGGCAACAACAACCTGAAGTTTCAAATTATAGAGGAGATATTGTAGCCCAGGCTATACGTACGGACACGTGACCTCACACACTTACCAGGAACTTCATATTGCCTCTGATTCTGATCAATTCAGGTCACTCTAATTAATCGACACTAATCTGAACACCTCTAGAAATACACGCGGTACCCTCAAGTGCAGACCGTGCCAATAGTACACGTACAGTAGGAGCCGCGTTGGCCCATGGGGCGTCTTTTATACTCGGCGTCAACTCATCGGCGTCGGCGTCGGCGCCGTCATCGGCATAGGGATCGGGTGCATACAAGACGTCGCCGGTTGGTTGCGCGTCGATCGTCCGTCCGCGCCGGGCAACACGTTCGTTCGTTTGTTCTGCTTCGCGCCTATGAACAGACCGACCGAAGCTGCCCCGCCGCCGGCGCCGCCGGCAACACCTGCCCGGCCGGCTCTCGAACGCTGCATGGCTGCATGGGTATGATGCAAACGAGCGAGCTGCTGGACTTCTCGTTCGATGCCTTTTTTGCACCCGGCAATTCGGCAAACGGCATCAGCGGACGGACGGGCGGACAGACAGGACGCAAGGCGGCCAGAATCCTTCATTCTCTCTCATGCCAATCTCGGTGGACGGTCGGACAGTTCGTTGGCCAAAAGAGTCTTGCTTCATGATAGACTACGTGCACGTATATATTTTGACAGCAGTTGCGTCGGCGGCAATTCATTCACACGACCAGCGACGGCATGATGGTCCTCTTGCTGATAATCTCCGACATCTCCTTGAGGTTGGCGGCCACGCTCATGAAGTCCTGGTATGCGGCGACGGCCTTCTCCCTGCTCCCGCGCGTGTGCCGCAGGTACTTGTAGAGCAGCGCCTTGTACTTGTCCTGCGCCGACTTCACCGCGGCCGAGTGCTCCAGCGCCAGCTTCGGGTCGTCCGCGCTGAACAGCGTGACCATGGTGAAGATGCTGGCAGAGGAGATGTCCAGTCGGAGGTCGCCGATCCGGCCCATCAGCTTCGCGTACTTGGTCTGCTCGTCGTCGCCGCCGGCCCAGCTGGAGAAGAACTGGTTCCAGGACATGGGTGGCGACATGGACGGGATCCAGCTCACGCAGACCCTGCAATATCAATGTGGGATAGGTCATCCTCCTCTTCACATACGCTCGAACACTGTGGCCACGTGCGAATACTTGAGCGGCGACTCGCATGATTTATTGCTCACCGCGGCTGTTCGGGCGCAGATTATAAATTTGCGTGAGTGAATATGCGATGGGGCGGCCGGAGCGAGATTGCTTACGCGCTTTGCTCATGCACGTACAGATTTTTATGCTGACGTAATGTGCACGTTTGCCCCCAGCCGGTGTTTTTTACCCGAAAGGGTCAATCGAGGTGGGATAGCTAGCTAGGTGGGAATTATTGACGTTTGCTCTCGCCGCCGCCGAACGGGAGATTGACTCTGAAGGATCTCGAAAACGCGGCGTCTAGCCAGGTTCTTTCGTCATAAGCTGTACTTAAACGTGTGGTTGAAAATTTGAATCCGAGCAATTTTCAAGGGTCCAACCGTAAATTTCCTTCACGACAATGGTGTTTTATTGCTGACAACCGTTTATTACAGCGACGTGGATGAAGGTGAAAAGTCTCTGGCGATCCTAATTTCCTCTCTGAACGCGATTGCGGTCACCGTTCGCAATAACCCCATGTAGCTAGCTCGGCAACAAACTCGAGAGGAGAAAAAAAGCCGGCAACAAGGTCGTTTTGCTGATCACACAGCTGGCTGGCCGGACGGACGAGCGAATTTTATTAGTCCCTGCCGGCTGGGGGCGATCGAGGCGAGGTGAGAACGTGAAACGGTGTCCGTCCGTCCGTCCGTCCGCGGCGAAATGACGTCAGCTAGCTGGAGTGAGTCGCCACCCAGACGGATATTCATGACATTTTTTACTACTCACGAGAATCTGTAGGCGGTGTCGAAGATGGAGAAGGAGAGCTGCTCGAGCTGCTCCATGAGGCTGCTGGCGCCGCACGTGAAGAAGTGCCCCATGCGCACGTTGAACATGGGGTCCAGGTTGCTGAGGAGGAGCGCCTTCTTGTCGGCCACGCTCTCCAGCGCCTCGAAGTCCATCACGCTGCGGGCGAGGCCGACCAACTTGTTGATGCCGAACGCGTACGTGAATGCACTGGCACTGCAGGCAAATGACAGAAGGGAGAAATATTAGTCACGCTGAGTTGCGTCGACGCGTGCAAAATTGCTCACCGAACGTCCAAGACCGATCTGTTGATGGCGGCGTCGAAGAAGGCGGACATGACGCACCTCACCATGTCGTTGCCCATCTGCATCACCTGGTGGCCGAGGCTGATCCCGCCGCTGGCGACGTGGCTTCCGTTTCCGGACACACGATCGAGGCCGCGGTTCAGGTTCACCAATCTAGCGATCTCGTCCTGGTCGGTTAGGGTGAGGACCTCGGAAGAGGGGACTAGAAGCGGCAGTTGGTGGCCGGCCGCCGTCTCGTCCGACGACGAAGACGATCCGGTTACCGCCCGCTGCTCTCTGCTGTGCCTCATTCCCACCCTCTTGCACTTTCTGAATCGGCAATATGGGCACTTCTTCCTCGTGGCGACCGTGACGACGCAGGTGCCGTCGCCGCTGCAGGTGTAGTTGGTGTAGGACCTCTTCTCGACGGCGCGACGGAAGAAGGCGCGGCAGGAGAAGCAGGACGTCGTGCCATAGTGGCTGTAGCGGAACCTGCATGGGAGCGGCGAGGCGCAGAGTTAAACTTGACCTAATTACGAGGTCAGCGATGACGCCGCCGCAAATTTCCAATTAAGGGCGGTGCAGAAATTATATGGCATACCTGGTTGCACGGTCCCCGCACACGGAGCAGACGTCGGCGATGGCGCTGGACATGGTTGCCACGGCGGCAGCACCGGAAAAGGACATTCCGACTTCGGCGATGCTGGACAAATGCGAACTGAACTGGGAAATCTTAATCTCTCGGCGGTCGAGCGCTGACTAAACAAGGCTTGGCCAAATTCATTCCCCGTCCGACTTTGACGCCGTCGCCGCCGCCGGTCCTATCTCATAGCTGTAGAGGTCGTTTGCCGATCACTATGACATTTGTGCCTATTACTGCTAGCTAGCGCTGTACCCAATGTTACTCTTATCTCGAGAGACGATCGAGCAAGTGAGCGAGCGAGCGAGCGAGCGTCGACATCAAGGAAAGCGGGGCCCGATCGACGGGTCAAGTCCGAAACAAATTCGGCTGCTTCAGGGTCTTTCCGCTAGGCCATAAAAAGTGATAAACTTCCGCGTGCGGAGAGCAAACGTGTAAAATTGCCCGCATTCCTTGCATCATATCATAAAACAATGACGGTCAGACAAATGCCAAAATTGTTAGTCATAGCTCGAACGCAGTTGGACACAATGAGAGCGTCGGACGTACGCTCGAGTTGATTAATTAGGTGACGAGTCCAGTGCGCGGACATCTTACGTAGTACGCGCAACAAATGCCGATGCGATGCAACTAGTCGCCTAATTGCGAAAGGTATAACTTTGCCGGAATGCGAAACAGATTGCCTGCTCGCGCTTATCACAAGGCTGTTTTTGTCGCGAACTCTTAATCTGCTATTGAACAAAGTGAACTGCTTGACCCCGACAGCAGCGATCGCCAGACAAGTGATCGAGTTCGCGTTCAATCGGTCATCGGACAAACACGCACAGCTAGCGACGACGTCCAGGCTCTTCCATAACCCCTAGCTATCTCTGAACGTTTTTCTTGACGGGACAAAAATACGCACTATCGAGCCGGACAAATACGGATAGATGATTCTCGCCTATGACGCAAAACCTTCTGACGATGATATTGATACGCAGGAAAACATATAGTTTGCCGCATCAGAGCAATCGGCAATAAAATATGAATACATAGGGCTGAGTGAGTTGACAGTTCCAAGACGTGCGCGTTCTGCGGTGGACTATTATACCAGTAGGCTCATGAAACATTTATTAACTATCTAACTACATTAATACTTGGTATTTCAGCACGACACATCCATCACAGGAGCTACACGGATAACAGTCGCCAACTGGACAGCCCGACTCCCGACGCGACGATTGTTCTATAAAAGTCCTATCTTGACGTAAACTCCGCTGGCACCTGCGGCTTAATCAGTGGATATTTGAATGTCGGACTTAAGACATTGGGTCAAAGTCGAGGCGACTGGGGTTATACTGCACCGACGGACCGACAACCGGAGCCGCGCTCGTGGTCACGACTAATCGGCCAGGAGGGGGAGGAGGAGGAGGAGGCGGAGGTGGCGGGGGAGGCGGGACGCGACTCTGACTACTATGCGATGGCACCTGATTGGACGCGGCCGCTGCCGATGCGGACCTGCGCGGGATCGTCTCCTCCTGCTGCTGCTGCTGCCTCTTCATCTCGGCGGCCGCCGACGGCAAGACCTTGAAGGTGAGTCCAGTGACTTCTCTGCTCGCTTCGAAGTCGTTCCTGTTCCCCATCTCTGACCTCATGGTGGGGTCGACCCCGCTCGGAACGAACGTTAATGGCCTCCGCGTGACTACCTCAGGGGCATTCTCTGACGCGACGTACTCATATGTAGGAGGTGGGGCTATGTCCTGGAAACGACCTGCCCCCATTTGACCCAAGGCCTCGTTGATGCTGAATGCGTATGGCCGGATCGACTGCCCGCCGTTGTACCTTGGCGTTGACACCGGCTTGGGCAGGACCACGGGAGGGCCAGCAATAGGTAACTCTTCCTTCCTCTGACTTGCGGTTTTCGAGAGTGGGATCACTCTGTTGGGCGACACCGTCGGCCTCAACCGGATGTCGCGCTCCTTCTCCGACGGCCAGATCGACTTCAGCTCGTTGAACTCGCCGACGAAGGGCGTCTCCTTGTTGGCGCGCAGGATCTCCGCCGCCAATCTGCCGTCCCGCCGCAACGCCTTCATGCTGTCGTCGCCGCCGTGAAACGCGTCCAGAATCATCTCCGGCGGCAGATAGGGCCGCTCCGCGCCCACCTTTGGCACGTCGGACAGGCTGTCGAAGAGGCTGTTCTGTACGGCGTCGATGAAGCCGGGCGGCGGCGGGAGGTAGGAGAAGGCCGGTCCTCCAACACCGCCGAACGCGCGGCCTTGCTCAGGTGGGGGGTCACCGTCGGCTCGCCTGTTCGACGTCGATTTCAATCCTCCGAAGTATTCGAAGCCGGCCGAGGGCATCGCGGTTATGGCGTCCCTCGCCGACGGCATGTCGAAAGGCATTAGTGGGCCATTGATTTCGGACATCTTGAAGGGGCTGGGACCTTGGAATCGTGGGAACGGAGGGAACGAGAAGGACGGCAACGGCGAGGATGGGGACTTGCTGCCGCCGGAGTAAACGAACTGGGACGGCGGCTTCTCCGAGTACGTCCTCCTACTGATTTTAGGTTCCGATGGCTTCGCGATCTTGTCGTTTTTCTTCAGCCTCGGTGGGAACTTTGTCTTCTTTCTGGCCAGCACATAGGGGTTGACGAGTTTCTTCCGCCGGGATTTCGCATTGACGACGACGTTCTGCGTCGGCCACAAATCGTCGTCCGGCATGATGCGACTCTCGGGTGACAAGTGTTTCGAGGCCGGTTTCGAAGACGACACAGTCGGGATTATCGGTCGGTGGGAAATTGTCGCACTAGGGGACGGAGGAGGAGGAGGAGGAGGGGGCACGAATTGAGCTCGTCCGCCGTTCGTCGACATGGTGGAGTTCGGCCTGGGAAAAAGATTGGAGAAGGCGGTGGAGCCGGGTGAGGTCAGGTTCGAATTAGGAGGTGCCGCTGTCAGACGCGTCGCAGGCTTTTTCTTCTTAGGGAAAGTCGAAGCCTTGATATTCCTTGCTCGGTCGCGGTCGCGGTCGCCACTCCAATACTTTTCCTTCTTCGGAGGTATCTCGATGCCGTCCTTGTGCCCGAAACTCCTAGAGAACGCCTCCTGCACGAGCTTCTCAGACAATAAGTGGAAAAGGTGTTGGCGGGTGAAAAATTCAGAGCCGTCTCCTTCGTTCCCTCGTTCTCGTTCTCGTTCTGGCCTCGTTCTGGCCTTGAGTGCCGGAGCTTTTGGTCGGAGCACTTTCTTTATCCTTTTCGTCGTTGTTCTAGTTGTCGGCGTCGCTGGTGAGGGACGCGGCCGACTCGTTTTGTCGTTCGGTTTCGTCCCGTTAAATTCGATGGCACGTGCCTAATCATTTGTAATGAGTACGTCTTTGACAAAATTTTCGGGTGGAAAAACTGTTCAAATATCAAAACATGTCATTTTGCCACCATTAGCTATTAATTTGTCAAAAACTTCCAAACGTTCCTTTGGCTTTATTGATGGCTTCTTTTCCGGCCATGACGACAGCGGGGGAGAATTTGGCGCCTGCGGAGGCGGCGATGGCACTTTTTCGCTACTCGCCTCGCTCAACTGCCCTCCGAAGAAGAAGGGGTCGGTGGTGTAGTAGCTCGATATTATGGACTTGTAGGCCTGGTCGTGCGATTGGGAGCCGCTCTTGGGTCTATACGGCTGCCCCGATGCCGACGGAGCATCTCTTGACAAAGTGAGAGACGATGTAGAAGACACTGCTGTTATGAGCAAAAAGAGAAATGTCTGATATGAGGCCGCCATCTCTTTTGGTCTGTCCGTTTCAATCAGCCTCGCTCGGGCTCCTCCGCTCCTGGGTCACCATCAATTTTTCCGACGTTTCCTCACCGGCTGTTGGCACTGGACTGAAATGAACTTGCACCGCCGGCTTTTTGTTTTCCCACCCTCGGTCGTTCGGTCTGTGGGGGCATTTTTTCTTGTCATCCGCTCTAATCGCGGCTTGCCGCCAGAGACAGACAGACGCGAGACCGTCCGACCGTCCGCGTCCGCCGATGTGATGCGATCTCTGTTCGGGTGCGCGCGATCGTTTTGATGGCTCACGTACGCGTACGTACGGTAAAAGCGTCTGATCTGCTGGCGGTGGATGGACGTTTCACGAGCAGTTAATTTATCGCCGCCGCGCATTGCATTGTGCTTGATGATACATAGGTAGGCAGTTTGGAAATTCTGACGAGCTCCCAATTGATGTCGAATGGGACAATTTGTCACCAAGGCGATCAGATATGATTCGGACTCGACAGATTACGGCAATACGAACTAAAGCATAATGAAGGAGGTCAAATAATAGCAAAGCGGAAGTTCGTCTCCATATAAAGAGGTGGTAGCTAGCAATGTTGCTTTACTGCATGCTTGGATCTGCAATTTGCCGAGAGGTTTATCTGGGCGAAGAACTTAGGTAACGACTTCGGGCTGAAACTATATACGTACATATCGTATTCGTTCCAATACATGTCAGCGGGCACTTTAGCAACAATGTAATATCTTCCTTTATTTGCCCGATTTCCCTCGCGCATTTGTGCAAGGGCATAAACGATATTGTATCCTTGGCTTTGGAGCTAGCAAGCAATGTTTCCTTTCGGCGGTTGTCATCACTTCAGGTGAATAGTACAATTACGTTATGCATATGACAGCTAGCCAGGATTATTTACTCAAGAGCCACTATACTTGACGCACTATACATACAGTAGTAACTGTCATACCATACAGTACGACTAATGTATGTACGTACAACTTGCAGGCGAGAAAAATGCTCCGAGCCTTTGCGTCGATTCTGATACACTTCATCATAGCCATGGAGGCAGAATCAGGTAGGTGTGCGAGTCGCCAATTAAATTAAAGACCCGCTTCGGGTGTAAATGCTTAAAGGGTGCCCTCGATCCCTCCTGTAGCATTTTCAGCAACTCCGAGGGCGCTTCTCGACGGCGTCACGACAACCTTGGCTGGCGATGGCGGATGCGTCACGGTGATATCTGACGCAGCGTCATCTTACTCTCCGTCCGCAGACAGTAGGTTAAATTCCAATTGCATCAAGGGGCTTAAAATGTACGTATTAATTGTTTCAGCCTTTGTCCCGCATTACGCGTTTTCAACGGAGACTCCCATAAAAGGCCGCGCTCTAACCGCCGCCGGAAAGCAGTGTCCGAAGCACTTGTTCGTCTTCCAAGTACCCGCGAATCTGATGGCCTTCCTGGACGAATATTGGCCCCACTTGAGAAGGAGCGGCGCCAGCTACGTTGTCGTCGTCTCCGAAGCCATGCCTTCCAAAGCCACCGCTGATGAGATCTTTAGCCACGGGCACATGAATAAAGTGTTGCACGCGGCGCTCTTCCTTCCCCTTCACGACAGCGATGAATTCATCTTCTACCATAAGACTCCGTGTGACAACGAGAAGGCGATCATTGGCGGAGTATGGACCTCAAAGGCCGGGCTCGGAACTTATCCTCTCTTCGACATGCACTTGCTCAAGGATTTATCCTGCCGCCACATTAAGGTAATAAGAGGTGTACACAGGCGAAAAGTCGCCGGATTATCCCTCAAATAGGCGACTGCCTTTGACTACCCACCGTCGACGACCATCACCGAGCTGAGCGACGGCAGCAGAAAGTACGGCGGCTTCGAGTTCCGCATCTTCGACGCCATCGCGGACCACCTGAGCTTCGATTACACGATCGCCCCTCCGGCCGTCTGCTGCGTCTGGGGCCTGCCCACCGACGACGGAAAGAACTACACGGGACTCGTGGGCGACCTGTTCAACGGCTTCTCGGACATCGGCTGGGCCGACCTGTTCATCAGGGACGAGAGGAGAGCTCTCTTTGACTACACCGACGCGAATAGCTTTCACTTCACCAAGTTCCTGGTATGATCAGTCTTACTTAATATATAAGGCACTAAGTCACGTTTTTACGTCTTATAGCTCAAGAGGCCGAACGCGCTTCCTTTGTGGACCGCGCCGTTGCAGCCGTTCACCGAGTACACCTGGATCGCGGCGCTTCTCACGTGCTTGACTTGCATCCTATTCTTCCTGTTTTACAACTGGGCGCACCCGGAGTGCCCATACAAGGACAACGGCAGGCTGGCCCTCCGAGTGTACGGATCGTTTCTGGAGAGGGGATTGGACGAGCTCAAAATAAAGTATTGGATTCATGCGTATTTAGTCCATTTTATTTAAGAGAACAGGTATCTAATATTATCAGGGCAGACGGACTTCGTACCTTCGTTGCAATCTACATCTTTGCGTTCTTCGCACTGACAACGGCTTACAAAGGTGGCCTCGTCTCCAACTTGTCCTTTCCGAAAGTTCCAAAGCCCATTGGTTAGACTTAATTAAGCATGTGAGCCGATTAAAGCGGTAACAACTTTCTTGATGCATCAGATACGTTAAAGGAGCTCGCGGAAAGCGACCTTAGCGCTGGCTCGTATGACTGTGAATTCGCCGGCCTGAGGTAAGCAAAGGCTCCATAATTGGTGCCCTGAGAGGACCATTTAAAGTTATTTTCAGTCCCGGAATTGATCCCAATTGGGACGACATTTCGGACAAATGCGACAACATTGGCGGAGCTGAACAAAAGTCTTGGGACAACGTGGAGAAGGGAGCCGAAGCAAGAATGGAGGCATCTCTCTTCCTGCGCTACAAGCAACGGGAACTATTCACAAACAGGTAAGCGTATATATCACCTAGCTGATAGCAAGGCGTCTCAACATACGATGCGACATGACAGGTATGGCGAGACCTCCGTGCACATCACGTCTCAGCCTGTGCGCGTGTTCATGGGCGCCTACGGCCTCCAGAAGGACTCGATCTTCACCGCGAAGTTCAGCGGCGTCATCAGCCGGCTGATCGAGGCTGGCCTGTCGGAGAAGTGGCTCTCGGACGAGATGGACAACGTGGCCAAGATCACGGAGCGGAGGACGCAGGACGAGCCGAAGGCGTTCGTCCTCGAGCAGGTGCAGGGGGCGCTGTTCATCATCGTGCTCGGACTCGGTCAGAGCGCCATCGCCTTCGCCGTTGAAGTCATGTGCGGCGCCGGGAGGCCGGAGGAACGCCAGAAAGACGCGGTAAAGGAATGGGTTCAGAGGCGGCAGCATTCCTATTAGGCTTGGCTCATACGTAGTTCTCATATTTAATAGTATTCTTCTCTCTCGGAATAAAAATATACGTTGCCTCCGAGTGGGTAGAGCTGAGATTAGGGCGCACATATCCGTACCTCGGGGTTAAGCACAGACATAAGAGAAACCCTTATGCCCTGGAAGAAAAATGCACTTCGGAACATTTTCTCCTGAGAAAGCAACACCTGGACGCCCGCGACCACGTGTCTTGATCACCGTTTCACACTGGGCAACTTTTTCTGCTTCCACGTCGCGTGCTTTCTGAACGCGGCCTCCAGCAACTGGTTCAGATGAACGGTGAGGGGACTGTTCAGACTGCTGTAGTTTCTCGCCAGCTCATTCTCGAACGGCTTCAGCTTCACCGCCTGGAACTTATTCAACGTCTCGAGCATCTTGTCTGCCTTCTGCTGCAGGTCCGGCGTCGTCGGCGGGAAGCAGGCCCAGAAGTGGCGCAGGAGCTCCGACAGCGATCCGTACAGCTGGCGGAGGTCGTTTCTGACTGCGTCTGGGCACTGGCCGACGAGGGCGTCGCCGCGCGAGGTCTTCATGAGGCTGCCGCCGGGCGAGAGGTCGACCAGGGCGGAGACGGCGCACGCGGAACTGAGCGCCGACTGGCAGTTGGACTGCTCCCAGTCGCCGAGCAGCTGGCGCAGCGTGTCCCGGGACGCCGAGACGTCGCTCATGTTGAGGTAGTCGGTCGAGCCCGAGGCGGGCGTGGGGCCGTTCAGATAGCGCTCCACCTTAGCCAAATTGAGCGGGGCCTGCTTCTTGGCCGGTGGGGCCTCCAGGTCTTCGTAGTCCGTCTTTTCTCGCAGGCGTGTCCGGCTTCCGGAGGCAGTAGAGGTGGAGGAACTCGGCGCACCCGGTGCTACTTTCGCGGCAGATTCGGCCGGCTGCTGCGGCTGCTCCTTGTCCGCAGACTTCATCACCATTATGGAGTGTTGGTTGAACCTCTTGATAATGCTCTGGTGCACGATGTTGGCCGCATTGGCGTTCTTCCCCGGCTTGGAAGGGGTCTCCTCGCCCGTGCCGTAGGACTCGTCCAGTGTGCGGTCGCTGAAGCCGGAGACGTTGGCCAGCCGGTCGTTGACGCCGGCTTTTAGCTGCGCCTTAATCGCGTTGTCGTCGTCCTTGGCGCACTCGGTGAAGATGTCTTTGACTCCGGCAAGGCCGTGAATTCTGTCGCGGTGGAAGTAGTGCGACTGAAAGAACTTGTTCCAGAACTCCTGCTCGCTCATCTTCGTGGGCACGTTCTCGAAGTGCTTCCGCTTCACAGCCGGGTACGTCTTGAATATTGAGGTGATGATGTCCGGCGTCAGGTTGTACTTGATGCCGTTCGCCCCGTCCGCCTGGGGCTTGATGTCCGCGAGAAACGAGCCGGACACGCCGACGTCCTGCTTGCCGGGTTGGGCCTTGGACGACGACGCGGGACCGGGACCAGATGCTGTGGAGGAAGAAGCGGTCGCCGCGGCCGGCCTGACGCCGTTCTTCTGGTTGACTCCCGGCGCGTGCTGCGCCCAGAACTCCTCCGCGGTAAGGATCTGGGTGATGACGAGGTCCTTGTAGAGCTGCAGCAGGCCCGGGTTCTCCGAGAGCATCCTGTGCCTCTCCTCCAGCTCCTTGTTGACTTTTCTCTTGAACCTCGGGAGTAACTGGACTAGCATCTCCTTGACGGAGTCGCGCTCACGGATCTGCATGTCGCGGCCCTCGGGGTGAACGAAGTGGAACGTCGTCGAGTTGCCATCATGGAGCGCGATCTGTGTGGAGATATTTTGGATAAGCAAACGTTGCACAATAGACTTCAACCATTTGTTCAGCATGGATAAGTGGCCTTGGAACGAGGATAAGTACTACCTCTATATGGGCACGGATAACAAGTTGAACCTGTACATGGTCGGCACGGATACGTTCCTAGTGTCCTTCTCCTTACCTGAAGTTGCACTTTCGGCTTCCCCTCCGGACTGATCTTCTGCGATCGCACGTCGGCGTACTTGTGGACCACGCTGAAGGACTTGGCGCCCCTCCCCGATGCCACCATCCACCCGAGCCTCTCCCCCATGAGGTAGAGCGTCCCGTCCGTCTTCTTGTGTTTCACGTGCGACACCTGCAGCAGGATCTCCTCCGAAGAGCGGCTCATGGCGGCGGCCGGCGAGTTCTTCGGCAACGTAGAGTTAGATCACCTCCTGCTCCTGGTCATCATGCACAACACCAACTGGAGGAAGTAGTCCGACTTCCTTCGGAATTTCGGCCTCTAGAATGAGTCGTCGGTCCCCGACCCGTCACTCGTCACCGTCCGTTCGTCGCTCGTTTGAACGTTTCAGCTCTTGCGATGCGATGCATGCAGGAGTTTTGCCCTCGCGTCGACTCGCCGCCGCCGCCTCGCCTTCGCAGTCTCTTCTAGTCTCTATTCTTCTTTTGTTGCCCTCCCTCTATGAGTATGACTATGACTCGCTGAACCAATTTGGGAGGCATGGGAGGAACAAAGACATCGTGTAACCGTCAGGAAACATGATTGGAATATCATTCTCTGTAACCAGACGTTGATTGTTTAATATAGACGACGGAACTAAGTTTATTATCACAAATTTAGACTTAGCATGTACGGGTATTACGAGAGTGAAAGTCTCAATCTGAATGGTAAGTTGTTGTGTCATGTCTATGAATTTACGGGGCACACAATTTTTGGCCAACGTTGTGACCACCTTCAAAGCGGCTCACGTAGTGAATATTTGTGCTAAACCAGTAATAATCATGTTCAAAGTGTTTATCTACAGCAACAATAATCTCTGGCAACATTAAGTTTCACACCCTTTTACGCGCCCTTTCCTTTGCTGCAGCTGGCCACAAACCATGTTATTTGATCTTGCCCTGCTCTCTCTTCTCATACATGGGAGGAATAGGACACAGACATGTCTCGAACCCTATGAAGTGCAAACGTTGTATCTCAATTGGTTAATAGAGGCCCTTCACGTGCATTTGACCCCTATATCCAGGTACATTTCACATGTGTAAAGCTTAACAAAGGAAATGTATTTCACTAGCACGTACCTATCCAGGTACAACATCTTTCTCGGATGTAAAAGCTGTACTTCGCCTGACAGGTAACTGAATACTATTAGCCATTAGCATGCATTTTGTTTCAATTAATTTTCATATGTATTTTTGTCGGCTTGATAAAGGGTATGCTTAAACGCGGTACCCTACTAGCCTCCGACATTTCTGCATACGATATTTGTACTATTTTCTCCTAGATACGGACATGGTGCCCATGTATGTCGTCCATGCCCTGCCGAGTTGCGAGTTCACTTGCTTGCAGTTGCAAATCTCAGAGTAAGTCAGAGTCGACAAGTGAAGCGAGTGCGTTAACGAGAGTATAATTGCCAGTTTAGCAATTAAAGGACGGAACCAATCCGCAGAGTGTCATTACACTAACGACAATTTATAACAGTGCGATAGCGAACGAAAGCTAATATGGAGTGACACTGGCCAAGACTCCACTCCACTCCGCCAGGACAGGTGAGGCGAGCGAGCGAGCGAGGCGAGCCAAAGAAAAGAAAGAGGAAAGACAGACAGAGAGAAGAGAGAGAGAGAGAGAGATCGGCGAGGAGAAGGAGACTCGTCTCGCCGTCGTCGTCTCCGGACTCCGGAGCAGCTGAAGAAGTTAGTGAGCTAGGCAGCTAGCTAGCTGCTAGCTTGAGCCTTTAGCTCAGCACGCGAACGAGCGAGGACCGAGGAGCGAGAGCGACGCCGAGAAAAAGTTTTCAAGTTCAACCCCTGACGCACTTCCAAAAGGACGAGATTTCGTGTGATTTTACAACGAGAGCTTCGTGTTGGCTTCTTCTTCGAGCATATCATGGCTGACAAGGACTGCGAGTGGTTATAAAACGTGTCAAGATGTATCCTGTGAGCATGGCAGCGGCGGCGATCCTCCTGTCGCTGCTGTTGTCCCTCCCTGCCGATGCCGATGCCGCGATCGCGTCTTCCGACGCCGTCGTCAACGACGCCCGAGAGCTGTTTCCGCTGTCGGCGTCGTCTGCGTCTGTGTGCGAATACTACAACCAGACGTGCATGGACGAGGCGGCCAGGTCGGGTGGCTTTGGCACGGAGCACTGCCAGGGAAACCAGACGTGCCCGCCGAACCAGCCGCACAACTGCTACACCGTCTGGAGCAACGAGCCCGTGGCCAACCCGAACGCCACCGGCGGCGCCGAGTTGGCCGACGATGCCTCTGGCCACTCCTCCGGGCTGAGGGTGAAGATGATGGGCTGCTTCCAGCAGAGCGACGACTGCAGGCTGAACGAGGAGTGTCTGGAGCGGGCGCACAACCTGAAGGGCGCGGACAAAAACCACCTATTCTGCTGCTGCAGGGGGAGCATGTGCAACTCCGTGTTCAGCTGGTCGCCCATTCCGACCACGCCGAAGCCGAAGGTCGGCGTCGGCAAAAACAGCTCGGTGATTGTGGACGGCGGCGACGCCTCCGGTCTGACCACCGAGATTGGCATGATCGCCGCCGTCGCCAGCTGCCTCATGATCGCCGTCATCGCCGTGATCATCGCGTGCGTCGTCGTCTACTACAAGCGGAAGAAGGCGGCGGCTTCGAACGACCCCGAGGCGGAGGGAGGCCTCATGTCCGGCGAGGGCGGTGGCGGTGACGACATGCTCGCCGCGGCCGGCTTCATTAACGACGAGGTGGAGTTGCACCAGATCATTGCGCAGAGCCGCGTCAATGGCGTCACAGTCTACAAGGGGAAGTTCAAGTCCGCTGCTGACGACGACGACCACCTCGCGGTGAAGGTCTTCTCACAGGCCAAGAAGGATTCGTGGGCGGCCGAGCGGGACGTGTTCAACCTTCCCCGGATGAAGCACGAGCACATCCTCCAGTTCGTCGGCGTGCAGCACAAGGGAGAGAACCTGAACGCCCAACTCTGGCTCATGACCAAGTTCCACGAGAAAGGTGTGTAATATTAATTACCCGCACACTAATTAATACTGTCCACATATTTCTCGAATTTCAATCAACTTTGAAAACTGAACAGGCGTAGAAGGGCCATTACGAACCAAATGTGAGAATAAGTCCCGCTTCCCAATTGCCATTCAGAATAGACTATTGAGTTTTGACCCTTTTGGCTGTTAACATGTTTTGGCTACGCAGGGCAATACAGCCAAATGTACGGACATGCTGCTTCTGCACAGCGCAATACGATTGCATATGCGTTGCAACGCACTTAATTACGGCCCGGAGTACGCAACCAATAAATTTACCCAAACAACGACGTTTATGCCTTTTCAGGCTCCCTCTGCGATTTCCTGAAGTCGAACACGGTGTCGTTCAAAGAGCTGTCCTCCATCGCGTACTCGATCGCGTCCGGCCTGGCACACCTGCACGAGGAGCTGCCGTCGAGGGGCACGCTCGACATGAAGCCGGCCGTCGCCCACAGGGACTTCAAGAGCAAGAACGTCCTCGTCAAGAGCGACATGACCGCCTGCATCGGAGACTTCGGGCTCGCGCTCATCTTTGAGCCGGAGAAGCCGCCCGGAGACTCGCACGGACAGGTAATAATAGGACGTGATATCGCGATATTAAAGAACTTTGTGACTTACATTTATCACCGTTCCAGGTTGGCACATGCCGGTACATGGCGCCGGAGCTGCTGGAGGGCGCCATCGACTTTCGCCGCGACTCTTTCCTCCGCATCGACATGTACGCCGCCGGTCTCGTCCTCTGGGAGCTGGCGTCGCGCTGCAGGGAGGGAAACGATGGCCAGGAGCCCGAAGAGTACAAACTTCCCTTCCAGGAGGAAACCTTGCGCGACGCCACCCGCGAGCAAATGCAGGTAGGAAGGGCGAACTGTACGTTACGTAGCTAGGAAACTGCGACTGAAAATTGCCGTTGATGTTCGCAGGCGCTCGTGGTTGAAAGAAAAGCGCGGCCCAAAATTCCCGAGGCCTGGGAGAGGCCCACCTCCTGCCTCTCCGATCTTGTCCGGACCATCCGCGACTGCTGGGACCAGGATGCCGAGGCGAGGCTGTCCGCGTCCAACGTAAAGGAGAGGATAAAGGCCATGCGGGAGACGCTGGCGACGACGACGATCGTTGCTAACGACGGCGCCGCCGACGGCCTCGTGAACAACGTGTCCAATAACATAAACGGTGGTACGAACAACGCCAATAATCCACAGCAGGTATGTACGAAGATATTTTAAAGTGTATCTGGGTTAGGTTTTAACATGATATATTCATGTTTGTAGCTGATAGAGGCGAACCTGAACCAGCGGAACATTGCCAACAACGCCGAGGAGCACGAAATGGCCCCACTGATCATCGATCCCAGAAACGGGTCGCCTCCACAGATCGGAGGAGGAGGCACCACGGACGCGTAACCGAGGCCAGTCAGCCAGCCGCAAATTTTCACAAAGCCACAATCAAATTCCTTCTGTCGCAAGTAATGTACTACGTACACTACATTCTACTACACAACGAACCGTGTACCCCGTGTCCAAAAAGAGACTGCACATGCCAGCGAGCGGCGCCGCTTTTTTATCGTTGGAGATCGAATGGAGGGGCCATTTGCCGCCGACCGGGCGGGCAGCTGCACTAATTCATCGTTGCTGAACAAACTTGCAAGGGACGCGGCGGCGCCAGTTAAGTGTGACCAGAGTGAACCTCTTCGAAACGAGTTACCTGATGAAAAGTGAAAAGGAACGAAGAACGAAGCTAAACGTTATATGGACGTTGACGTTTAGTTTGCAAGGGAAGGCAGGTTATCAATGTTCAGCATGTGTACTCGTACGTACTCGGAAAAATGCGCAGTACGTATGTACGTCTTCGTTTCGTTGAAAGTTGGCAACGTTCGATCATTACTCGTATTTACATGGAAGAACCTTTTGCTAGAAATATTCATATTTAATTAAAAATATCTAGAAAGTCGCACTTCCATAGCGTGTAAAGGCGCGTTTATTCTGTCTTGGAGACTAGCTGTCACGGCGGGCGGCACAATTAGGTGTGAATTCTGTACATACAACATACGTACTTGTCGTATAGTGAGATTGCGTACCGCTTGTTAACTATTAGGGAATGTTAGTAATGCCTCTTAGTCTTGGCGCATGTAAAAAATCGTAGCAAAACAGTAAATTCATA
>JAAUYK010090135.1_pt1 | contig 19321 bp, 15 predicted proteins | sample 7278021 | NCBI WGS metagenome assembly JAAUYK01 (sample SAMN14350223, study PRJNA611818) | marine sediment metagenome | isolation source: surface marine sediment (1.8m) | place: French Polynesia: Moorea | collected 2018-08
GCTATTTATCCTCATACCTAGAAAACTGTGAGCGAGAGATAGCCAGTCCGTTTTAACGGCTGGCAGTGGAGCGAACCGGGGTTTTAACCCCCCGTATCTATTTAATTAGATTAGCAATGTCATGGCAAAACCCTATAATAATAGTATGAATTACCAAACACAAAAAATATTATTAACGGGAAATGTAGATGATGAAGTTCACGCTTACCTTTTATGGTGCTGTGAACAATCTAATAAGTTGTATAATTCTGTTTTATTTTCAATTCGTCAAGATTACTTTGAAAATTGTAATTACAAAACTTGGTTTGACAAGAATGATAATTACAGAAGGAGTCGCAGTTTAAGACGAATTAAAATAAGTTATGCTCAACTATGTCAAGAATTCAAGGATAACTTTCATTATCAAGCAATAGGAGGTCAACAAGGACAACAAACTATCAAGTCAGTAGTAGAAGCAATCAAAGGGTATAACCAGCTTTTACCAATGTGGTTTAATGGGGAACTGAAAGACAAACCATTAATTCCTAATTATCGTAAAAAAGGATTATATCAAGTGGCTTTTACTTCTCAAAATATTCGATATGAAGCACTCTGTGGATGTTGTTATTTACCCATTGCCAATTCTCAAAGAAAGGAATTAGAAACACCATCAATTGTTATCCCTAGTGGTGTTAAGTTTCAATCAGAAGATATAGCAGAGGTAAGAATTATTCCCAGCAATGGTAAATTATGGGCAGAATATGTTTATAAAACTCAGCCCCTTCTAGCATCAAATCTTGATTATTCTCAGGCTTTAGGTATAGATCATGGTGTTAGCAATTGGCTTAGTTGCACTTCAACTCAGGGTAATTCATTTATTGTCAATGGCAGAAAAATCAAGTCAATTAACCAAAGATATAATCGTTATGTCGCTAAATACAAACAAGGGATGCAGCGAGGTCTTGAAGGTTTCCCCCACTCCCTATTGCATCAAGAAGGGAAATGCCAAGAATATTGGGATGATAACTTAGACAAAGTTACTCATAAGCGTAATTGTCAGATGCGAGACGCTGTTAATAAAGCAGCTAGGTTGGTTGTTAATTACTGTTTAAAACATCAAATTGGCAACATAGTTTTTGGTTGGAATGATGGACAAAAAGATTCGATTAATATTGGTAAAACCAATAACCAAAACTTTGTCCAAATACCTAGTGCTAGGCTAAAAAAACGTATCCAACAATTAGCAGAATCCGTAGGCATTGTCTTTACTGAAACTGAAGAAGCCTACAGTTCTCAAGCTAGTTTTCTTGATAATGATTTAGTACCAAAATATGGTGAAAAACCCAAGGGGTACAAGTTTAGTGGAAAGCGAATTAAGCGTGGATTGTATCAAACTGCTAAAGGATGGTTAGTAAATGCTGATGCTCAGGCAGCAGCTAATTGCTTAAGAAAGGTAGCCACACAGCTAGGTTTAGACCTAGCCAGGGTGGGTAAGGGATCTTTGACTGTTCCTAAACGGTATGACCTCAATTGTCTAACTCGATCATATCGTAAGGGTGCCGAAGCACGGATTTATCCTGCGTAGGCACATCCGCTAGAATCCAGGCGATTTTAATCCCTGGAGAAGTCAAAGCTAATGCGGCTTCAATAATTTATGATTTTGAAGTCAGTATCAGTTCAGGTTCTTTAGTAGGGGAAAACTATTTTGGATTGCTTGAATTTGATGACTCTGATTTATCTATCTCCCAATTTAGTTTTGACTTTGAGGGGATTAACTACACTGAAGCAGATTTAATTGATCCAGAAATATTTTTCGATAATGGTCAATTTTTAGGATTGGTTGCTGATGTTATCGATACCGATGTTGAATTTTCTTTTCTAGAAGCAGTCCCTGTTATTAACGAACCCGCCAGTTTTATATACTTCATTGATGGACAAGAAGCAGGAGGAGAGATTGCCTATACTCTTCAGAATAACGATTCTCTGGTTGCAGTTCCTGAACCATCGACCCTTTTGGGTAGTATGATCATAGTCGCCTTTGGACTGGGCAGCCTGGTTAAACGTCAAATAAAATAGGCAAAATTAGCGAAAACTCACCGATTAAGGTGGGTTTTTAATGAGTGGGAGTTTTTGCGATCCCCTGTTCCTTTATAATGATCTATAGATCATTATTAAAAATGGGTTATAGATTTTAACAGAATGTCTACCACACAAAACGAGCAACAACTAGAAAAAAATATAGAAACCTCCGAAGTTGAATCAAAGGATGACACCCCTGTGACTGCTGAAAGCGAAACCACAGTAGAAACGGTAGTAGCTTCTCCAGAAGAGGAAACCTCTGAAGAAGAAGTAGAAACCACTGTTTCTGAAGTCACTCCAGAAGAGTCCCCAGAAACAAAAATTAGTGCATTAACAGAACAAATAGAAGCCCTACAAAATAAACTGCAAGAACAAGCCCAACAATACGATCTGCTGAAAAACAGTCAAATTCGCCTCACAGCCGAATTTGACAATTATCGTAAACGAACCGCTAAAGAAAAACAAGACCTAGAAACTATGGTCAAAAAGAATACCATTGGGGACTTATTATCAGTGGTAGATAACTTTGAGAGGGCCCGCAACACCATCAACCCGGCCAATGATGGAGAAGCAGCTATTCACAAAAGCTATCAAGGAGTATATAAAAATCTAGTAGATGGTCTCAAACGCTTGGGAGTAAGTCCCATGCGTCCCGAGAATGAACCCTTTGACCCTCTCTATCACGAAGCCATGTTACGGGAATATACCGATGAATATCCAGAAGGAACAGTCATCGAAGAATTAATGCGTGGTTATATGTTAGGAGAACAAGTTTTACGCCATGCCATGGTTAAAGTAGCTGCCCCGAAACCCACGGAGTCTTCCGAAAATACCGAAACTTCCACCTCTGATGAAACCCCGAAGGCAGAATAAATTAAGTAATTATCCCTAAAACTCTAGTAGAATTAATGGGTATTATAAAAGTGATAGATAGCTAAACTATTAGCTAATCAAACCGTAGGCTATACTATGGGAAACCTTTGGACATAAGTGGCCAACGATTCGCTCATCTTTATCCGAAGTAAAACTCAATGTGTCATACTATGTCGCGTTATCTCAGTTTTATTATCCCTGTTAGTTGTCAGCGATTTAGCTAAAGATGAACGATTGAAAAACAAGTGCTATGGGAAAAGTCATTGGCATTGATCTAGGAACGACAAATAGTTGTGTAGCCGTTTTGGAAGGGGGCAAGTCCATCGTCATCCCTAGCGCGGAGGGAGGACGAACTACCCCCAGTATTGTTGCCTTTGCTAAAGGTAATCAACGTTTAGTGGGACAGTTAGCCAAACGGCAAGTAGTAACCAATGCAGAAAATACCATCTACAGCATTAAAAGGTTTATCGGACGACGTTGGGAAGAAACTACAGAAGAGCGATCGCGGGTTCCCTACCTCTGTGTTACAGGAAGAGACGATATGGTTCATGTGGAAATTCGCGGGCAACATTATACGTCCCAAGAAATTTCCTCGATGATTTTGCAAAAATTAAAAAAGGATGCCGAAGACTATTTAGGAGAACCCGTCAGTGAAGCGGTGATTACGGTTCCTGCCTATTTTACCGATGCTCAGCGACAAGCCACCAAAGATGCTGGAACTATCGCCGGCCTAGACGTGCGCAGGATCATTAATGAACCAACGGCCGCGGCCTTGGCCTACGGTTTAGATAAACAAGACGATGAACAATATATCCTTGTCTTTGACTTGGGAGGAGGAACCTTTGACGTTTCCATCCTCCAACTAGGAAATGGGGTCTTTGAAGTCAAAGCTACGGCCGGTAATAATCATTTAGGGGGAGATGACTTTGATAATGCCGTTTTGCAGTGGATGGTGGAAAATTTTAAACAAAGCGAAAATATAGACCTCAGCCGCGATAAAATGGCTTTGCAACGACTGAGAGAAGCGGCGGAAAAAGCGAAAATTGAACTCTCTAGTATGTTGACCACTTCCATTAACCTCCCATTCATCACCGCCGATGATACTGGACCCAAACACCTAGAAACAGAATTAACCCGCGCCCAGTTTGAAGAGTTAACGAAGGATTTAACCCAAGCGACTCTACAACCTCTCACCCAAGCCCTCAACGACTGTGAAATCGATGTCAAAGCCTTAGAAAAAGTGGTTTTGGTGGGGGGTTCAACCAGAATGCCGGCTATTCACCGTGTCATTCGAAAGGTTTTTCCCAATAGTCAAATGGAACGCTCGATCAACCCGGATGAAGCGGTGGCCTTGGGGGCAGCCATTCAAGGAGGCGTTTTAGGGGGTGAAGTCAAAGATGTTTTATTGTTGGATGTCACCCCTTTATCTCTGGGTATCGAAACCTTGGGGGAAGTCTTTACCAAAATTATTGAACGCAACACCACTATTCCCACCAGTAAGTCTCAGGTGTTTTCTACGGCTACTGATGGTCAAACCTCTGTAGAAATTCATGTTTTACAGGGTGAGAGGGCGATGGCCAAGGATAATCGCAGTTTAGGAAAATGTCTCTTGGCTGGTATCCCTCCTGCCCCTAGAGGAGTGCCACAAATTGAGGTTAGTTTTGAAATCGATGTCAACGGTATTTTAAAGGTAGCGGCACAAGATCAAGGTACAGGAAAAGAACAGAGTATTGTTATTAGCCATACAGGTGGTTTGAAATCCACCGAAATTGAGCGAATGCAGAAAGATGCTAATAAATACGCTGAAGAAGATCGTCGTCAAAGGAGGATGATTGAGGTCAAAAACCAAGCGGATAGTTTGTTCCACACCTATCAAACCACCCTCCAGGAAAATGGTGACTTGATTGGGGATGATCTCAAAGTCAAGGCTAAACAGAAAAAAGAACAACTAGAAGCTGCGTTAACTAATTCTGGCCTCAGTTTAGATAAATTAAAGGCTTATGTGGATGAATTTAGACAAGTTATTCTTACCATTGGCACAGAAGTTTATAAACAGGCTAATGCTAACGGCAGAGAGTTTAATAATACTTTTGCTGAAACCTTAGGAGAACCCTTAACAACTTCAACTGCCCCTGTTCCCTCTTCACCGAAAACACCAGCAACTAAGTCTTCTTTTGAGACAACAGTATCTTATCAAAGCACTGCTTCTATTGATCTCAATTCCTTAGAAGATTTAGATGAGCTTGAAGGTATTGATGTAGATGAATTAGAAGTTACTTTCAGTTTTGATGATGATGAAACTATTTCTAATGATTATGAGGCAGTTGATTAATATTAAAGGTAGGGTGGGCAAATACTTAAACAGTAAGAACGATGAGCTTTAACAGATAATAATTGCCCACCTTGATAATATTAATAAATAGATCAGGTTTATGATGGGCAATTGTTTAATATTCTTTAATTAATCTTCAAAATGCTCTAGTTTGCCCACCCTAAAAAGTTATATCCAAGAAGTACACAAGGATTTTACTAGGTAAAGAAAACAGAGATTTTCAAGATAAACTCGATTTTTGATGTTTCTAACCGATTATCAATTGTTTGTCAATCAACTGGTTAAAAATCAAAATATGTTATATATTATTAAAACATTGTTTTTAATAATCTCAATATAGTCTCAATTATGAAAAATATAGTTTTATTTTCCAGTACAATTTTAATTACTACTTCTGGATTGATATTAGGAAAAATAGAAAATTCTTTAGCTTTAACTTTCAATTGGAGTTATTCTGCACCTGGAATAGAAGCAAGTGGAACATTAATAACTAATGATATCAGTGATGATAATGGTTTTTATTTAATTACGGATATTACTGGTAAGCGAAACGATGAAATTATTATAGGTTTATCACCAAGTGGTACTTCAATACCAGGAAATGAACCGTTTGAACTTGATAATTTAATTAGTCTTAATGAGGAACAATTAACATCTAGTGGTTTAGGTTTCTTTACATCTGAAGGTAATTTTATAAACTTATTTTTCGCTGACTTTTTAGAACCAGCAGGTTATTTTGAAATTTTCTCTGCTCCTCCTTTTATCCCAGGTTTTGAAAATTTTGGACCAGAAGATAGTGAATTACCTGTTATTTTTAAAGCTACTTTAGTTTCTGTCCCCGAACCTTCAACCATTATTGGATTAGGAGTATTAGCAAGCTTTGGAATTGGAACAGGATTTAAACGCAAATTGGCCAAACCTAAGAAAAAATAAAATTTGACATCAAACTTTTATTTAAAAATCCTCCTGTGATTATATGGGGGATTTTTTATATTTCTAGAATCGCATAACTGTATTTATTTGAGTCTAACAACTTATTAACTATTCAATCAAAGACTTTCGCTAGTTTTTTCTCAAGTAAAAACCGATAATAGAAATGATCACACATCACGGTGAGTCCTACTTACACCTTTATAATAAACAAGGTTCTACAGTATGAATTATACTAAATCCTGAGAACGATAAATAGACCAGACTGATGGTGTGCAATTCTTTAATATTCTTTAATTAATCTTCAAAGTTTTCTAGCTTGCCCAGCCTACTTAACTTCTAACTTTTGACTTGTGAAGTGCTAGTTTAAGATTTATGTTAAGATTAAGTTAACCAAGATAATTAGGTTAGTTTACTGATTAATAAGTCTGTTAAAAGGAGTCAAAGAAATGAATATTGAACAAGCGATTATCTCAGCTTTAAGGAAACTTCCTCAACAAAAAAAACAAGAAGTTTTAAAGTTTACTGAATCCTTCATTAATGGTCATTCACTTCCTTCTCCTGACCCCAATCTTACCCCAAACCAAAGAGCAGAAAAATGGCGGAAATTTGTTGATAGTCACTCGTCAGATAATCCCTCTTTACCAGAGTCAGCTTTACACCGTGATACTATGTACGAAGACTAATGACGAGTTATTTATTAGATACTAACATTTTGTTAAGGTCAGTAGACCCTAATTCGGAAAATTGTTCTCTAGCTAGAAATGCTGTGAATAAGATTATAGAAGAAGGAGGAAACTGTTATATTACACCCCAGATATTAGTAGAATTTTGGGTAGTAGCAACACGCCCCATTAATGTTAATGGTTTAGGGTGGACAACCCAGAAAACTCAGGAAGAAATTAACGAATTTTTATCTCAATTCTCTTTATTAGTAGAAACTGCTGATATATTTATGTTTTGGTTAAATCTGGTAAGTGAATATGACATTAAAGGAAAACGGACTCATGATATCAGATTAATAGCTGTTATGAAAACTTATAATATTACTCATTTATTAACATTCAATCCCACTGACTTTATTCCTATTCCTAACATCACTATCCTTCGTCCTCAAGACCTTATTCAATAAATATATCAGACTGCTGGTGGGCAAGTGTTTAATATTCTTTAAATTAATCTTCAAAGTTTTCTAGTTTGCCCACCCTACAAAGTTATATCCAAGGTATGCTATCCATTAATTTTTCAACACTGGTAAATGAGGCAATTAGGCCAGCAGTGATTGATGATACTGCGACACCAATTATACCCTGAACAATTGAAGGATTACTATGGGCAAAAATTGAATAAGACCAGTAAAGCAAAGCTAAAAAGATTCCTACCGATGCACCAGCAAAAAAACGTTTCACTAGCTTGAAAGAAGGTGGTTTTTCAGAAGATTGCTGACTCATTATTCTACTCTAATATTGACTTAATGTGGAGTGGACAAATGCTTAAAAACTCAGAACAATAAATAGATCATAACTCAAAGTTTTCTAGATTGCCCACTGTACAAACTTTATTTAATAGAAACAATGGGAAAAATAGTTTTACAGAATAATTACTTTTGTTGATTTTTCCCCGAAACTTTCACTTCATTGGTTAATTCTGATCCTTGTTGCCAACTGTTAATATTAGTAATGGTAGTTTGAGCAATGGATGTCAAAGCATTCCTAGTAAAAAATGCTTGATGGGCAGTAATAACTACATTTTGAAAAGACTGTAATAGTTGAAAAGTATCGTCCTTAATAATACTATCAGAATAGTCTTGAAAAAATAGCTCTTCTTCTTCTTCATAAACATCTAAACCAACATAAGCAATTTTCCCCGATTTTATCCCTTCAATAACAGCACGAGTATCTACTAATTGTCCGCGACTGGTATTAATTAACATCATCCCTTTTTTCATTTGTTCAATGGTTTTTTCATTAATAATATGATTAGTTGATGGTAATAAGGGACAGTGGAGTGAAATGATATCAGAGTTGGCTAATAATTCTGGTAACTCAACGTATTTAGCTCCTGGTATTGCTTTAAACTGTTCGCTAGGATAAACATCATAACCTAATAAATTACAACCAAAACCTTTCATAATTTGAGCAAAAATTGTGCCAATTTTACCAGTACCAATAACACCAACAGTACTTTCATGTAAGTCAAATCCTAATAAACCATCTAGGGTAAAATTATCATCTCTAACTCGATTATAAGCCTTATTTAATTTGCGATTTAACATCAAAATTAAACCCACTGCGTGTTCTGCCACTGCGTAGGGGGAATAAGCAGGAACTCTCACAACTTTTAAACCCAATTCGTTGGCTACGTGCATATCAATCATGTTATAACCGGCACAACGTAGGGCAATTAATTTAGTTCCTTGTGCAGCTAAAATTTTGAGGGTTTCTGCATCTGCAATATCGTTAACAAAGATACAAACACAGGGAAAATCTTTGGCTAAAGAAGCTGTTTTTGGGTTTAATTGTGTCTTAAAATATTCTAATTCGTGGGAAGAATTAAGTTCTTTATTAGCGAGATCCAAAAATTGACGATCATAGGAACGGGTACTAAATACAGCAACTTTCATAATGGATAATTTTTAGATTTACTTAATTGACAAATTAGTTAGTTTGGTTATAGCATTTTTTTTGATAATTTTCAATTAATTTTATTAATTAATTTCTTTAAAAAAAGGAAGTTTTTTGGTAAGCATTCAGCCCTAATTTTTTAGGTTTCACTCACATCTTACACCTTTGATAAAAGTAGCTAGTTTAGAGAGAGAAAACCATCTATTAAGCTTTATTCTCACCACACTCCTCATTTAATAAATTTTTCAAAGAGTATTGAGAGCAAGGGTATTTCATCCCTTATTCTTTCAAGTTTCTTGGGGGAATTTCTCGACCTTTGAAAAATTGTTTTTCTAAACGGCTTAAAGCAAACCAGCTAATGACACCCAAAGGAACAGTTACAATTGATAACATCATACCCCATAGAGAAAGATTGTCAAAAATTAACAGTAAGCCGATAATAACTGACCAAATGACCGAAGTAGCGATCGCTACTCCTACTTTTAGCCGTTGTATGTTCTTGAGTGCTGTACGACAACTACTACAATGTTTTGTGTGAGAATGATAGCGATCTAACAGTATTTCTGAGGATAGAGCAGGACTTAGAGATTTTTCTGGAAATAACTGTGCTTGATATTGATTTATCCAACTGTGTAATTCAAAAACAAATAAATCAGCTTTTGTGGGTAAATAAAAAGCTTTTGCAACGTTAGCATTTCCCCCTTTTTGTTCTAGGAAGCGTTCTTGATGGTGTAAGAAAATTTGATCATCTTCTAACACTCCATTTTGTCCGATATGAGAATACCAACGAGGGGTTAATTTAATAAATAGTTTGGGTATTGGAGAAGAAAACTTGAACGGAAAACGAGCAAACAAGCGACATTTTCCTTTAGTAATAGGGGTCGCATAAACAACGGTTAAAGTTCTACCAAATTGCTTGGAAGTGAGGTCATGATACATCATTCCAGGGGCAAGAAATGTGGTTTCTTGTCTTCCTAAAGTGCCTTTTCTTGGACCTTCTTCCCATACCCCTTTGAATCCCCATTTTCCTGACTCAATAACTTCTAATTCTACGGAAGAAACATTGGCACGGTTGCCGACACTTTTATGATGGGTGTAAGGAATATGGCTAGAATCTAAGACATTTTCCATGAGAGTTAAAGCGTCATAAGGTAAGTCTCGAAAGGTATTTAAGCAAACCCATTCATCATTATCTTCCTCTAAAACATCTACCATAGGGATGGGTGTTTTTTCCGCATTTTCTTCTTTTCCAGCATAGACAAATAATAAGCCTTGTTTCACCTGAGTTGGAAAGCTTTTAACCGATGCTCTAGAAGATTTTTCAGCTTTTCCTTGTGGGAGTTGTTGAGGAATCACTTCACAGTTTCCTTGTCCAGAAAATGCCCATCCATGATAGGGACATTCTAAACAACCGGACTCATTGATTCTTCCTTCTGATAAAGGAGCTAAACGATGGGGACATTGATCTTCAAATACAGACCATTGATTATTCTTTTGATCCCACCAAATAACAATATTTTTTTCTAATAAGGTAAAGGCTGTGGGTCTTTTTTTGTCCAAATCCTCAATATAATGAACAGGATACCAGACCTCTTGCCAATCAAAATAGTCGGGGTCGTTTCCCCCTATTATTAAAGAATTTTCTTGATTAATCATCTCTATACCTGCATCTTTTCCAACTTATATTAATTTATGTAACAATCTTACCGTAAAACTTGCCTTACTTTCGATAAGTAATTAGTTCACCAACAATGTCTAACTCCAAATTCCTGATGATGTACTCTCAACGACTGGCTACCCCCAATGATGCAAATGCGATCGCCCCTCTCTGGATGGCTTTTTTAGAAGAGCGAGCGCAGCATGATCTCTCAATGGTTCTCATCCCTGATTTTGACTATGTATCCTACGTCAAACAGAAGTTAGAATCTCGTTCTATTCGCACTTTTGTGTTGGAATCTAGTGAAAATAGGCAAATTGTTGGCTTTTTATGCGTTTATTTTCATGATGAACTCCCTTCGTTAAATTATGAAGGGATGACGCATACTCCTTTTCAACCCCGTCGTATTGGTGGGGCGATCGGAATGTATGTTCAACCGCAACACCGTAAACCTGAGGCCATTACTTTATTAGTTCAAAGTGCGATCGCTTTATCTGAAGAACTGAAAATTACCGATTTTGATTTACTCATTAGTATGGAACAAACGGGAGTTCATAAGTTATTGGAACGGTTTGGCTTTAAAAAGGCTGCTATTCAATACACAAAACATTCTGAAATAGAGAAATCTGAATTACCAAGGTTAGAATCTCCTGTATCTGAGGAATTATCTGTGAAAATGCCTACTCCTAGCATGATTCCTCTACGAGATCCGAAGACACAGCAACCTGTTATTAATCCCAAAGGAAAACAGGTGTTTTTACACCCACTTAAAAATGAGTTGGGAGAGAATTTAAAAAGTAGTAATGGTTTACCTATTTATGGCACTCCTTTACGAGATCCCCAGACACAAGAATGGGTCTTTAATGAATTAGGAGAATTAGTTATTTGTCCTGTTGTTTTAGATGAGTTTGGGAAGGTTAAAGAAAAGCTGGGAATTCCTCTTTTCAAAAAACCTATTTATGAAATGGTTGACGGTAAATTAAGGTTGAAAAAAGATGATGAAGGAAATTATTTATTTGAAGAGTAATCAAGGAATTTATTATGATTGATCATGATCGTTTATTTAAGGAATTAATTTCTACATTTTTTGTAGAGTTTATCGATTTATTTTTTCCTGAAGTGCTTACCTATCTAGAACAGGATTCAATTACCTTTTTAGATAAGGAAATATTTACCGATGTAACGGAGGGAGAAAAGTATGAAGGTGATTTAATTGCTAAGGTTAAATTTCAGGGAAAAGATGCTTATTTTTTGATTCATGTGGAAGCACAAGCAACAGCTAAAGCGCAATTTAATCGACGAATGTTTACTTATTTTGCGCGTTTTCATGAGAAATTGTCTTTACCTGTGTATCCTATTGTCATCTTTTCTTATGATAGTCCTAATAAAGAAGCAGACAAACAATATGAGGTAATATTCCCTGATTTTAAAGTATTAGAATTTAATTATCAGGTCATTCAATTAAATAGTTTAAATTGGCGAGATTTTCTCAATCAATCTAACCCTGTTGCCTCTGCATTAATGGCAAAAATGAAGATTGATCCTAAAGATCGACCTAAAGTTAAAGCAGAATGTTTGCGGTTATTGGTAACATTGAAATTAGACCCTGCTAGAATGCAATTAATTTCAGGGTTTGTGGACACTTATCTAACCTTAAATCGTTCGGAAGAAATACAATTTCAAACAGAAATTAACACATTTAGTCAACCCGTACAGGAGGATGTTATGCAAATTACTACCAGTTGGATGAGACAAGGTATTGAACAGGGAAATGAACGAGAAAAAGCCTTTATTATTCGACAAATCAAACGAAAGTTAGGGGATATTCCTGCATCATTACAAACTAAAATTACAGAGTTAACTATTGATGAAGTGGAAGCTTTAGGAGAAGCTTTATTAGATTTTTCTAGCATTGATGATTTAGTTAACTGGTTAAATATTTGAGTATTTCAAACAGAAATTGATACATTTAGTCAACCAGTACAGGAGGATGTTATGGAAATTAGTACCAGTTGGATGCGTCAAGGTATTGAACAAGGTATTGAACGACAGAAAGGGGTTATTATTCGTCTGATTAAACAAAAGTTAGGGAATATTTCTCCATCATTAGAAACGGACATTATGGGATTAACTATTGATCAGGTGGACAGTTTACTAGAAGCTTTATTTGATTTTTCTACAGTTAATGATTTAAGAAACTGGTTGTCGGAACGAGGTATTGAACAAGGAACAAGGTCTCATATAATTTCCCAACTTAAACGAAAGTTCGGGGATATTCCTGCATCATTAGAAACTGACATTATGGGATTAACTATTAATGAAATTGAAGATTTAGGAGAAGCTTTATTAGATTTCTCTACTATTGATGATTTAGTTAACTGGTTCAATATTTGAGTATTTCAAACAGAAATTGATACATTTAGTCAACTATACTAAAATCAATCAACATAGTTCATCAAGACAGAGGTTAAATTATTACTCAAGCAATGATTCAAGACACAGTTATTTTAAACAAGTTTCATCAGTTAACACCAGAACAACAACAACAAATGCTCGATTTTATGGATTTTTTGTTATTTAAAAAGGAGATCAAAGATGATACAAGTCCTCAAATAAAATCTAAACCCGCTTTAGCAGGAACACAACCTTTTGAATTTCTGGCAACACCTGAAGAATCAGGAATTCCTGTCAATGAATGGAACATGGAACATTTTAACTGAATTTGATGAATATTATTTTTGTTTTTTATCAAGTAAAATAGGAGAAACGATGAGTCTAGTAATTCCCCAAGAAGTCATGAAAGCAAGTGGTTTATCAGAGGATGAACTTTTGCAGGAGATTATTCTTATGTTGTTTCAACAGGAAAAAATCAGTTTAGGAAAAGCGAGTGAACTATTAGGAATACCTCAATTTAAGTTTCAGAGCTTACTATCTGAAAGAGGAATTTGTGTTCACTATGATGTGGCTGAATTTCAAGAGGATGTTCATTATTTGAAAAGCAAGAATTGGTTATGATTATTGTTAGTGACACTTCTCCTCTAAGTAATTTAGCTATTGTTGGTTATGTATCACTTCTAAAAGAGATTTATACCACGGTAATTATTCCTCAAGCAGTTGCTAATGAATTAAATAATGTAAATGATGAGGATATGGAGATTAAACAGCTATTATCTTTAGAATGGATACAGATTGAACAAATCACTAATTCAGAATTGGTTAAACGTCTAAGAAATGAAAACAATTTAGACTTAGGTGAAGCACAAGCGATAACCCTTGCGCTGGAATTAAAAGCAGATGACTTATTAATTGATGAACGTCTTGGGAGACGGGAAGCAGTCCGTTTAGGATTATCTATTACAGGAGTTTTAGGAGTTCTTTTGGTAGCTAAAGCAAGGGGCTTAATTTCTAGTGTTAAACCAATTATTGATGCGCTTATTACCAAAGCTAAGTTTCGCATTAGTCATCAACTTTATGAAGAAGTCTTACGCACTGCTAATGAATTAGATTGTTAAATTATTTGTAGGGATTTAATACTATTAAACTCACCTTAACCCCAAGGCCAAACCTAAAACTAACCTTAAAAACAAACTGCACAACTAGAGACTGACATTATCATTAACTCAACTAATTTAAGGAAAATACTCCACAATGAACACTAAATTAGCTATAGAGTTATTAGCAGAATTTCATAATGATTTAACAGCATTTTTATCTGGTTTAGGGTTGTTGAATAATGAAACAGCCATTAACTATTTAAAAACTGTATTTGATGCTGCTTTTCAAGTATTTTTAGATGATTATGATAATTTAAAAGCTAAACTTACTGTTACATCTTCTCAGATAGAAACCGTTGAAGAGAGTTTAACTATTGCTGATGATTATTATCGGGTTGAAGAGGAAAGGTTACAAAATTTACTAGCAGATAAAGCTGCTTTAGTTAGCGAGATTGAGATATTTGAGGAGCAAAAAGAATCTATTGAAAAGTTTTCTGATGAGGAAAAGTTAGTTATTCAAGCTAAGGTTGATGAGATTAAAGAAGATATTTTTGAGACAGAGGCAACAATATCACAGCTTCGTCAAAATCCCAATAGTAATAAGCAACAAATTTATGTTTTAGAGAGAGAGTTAAATGCTCATATTTTGAGATATTCTTTACAAAAAGATTTATTATCCTTGAGTGGGTTAGATACTGCTCAAAAATTAGAGTCTGTTAAGTTACAAATACAGCAGCAAACAGAAGATTTAGAAACGTTAAATAATCAGGATATTGTTGAACAGGAAACCATTGTTAATAATGCGAATCAAAATTTATCTGATTTACAAAGCGAGTTAGAAGAGTTACAAGCAACTGCAAACTTAGCAGAGACAGAATTAACTAATTTTGAAACTATTAATGCTTATTTATTAGCTGAAGATGTCACAGAATTTTTAGATTGGAATATTGATGAAGACACCCCCGAAGTTGTCAAGTTGTGGCAACAATATTTAGCAGTGGAAGGGGAAGAAATCATCTCAGAAAGATTGACTTCTTTACAGTCTCAAGTAGCGTCAGAAGAATCAGTAACGCTTGCTTTAGAAGCGGATAGTATTGAAGGTTATGTTATTTTAGGTGCGGAGTTAGCAGAGGAAATTGAAAGTTTATCTGCTATTTGGTTAGAGAATTTACAAGAGTCTCATCAGTTGACCGTTGATGTCTGGAATTTATCGGAAAAACGCACGGAAGCAGTTAATGAGTTAGAGACTTATATAGAAGATAATTTAGCTGATCCAGAAGGGGAATATTTATTAGATAAAATTCAGTTACAAGAAGCGATCGCGCGTCAAGAAGCGCAAGTTAATTATGCTGATGCTTTAGGGGAGTCTGTTGATAGTTTAGAAGAGGCGATCGCTGTTTTAACTACTCAGCAACAACAGGTTAATTTATTATCTGAAAAAATTAATCATATTTCTAAATTAACGACTTATGAACAGGGATATGCTGCGTTACAAGATATATTAAATAGATTAGATTCTGTCAATGAAAGTGATTATCAATCGTCAAATGAGCAAGTTATTAAAGTCACTGAAGAATTAATAGATTTTTTAAGTAGTAATAAACAATTTCCTGAAATTGTAGATCAATTAAATGAGATTCTAAATAATTATAAATCTTTTTATCAAGCTAATTCAGAAATTTATTCAAATAAGTATCAAACATACATAAATATTGATACTCAAAAAAATATTGACTTAGATATAGTTTCTGACAATAAAAAACAAGTACAACAACAAGCTTTATCAAAAGGCGCAAAATTTAGTAATGTAACTGGAAATTATTATTTTATAGGTCATTCTGTTAATAATTGGTATGCAGCTAGAAATGAAGGAACGGCCGCTGGTGGACATCTTGTTGCCATTAACAGTTGGGAAGAACAAAGATGGTTAAATCAAAATTTCGGTTATCTTACTTATTGGATAGGTTTAACAGATGAAGTTAGAGAAGGACATTGGCGATGGGTTAATGGAGAACCTATTACTTTTACAAATTGGATTCCTGGAGAACCTAATAATAAGCGTAATGAAGATTATGCTTATAGTTATGGTAGTGGAAAATGGAATGATGTAGATCCTATAACTGATTGGGGTGGTAGTAAACGTGGTCTTATTGAGATTAACTATAGTCTTTTTGATCAACAAATAAAAGAAATTAATTATCAGGCAATTGCTGATCAAGCGATAGTCGCTGATGAAATAGACGCATTACATGATCAAGGAATTAAGCTTTTAATTAACCAAACTTCTGAAATATTACGTCCTTTATTAATTAATAAACTAGATGATGAGATAAATAATAAAACTCAAGGTTTAGTTAGTGAAATTGATTTAGAAATTTCAAGTATTAACTATTTAACGTCTCAAATTACAGTTGAATATGAAGGTAAGAAATATTATGGCGAATTGACTTATGATAACTCAGCTTTAAAATATCAAGCTGAAGAATGGTTAAGTGGAGATAATATTAAAGAATTTTCATTTAATTTTCTTGGTAAAACTTATACTCGTAATGATTTTTATTGGAGTGAAAAGGGGATTTCTTTAGGTTTTTTTGATGGTGATCCTGTTGCTGCACTTTTTGCTTTTAATACCCCTGATGGTCATAATTTTGGTTTTGGACAAGAATCTAATTCTAATATAAATTGGAGTAATGGGTTTTTACAATGGGACTTTAATAACTCTAAATGGATTGAAAATGTAGGAACACTTGATTTTTCAGATCCAGCTAACACAGAAATTTTAGAACAGCAGGAACAATGGTTAGAAACGAATTTACAGAATTACATTGAACAGAAACAAAACAATTTTACACAAGATATAACCAACCAAGAAAAAAAAATCAATAACCTCCAAAATTTAAGAGTAGAAATCGCATACTTAACCCTACAAGCAGAACAAAATCCAGATAAATTACAAAATTATTTAGAAGAATATTTTAATCCTATTGGTGATGGTTCATTTTCTGAATATATTAATACGAGTTCTCATGGCAGTTTTCTTCCTGATACAACGGGAAAAGATTTAGGAGGGTTTGCTGATATAACTGGGGATGGAAAACAAGATTATGTAGTGGTTTGGAATCATGGTGGTAGAAGAAATATTGCTACTTATTTAGCTCAAGCTGATGGTTCATTTTCTGAATATATTAATACGAGTTCTCATGGCAGTTTTCTTTCTGATACAACGGGAAAAGATTTAGGAGGGTTTGCTGATATAAATGGGGATGGAAAACAAGATTATGTAGTGGTTTGGAATGATGGTGGGAAAAGGAATCTTGCTACTTATTTAGCGACAAAAGACCTCGAAAATCTCCGCAATAAATATTACCCCGCCTTATCTGACGCAACCACCCTTTACAACCTGCAACAACAAATAAGCGACGAACTCACCAACTCCCAACAAGAACTAGAAACCCTAAAAGCTCAAATTGCTCAAAAACAAGCCAATGCAACCGCAGCCTTATCTCAAGCAGACTGGTACGAAGAACAAGCAGAAATACACTGGGACTTAAGCCGAAAAGCTGGCCCCACTTGGACGGAATCACGTAGTTATAAAAAAAGAGGATTCTTTGGTAGTAAAAGAAAATGGATAGCTATTACCCATGTGGATCACCATTGGATCATCTGGGATGCTTACACCAAACAAGCAACCAACCTGAGAAAATACTCTGCCAACCTAGACCAAGAAGTTATCGAAGATAGCCAACAACAAAACCTTACCGACCAACTGATCACCCAATGGCAAGAAGCTAACCAAGCTGCTGATGAAGCCGAACTGACCCTAGATCAATTTATCGCTGAACTAGAACTATTAGAAGCGCAACGGCAACTCCTTCCTGAACAAGAGGCACAACTAGAAACCTTTTCTGAGTTACTCCCCACCCTCCAAGAACAACTAGCGATCGCTGAACTGGCAGCCGAAGAAGCTAAAACCAACACTGGTATACAACAAGTTGAATATGACAACAGTAGTCAAACCTATCAAACTGCCCTCAATGATGTCCTAGAAAAAAAAGCCACACTAGACACCAATACTCAAAACCTGCTGCAACAAATAGCCAATACTCGCGCCTGGGTTGAACAACAAACCCTTTCCCTTGACACCGAACTCACAGAAACTGTTGCGCTACAGTTAGAACTGCAAACCGAACTAGATGAGGTAGCTTCTCAACCAGTCACCCCCGAAACTGAAACTAAAACCATTCAACTACAACAATCAATCGATCTCTTAAACCAAAAACAGATCATCCTAACCGCGCAACAAACCGCCCTGACTCAAAAAATAACTCTTTTAGAAGCACAAAAAACCGTAGTTGAAACCGAACATCAACTATTGCTATCCACCATAGACAGTCCCGACAGCGACTATAGCAACCTCGAAGAACAACTCTTAGACGCACAAAACGCCCTGGCCGAAGTCCAAGAACTGGCCCAACAAGCTGAAGCCACTAGCATCGCTTTAACTGCCTCTATGGAAGACTTACAAGCATTTCTAGAGGTGCAGAACGACCAATATTTAAACGAAATACAAGCCAAACAGTCAACCCTGCAACAACTTCTTGAGACTACCGAACTCAAAGAAAACTATACCCTTCTTGCCACAGAAAAACAGTTAGAACTCAACACCCTGGAAACTCAACTACAAACCCGTTTGATAGAAGCAACCGAAGCTGGAAGTATTGAAGCTGCCTACCTTTTAACTGTTGCGCAACAGAACAACTTCGCCACTGCTGCCGAAATATACTACCGTGACTATCGGGACTTAATGACTGATACAGGAGGAGGTTGCGCCGGAGGTATTGCTAGACCAGATGATGCGGTCAAAGCAGACTATTATTACAACGAAATGCTCAAATATCGGGCATTACAGGAACAAGCGCAACAACAGGCCGATCGATTTGCCATAGTTAAAGAAGCTGCCGAAGATCAAATCGATCTCATCCAACAACAACAAGCGATCGCCCAAACAGAATTTAATGATATTCAAAGCAGTATTAATAATACTCAAGAAGACATAGAAAGCTTACAGCAACAGTTAAATATTGCCGAACTAAGAATAGATGCCCTCGAATATCTGAGAAACTGGACCGAACAAACCCTAGTCCAACTGCTGCAAGTAGAACAATTAAATCTGGCACAAGCTACCTTAGAACAAGAGTTCGCAACACAACGACAATTAGGCATAGATGAGACTATAACCGCCAAATTTGAGAAGCAACAAGCCGATATTGCCAGAGATCGTGCCATTGCTACGGCAAAACTGGAACAATTAAACCAATTACAAGCTGAAGATGCCTTACAACAGGCATTAAAC
>JAAUYK010159923.1_pt1 | contig 19310 bp, 22 predicted proteins | sample 7278021 | NCBI WGS metagenome assembly JAAUYK01 (sample SAMN14350223, study PRJNA611818) | marine sediment metagenome | isolation source: surface marine sediment (1.8m) | place: French Polynesia: Moorea | collected 2018-08
CCCATCCACTGTGAATTAAACAGTACCGTGGTTTTTTCAGCATTTAAAATTTTAAACACCTGGTGCTCATAGGTTTTCGCATTTTCCAAAACCTCATCACGCGTTAATGGTGGGCGCGTCGAACTCTTACCCGTCGGATCACCGATCATGGCCGTGAAGTCTCCAATTAGAAACATGACCTCGTGACCCAGATCCTGAAACTGGCGCAATTTGTTGATCAGAACCGTATGGCCCAGGTGTAAATCTGGGGCAGTAGGATCAAAACCCGCTTTTATTTTTAAAGGCTTGCCCTTTTTTAGCTTTTTTATCAGCTCCGATTCCACTAAAATTTCATCGGCGCCTCGGTGGATCTGTTCTAATGCTTCTTCTACTGAGTGCATATATAACCTCAAATTAAACTTAACTGCTGCTAAGCGAACAGCGACAGGTTGATCAGACTGAATGAGCTATTTAGACCTTGATTTCAAATCAAGACCTACCCCGCCGCCCCAACGGCTTCGTCGTCGACCCTTCAAAAAACCGCAGCTGAATCGCCTCATCAGAGGTCTAACCGCTCTGGTAACTTTAATTGGCGCGATCTATCTGATACTGTCGTTTTTACCCGACAGCTCGGCCAAGATCGAGGATTCTAACCTTAAGCAGCAACGATTACACTATTCTGTTTTGTTACCTAGCATCACGGAACCGGAGCTCGAAACCACTCCACTAGATCCTGTTACAGAAACACTCAGTAGCACACAATGGATCACCACCCAGATAAAATCGGGAGACACCCTGGCCTCAATTTTCTCCGAGGCGGGGCTGAGTGCGACTACCACTCATAAGGTGGTCAACCTCAACAAACAGACCAAGAAACTGAGCAAAATCCGTCCGGGACAATCCATTTCCATGCTGCTGGATGACAGTCAACAGCTGGTTAGCCTCAAATATATGCCTGACATCACTCAGACCTTGCATATCAAAAGACTGGAAGACGAATCACTGACCAGCGAATTACTCCACCATCCCTTGGACCCGATTCCTGTCTTTAAATCGGGCACGATCAATTCGTCGCTTTTTGAAGCTGCCGCTGACAGTGAAATTTCTGAAAACATCATCATGGAGCTGGCCGGCATCTTTGGTTGGGATATCGATTTTGCGTTAGATATTCGCAAAGGAGACCAGTTTGGCATTGTCTACAATGAATTATACAAGGATGGCGAGAAAATAAGGGATGGCCGCATTCTTGCGGCAGAATTTATCAATCAGGGGAAAAGTTATCAGGCCGTTTATTACACGGACCCGAAAGGTGAAAGCGGTTACTTCAGTCCAGAGGGGAAAAGCATGCGCAAGGCCTTCCTACGAAGTCCGGTCAAATTCTCCCGCATCAGCTCACGTTTCAGTCGCAAACGGTGGCACCCTGTATTATCGAAGTGGCGTTCACATAAAGGGGTCGATTACGCCGCTCCTCGAGGCACTCCAATTCGTGCCTCTGGTGACGGCAAGATCAAGTTCAAGGGAACAAAAGGCGGCTATGGCAAGACCGTTTTTATTCAACATGGCAGCAAATACACCACGGTCTATGCTCACATGTCCCGATACGCCAAAGGTGCCCGAAAAGGCAAATCGGTCAAACAGGGGCAGGTGATAGGTTATGTGGGCAGCACGGGGCTGGCCTCCGGCCCTCACCTGCATTATGAGTTTCGAGTGAATGGTGTTCACCGGAATCCACTGACCGTGAAATTGCCGGCTGCAGAACCGATCGATAAGGCATACAAGACCCATTTTACGCGCGAGATCAAGACCTACCTGTCTATGCTGAACCTAATGAGTAAAGAAACGATTGCCAAACTCGACAATGAGTGACCCTGCCGATAGCCCTATTTTCCTCGGCACCATGTCAGGGACGAGTCTTGATGGCCTGGATATCGTAGCGGTAAAATTCCTAGCCGGTGACAAACCTGAACTACTGGGCAGTCACTACATCCCTTACCCGAAATCCTTAAGACAAGCCTTGAGTGAACTTATTGGTGATGAAGCCGCCACCCTGTCCAAGATGAGCGAGACTGATAGTCTTCTTGGGCATTTTTATGCAGAAGCAATACTTAACTTCATTAAAGGCTGCGACATAAAGACACCACAAATAACCGCTCTGGGCTCTCATGGTCAAACCTTACGCCATGAACCTGACCTGGAGCACGCGTATACCCTTCAAATCGGCGATCCTAATATTATTGCCGCTAAAACCGGTCTGACGGTGGTTGCAGACTTTAGACGTCGTGATATTGCACTAGGAGGCCAGGGCGCACCGCTGACACCCGCTTTTCATGCCGATGTATTTCGTCATAATCAACTTAACCGGGTAATTCTCAATATCGGTGGTATTGCCAATATCACGATCTTGCCCGCTGATGTTACCGCACCGGTCACCGGATTTGATACTGGCCCAGGTAATACCTTGCTGGACCTCCTGAGTCGCCAATTTTTAAATCAAAGTTATGACTCAGGCGGCGCGTTCGCTAGCCAGGGGAAGATAAACCCAAACAAATTAAAGGACGCCATTGATCATGAACCTTATTTTAGGGCACCCCACCCAAAATCGACGGGTACCGACTACTTTTCAGCCACCTGGCTACAAAACAGCGGCATACTGGCGTTAACTCCTGCAGATGCAATGGCCACTGTGGCTGAACTGGTCGCTACGACCATTGCCTCTGCGATAAAAAACCTCGAAATAACGATAGATGAGTGCTTTATCTGTGGTGGCGGTGTACATAATCAGCACTTGTTGAATCGGCTGCAGACGCATTTACCCAAGGTCAAATTAGACAGTACTGCTAGCCTCGGTATTGATCCTGATTTTGTGGAAGCCATGGCATTTGCCTGGCTGGCTAAACAAACCCTTCAACAACAACCCGGCAACCTTCCCAAGGTTACAAATGCACAAAAGTTCACTATTCTGGGCGCCGTGTATTATTAACATAGACAGCTTTAAATCGTGTGCTAAAATTCTTGCACGACTTTAATTTTTCTTCCACAAATGCACTTTAAAAGCACTGCCATATCCCTCATCCCTGCAATTGCATTATGCGGCCCCGTTCATGCAGATTTTGTAGGACTGAATATCGGCACCAAACACTGGATGCCTGATATCACCGGCTCTTTCAGTTCCGACAATAATACTCCAATCGCTCTGGAGAGTGACCTGGGTTACGATGACACCAGCTCCACTTCAGTTAATATTAGTTTCGAACATCCCGTCCCGGGTTTGCCGAATGTCAAATACCAGGGTTATGATCTAGATGTAAGCAGTTCTTCAACTACGGCCAATACACTCACGTTCGAAGGAACCAATTACACCGGTGATGTGAATTCAACGCTTGATCTGTCACATAATGACATCGTGTTGTATTACGAATTGCTGGATAACTGGATTAACCTGGATCTCGGCCTGGATCTTAAAATATTTGATGGCAAAGTCACAGTCAGCGATCAAGACACCTCTGCCAGTACGATCGATATCGATGAGACCATTCCCATGCTTTATTTATCTGCTCGATTCGATTTACCTGCGACTGGATTTTACATTGGCGCCAATATTCAGCAATTGAGCCTGGATGATAGTTCCGCTGAAGACTCCACGTTAATGGTCGGTTATGAATCCAAGTCGGGACTGGGTATTGAAGGTGGTATTAAATCCTTCAACATTGAACTTGATGATGTCAACAATCTTAATACCAACCTGGAATATGATGGACTGTACTTTAACGGTTATATCCATTTTTAATGATTAAGTTTATGAATTCCAAAAAAAAGCCCGCAAATGCGGGCTTTTTTTATTCTTTATTTAAACCTTACACTGAGAATGAAGAACCACACCCACAGGTGGTGGTGGCATTGGGATTATTGATCACGAACATAGAGCCCTCGAGGCTCTCCTTATAATCAACTTCAGCTCCCACCAGGTATTCATAACTCATGGGGTCAATCACTAGTGTCACACCATTCTTTTCAATCTTGTGATCACCTTCATTCACTTTTTCATCGAAGGTGAAACCATATTGAAAACCGGAGCAACCTCCGCCCTGGACAAAAACACGTAGCTTCAGCTCTGTGTTACCTTCATCTTCAATGAGTGCTTTTGCTTTATTTGCAGCCGCATCGCTGAATTCCAACACTGTTGGTGCATTGGCATTTAAGGGTACGCCAAAGTTTGCACTGATATTTACACTTACCATAAATTCATCTCTAAGAAACTTATGGATATGACCATAACTTTCCTGACTAGTTTAGTCAACTATTACTCAGTGGCCAGTTTGGCTTCCACTCCTGCGGGTATGGATTTATCTTCAAGCCGTTTAGGTGCCAGGTTCTCACTGGTTTCATGGACCAATCCACCATTGACCTCAGCGCCAATTGCCATCTCGATCAGATTGTAATAAACACTGCCATTGATCCGCGATTTAGGTGCCAGCTCAACTCTATTCGAACCAAACACATCCCCAACGATCTCTCCATTAAGCACCATGTTCGGTACTTTGACATCGCCTTCTATCTGACCAAACTCACTCAGGATTAATAAAGCATCACTACCTTCTGCGGCATTGACATTACCCTTGATGGTTCCATCAACATGTAAGCCACCGGAAAAAACCAGGTCACCATTGATTTCGGTACCCTGCCCGATCAGTGTATCGATACGAGCGGAGTTAAAATTATTTTTTTTCCTAAACACGTTAATTGTTGCCTCCGGACAGAACCTCTGTCCATGAAATGTTTTCTGAAAAATTCTTGATTTTCTTTGTTGTCGGTTTAACGAGCAGCTCAATATCGTAGGGCTCAAAATTATCAGGCACCAAAAGCTCACCTTCAAATACCTGGAAATAACGAAATGAGAACTTTGTATCTTTTTCTTTGTATTGTTGTTTTACCTGCTTCATCGGCAGATCTTTTTGCTCTCCGTCTGCCTGACCTTTTAACACGAAATCAATCTTACCTTTTACATACTGGCTACTTTTGCCACGCTTGGTGAGTACCAGTTTATAGGAGTATAGACCGAGATCATTTTTTTTATTCATTTCGAATGATTGAATATTGACCCCCAGCGCAAGCTCCTCCGGGCTGACAATTCCCTGATAAAAAACCAACTGTTCTTTGAGCGCTAAAATTTCTTTTTGCAGGAAGACCAGCGATTCTTTGGCTTGCTCATAAGCATCACGTTCAATAGCACTTGAACTGGTAATTTGCGCATTCTTTTTAACCAGTCCTTCGTTGCGCTGCTCTAGCTCGGCGATGCGACTTTCGAGCGTTTCCTGAACCAGTTTGAATTGTTTTAACTCGTAAGACTGATAAGCTCGGCCCATCAAAAACATGATCACGAACAAGGCTAGCACTAATCCCAGCCCCAGCCAGAGTCGCCAGGGATTATGTTGCCGAACCTTGAATCCCAGGTGTGCTCGACTCATGGCATCATTCCCACTGAACCCAATCCCGTCGTTTCCGGTAATGCCATCATCAGGTTCATGTTTTGCACAGCCTGCCCGGCAGCACCTTTGACCAGGTTATCTATGACCGATAAGACCACAATTTTATTCGCATCCGGCAGATGGTGAAGAGCTATCCGGCAATCATTAGCACCTTTAACGGAACGTGTCTCTGGGTGGGAACCCAATGGCATGACATCGACGGATGGTTCATCTCTATAATAATTTTCAAACTGTGACTGCAGGTCCGTAATATCACCGACCACATCCGCATAGATCGTTGCATGAATACCTCTAATCATAGGCATGAGATGGGGAATAAATACCAGGTCCGCTTTTTCGTTGACCTGCCTTAAGTTCTGTTTTATTTCAGGATAATGTCTATGACCCGAGACGGCATAGGCTTTCACTGATTCAGACGATTCACAGAGTGAAGTCGCTACATTGGCACTCCGGCCAGCACCACTGACCCCAGATTTACAGTCGGCAATGATCGTCTCTGGATGAATCAGTTGATGATGAAGCAGAGGTAATAATCCCAGTGTTACCGCGGTGACATAACATCCCGGATTAGCGACAAGTTGCGCCTGTTTAATCTGCTCCCGGTTCATTTCAGGTAATCCATAGACCGCTTTTTCCACGCTCGAAGGGCTGACATGCTCAGTCCCATACCATTGCGCCCAGACTTCAAGATCTTTCAGTCTAAAATCAGCCGCGAGATCTATTACCTTAATGCCAGCATCCAGTAAGGCTTCTACTTGGTGCATGGCTGTCGCATTAGGTGTTGCAAAAAAGACCAGATCACACTGTTGATAAGTTGCCAAATCTGGTTCAGAGAATGCCAGCGTAATTCGACCGCGAAGATTAGGAAACATCTCTGCCACCGCAGTACCTGCATTCGACCGGGAAGTAATGACCTTTAGTTCAACATCCGGGTGATTGACTAACAAGCGCATCAGTTCAACGCCGGTATAACCCGTACCGCCGACAATACCTACAGTTATCATGGAATATCCTGTAATGCTGAGTTCATAAGTTGCATAAATTCTTGCATATTTCTATCATCTCAAATCGATGATAATTTCTGGCTTTTATGTAGCTCACGAACAGAGGATTCGCAACTTCATATAAGAGCGCCGGATTATACCTTGAACTGTTCCGCTAACAACAATACGTATCATTAAATACCGCAGAAATGTTTACTAGAATTTTCGCTTTACTGTTGTTTCTAAGTGTGATTAGTGGTGCGTTAATTTTCTTTCAGACATCCGAATTTCCTGAAATCAATGGCCAACTCGAATTTGTGCGTATTGATGGTGAAAAACAAGCTTTTGATAATTTCAAAGGGAAACCGCTGTTAGTAACATTCTGGTCTCCCAATTGTGTCTTATGCATGCAGGACGTTAAGCACTTCAATAAGCTCTACCAAACCTACCAGGGTGGCAAGCAATTTGAACTGCTGGCACTTTCCATGTACTACGATCGGCCGGACTGGGTTATTGAAACCCGACAAAAAGCCCGCATGCAATATCCAGTTTATTTTGACCTGCAGAAAAAATTATCGATTGCGTTTGGTAATGTTGTGGCCACACCCACCAGTTTTTTAGTGGATCGTGATGGCCGCGTGGTCTACCGCCACGAAGGTAAATTGAATTTACCCGATCTTGAACGAAAACTTCAGGAATTAATAAAAACGTGAGGACACTAGAATGTTATGGGTAAAAGCTTTTCACTTGATTTTCATGGTGGCCTGGTTTGCTGGCCTTTTTTATTTGCCACGAATTTTTGTTAATCATGCCATGACAGAACACAAGGAAACCAGTGAGCATTTCAAGGTCATGGAACGCAAACTGTATCGATTTATCATGCCCTGGATGATATTGACCCTCGTCTTTGGCTTTTGGTTACTATACGAGTATGCCTGGGTTGCTTTTGGGCATACCTGGTGGCTGCAGGTCAAACTGGTCTTAATCGGATTATTAGTCGTATTTCATTTTTATTGTGGGAAACTGGTCAAAGACTTCGCACAAGACCAGAACAAACATGGCCACGTTTGGTATCGCTGGTTTAATGAATTACCGGTACTGGTATTATTTGCAGTGATCCTTTTAGCGGTCCTTAAACCGATCTAAGCCAATCGCTTTAGATCCACTGATTAAAATCCTGCACGGATAAGTCCACCCAATTCTTTTTCATCCAAGCGCTCGATATAGAAATCCTTCACATCCTGGGCATCATCCATCTCCTTGGCCTCATTAAATAACTCAACCAATTCCCCCCGATTGAAAGATCGAATGACCTTTTTGGCACGTAACAGACTGCCCGCACTCATAGACAAGCTTTCTATACCCATTCCCATCAGCGCCATGACACCCAGGGGGTCACCAGCCAGTTCACCACAAACACTCACCGGAGTATTTTGTCGATTCGCGCCTGCCACGATTTGTTCCATGGCTCGCAGCACCGAAGGGTGTAATGAAGAAAACAAATCTGCAACCGACTCATTATTACGATCTACCGCAATGAGATATTGGGTTAAATCGTTAGTTCCAATTGAAATAAAATCAACCAACTTACAAATCTGATCGATCTGATAAATGGCTGAAGGCACCTCTATCATAGCGCCAACATGTGGGAAACGTATGCTGGATTCCAGTTCCTCTTCAATTTCATCCTTGGCGCGATGAATCAGGATCATTGCATCTTCAAGCTCCTGGATACTACTGATCATTGGCAATAAGATATGCAGGTTTTCCAGATCCTTATTGGCCCTGATCATCGCGCGCACCTGAGTAATAAAAATATCCGGATGATCCAAAGTAATACGGATACCCCGCCAACCTAAAAACGGGTTATCCTCCTGGATAGGAAAATAACTCAGTGGTTTGTCACCACCCACATCCAGTGTACGGAGCACTACCGGCATGCCAGAGAAGGTCTCCAATACGTCTCGATAGATTTGATATTGATCATCCTCACTGGGAAAACTTTCGCGAATCTGGAAAGGAATTTCAGTACGATACAATCCCACTCCCTCGGCACCGCTGCGTAAAGAAGGCGTATGATCAGACATTAAACCTGAATTAACGAACAGAGATACGCGATAGCCATCGGTAGTAATGGCAGGCTTGTTCTTTAGCGCCTTCAGTCCATCGGAAATTTTTTCCTCTTCCTTGATAAAGGTTTGCAAGTCATTCAACAAATCCTGCTTAGGATCAACATAAACCTTACCGGAATAGCCATCGGTAACCACCAACAGGCCATCCATTTGCGTATAAGGCAAGTTAGTAACACCCATAACAGCGGGTATGCCTAACGCATGCGCCAAAATGGCTACATGCGAAGACCCGGAGCCATGCTCTGAAACAATCCCCTTCAATCTATCCAAAGGTATGCTGGCAAAATCCGTTGCCATGATTTCTTCACCCACCAACACAAAACTTTCCGGGTAAATGATCTCTTCTGCCTGCTCGGACATCATGCGCTGCAGAACGCGCCGGCCCAAATCTCGAATATCGTTAGCACGTTCGGCCAGGTACTCATCATCCATGGAAGAAAAAACATCAGCATGCTCTTCGATGGTATGGCGCCAGGAAGCCGGAGCCCAATTGCCTTGCTGTATCCGTTGGCAGGTATCGTCAACCAGGGAACCGCTATCCAGCATTTGCGCATAAGCAATGAATAATGCACATTCTTCCTCCGGCAATGATTGTTTCATCAGCTCGGCTTGTTCATAAAGATTTTGTTTGACCGATTCAATCGCAGTGTCAAATAACAACACCTCACCCACGATGGCTTCATCACCAATAATTTTTTTGTCCGGGACATTGTGTAGAGCAACACCATGATTAATCACTACGGCTTGCCCCATCTTCATACCCGGTGCACCGCCCACACCCGACAAAACAGTGGATAACACAGCATCCTCATTGGCAAGCAGCTCAGCCATCTGGCCACTTCGTTGCGCATGAATGATGGCGTTGGCTAATTGGGTTGCTAAAGTAGTGAGGAAAGCCTCGTCATCATTGTCAAATGCCTGTGCTCTTCTTTGAACAACCAGTACTCCCAGTATTTCTCGCTGGGATATAATGGGTACCCCCATAAACACTGGATAATGTTCTTCTCCGGAACTCTCAAAATAAACGAAATTCTTATGTTCTGATGCCTGTTCGAGCCTCACGGGCTCGGCTTTTTCAGCGACCATACCGACCAGTCCCTGCCCGGTTTTAAGTTTGATTTTTCCGATAATACCCGGCTTCAAACCCCGGTTGGCCATTAGCACCAGATTTTCCTTTTCTTCTTCTATATTCAGGAAAATAGAACAAATCTCAATATTCAAGGCATCGATCAGATTTTCTACAATAATGTCCAGTGCATGCTGAATATCAGGAGCATGATCGACCTGTTTAACTATTTTTTGCAGGGTGTGGATAAGCGAGGGCATATGAGGTCTGAGACAATCCGCCGTTAAGCGGGCAAATGCGCTTTCAACTGTTGCAAGGCGCAACGATAAACCCGTTTTTTGAAATAAACCACATGATTAACAGGGTACCAGTAATCCACCCACTTCCATTCATCAAACTCGGGCTTACCCGAGACATCAAGTTTAAGCTGGTTTTCATGACTGAGCAGTCGCAGTAAAAACCATTTTTGTTTCTGTCCAATGCAGACCGGTGAACAATGACGTCTCACCATGCGTTTGGGCAGCTTGTATCTTAACCAACTATTCGTTGCCGCAATAATCTCAACATCCTCGGCTTGCAACCCTACCTCTTCCCATAATTCCCGGTACATGGCCTGCTCGGCATCTTCTTCCGGATTAATGCCACCCTGAGGGAATTGCCAGGCATCCTGCCCCATTCTGCGGGCCCATAGAACGGCGCCATCATGGTTACTCAGGATAATGCCTACATTTGCACGATAACCATCAGAATCAATCACTTAGCTGCTACTCTTGGGAAAAAGGGTCTGTTATTCTTGCATAAAATCTTTATAGTGACCAATTTATCCCGCTCGCACCAAAAACATGCCTTTAACCCTATTTGATCTGGATAACACGTTGATTACAAACGACAGCGATTTCCTTTGGGGGGAATATTTAGTCGAACATAACATCGTTGATCCAATAGAATATGAAGAAAAAAACCGTCAATTCTTTGAAGATTATGAGCAAGGCCATCTGGATATTGATAGTTACCTGAAATTTTCCTTAAAACCCTTGGCTGAATACCCTATCGATCAACTTTATGCGTGGCGCGCAAACTATGTGGAGAGCGTAATCAAACCGCTCATCGCACCGGGTACAGATGACTTACTCGCTAAACATAGAGCTCGGGGGGATACGCTATTAATCATCAGTGCCACCAATTTATTCATCACTGAACCGATTGCAGAATTACTGGAAATCCCGCATATCCTGGCTACCCAGCCGGAAATGAAGGGCGGTCGTTATACCGGAAACTACATCGGACAACCTACTTTCCAGCATGGAAAAGTCACTGCGCTAAATGACTGGCTGATTAAAAATAATATGGATTTAATGGGCAGTACCTTCTACAGCGATTCACACAATGACTTACCACTCCTGGAGAAAGTGGATCATCCGGTAGCCGTAAATCCAGATGCGATCCTTGAGGCCATCAGCCTAGAGCGTAAATGGCCCATTTTGGACCTACGTCATGGCTGAATTCTGAAATAGACCTTCTCAGGCTTTAGGCAGGGTTACCCCTTGTTGTCCCTGATATTTACCACCACGGTCTTTGTATGAAGTTTCACACACTTCGTCGGACTCATAAAATAGCATTTGCGCGACGCCTTCATTGGCATAGATTTTTGCCGGCAATGGCGTGGTATTCGAAAACTCCAGAGTCACGTGACCTTCCCATTCAGGCTCCAGGGGTGTGACATTGACAATAATCCCGCAACGAGCATACGTTGATTTACCCAGGCACACGGTTAAAACACTCCGTGGAATTCGAAAATATTCTACCGTGCGTGCAAGCGCAAAAGAGTTGGGAGGGATAATGCAAACGTCAGATTTAACATCCACAAAGCTGTCGTCATCAAAGTTCTTGGGATCCACGATAGCAGAATTGATGTTGGTAAAGATTTTAAATTCATCGGCACAGCGGACATCATAACCATAGCTAGAAGTACCGAAGGAGATAATCCTGCCCTGCTCTGACTCGCGCACCTGACCAGACTCATAAGGTTCTATCATGCCGTCTTGAGTGGACTTCCTACGGATCCATTTATCAGATTTGATGGTCAAGTTCTCTCCCCTGAATTTAAAGGGGCGGATTATACCTTTGGCTTGGGCTGGTTAAAACTGTCTTTTAGTGTTTACTCAAATGGGCGTAGCCGAGAATTCAAACTGTCTATCCTTGAGCTTGAGTAGATGTTTGTTCATTCTCTTCTCATTCTTTAATCCGCGCTTGATCACTTTGAATAACAAATGCGCTATGGAAGCAAAGATCACCCTACACTGGGGATCGTTGTGGTAGCCTGAGTAACACAGGCTTAAATGATCCAGTACTCCGGTTAAAAAATGTATATCCGCATCAGCCAAAACCTCACCATTGCGAAGATGCTTGCGGATACATAACAATCGTGGAATCGCATGGTCAATCATGTCATCCAGCATCACGACTAGCAGTTTTTCATCAGCCTGATGTTGCATTACTCTCTCCCCCAAAAACCTTGTGGTTTTTAAAGCCAATGATAAACCCTTTATGCCGGAATGCTAAATAAAATATATTTTTATGCGGTTAACATGCTCAATTAATTTTTTTTATGGTTTTTTTTATATTAAGCATGTTATCGATTGATTTATAAGAGCCTGGTTTTATATGAATATTCATTATCTGTTCAATATTACAGCAAATATCGATATTTAATGATCAATATCAAAGAGAGCTCACCTTTTAAAAACCTAGATCTTGATCCCACTTAGGAGACGCCCCGTACTGTTGTTGAAGAAAGTCCACTAAAATTCTAGAGCGTCGCGGGATCAAGCGTCCCGGTGGAAACAGAGCATAAATACCCAGGCTCTCCTTTTGAAATTCCTGGAGTAAAACCTTCAAGCGACCATCACGAATGTATTCATCCACTATAAAAGTCGGGCACTGAATAATACCCAACCCATCCAGTGCGGCCTGAGCTAGAAAATCACCATTATTTGCACTCAACCGATTTCGCGGCACTACCGTTATGGTTTGTTTACCATTGCAATAGGTCCATTGTTGCTTATCGGAGATATTGGTATAGAAAAGCCCATCGTGATCACTCAAATCCTCTGGTCTTTTGGGCCTGCCCTTTTTTTTCAAGTATTCAGGGCTAGCTAGTGTGGCAAACCGGATCACACCTAACTTGCGGACAATCAATGTAGAATCCTTGAGTTCACCAATGCGTATCGCCAGATCATAACCCTCTGCCACCAGATCAATCTCACGATCATTTAGATCAAGAGAAACGTCGATATCCGGGTGATCCGAAACAAATTGCGCAATGGCCGGAGATAAATGTCGCACGGAAAAAGATAACGGTGCTGCAATTTTCAATCGTCCTGATAAAGCAATCTGCTCGTCTGAAACACGTTGTTCAGCTTCGAGTAAATCGGTCATCAGTACGGAAGCCTGTTGGTAAAGTTGCTCACCCGCACCGGTCAGGGAAAGCTTACGAGTCGTACGATTCAGTAATTTAACGCCCAGCCGGCTTTCCAGCTCACTCACACGGCGGCTCAGCACGGATTTAACAACTCCCAATTTGTCTCCAGCAGCGCTGAAACTTTGTTGATTAACCACTTCAATGAAGGCTTCTAATTGTTCATATCGACCCATAAATAATTGTGCCTGCAATTCCTTGATTTTTATTTAAAACATACGACTGACAGGTGTTCGAATAATTCAGTATATGCCAAACCCATCTCCCTCGAAATATGAGTGATCAGAGGATGGGGTTGATAATTTTGTTTCTATAACGAGAACAATCTTTTTCATATTAAGCCATTTATTTGCTGAATAAAAACAATAAATATATCGTTAAATTAACATTTTAGGATTTAAACCCATGAGTAAGCATTTATTGAAGATTAACGCCAGCGTCAACACCACAGACTCCGCAAGCCGCCAATTAGCGGGCTATTACGAATCCCGCATGATCGATAAATATCCAAACGTGCAAATCACCCACCGTGACCTGTCGATGGGAATGACACCCATCAATGAAGATTGGATTAATGCGAGCTCAATCCCCGAAGAAAAACGGGATCAATATCAACAGAAAATACTGGCTTTATCCGACCACCTGATCAATGAGTTAGTAGATGCTGATGAGATTGTTTTGGCAACACCCATGTATAACTTTTCCGTACCGGGTAATCTCAAGATCTGGATTGATCAGATCGCTCGTGCAGGAAAAACTTTTCAATACACCGCAGAAGGTCCCAGGGGCTTACTCAGTGACAAACCGGTCAAAATTATAATTACCACGGGCGGGACACCTGTCGGTAGTGAGATTGATTACCTCAGTGCTTATTTGAAGCAGATATTTAATTTTATTGGAATCACTGACGTTTCATTGATAGCTGCTGACCAACTGATGATGGATCGTGATAACAGTCTGAAACAGGCCAAAACACAAATTCATCAATTATTTTCCAATCAACAACAAGCTGCCTGAGGAAAACACTATGAATCAGCAAACATTACAGAATGTAACCAGCCTGGCTGGCCGTGTTTTACTTTCGATCATGTTCATAATGGCCGGTTATTCAAAAATTGGCGGGTATGAGGGCACCCAGGGGTATATGGAAAGTGTGGGCGTTCCCGGACTATTATTACCCTTGGTCATAGCACTCGAATTGATAGGCGGTCTGGCCTTACTGCTCGGCTTTCAGGCACGTATCAATGCCTTTTTATTGGCAGGATTCACGTTATTAGCCGGTCTATTGTTTCATAACAACTTCGCTGATCAAATGCAGATGATTTTGTTTATGAAAAACATGGCCATAACCGGGGGCTTACTTTTAATCGTGGCTTTCGGTCCCGGTAAATGGTCAATCGACAGGCGTTGAATGGCCATGCGTAAACACATTCGCCAAATCATCAAGGGTATGCCTACCCGCGATGGTGCCGGAGTCGAACTGGTACGTGTGATTGGACAGCCTGCGCTTGGTATGCTTGATCCTTTCCTCTTACTCGATACCTTTCGCTCACATGATCCCAAGGATTACATTGCCGGTTTTCCATCGCACCCCCATCGCGGGTTTGAAACTGTCACGTACCTGTTGAATGGACGGATGCGCCACAAAGACAACGCTGGACATGAAGGCGTCATTGAAGCCGGAGGTATTCAGTGGATGACTGCCGGTAAAGGTATCATCCACTCAGAAATGCCCGAACAGGAAAACGGGCTACTTGAGGGATTCCAGCTCTGGGTAAATCTGCCGGCTGATCACAAAATGGACCCACCTCGATACCAGGAATTTTCTGCTGAACATATTCCTGTTGAAGAACGTCCAGGATCATTAATTCGAGTCATTACTGGCACCACCTCGCAAGGCACCCAGGGGCCTGTTGCGCAACCTTTAACCCATCCTTTGTATCTGGATATCACCTTGGAAAGCGAGCAAAGTTTTACTGAGCCAGTACCGCTTGAAAATAATAGTTTTGTGTATGGCATTGAAGGCATGACCCATATTTTCAAGGATCCACAAAACCATCAGTCGGTCACAAAAGACCAGCTAGCGCTACTGTCCGAGGGCAATGAGTTGCATATAACAGCGGGGCATTCCGGGAGTCGCTTCCTGTTGATCAGTGGCAAACCTTTAAATGAACCCGTCGTGCGCGGTGGCCCGTTTGTTATGAACAGTCAGGCAGAGGTGCGTCAGGCTATTGAGGATTATCAATCTGGTCGTTTTTGAAACCCTAATATGGGTTATTTCTACCTGTAAGCTTCACAATTTAAAAACTATACTATGACTTCAATTGGATTGTGGAGACATACGGGGACAAATGAAATATACACTTGCACTCATCAGCCTTCTGCTGATGATCGGCTGCTCGAGCGATAAAGCCAGCCAAGATTTATACCAAACCAGTGAAATTGGTAAGACCAAACGCATCTTGCCCTGTACTGTCATTTCCACGCGTGATGTCATGATTCGTGAATCCGGATCGGGTGATAAAGGGGAAGCCATCGGCTTCGTGGTAGGTGCTCTGGCTACTGCCGAAAAAAATGACAGCATCCTGGTACGATACCTTGGTGGCCTTGTCGGTGGTGCTGCGGGCCGTAAAGCATCCGAAAACCTCAACGAAAGGCCAGGTGTTGAGTACACAGTATTACTCGCGAGCGGTGAAGAACGCCAACTCATTCAGGATATCCAGCCCGATGAAACCCGTCTCAGTCAGGGTGAAGCCTGCCGTCTGCAAGTCAGTGGTGAACTCAATCGGGTTTTACCCGCAGCGCATTACCCGGATTCGGTCAAGCGACCCAGTAAAACGCGTATCAGCCAGTAAACTTGCTTCAGTTTTTTGGGCAAGAAGCTTTAAGAATGACAAACTTGGCATTCGAGGCCACCAGCTGTACCTGACTGAACCAGTTTTTTAATGTGTTGTGATAGCCCAGGTGCCGGTTACCCACAACCCATAATGTCCCTTCAGTTCGTAAAACCCGGGCAGCTTGCCTGAACATATCCTTTGCCAGCATATCCCCCACAGTGTGAACCTGATGAAAAGGTGGGTTGCATAGCACCACGTCCATGGATTGAGTTTTAAAATTTTTTAAACCATCCGCCGCATAAAAATGGCAGCGATTATCTGTATGTTCGAGCTGTTTCAAGTTCTCACGGGCACTTTCCAGCGCCATGTATGATTCATCGACGAAATGCAGGTGTGCTTCAGGATTATGCTCAGCCGCCCATAAGCCAAGCACCCCGTTACCGCATCCTAGATCAACAATATCTAATTGACCTTGTAAGTGCGGTAGATGCTCAAGCAAGAAACGAGTACCGATATCCAGCTTTTCTCTGGAGAATACGTTGGCATGATTCAGAATCACAAAGTGACTGTTGGGTAGCGGCCATCTTACGGGTTCAGGAATGGAGGGTATCTCCAATCCAAAGTCGGGGTCAGCCTGGATCAACTTTGCTTTCTTGAGTGCACGGGTAGTTTGAGAGGGTCCGATAATACGTTCCAATAATGTCCACACCTTAGCGGGCAGATTTTTGAGCATACCGCCTACCACAACCCGCGAATGCTCGTTTAGCCTGGATTTTATCAAGATCAACTGATACTCCAGCAATGCCAGAGTCTTGGGTACTTTGATCAGAACTAGATCTATATTATTGACCGGAACAGACAGGCTTTTCAGAGATTGTACCGATTCTTGTGACAACTCATTGCATCGCAAATTCTCTTTACAGGCCTGATGCGCCAACCACGAGTCGGACCAGTTAATCGGCTGAAATTCATTCAGCGCCACACTCAACGCGCCAAAACTATCATTGGCAATCAGAATATCCATGTCACCGAGCGGTAAGTTCCATGCTTTTATCGCACTTAACAGGTATTCATCGGCAGCATCCCAGGCGCGTAAAAGTTCTCGTTTACGACGTGGCAACCGATGCATTGAATAGGTCCCAAATGGAGAAATGAATTGCGTCTCAGTCATCTTTATAAATTGTATTCAAGTTTCTTAAACCGCTGCCGATTTAATGGGAGTGGAAATAACAGGCTTCATTAAGAGACCTTCAAATTCCATCAAAAAGAATATAAGACCCAATACAGAAAGGAAGAACAAGATTATGCCACAGGCATCTGATCAGGAAATACGCATCGCGGAAGATGATTTCATCGTCTCCAAAACCGATCCCAAGGGTAAGATTACCTACTGCAATCGCGTTTTCATGAAAATCGCCGGTTACCAAGAAGATGAATTGTTGAACCAACCTCACAATATCATCCGTCACCAGGATATGCCCCGCTCCGTGTTTCGATTTATGTGGAATACACTTCAGGAAGGTAAGGAGTTTTTTGGAATTGTTAAAAACCGCACCAAGAGCGGAGGATACTACTGGGCATTCGCCAACGTAACACCCAGTTATGATGCCAATAATCTTTTACTGGGTTATTACTCCGTCAGACGCTGCCCCACCCGTGAATCGGTTACAGCCATGGAATCACTTTACCGAGAAATGTTAACTGAGGAACAAAAACACAGTAGTGCTCAGAAAGCCATGGATGCTTCAATGGAGCTACTCCATAAATTTATCGAAAAAACAGGCCAGACCTATGAAGAGTTTATTCTTTCACATGAAAAGTAAACACCTACTGATCATTTTTGTCACCCTGATTGTTTTAACTGCAGGTCTACTGATTGGAGCTACCGGCCAGTGGATATATATGATCTTTCCTGTTATTGCTCTGGCACTTTATTTTTCACATCGGTTAAGTTCAGTACACGATGAAAAACTGTATCGTAAGATCATCAAACAGGCTGACGAAATATCACTGGGAAAGCTCGAATATCGTATTACCGATATAAAACCCAACAGCCGTTACGCGGATATCGCCTGGAAAATGAACGAAGCACTGGATCAGTTTGAAACTTTCATGCGTGAAGTTGATGCTGTGTTTACCGCGGCTTCAAATGATCAGTTCCATAGAAAAACATTAACGAAAGGTATGAAAGGCCGTTTTGCAGCGGCCCTTCTCAATTTTGATGGCTCTGTGATTTCCAAGGAAAACTCGTATTGGCAGCACCAGAAAAACCAACTGTTTTCTGAACTGGGCAAATTGAAAACTGAAAATTTGTTGAGGAACCTGGAACAAAATCAACGCGATCTCAATTTCATTTCAGGTGAAATGCTTGAAGTGGAAGGCATCTCCAAAAATACCGCAGATAACGCCAATGTCAGTCTGAAAAATATTAAACTATTAATAAACGATTTAAACCAGGTCATCGAAAAATCAATCAATATGCGTGATAGTACCCAACAACTCTCACAAAGCAGCGAACAAATCAGTGTAATGGCAGAAACAATTTCCAGTGTGGCGGATCAAACTAACCTGCTCGCATTAAATGCTGCCATCGAAGCTGCCCGAGCGGGTGAACATGGCCGTGGTTTTGCCGTAGTCGCAGACGAGGTGAAAAAATTGGCTGAAACTACCAAGCATGCCGCCAGCGATATCAGTGAGATCATGTCTCAGTTCGTGGAAGCTACTCAAACCATGGTTAATGATACCGTGAATATGGCTGACATATCAGAACAATCAAAAACGGTCATCGGTGAGTTTGAAGGAAATTTTGAAAATGTTGCCGATGAATCTCAAAAGGTTTATCGCAAAGTCAGTGATGTTCAAGTCATCTGTCAAACCGCTCTCACCAAGGTGGATCATTTGATTTACATGCAACGTGCTTATCATGCAGCGGAAATTGAAAATACAACCGCAGAAGATCAAGCGCCCATCCTGGTTAAATCTGATTCCTGCCGTTTTGGGAAATGGTATGATTCTGGTCTCGGCTTTGATCAATATAGTCATTTACCCGTGTACGATGCAATCCGTGAACCTCATGATTCTGTGCACAAACATATGCACGAAGCCATGCATATCTTGAATCAGGACTGGCATCGAGATTTCAAGTTGCAAACGGACTTGATCACCAGCTTCAGACAGGCAGAAGTATCCAGTTCATTACTCACTGGCCTGGTAGAACAAATGGCCCAGCAAAATATGGAAGATACTCCCAGTCATGACAGCAACGATGTTGCTGCTTAGAACCCAAAGAGCAGGCCAAAATCATCATTTTTCACTGACGGGTATAATTCAGCTCAGACTCATTTAATTC
>JAAUYK010155640.1_pt1 | contig 19309 bp, 19 predicted proteins | sample 7278021 | NCBI WGS metagenome assembly JAAUYK01 (sample SAMN14350223, study PRJNA611818) | marine sediment metagenome | isolation source: surface marine sediment (1.8m) | place: French Polynesia: Moorea | collected 2018-08
CCGCGCGCGCGAGCTGCCGCATTCGCCTGCGTGTCGACGGGGTTCTGCACGCGCTGATGGCGCCGCCGATCGACGTGCACGCCGCCCTGGTGTCGCGTCTGAAGGTGATGGCGCGGCTCGACATCGCCGAGCGCCGGCTGCCCCAGGACGGGCGCATCCAGGTGGCGACGCGCGGTCGCTCGGTGGATCTGCGCTTCAGCTCACTGCCGGGGATCTTCGGCGAGAAGGTGGTGCTGCGCGTGCTCGACAAGAGCCAGTCGATCCTCGACGTCGACCGTCTGGGGATGAGCCCCGGCAACCGCGCGCTCTTCGAGAAGCTGCTCGGACGCAATGACGGGCTGCTGCTCGTCACCGGTCCGACGGGCAGCGGCAAGACCACCACTCTCTACTCGGCGATTCACGAGATCGACAGCGCCGAGAAGAACATCGTCACCATCGAGGACCCGGTCGAATACCAGATCGACACGATCAATCAGAACCAGGTGAACCAGGCGATCGGCCTCGGCTTCGCGCGCTTTCTCAAGCACGTGCTGCGCCAGGATCCGGACGTGGTGATGGTGGGCGAGATCCGCGAGCGCGAGACCGCCGAGATCGCCGTCCAGGCGGCACTGACGGGACACCTGGTGCTCTCGACACTCCACACCAACGACAGCATCGGGGCCGTGACGCGCCTGCTCGACATGGGCGTGGAGCCCTACCTGCTCTCCTCTGCGCTGGCGGGGGTCGTGGCCCAGCGCCTGGTGCGCAGCGTCTGCCCGGCCTGCAAGACCACCTACGCGGCGCCCGGGAGCGTGCTCGAGCCCTACGGGATCGAGGCGCCGGAGCGGCCGCGGCTGGCCCGTGGCCGCGGCTGTGCGTCCTGCTTCGACTCGGGGTACAAGGGGCGCCTCGCCATCCACGAGATCCTCGAGAGCGATCCCGAGCTCCAGCGCTTGATCGTCTCCAACCCGTCCCGAGACGCGCTCGACGCCTACGTGCGCGATCGCGGCCTCGACACCCTGCTCCGCAGCGGCGTCGAGCGTGCCCTGACGGGCGAGACCACCATCGAAGAGGTGCTGCGCGTCGTCAACAGCTGACGGAGGAGACGAGAGTGCCCATCGAGATCGAGAGCGTCCAGGCCGCGCCGGCACGGCCGCGGCGGGGGCAGGCCCGGCGGCACGGCCACGCGCTCGGAGCCGCGCGGATCGGGACCCGGGAGCGGATGTTCTTCACCGAGCGGCTCGAGCTCCTGCTCGAGACGGGCGTCCCCCTCCACGAGGCCCTGCGCGCGCTGGAGGGCCAGGCGGGCTCGGCCGAGATGGGCCGCGTCATCGCCGCGTTGCGCGAAGCGGTGGGGGGCGGACTGTCCTTCTCCGAGGCCCTGCGCCAGCAGGGGAACGTGTTTCCGCCCACCTACGTCAGTCTGGTGGGGGCCGGCGAGCAGGGGGGCTTCTTGCCCCGCGTGCTCGCGCGCCTGCGGGAGATGGACGAGCGGCGCGAGGAGCTGCGCTCGACCCTGATCGCGGCCTTCTCCTACCCCGCCTTCCTGATGGTCTTCTCGTTCGCGGTGGTGGTCTTCGTGCTGATCGTGGTCTTCCCCAAGTTCGAGACGATCTTCGAGATGATCCACGACCAGCTTCCCATCACCACGCGCTTCCTGATGGCCCTCTCGGCGCTGCTGCGCGATCACTGGCTGCTGGCGCTGCTGGGCCTCGGGGGACTGACGACGCTGCTCTGGCGCCTGGCGCGCGCGCCGCAGGGAGCGGATGCGATCGACCGCTGGCTGCGCCAGGTGCCGGTGGTGCGGGACATCGCCGTCCAGTACCAGCTGGTGCAGTTCATGCACGTCATGAGCCTCTCCCTGGCGAACGGCGTGCCGATCCTCGACGCGCTGCGCGCCTGCCGCGAGATCCTCCCCAGCGTCGGCTTCCGGCGCTTCGTCGGCGATCTCGAGGCCAGGGTCGAGCAGGGGCGCGGCGTGGCCTCCGGCTTCGAGGCGGCGCGCTTCCTGCCGGAGCTGGTGCCGCAGATGGTCTCCACCGCGGAGGCCAGCGGCAGCCTGGCGTTGGTCACCGGCCGGGTGGCGGACTTCTACGAGCGCGAGCTGCGCAAGAAGCTCGCGCTGCTGGCCAAGGTGGTGGAGCCCGCCATGCTGCTGGTGATGGGCGTGGTGGTGGGGCTCATCGTGAGCTCCCTGTTGCTGCCCATCTTCAAGGCTTCCACCGCAGTGCACTAGGAGCGCGCAGTAGAACCGCGGAGGGCCTCCAAGGCCCGCTCGCGCGCCGAGCAACGCGGGTTCGGCTCAAGCGAGGTGCAGGAGCGGTCGATAACCCCGGAACCCGCGGGCTACCGCAAGCAGAGGACAGGACCCGGCCATGCGACACGCACCTCGCCGCTCCGGCTTCACCCTGGTGGAGCTGCTCATCGTCGTCATCATCCTGGCCATCCTCGCGGCCATCGTGGTGCCGCAGTTCATCGCGTCCGCAGACGACGCGAAGGTGGCCGCGTTGGACTCGAACCTGCGCAACCTGCGCGCGGCCGTGGCGCTCTACCGCCAGCAGCACGGGGAGTATCCGGGTGCCAAGGACTCGGGGCTGGCCAGCGGCGGGGCCAACACCGAGATCGCCTTCGTGGGCCAGCTCACCCAGTTCACCGACGCGGAAGGCGACGTCAACGCCACCAAGACCGCTACGCACATCTACGGGCCCTACCTCACCCGCGCCACGATGCCTCCGGACCCGTACAAGAACGTGAGCGCCACCGTGGTGGGGAACGCCGGCTCGCTGCCGCTCACGGCAGACGGCGGCGATCCCGGTGGCTGGAAGTTCGACACCGTGACGGGTTCCCTGATCGTGAACATCGCGGCCCACCAGGGCCGCTAGCCGCGCTGGCGATGCGGGCGGCGCGGCGCCGGGGGCGCCGGCTCGCCCGGGGCGCCTCGCGACGGGCACGCCGAGGCTTCACGCTCGTCGAGCTCGGCGTGGTGCTCGCGGTCCTGAGCCTGCTGGCGGGCGCCGTCGTCGTCTCCTCCGCCTCCTCCGAGTCCGAGCTGCTTCTCGACGCCGCCGCGGGCGAGGTGGCGGCGGCGCTGCGACACGCGCGCGCGGAGGCGCTGCGCTCCGGTGAGGCGCGCCACGTGGAGTTCGTGGTCGCGTCGGACCGGATCGTGGTCGGCAAGCCGGATCTCACGCTGGATCCGGTCGTCACCGAGTACGTCCTCGTCCATCCCCTGCACAAGCGCCCCTTCGACTTCGTCGTGGGCCAGACGCCGGGGGCAGAGGGAGTGGAGCTCGCCAGCGCCGACTTCGTCTACGCGGGGCTCGGAGGGCAGAGCCAGTCGGTGATCTTCGACCCGGAGGGAACTCCCGTTTTCGTGGGTGGGGGCCGGCGCCACACGCTGTCGAAGGGCGCGGTGCGCCTGTCTCACGGCGGCGCGCAGCGCCACGTGCGCGTCTCGCACCTGGGACAGGTGAGGATCCAGTGAGGCTCCCGGCCGCGAGAGCGAGGCGTCAGGCCGGCATCTCCTACGTGGAGGTGCTGGTGGCCACCGCCGTGCTGGCCCTGGCCCTGGTTCCGGCGCTCGAAGGGCTCGAGGTCGCCATCCGCGGCGGCGAGGTCCACGAGTCGCGGGTCACGCTCCACCATCACCTGGTCGCGAAGCTCGAGGAGGTGCTGGCTCGGCCCTTCGCCGACCTGGAGGCCGAGGCGAACGGCTCGGGCGGCGCTCCCAGCGCCGACTCGGACCCGGGCGGCGCTCCGGACCGCCGCCTCGTCTACCTGCTCCCCTACGACGGGGACGACGCCGACGCCGACGGCGACCCCTTCACCGGCGGCGACCCGGAGCTCGTCTGGGTGCGGGTCGAGGTCGAGGCCACGCCCTATGCGCTCGAGACGCTGGCCGGCCCATGAGGAGCCGCCACCGCGTCGCTCGCGCCCGCTGCCGAGAGGGCTTCACGATCGTCGAGCTGCTCGCCGCCCTCGCCATCATGGCGCTGTTGATGGGCGCGCTTGCCGGCGTCGCGAATCGATCGCTCCAGACCATGACGCTGGTGAACGAGCGCAACGAGCTGGTCCGGCAGGCCGGCTTCGCCATGGAGCGCATGGAGCGGGCGGTGCGGAGCACGCGACGTCTGCTGCTGCCACTGAACGACGTGACCCTCAGCGACTGGCGGGAGCACGTGCGCGAGCAGACTTTCCCTCTCTCGCCTCCGGAGGGCTCGAGCCGGGCAGCCTCTGCGGTGCTGGCCGTGACGCTGCCGCGCAGCTTCGATGCCGACGGCGACGGCATTCCCGATGCCGACAACGACGGGGACGGCCTGCTGGACGAGGACCTGGGGGACGACGCGCACAACGACTCCGCCTCCGGGGTGTTCGCGATCGACGACGCCGGCGACGGCCTGGTGGACGAGAGCCTGAGCGAGGACGACGACGAGTTCCTCCTCGTCGAGGGCGAGGATCCCATCGACGGCGTCGACGACGACGGCGACGGAACCGTGGACGAGGATCCCTCCGCGGACACCAACGGGGACGCCTGTCCCGGGCGCTGCTACGTCGACGACGACGGCGACGACGCCATCGACGAGGGCAGCCTGGACGACGACGACGAGGACGGCCTGGTCGACGAGGACTGGTACGACCCCCTGGTCTTCTATCTGGCCGGCTCGACGCTCCGGCAGCGCACGCCGGTGCCCTGGGACGCGAACGCGAGCGGCAGCGTCACCGGACGGGACTTCCTCGACGAGCCGATCGCGGAGCACGTCACGCGCTTCCGGGTGGAGCGAGTGCCCCAGGGTGCCGACCGGGCCCAGCTCGTGGACCTCACGCTCGAGCTCACCGGTCCCAGCGGCGAGCAGGTGCGGCTCCACGCCCGCGCGCGCGTGGGAACCGCGCAATGAGGCCCGGGATGGTGCGCGCCCGGAGGGGCAGCGTGCTGCTGGCGGTGACCCTTGCCCTCGGCATCGTCGCCGCAGTCGCCTTCGCGATGACCCGCGACGCGAGCTTCGGCGCCGTCGCCGCCTCCGCCATCGCGGAGGGCGCCGAGGCCCGCTACGTCGCCGAGGCCGGGCTGCAGCACGCCCTGTGGCGCGCCCGGCGGGCCAACTGCAGCGGCTACGACCTCCCCTCAACGCCCTTCGGGCCCCACACCTACGCGGCCCGCTTCACCCCGACGGCCGGCTCGCCCGTCGAGATCACGGCCACCGGCACGCTCGCGAGCGGCGCCACGGCCCGCGCGACGGGCAGCGCGGTGCGGCTCGATCAGGCGCCGGTCCCGTTCAGCTTCATGCCGGGCCCGGCCGACGGGCAGGACGCCTACCTCGATGAGGACGAGGAAGACAAGAACCTGGGCGGAGATTCCAAGCTGGCCGTGAGTCGCCGCGACGGCTCCGATCAGCGCCGTTCCTTGCTCCGCTTCGATCTGTCGGCGATCCCCTTCGGGAGCGAGGTGCACTCGGCCGAGCTCGAGCTGCACCTCGCGAGCGGCAGCGGCAGCGCGGTGCCCATCGACGTCTTCCGCGTGACCGAGCGCTGGATCGAGAACGAGGTGACCTGGGACGAGCGGAGCTCCGGCGTCGCCTGGAGCAATCCAGGCGGCGACCACGACCCCGCCCCGTCCGCGACGGTCCTGGTCGGTCCGGACAGCGGTGAGCACTACAGCGGTGACGTCACCAGCCTGTTCGCGGACTGGGTCTCGGGCAGGCATCCCAATCACGGCATGCTGCTCCGCGGCGGCCACAACGGCGTGGACGAGGAGTTCCTGAGCAGCGACGATTCGAACAGCGGGCTGCGTCCCCGCATCCGGGTCGACTACGTCTGCGAGTGCGGCATCGTGTGCCAGGCTCCCCAGGGCACGGGCGACCTGCTGCTGGTCGTCCGCGATGCCGCGGCCCCAGACGCCGAGGACCAGAGCCTCCAGGCCACGCTGGAGTCCTGGGGCTACACGGTCACCCGCATCGACGACGATCGGCCCCAGGCCGACTTCGACGCGGAGCGCGCCGGCCACGCAGCCGTCTACGTCTCCGCCACGGTGGCCTCGGGAGCCCTCGGCACGAAGCTCACCGGCGCGCCCATCGGCGTGGTGAGCGAGCAGGGAGCCCTCAACACCGCGCTGCAGATCGCGAACGGCGCCGCCCACCCGACCGGGACCGCGCTGAACGTGCTCGACGCCGGCCACGCGATCACCCAGATCTTCGGGGCGGGGCCGCTGCGCCTGAAGACCGACCGCGTCGCCTTCCTGAGCGACGCGGGGGGTGCGGCGCCCGGCGCGCAGGTGCTGGCCGAGGTCGGCGGCGAGGGCGCGCTGGTGGTGCTGGAGACCGGCGCCCCGCTCACGGGCGGCGCCCCCGCGCCCGCGCGGCGCGTCATGCTGCCGCTGGGCCCGGACCCCTCCGCGAACTGGGCCTTCCTCAACAACAACGGCCGCCTGCTGGTCCAGCGGGCCATCGACTGGGCCATGGGGGGCGGCGTGCAAGCCTGCGAGACCTTCCGGGACGAGTTCGACGCCGCCTCCTTCTCGAACGACGACGGCAGCCTGGGCTGGGCGGGGCCCTGGCAGGAGGACGACCCCGCCGGCTCGGGCCCCAGCTCGGGCAACGTCCGGGTCGGCGGCGGCGTGCTCTCGCTGGACGACAACCCCAACACGGGAGGCGTGCCGAGCCTGGCGCGCTCCGCCGACCTGTCGGCCTTCGGGAGCGCGACGCTCCGCTTCGACTTCGCGCTCGGCGACGGCGTCGACCAGAACGCCGACGTCGCCGTCGTCCAGGTGTCCGCCGATGGCGGGGCCAGCTGGACCGAGCTCGAGGACTTCTCGCCGCTGCCGGGCGGAACGTCGGGGTCGCGCAGCTACACGCTCTCGAGCCATCTGGCGACGGACACCACGGTGCGCATCGCCATCACCCAGCTCTACGGCGGATCGAACGAGTACTTCGCGGTCGACGATCTGGAGATCAACGCCTGTCCGGGTCCGCCGCCCCTTCCCATCGCACACTGGAAGCTCGACGACGCAAGCGGCAGCAGCATCGCCATCGACTCCGTGGGCGGCCACGACGGCACGCTCGGCGGCGGCACCTGGACCTCCGGGTGGCTCGACGGCGGCCTCGAGCTCGACGGGGCCGGCGAGCACGTCAGCGTCCCCGACGCGCCGGAGCTCTCGCTCGTCGATGCGTTGACGCTCTCCGCCTGGGTCCGGAACGACTCGCTGAGCGGCTTCGACACGGTGCTCACCAAGTCGGTGACGAGCGTCCTGCCCGGCGGGTCGCTCGAAGGCTGCTGGCTGGGCACGCAGGGCGACGAGGTGAGCTTCGGCTTCCACAACGGCGACTGGCAGGAGTTCGAGACCGCGGGCGTGAACCTCTCGACCGACACCTGGTACCACCTCGCCGCCAGCTTCCACGACGCCTACGACGAGGTCCGCATCTACGTCGACGGAGCCCAGGTGCTGCACCAGACGACCTCGGAGGTCCCGCAGCTGACGATCGGGGAGCTGCTGATCGGCACCAGCAGCTTTGGAGAGCACTGGAGCGGTGTGCTGGACGACGTGCGCATCTACGACCGCGCGCTCTCCCCCGCGGCGATCGCCGCGCTGGCGGCCGCTTCGGGCGGCAGCTGCTTCGGCAGCTTCGCCGACGACTTCGAGACGGGCGACTACACGGGCAGCACGGGCAGCCTCGCCTGGTCGACGGACTGGCAGGAGATCAACGAAGACGGCGACCCGCACCACGACGACGAAAGGGTGAGGAACCAGGCCGGCAACCAGGTGGTGCAGGTGCGGGACAACGACGGCGGCGGCGAGGGGATCGAGCGGGAGGCGGACCTCTCCGCCTCGCTCTCCGCGACGCTGAGCTTCCAGTACTGGCGCAAGAAGCTCGACAACGCCAGCGACTACGTGACCGTCGAGGTCTCGGACGACGGCGGCAGCTCCTGGAGCGTCCTCGACACCATCGCGGGGCCCGGCACCGACGGGAACTGGAGCCCCCAGAGCGCCAGCCACGACATCAGCGGCTTCATCGCGCCGGACACCCGCATCCGCTTCCTGACCTCGCCGGGCATGGGCCACCAGGACGCCGTCTACTTCGACGATGTCGAGATCGCGGTGAGCGGCTGCGCGGGGGGCGGCTGAGCCGAGCCGAGAAGGCTGCGCGCGGCGTGAGGGGACTTCCCCTTGGGGAGAGCACTCGTCCCAGCCGGTGCCACCCCGGCTTCCCGGACGGCGGACTGGCTCGCGGGTCCCCGGGCTCCGCCGGGCTCAGCCGGATGCCGCGTCGTGCCGATAAGTCCCCGCGGAGGCAAGCGTTTCCGTCCGGTCGGGGGGGCGTGGGAAGGGGGAGCGGAGCCCGTGAGGGGCATCGAGAAGGTCGCTCAGCTCTGGTCCACGATGGGGTTTCCACGGAGTGAGGTCTCCGCATTTGCGGAGCACCTCGTGGTGGAGGAGACGCGCCGGGGGCTGATGGCCCTGAGCGCGGTCTTCCTCGTCCTGCTGCTGAGCTCCGCGGCGCTCCAGGGCCCACTCGGCCTCGAGCGATCGCACACGACGACGGCGCTCGCGCTGGCCGTTCTGTGCGTTCACACCTTCGTCTCGGCGCGCAGCCTGCGCGCGCTCCGCGAGCTCCACACGCTGGGCATGACGCTGCTCATCATCAGCGGTATGGCGTTCGTGCTGCTCGCGCACCGCAGCGGCAGCTTCGGCCTGCCGCTCTTCAGCAGCGTGGCGCTGGTGTTCATGGTGGTTCCGCTGGTGCCTTGGGGCCTGCGCGAGGCCTCCATCGTCACGCTGCTGATCTACGGCGTGGTGTCGATCTCCACCTGGAGCGTCGCCCGGCGCTTCGAGCCCCAGACGCTGTGGACCCTTCAGGCGCTGATGCTGGGCGCGGGCGTGGTGAGCCTCACGCTCGTCGGTCGCAACACCAGCGTGCGCAAGGGCAACATCGTGGCGCGCTTCGAGCTCGCGCGCGCACACACCGAGGTCGAACGGCTCAGCCTCGAGGACGCCCTCACCGGGGCCTGGAACCGGCGCTTCCTCAAGGCCGAGTTCCCGGGCTTCCTGGAGCGCTCCCGCAAGGCGAGCGAGCCCTGCCACTTCGCGATTCTCGACGTCGACCACTTCAAGCAGCTCAATGACCGACACGGCCACGCGCTGGGCGACCAGGTGCTGCAGTGGATCGGGCGCGCCTTCCGGACGCACGTCGGGGACGCGGGTCATCTGGTCCGCACCGGGGGAGACGAGTTCGTGCTGTTGCTCGCGGTCGAGGATCCGGAGGGTCTGATGGAGGAGGCGCTCTCCAGCATCTGTGCGCTGGCGACCGCCGAGAGCTCGCTGGACGCGGCGCAGATCGCCCTGTCGGTGGGGCTCGTCGAGCTGCCGCGCACGGGGCCGGTCGCCCTCGACGAGGCCTACATGGCGGCCGACGGGGCCCTCTACCGCGCCAAGCGCGCGCGCGCAGCCGCGGCCTCGCTGCGCGTGGCGCGCGCCGAGCTGCGGCGCCGCCCGCGATCCGATCCCGAAGGCGAGGACGGCGCGTGAATGCGCTCGAGCGGCTGCGCGCGCTCGTGGACCGGGGCAGGGCGCGCGCCGTCGGCCGGATCGGGCTGTGGCCCGGCTGGGATGGCCTCCACCTGGTGCAGCTCGAGGGCGGCGCGGGCCGCACCTCGATCCGCGCCGCGCGCTCGCTCCCCTGGCCGGGCGCGCGCGATCGGGTGCTCGACTCGCGGGCCGAGCTCTCCCGGCTGGTGCGCGAGGCGCTGTCGAGCCGTCCCTTCCGCGGGCGGCGCGCCGTCTCGGCGCTGGCTGCGCCCGACGTGAAGCTGATGGTGCTCGGCTACGCGCTCCAGGGCGAGGCGAACGAGCCGCAGCGCATCCTCCGGCTCGTCGAGGAGCGCGTGGAGGAGCCCCTCGAGAACCTCGTCGTCGACTACCTCCCGATCCGCCTGGTCGGCGAAGATGCGGCAGAGCGCTCCGCGCTGGTGGCCGTGGCGCCGCGCGCCCGGGTGATCGAGCACCTCGAGCGCTTCCGCCACGCCGGGCTCGAGATCGACGCGCTCGAGATCCTTCCCGTCGCCGTTCGAAGGCTGGTCCAGCGCATGACCGGGGAGAGCACCGACGAGAACTGCATCGCGCTCTTCTGCGGACGCGAGCGCAGTCACCTCGCGGTGCTGTGGGGCAGGCGCCTGATCCTGTACCGCGAGGTGGAGTTCGGCGAGCGCCAGGCGATCGAGGAGGTGGGCAAGGCGCTGGAGCTCGAGCCGGAGGACGCCGCGGCGCTGATCCGCCGCTACGGCGTGCGCCCACCCGAGCCCGGCGGCGCGGCGGAGGAGGATCCCGCGGAGGCACTCGAGGTCGGGCAGACCCTGATGGAGATCCTCAAGCCCACGTTCTACGCCCTGGCGGAGCACGTAGAGCGGTCGGTGGTGTACATCGCCTCGAAGTCGCGCGGTGCTTCTCCGGAGCAGGTCTATCTGTTGGGGGCGATGGCGCGCTGGCCGCGCGCCGACGCCCTGCTCGAGGCCCTCACCTCGATTCCGGTGCGGGCCTTGGACGCGCGCCGCGCCTTCCCCGTCGGCCCGAAGGCCGCGAGCGAAGCCGACCTCGAGGCCGCGGGCGGGGTGGCGCTGGCCGCGGGCCTGGCGCTGCGGGACATGCAGGTCGATGGCTGAGCTCGACCTGATCCCCGTCGACTACCGGCGCCTGCGCGCCCTGCGCAGGGCGCTGCTCCGCCTCGCCGGCGCGTACCTGGTCGCGCTGCTGCTCGTCGGCCTCGCGAAGGCCGGCCTCGCCTACGGCGTGCGCCACCGCAGCCACGAGCTCGCGCAGCTCCAGGCCGCGCTCGAGCGCGAGCGCGGCCAGCAGGGCCAGCTCGAGCAGCTCCGGCAGGAGCGGGACGCGGCGCGCAGGCGCCTGATGATGCTGACGGGCCTGCGCGGCGGGATCGCGGCCGTGGACATGTTCGCGGTGATCGACCGCGCGGTCGACGGGAACGTCTGGTTTCTCGACTGGAAGTTCCGGCGCGCCGGAGAGCTGGTGGAGAACGACCCGGAGCGCGTCCACACCGGCTACTTCATCGTGCTCCCGCTGGAAAAGCGCGACGAGAGAGAGAAGGCCTGGCTGATGGAGACCCACATGGAGATCCACGCCCAGGCGCGCGACCACTCCAGCCTGGCGCGCTTCGTGCGCCGACTGGTGGAGCAGCCCGAGATCGAGGAGGCGCGGGTGCTCTCCACCAGCACGCGCCGGCGGGGCCAGGCGGAGGTGGTGGACTTCGAGGTGGCGGTGGTGGTGAGGACGCGGGCGTGACGGAAGGGCAGCTCGAGCAGGCGATGCGCGCGCTGGGGCCCCGGGGCTGGGCCGGCCTGGTGGGCGCGACCCTGGCCCTCACGCTGCTGGCGGCGTGGCTGTACCTGTTGCAGCCCTCGCTCGCCCAGTACCGGGAGCTGGCGGACAGCGCCTCCCCCTTCGCCATCGCGGACGCCGAGACGCGCGCCGCCGAGAACGACGGCGCCATCGCCGCCATCGGGCGAGAGGTCCAGAGCCTCCGCGAGCAGCTCTACGGAAGCTCCTCCGCCCTGCCCCTGGAGCAGATCGAGTCCTACGTCATCGATCGCCTGGATCGGCTGTCGGTGCCGCGCGGCGTGCAGCTCGTCAGCGTCACGCCGGGGGAGCCGGGCGAGGTGCTGATGTTCGACGAGCTCCCCTACGACGTCGACGTGCGCGGCGAGTACTTCGCCCTCCACGAATGGCTGCGCGCGGTGGAGGAAGACCTGCGCCCCATGGTGGTGAAGCGCTTCGAGATGAGTACGGGTCCCCGCGACGAGGCCGTCGCGATGAAGCTCCGGCTCGTCTCCTACCGGCCGCGGGGAGAGGGCACGTGACCCGCAGCGCCCTGTGGCCTGCGGCGGCGCTGCTCGCGCTCGCGGTGTCACCGCTCGCGGTGGCCGCGCGCGACGACGAGCCTCGGCTGCGCTTCGATCCCTTCGCGCTTCCCGAGCTCGAGGAGCGGCAGCGCGAATCCGGCTCGCGGGAACGGCGCCGGCGCGGCACCGCCGGCGAATGGCAGCCGGTGCTGCGCGCCACCCTCGTGGCCGGCGACGCCTCCCTCGCCAACCTCGGCGGCACGGTCCTGAGCCCGGGCGAGCAGACCCACGGCTGGACCCTCGTCGAGGTGAGGCGCTTCGAGGCGGTGTTCCTGCACCAGGGCGAGCGCGTCGTGCTCGGCGTGCAGCATCCGAAGGCGACGCGGTGAGGGGCCCGGCCCCGCTGCGTGGACTCGGCGCACTCGTCGTCGTTCTGGCCTGCCTCGTCACGGCGCCACGAGGGGCCGCGACGGAGGCGATCAGCTTCTCCGGGGGGGGCGGCAGCCCCGTCTCCATCGTGGTGCGCAGTGCGCCGATCGCCGAGGTGTTCGAGATGCTCGCGCGCAAGGAGAGCGTGAACGTGCTCGTCGCGAGCGGCGTGGATGCCGAGATCTCGGTGAACCTCTTCGACGTGAGTCTCGACGAGGCGATCCGTGCGATCGCCGAGGCTGCGGGCTACCTCGCCGAGCAGCGCGGGCGCATCTGGGTGATTCTCGATCGCGAGGACGCCGGCGCGGAGTCGGCCCAGGGCAACACGGTGATCCGCGCCTTCAAGATCGAGTACTCGGAGCCCGACCTGGTGCTGCCGATCGTGGAGAATCACCTGTCGCGCTACGGGGAGGCCACCATCCTGGGGCCGCGCCGGCTGCTGGTGGTGGAGGACCGACCGGACTTCGTGGCGCGCATCGAGAAGCTGCTGGCGCAGATCGACCGCGATCCCCACCAGGTCCTGATCGAGTCCCGCATCCTCGAGATCACGCTCGACGAGACCGACACCGTCGGCATCGACTGGTCCGCCTTGCTCGACGTGGACGACGGCGCCGCGAGGTTCGGTACGCGCGATCTCGCCGTCCCCGGCTCGGCGGGGCTCTTCTTCGACCTGCTCACCTCCGACTACGAGATCGCGCTGACGGCGCTCTCGGACAAGGGCCGCGTCCGCACCCTCTCGACACCGCGACTGCTGACCCTCGAGAACGAGGAGGCCGAGGTGGTGATCGGAGACCGGCTGGGATTCCGGGTCACCACCACCGTCAACGAGGTGACGACCGAGAGCGTCGAGTTCCTCGAGTCGGGTGTGATCCTGCGCGTCACGCCATCGGTGGACCGACAGGGCCGCATCGTGCTGGAGATCCACCCCGAGGTGAGCACGGGCAGTATCTCGGATGGGCTTCCCAGCCAGACCACCACCGAGGTCACCACCAAGCTCGTCACCGAGGCGGGAGAGCCCGTCTTCATTGCGGGCCTGATCAAGGACCGGGAGACCGACAATCGCACCGGCGTCCCGGTGCTCATGAACATCCCGATTCTCGGGCGGCTCTTCGCCCGGACGGAGACGATCAGCATCAACACCGAGACGGTGGTGATCCTCACCGCCCACCTGATCGAGAACCCCTCGCTCGAGCTCGCGCCGGCCGACCGCATCTTCGACTTCGAGAGCCAGCTCGACGAGAACCGCGAGCGCCGCCGCGGCAACTTCGGCCCGCGAGGGCCCGGCCCGGCCGGCGAGCCGGACCTGGGCGACCTCTCCGACTAGGAGCGTGGCCCAGCGGGACCGCGGCTGGTTGGTTGCTCAAGGGGTCTCGCCCTCGCGGGCGCGGAGGGCGTCGCGGATCTCGCGCAGGAGCTGGTTGCGCTCGGCGTCCTGGAGGGGCATCGCGCGCTCGTGACGATCGCGGTCCGCGTCGAGCGTGCGCCGCCGGACGAGCGGCAGCACCCGGCGCCGCTCTTCGCGCATCGCCAGGACACAGGCCTGGCGGTCGTAGCTGGGGTGCTCGCGCACGCAGGCGCGCGGCACGTCGGCCCGCGCCGGGGCGGCGGGCAGCAACGAGGCCGCCAGCGCGAACGCGGAGGCGAGCAGCGGCAGCGAAGCCCTGGCGCGCATAGACGTCGTGCCTCCTCGCCGGTGAGTGGGCGCCGGAGGCCCTCGCGTGTCGCTGTCCCCCATGGGGCTGCACGTGTGTTGCGCTCCAATCGCCTGGCGAAGCCCCGAAGCCCGTCAGGGGATCGGCGAGAACTGGCGAGGATCTTGCGCGCGGGCGTTCGACGGTCGGCCAGTCTTCGCGAGCGCCGCGTCAAGCCCTCCGCCTCGGCTGCCGATTCGTGGGGACGCCCGGGCGCGGAGATCCAACTCGGGCCCACTCGACTCGTGGGGGAGGCCTGGTGCGCGACGGCCGTCGGATCCTTCCGGAGCTCCAGCGTCTGCTGCGCGACCGCTTCCCCCAGATCGGCGAGGACACGCACCTCGGCGAGGAGGTGGGCCTGCTGGGGCACGGCATCGGGCTCGACTCGGTGGAGGCGCTGGCCCTGGCCAACGCGCTGGAGGAGGCGTTCTCGATCGAGATCGACGACGACGCCTTGCGTCCGGAGGCCTTCGAGAGCGTGGGCTCGGTCGTCTGCCTGATCGACCAGCACCTCGACGGCGCCTGACGCGGCGCGCCGCTGCAGCCGGCGCAGGCGCCGGTCCCAAGGAGATGCCAGTGGGTGCGAATCTCGCCGATCACTTCGACGCGACGGCCCGGCGCGTGGGCGATCGAATCGCCGTGGTCGACGAGACCGGTGCCCTCTCCTTCGCCGCGCTGCGAGAGCGCTCGGAGCGGATCTCGCGCCTGCTGGAGGGGATCGGGGCGACGCCGGGCCAGCGCGTCGCGCTGATGCTTCCGAACTCGGGCGCGTACGTCGCCGCCTTCTTCGGCATCGCCCGCACCGGGGCCGTGATCGCACCCCTCAACGCGCGCTACCGGCGCCAGGAGCTGGCCTACTTCCTGAGGGACACCGGGGCGGTGGCCCTGATCCTCCCGCCGGAGCGGGTGGCGGATGCGGAGGCGGTGCGGGCCGAGCTGGACCGCCCCCCGACCCTGGTCGCGATGGATGCCGCCGGCGAGGGCCGCCTCGCCAGCCCGTCTCCCGTCGCCCCCGCCCCGCCCGCGGTCGATGACTGCGACGCCCCGCTGCTCCACCAGTACACCTCCGGCTCGACCGGTCAGCCGAAACGGGTGATCCGCAGCCACGGGCAGCTCCGGTTCGAGCTGGAACGTCTCGCCCGCGTCTTCGAGCTCTCCGAGTCCGATCGCTTCCTGGGGGCGGCGCCCTTCACCCACGTGAACGGCCTCGTGCGCACCATGCTGAGCTCGATGTTCGTCGGAGCCCGACTCTACCCGGAGCCGAGCTTCCGGCGGCGGGCGGCCTTCGAGCGGATCGAGCGCGAGCGCATCAGCTTCTGGGGCGGCGTGCCCACCATGTTCTCGATCCTGGCAGACACGCCGCTGCGCTCCCGCCCCGACTGCTCGAGCCTGCGCATCGTCTTCTCCTCCAGTGCACCGCTGCCGGCCGACGCCAACCGTCGCTTCCGGGGCGTGTCGGGTCTGTACGTGCGCCAGCTCTACGGCTCGACCGAGACCGGCACCATCAGCGTCAACCTCGAGTCGGACCTCGCCTCGAGCCTCGAGTCCGTCGGCCGGCCGCTCCCCGACGTGCGCATCGCCGTGCTCGACGAGGAGCGCCGCCCGGTGCCGCCGGGCGTCGAAGGCGAGGTCGCGATCGCGAGCCCGGCGGCCATCCGCGGCTACCCGGGAAACGCCGCGGCCAATGCCGCGAGCTTCCTCGGGGAGCTCTACCTCTCCGGCGATCTCGGTCGACTGAGCGAGTCCGGTCTCCTCACCCTCACGGGGCGCGTCAAGTTCTTGATCAACCGCGGCGGCTACAAGGTGAACCCTCAGGAGGTGGAGGAGGCGGTTCGGTCCCACCCGCGTGTGCGCGAGGTGGCGGTGGTGGGCGCGCCCGGGGCGCACGGCGACGACGTGGTGCGCTGCGTCGTGGTGGCGAGCGAGCCCGTGAGCGCGCGGGAGATCGCCGAGCACTGTCGCGATCGCATCGCCGACTTCAAGGTGCCGAGTCGGATCGAGTTTCGCGACTCCCTGCCGAGAACGGAGACGGGGAAGTTGCTACGACACGCCCTTTGAAGGTCTCGCTGGTGCGGACCCACAGATGCCACTGCTCGGGACGCCGGCGGACGCTCGCGCGCAGCAGCGAGGCGTAGGTCTCGACCGCGCGTTGCGGCTCCGCGACCGGCAGGGCCGGCTCCACGACCAGCCGGTAGCGGCCCTCGTCCTCCCGCGTGCAGAGGACGGGGAGCAGAGGGGCGCCCGTGTCGCGCGCCAGAGTCAGCAGGCCGGTGGGGATCCGACGCTCCGCACCGATCGCCTGCACGCGCAGGAAGCGACTGCCCAGGCCCCCGAACGCGTTCGAGACCACCACCCGATTGGCCCGCAGGTGTCTCGCGATGCGGCGCAGGTAGGAGAGGTCGCCTGGCCGGATGCGGACGACTTCGCAGAACAGCGCCCCGGCGGCGCGCGCGTAGCGCGGGATCACGAAACGGCGTCCGATGACTCCCAATGGACCCGGATGGCCCGGCGCGTGGAGCTGGACGAGCGGGACGCCCCGTTCCACCAGCGCCACCTTCCAGGCCACGCGGTCGCCGAAGGTGGTCTCCCAGAGGATGGCGCCGCGCCCCGCCGCGAGCGCCGCCTCGAGCCGCTCGATGCCCTCGAGCGACACCGCCCGCGCCAGCTCCCCGCGCACAACGGGGGAGCGCGATGCCGCGCCCGCCTCCGGCAGCTCGAGGAGCCGCCAGCGCTCCCTGAAGAGCGCGAGGACCCGCGGATCGCCGGGCTCGAGCGGCGCGTCGGACTCGAGGAACCGCGACAGACGCTCCGCGGCCCGGCGCGTCTTGCGTCGGCCGAGCCGCCACTGGAGCGTGCCCAGCACGCCGGCGAGCGCCCGCTCGAGGCGGCGATAGCGCGACGGAGACAGGATCCGGCGGGCGGCCAGGAGCCCGAGCGTGTAGAGCGCGACGAAGCCGTCGAGGAGCTCCCTGCGCAGCGATGCGTCCGGCCGGTTCGGGCGGGCCACGGGCGCGATTGTGAGCCTGGCGGTGGACGCCCGCCACGCAGCAGCGGGCGAACCCTTCTGGAAGTCGCGACGCGCGGCTCCCGCTCGACGCGTCAGCCGCGAGACAGGACGGCGTCCAGGGCCCGCTCGAGCTCGCGGGCCGGATCTTCGCCGCGGCCGCGGCAGCGCCAGGCCACGTGCTGGTCCGGGCGAACCAGCAGGGCGCCCTCGACGTCTAGGCCAGCCTGCGCGAGCCAGGTGTCGAGTCCCGGCATCGCTTGCGCGTCGAGCTGCAGGCCGGTGATCGGGACGTCGCGGAACCGATCGAGGGCTTCGAGCCAGGCGCGACCCTCCGGTCCGACCAGCAGCAAGCAGCCGTCCAGCGGAACCCGGTCCAGCAGCGATTCGCCGCCCGGAGTCGCGCCCAGCCACGCGTGGGGCAGGCGCGCGCCGGGGCAGCCGCAGGGCGTGAAGCGACGCACCTGGAGGGCCGGCGGGGGGTCGTCCGCGCCGCGGACCAGCGCGCCTTCGCCGTAGCAGAAGCCCAGCTGCAGCCCTGGCATGTCGAAGTGCTCCGCCTGGTCCTCGATCACCGCCGCGACCCGGGCGCGGCCGGCCTCGCTCGCGAGGGTGGCCTGCATGCGTTCCAGGGAGGCGTCCGAGTCGTCGTGGATACCGAGGCAGGCGATCACCTGGAACAGCTTCATGGCGTTGCGCAGGCTCTGCTACGCATTGGTATGGGCGACCGGGCGGCGCTCGCGCTCGTAGCTGTCGAGGAGCCGGTCCGAAGCCCAGCCGCGCTGCACCGCTGCCAGCTTCCACGCCAGGTTGTGGGCATCCTGGACGCCCGAGTTCAGCCCCAGCCCGCCGGTGGGCGGAAAGCGGTGCGCGGAGTCCCCGGCGAGGAAGACGCGGCCGCAGCGGTAGTGCTCGGCCACCTGGGCGGTCATCGCCCAGGTGCCGACGTCCTCGACTTCGAAGTCGAGGCCCGGATCCTGGAGCGCGCCCCGCACCAGGCCTGCGCAGCGCGCGACATCGTAGTCGTCGGCCGACTCGAGCTCCGGGTCGTAGGGCAGCATGAACACGGCCTCGCGGTCGAGATGGTGGACCACGAAGACTCCCCCGCCGCTCTTCGGATCACAGACGAAGAAGATCAGGCCGGGCGGGACCTCCGGGATGCCGCGCAGCCGCGTCCGCAGGTGGACCATCACGAACGACTGCAGCCGCGCGGGCCCGATCACCTCGATGCCGAGGGACTTGCGGACGCGGCTTCCCGCCCCGTCGGCGCCGATCACGTAGGCGCTCTGGATCTCGCGCGACGCGCCGGTCTCGAGGTCGCGGACCGTGCTGCACACGCCCCCGCCCCGGGGCTCCGATCGCAGCCACTCGACCCGCCAGGCCGGCTCGCGCCGGGCACGGCCGGCCAGCGCCTCGAGCAGCAGGGGCTCGAGCTGGCTCTGGGAGAGGTTGCGCAGGGGCGTGGGGGTGAGGGCGAGCTGGTCGTCTCCCTGCTGCTCGTAGGGCAGGCGTCCGATCACCCGACCGCCGAGCCGCGTGACCCAGTAGACGAAGCCCGCCTCCTCGGGACGGGCGGCCCGCGCGTGGAGCCGCTCCATGTCCACGCCGGCGCTGCGACAGATCTCCAGGGTGCGGGCGTTGATCGCGTGGGCTGCGGGCGCGCGCTGGGGGCCGTCTCGTCGCTCGATCACCTCGGTGCGGACGCCCTGCTGCTCGAGCAGCAGCGCCGCCGCCAGTCCCGTCGGGCCGGCGCCGACGACGAGGACCTCAGGCGACTCCACGAGGGGCTTCGCTCTTCGGTCCGAGGAGGGCCAGGGTCGCGAGGACCCCCAGCATCACGACGGAGAGGACGCTGAAGGCGAAGACGTTCTCGTCCACGCCGAACACATGGGTGTGGATGCCCGGCACCGTGATCCGCCCATCGTAATGGGAGGCGAGCGCGTAGGCGATCCAGAAGCCGCCCAGATTGCACGACTGCCAGGCCGCGCTCAGCCAGAGGTTGCGCACCTCGAAGGGGCGGCGGAGCCAGATCAGATACAGGTTGGCGACCCCCGACAGGACCATGAAGCCGAGCAGCCAGACCAGGTGCACGCGGGCGTGCCCCACCCATTCAGGATTGAAGGCGTGGCTCGGGTGGTAGTCCCGCAGTGCGGGGCCGAAGAACTCGAGGCAGGTCACGGTCAGGGCGATCTGCACGGCGCGGATGCGCACGGCGGGGCTTTCGGGGCTCATTGGATCGGGTCCTCCGGAGGCACGGGTCGGAAGTGGCGGGGGCCGAGGGGCGCCGAGGCCGGCGCGCCGGCGACCGGGACGCCTTCGACCGGGACGCCGAGAAGCCGGCGTCGTCTCGAGGGGCTCGACATGA
>JAAUYK010114806.1_pt1 | contig 19292 bp, 20 predicted proteins | sample 7278021 | NCBI WGS metagenome assembly JAAUYK01 (sample SAMN14350223, study PRJNA611818) | marine sediment metagenome | isolation source: surface marine sediment (1.8m) | place: French Polynesia: Moorea | collected 2018-08
ACAAAATTTACCGTCTTGTGAAGCGGAAAAAATGATCCTTGGCGTCAGCCATGCTGAAATCGGCGCACTGGTGTTACAGCGCTTCAATGTACCCCAGGAAATATGTGATGCCGTTCGATTTCATGACAGCCGTGATACCGTGGTGCCCATGAGCAGCGATAACTATTTGCAGCATATCGCCCGCCAGGCCACCACCATTGTCGGCCAATTTTCGCTGCCCAAAGATGTCGCACCCATGGATCTTTATCATATGTTGCGGGCCACCATTGAGGAGGGCAAAAGAAATTACCGCGAACAGGTACAAACCCAGTTGCGCTCAAGTGGGTATCCGGAGATTTTCCCTTCCTTGCTCAAGCAGGCGACGGATCTGGTGATCAATGATTTAAAGGCGCATTTGCGCGCCCGCGCGACAACTTCTGTGGAAATTGATCAAGAAAATTGATGTGCATCCTTAGCTATATGCAGACGATAAGATATGAAAAAAGGTTAGCGTTGATGGAGATTTCTTTGAGGTGATCGATTTTTCCAGGTTTTTTTAGCACAAAAGAGCAGGCACTCTTGACCATTCATTACATGACGGACGTCATGAATCGGGGAGCGCTGGCTCTTAAAGCCCATTCCGCGACAGCCGTGTGGAAACTTCGAGTCCCAGGTGACATAGTAAAAAATGCATTTGTGGCAAGTAGTGGGCATGCAGTTCCTTGGAGTAATGGAGTGCTGGAGTTTTGGAGTATTGCAAAGCCGATTTATAACCGTCTTCGAATTTGGAGGTAGCAAAGTAATGGTGTCCGATCAAACCACAGTGCTCGGGTGGTTTCGAATTTATCCATTACTCCAGATTCTGAAAGTGTTAATCCCCGTCCCGCAAATCGACACGAATTTCCATATCCTCTAACAGTCTGTAAGCATCCCGTCGATCCGTATCTGAGCTTTCCCCAACAACAGTGATGATCGCCTGAAGGACTTCATTGCTGATGCCGGCATTTTTGAGCGTAATAATGTCATTCGCGGTCGTAAACTCAATTGAACGCACATCCTTGCCGTAAATAATGGGCGCAGTATCTTTGAGAAAAGAGCCTTCCTGAATGACCATTTGGATCGTTTTTTCACTAAGCCCCGCCTTTTTCATGTCAATAATTTCCTGGACGCTAAAAGCAGCGGTTTCAACCACCTTTTCTCGCACTATCAACTGGATGGTAGCGTCGCTAACACCCGCTTTTTTTAAACGCACGATACTGTCGCTTTTCAGACCGAAAACCGGTTGGGTGGCCATAAATGACAGGAGAACAACAAAACAAGATATGGTGTATGCTTTTTTCATAGTTTATTTCAAAAATTGAACCAATCCGGGTTGAATGACACGCGCCGCGGTGGCCAATGTGGTTTGATATGCCAATTCAATATTTTGCAGTTCGACCACCGCTTTGGTGATATCAGCTTCCTCTTCCTTGGCCATCAAATCCTGGATTTTGGGCTTATAGGTCTGCCAATGCCTTTCGGTTATCTCCAATTGATAATAGATCGATGAGTTGGCCGCGCGGATGTTATTTATCTGGGTTCGGCCTTGATCGAGCATTCCAGATTGGGTCGAAATGGCATCCGAATCGTCATTTTCCAATCCCACGATCAAATCCCGAATATGGTCAAAAATGTTAATACCGCCACTGGCGGCATCGTGAAAGATCGGCTGGCCGTCCGCATCGATGCTGACCTCGGTGTTGGTGGCCACGATAAAATTCACATCTCCATTGTCCCCATTGTAACTGGCCGTATATTTGTCATATGTGGTCAACTGGGTGTCATCGCGTGAAAAAGGCGCTGTTTTGGTTAGGTAGCCAGAAAAAAGATAGTTATCATTTTGGGTAGAATTGGACAGATCCATAATCTGGTCATACAACCGTTTGACCTCCTCAGCTGCCAATAGGCGGCTCTCGGCAGTACCCGCGGCTTCTGTTTGCCCGATGGCCCGCACAACCTGCAACAAATCATCCACCAACTTTAACGTTGATTCGGTTACATCCAGACGCGTCATACCGGTCTGAATATTGGTTTGATATTGATCAATGGATTCCAGTGTTTGCCGGTAATCCAATATCTTTCCCATCCCGATGGGGTCATCGGATGGTTTGTTGATGCGCTTTTGGGTGGCAATGATCCGCTGCCGATCATAAAGCGCTTCATTCTGCGCTGTAAGATACCGCATCAGCGACTGTGTCATGGTATTTTGTGTTACGCGCATGATTCATCCCCTCCTTTTGGGATGCCGCTTTTCGGTAACATCACCGACCCGGATCCGGACCGTCAGACCCTTATCCTTGTACGGTTGTGGCGGCTTATACCATCTGCAACACCGTTTTGAGCATTTCATCGGCCGCACTGATCATTTTGGCAGCGGCCGAATACGCATTTTGAAATTTGATTAAATTAATCATCTCCTCATCCAGGGAAACCCCGGAAATCGATTCACGCCGATTTTCCAGCTGGGCCATCATATCCGATTGGTGGTGATAATAGGCATCTGCTTTGAGAACTTCATTGCCGGTATCCCTGATGAGCGCACTGTAGTAGTCATTGTAGGTCGCGGTATTGCCGTTCATGCTCAGCTGGTATTGTAAATTAACAATTTGGATCGCCTGACGATTATCCCCGGGGACCGTCAATGGATCGGCTGCAGCGGCAATCAGATCCAAATTACCGGCAATATTGGGGTTAAGTTGGATATTGCCTGCCCCGAGACCGTTAAAAAAAACCTCACCAGCGGTTCCGTCCAGGGCAAAACCGGCCTGATGTAAGGTGTTGATATCGGTCATTAACGTCTGCACCAGGGCATCCAAGCTATTCATATCGGCAGGAATGATCGCATCGCGCACCTCCAGGTAGCCTTTTAGTTTACCACCGTCAATATCGCCGGTAATATTTATTGGGCTGCCGCTTCTGTCCAGCCAAACCACATCTTGCAGTCCGGAAGCATTGATCTGGGTGGACAGCTGCCAGTATTGACCGTCACCCACCAGCAATCGTCCATCGGCCACCATCACATTAACGGCCCCGTTGGAATCTTCATACGTATTGACATCAATCAGCTCTGAAAGCTCTTTAAGCATTTGTTCGCGCTGATCGCGGTAATCATTGGCGTTGGAAACACCGGCTTCGGTGGAAACAATTTTGTGGTTCAAATCAGCCAATTGTTCCGACAGGCGGTTGATGTCCGCCACCGTTCCCTTGACGGTAATATCCAGATCTTCTTGGGATTGCCTCAGATCAGCGTCCAGTTGGTTAAACTTACCGGCTAAAACCTGACTGTTGGTGACCAGCACCTGTCTTTCAGTGGCCCCGGCGGGATTGTTTGTCAACGATTGCCAGGCATCCCAAAACTGGCTCAAGGCATAACTCAGCCCGTATCCTTCGCTTTCGTTGAAAATCATCTCAACCATTTCAACCGCCCCTTTTTGAGCGTCCCATCGACCTAAGCTCTGATTTTCATTATTTATTTGGTCCCCCAAAAATCGATCATAAATACGCTCGATGCTATCGGCCGTAACCCCATTGCCCACCCAACCAATAGACGTATACTGAGGCTCGTTGGTTGACAACTGCAAGCGCTGGCGAGAATAGCCGGGAGTATTCACATTGGCAATATTGTGGCTGGTGACATTCAGGGCCTTTTGCTGGATCAATAAGGCATTGCTTGAAACACTTAAAATTCCACCAACATCGGTCATTGTGTTTTCCTTAGTGTGATCATTTTAGTTTCCACTGTTCAATCGCTTTTAGTTTGGGCCAATCACCTCGGATAGCTCTGTTACCCATTGCATGGTTTGACTGGCCACCTTTTCCAGATGAGCAGGCGTAAGTCCCAGACGCTCGCTGACAGCGGCACTCGGCTGGTGTTGCAGACCATCCCGACCGATGCCGATACCGATCATGATACTCATAAAATTGGCCACGTGGACAATATCCAACATGGTGCTGATTTGATCGGACGCTTCAGGCTTATGATGCCATTGAACCGCGTTGACAATTTCCACCGGCAAAGACCAGCGGGTTAATATTTGGGCACCCACCTCTGCATGGTTCGTGCCCAATACCATGGTCTCTGCTTCCTCAAAACTGACCCATTCTGAAACAGCGTTTTCAATTTTCTTAAAATCGTCCTTAACAAACTCTCCTAAAACCAATTTGCCAACATCATGCAGCAACGCTGCGGTAAATATTTCCTCCGCAGCTTCCACTTTCAATTCTTTTACCAGGCCTTCGGCTGCAACCGAGACGGCAATTGAGTGGCGCCACAGCTCTCCCGGCGCCAGGTCGTAACCAGGTACCGGTTTATCCATGATGGCGCTGACGCACGTAGCAATTACCATTTGAATCAGGCGCTTTAGCCCCAGCAATATCACGGCCTGCCGAATTGAACCAATTTTTGAGGGAATGCCAAAGTAAGCCGAATTGGCCAGTCTGAGAACATTGGCTGTCAATCCTGGGTCCTGACGCAATATTTCCTCTATCTGAGAAACACGCATGGCCGGGTCATCGATCAACCCCAGTAATTTGACGGCCGTCCCCGGCATGCCCGGAAACGACTTAATAGCGGCGGCGATTTTTCGAGCTTCCATTGATTATATCCTTGACCATTTCAGTAATGGCATAATGTCTTCCACAATCATTTGCGCACCTTCAAAACCCATTTTGCCAATCCTTGCATCTGGGTTTAGCGACCTCTGAATGCCTAATTGAATGCCAGGGCATTTGACAATTCATCGACCCAATGGGCCACTTTTTCTGAAATGCCCTCGAATTGATCAAGCTGTATCCCCAAGCGATCAATGACGGTCGGTGATAATTCAACCACATGACCGGCTTCGGGGCCGCTGGTATCCGGAGTTTGACACAAGATGTTCGCTAGATAAACCACATCCATAGGCATGCTACTGGCGTCCGGCGAATCCGGGTCATGGTGCCAGCGCACCGCGTTGATGACATCCGCCGGCAAATTCCACTGGGCTAAAATACGCGCCCCGATTTCAGCGTGATCGGCACCCAGAATCATGTTTTCAGCCACGACAAACGGAATTCCTTTAGCCGCAATTGCTTGGATCTCCTCCAATTCTTCCTTAACATAAGAACCCAAGACCAACTTGCCGATATCGTGCAGCAGTGCAGGGGTAAATATATCTTCGGTCTTTACTCTTTTTTTGTGTTTGACCAGTGCTTCGGCCGCAATCGATACCGCAATCGAATGGCGCCATAAATCCCCTGACGGCAAATCGTAACCAGGCACGGATTTGTCCATAATCGCGCTCACACAAGAAGCGACCACCAGCTGAATGAGACGCTTTAAACCCAAAACAATAACCGCCTGCTTCAGGGAACCGATTTTGGAGGGAAGACCAAAATATGCCGAATTGGCCAGTTTGAGCACATTGGCCGTCAAACCGGGATCATAGCGCAAAATGTCTTCAATCTCAGAAACCGTCGTATCGGGTTCCTCAAGCAATGCCAGCATCTTGGCCCCGGCTCCGGGCATGGTTGGAAATGATTTTACTCTGGCCAAAATCTCATTTAATCTGGTGTCTCTCACAAGCGCCTCTCTGCACCGTTACTGTGAACCATGGTCTGCCCGCTGGCAATATCTAGACATACCCTACGACCAGCCGTACCGCCAATATCCTCGGCTGATAGGACGATCTTTTCCTTTGCAAGCTGTTCACAGAGTATGCGATAATTTCGCTCGCCGATCTTAAATACTTCTTTGGAGCCCATTAGGTTGCCGCACCCAACTGCTTTGACCACCCATTGTTCTTTGGGGATCACATTTTGGTGTGCGACCAGTTCGGCAAAAAGGGCCGGAATGCCGGTGTCGACAAACATATACGGATTGATGCTGGCCTTTTTTAAATTGATTTTAGATAACGGCAACATGGCATGTAACAAAGCACCGATACCCGATACCGGGTCATATACCGTCAAACACAAGCAACTACCGAGCGCATCTGTGACCAGCTGATCCGGGCTTTGGGCGATTTTCATATCACCTATCGGAACGACACATTTCATTTTGTTTAGATTTCACCGCTCAGCAGCCGACCCGTCTGATCCCCACCTTCCACATTGCCACTTCGGAAATAGACCGGATGCGCCATCATAAGGTTATTCAGCAAATTACACGAACCCTGAATCAATTGCATCGAATGCGACATCAGGGATTTATTTTGTTGCGTGACCTCTTGAAGGGTTTGAATCAGCGCCAGCAAATCCGTACTGCGATCCAACAAACGTCGCGCATAGGATGGCTCCACTTGTTCAGACAAGCGTGTCAGGGTCAAGCCCTGGGGCGAACACCCCAATTCATCAGAAATGCGATCCATTACTTGTTGTCGTTGTTCTTCCAGAATGCGCAGTTTCAACAGCAAATTGTCTTTGGCCTTGCAGGCCTCATTGAGCTGTTTTAAATTCAGCCCCACAACGGCTTCTTTTTCATTTTGGACAACACCCAGCAACTCTTGATACAGCTCTGTCGCATGGGCCAACAATCCAATCAGTTTATTCAACAGGTGTTCCATATGATCATGTTCCCTAACGCTGTAGCGGGTTTCCCTCATCGTTTTCATCGAATGCAAAACCCGTCGGTGTACAACTTAATATATCGGCTAAATTACCAATAACTTTAGAAATAATATCCTCATGGCAAACCGGAATCTTCATCCGTATCATCTGGGTGCGGTTGCCTCAGCTGATGCAGTAGCATATCGGCCAAGCCGATCCCACCGCGCTCGGATAGTTTGGCAGCCATTTCTGCATCCATCATGGATGTATAGATTTCTTCAGCCCTGCCACCGGTTATGAATCCCGAGCGGTCAATAGAGGCGCGCATTTCTTTGAATAAATGGTTAATAAAAAGCGACTCCATCTGGTGACAGGTATCAACCAGCTCTGTATCACTCACAGAACCCTCGGGGGTGCCGTTTTTAGAATTCAACAACCGTTGTTGAAGTCGGTCGGGGGACGCCCCAAGGGCCTCGGACCAATTAACGGGCAGTTTTGGCATTGATATCGGATCGGTCATTTAAATAATCTCCAAATCAGCCTGCAGCGCTCCTGCGGCTTTGAGCGCCTGGAAAATTGCTATCAGGTCCCGCGGAGAAACGCCGAGGGCATTTAATGCTTTGACGACCTCCCCAATACTGACACCCGATTCCACCAGGAAAATGGGGTTTTTGCCCTCTTGCACGACGATGTCTGATTCCGGCGTGACCACGGTCTGGCCACCGCGTGAAAACGGCAGCGGCTGTGAAACGTCCAGGGATTCATTGATCTGAATGCTTAAATTGCCATGGGCGATCGCAATGGTCGCAATGCGGACATTTTCTCCCATGATGACAGTGCCGGTACGTTCATTGACGACCACTTTGGAAACCATGTCCGGCGTTACACCCAGGCTCTCGATCCTCGTTACAAATTGAACCGTATTGCCCAGATAGTTTTCGGGCACCGTTACCCGAATCGAGCCGGCATTCTCTGTTTTTGCCAACTGGCTAAAAAAAGCACGATTGATGGCCTGGGCCACCCGACTGGCAGTGGTAAAATCCGGGTCTTTCAACGCCAACGTCAGCGCATTTTTATCGTTGAAATTTGAATGCAGTTCCTTTTCCACAAGGGCGCCGCCAACAACGCGACCCACGGTCGGAAAATTCTTTTGGACCTGATCACCGGAGTTTCCGCTAATGGCAAACCCTCCTGTGCTAACCGGTCCCTGGGCAACCGCATAAACATTTCCATCGGCAGCCCGCAACGGTGTGAACAGCAGCGTGCCGCCCTGCAGATTCTCTGCATCACCGATGGAGCTGACCAACACATCAAGACGGCTGCCCAAGCTGGCAAACGGCGGCAGATCAGCGGTCACCATAACCGCAGCAACGTTTTCGACATCTTCAATATCGCTGGTCTGAACGGTGACACCCATTTTTTCCAGCAAACTGGCCAGCGATTGAATGGTAAACAAAGAGCTGTCACTGTCACCGGTACCTTCCAACCCCACCACCAGTCCGTAACCCACCAGTTGATTCTGGCGCACGCCTTTGATATCGGCGATATCTTTGATGCGAACAGCCAACACATCCGGCACCATGACAATGAGAAGGAACAGCGCCGAAAATAAAATGGCGCGCCCTTTGTGCTTGAATAATGTTTGAAAGCCAAATTTCATGAAATTATCATCCTTGCTGCACAGTTTAAAAGGGCCAAACCGAATTCAGTAAATTGGCCAGCCAGCCAGGCCGCTGGCGGTCGTCGACCACCCCGCTGCCACTGTAAGCGATCTTGGCATCTGAAATAAAGGTGGACAAAATGACATTATCATCATCGATGTCGCGTGGCCGAATGGTCCCGGACAAAATAATCATCTGGGTCTCATGATTGACCAAAATCTCGCGCGACCCAATAATTTTCAGATTGCCGTTGGGCAATAACTCTGCCACCCGGCAGGTGATAAAGGCATTGAGGTCCCCGCTGCGCGAGGTGGTTCCGGAGCCGTTGAAATCGCTGGACATGCTGCCTTTGACCGCCGGATTGTTAAAGGGGTCGGGTCGGGGCAGTTTACTGGTGATATTGTCTAAGACCTTGTCTTTATACCAGTCTTCGATTTCAAAAAACGTGTCAATGCCGGCTTCCAAGGCAGACTCACGCCCGGTCTTGGTGTCGGCTGAATTGGTGGCGTTGGACGATTCTGCAATTTTGACCGTGACAATATCACCCACTTTGCGTGCTTTGGTATCAATAAAAAAATCATTAAACATGCTGCGCGTCGCGTACAAAGAGCCATTAGATTCATAAAGTGAACCATTGAAATCCGGTGTGGGTAAAGATACGGCTTCAACCGGCACTTTGGGTTTCATCGGCATGGTTTGCGCTACCGGCGGGAGGTTCTGCCGGGTAACGGAGCAGCCGGTTAGACTCGCAAGCACCAGCAATAAAACGGTCATTCCGATAACATATTGGGTTGATTTTAACATCATTGGTTTTCCTTAATGTTTTACTCCAAGCGTTTTAAAAATCGACCTTGACGGTGTTGGTGTCAACCACCACCGCATGCAGTATTTTTTTTGAATCCAAATTGATCACCGGGATTCGTTCACCTTTACGTCCTTTTTTCTTCACCTGCCCAAGGGTGGTAATTTTCAAGCTCTGCGACTCGGCAATAATCGTCACCAGATCTCCCCGCTTGACCAATGGCGGCAATTCGACGCTATTAGCCCTCAATGGTGTTTGAGCGCCAATGGCTTTTTTGGTCCGCTTGCCGATGGCGGCATCCGGATCGCAGAGCACATTGGCAGGTACATTGGCCAGATCAAGCATTTGGACCTCAATATCATCGGCTGCGATAGGCTTGTATCTGCCAAGTGGTTTGCGTGTCACCACTACAGGTCCAAGCACCTCGATCATGGCCGTGGCCCATACCTTTTTATGGGAGTTACCGTTAACGCTGAAGTCTATCGCAATTGGGCAGCGGCCCATCAGCTGCCGGCTGCGCGGTGCGCTCACCTTGTAAGTAATCCGCCCTTTCGGCAGCACCACGTCATTCATGACGCGGATATCTTTAATGCGCATGGTTTGGTTATTTCCAGGCACCTGGCGCAGAATAAAATCAGAAACAATTTTTTCGATTTCCTGTTTCTGAATTTCAACATGGCTGCGGGTAACATAAATTTTTGGCGGTCCGTCAACAACCACTGTGGCCATATCGACATGATGCTGTTGGAGGCGCTTTAGCAGAAACTTTAGGTCAAACTGGCGTGACTCCCCTGGCAACGGCGCTTTGCCGATCATGATATTTTTCAACTGCTGTATAAGATGAACATCATCGCCCTCGAAGTTGGCGATTTGCCCCAGTAAAATCTCGGCACCATCGATTTCGACGCGCTCAGTGAAGCGAAGGGTGGTTGTCTGATTGGCCCATGCGTCAGTCAGCGGCATACAAAAAAATGCCAGCAGTAAAAACATCAAGCCCGCACAAAGCCATTTTAATGATTGGGTATTAATATTTAGTAAGTTCATTGGTGTCCATTACCGTTTCAGATTGTTGGCCAGTTGTAGCATGTCATCGGCGGTGGTAATGACCTTGCTGTTGGTTTCATAGGCCCTTTGGGCGGTAATCATATTGACCATTTCATCCACCACACTGACATTGGACATTTCTAAAAAGCCCTGGGCCAGCGTACCAAAACCATTGTCGCCGGGCGTGCCAATAATTTCATCTCCAGAGCCATTGGTCGGCGAGTACAGGTTTTTTCCCAGACTTCTCAATCCGGCCGGATTAACGAAGCGCGCCAACTGAACGGTACCGATTTCGGTTGGGGTCGCATCACCCGCCTGAATGACGGAAACGGTACCATCCAGGCCCACTGAAATCGAGATGGTGTCAGTGGGCACTGTCATTTCCGGAATCAACGGGAATCCGTCCGGATTGACGATGCGACCATCGGCATCCAGCTTGAATTCGCCGGATCGCGAGTACCCGGTGTCACCGTCTGGCAGTTCAATTTGGAAAAACCCATCCCCTTCAATGGCCCAATCGAGCTCATTGCCGGTGTTCTGGAAGTCGCCCTGGCCAAACATCTTCTGCACGGCTGCAGGACGGGTACCATGCCCCAGCTGAATACCGGTCGGCACTGTGGTATCAGCCGAAGAAGCTGCTCCGGCAGGTCGCAGACTCTCATATAGGAGATCCTGAAATTCAGCTCGGCTCTTTTTGAAACCGGATGTATTGACATTGGCCAAGTTATTGGCAATGACATCTATATTCAGCTCTTGGGCTTGCATGCCGGTGGCTGATGTCCACAAACTGCGTATCATTTTACCTCCAATGTTTAATGGTTATGCACTACGCTGCCCGGCCGACATCATTTATCAGCCGTGCGTTCATGTCATCAATGGAACGCATCATCTTCTGATAAGATTCATAGCCTCGCAGAACCTCAATCATCTCGGTCATCATCCGGACCGTATCGACATTTGACATTTCCAAAAATCCCTGACTGACCTTAAGGCCTTCATCAAGATCCTGCAGCGCATTCGGTTTCAACGCGCGATAATAGTTATGGCCGGCCTTTTCAAGCGCATGGGATTGGCTAAAATCGATAATCCGCAAACGGTCCACCTGTGATCCATCAACAGTGACATAGCCATCCTCAGATACTGAAAATTCGCGAATATCGCCAGCGGGTTTGGCAATCTTGATTTTAATTTCGCCGCCTTGGCCTAAAACCGGCCACCCATCCTGGGTGACGAGCACCTCATCTTCATTGACCGTGAAATCACCTCGGCGCGTATACTGAATACCGTCTGGCGTCTGTACACAGAAAAAACCGGCCCCCGAAAGCGCCAGATCAAATGGATTTCCCGTTTTTTTGATCTTACCGGACGAAAAGTCGGTATATGTGCTATATTGCATCCAGTATTCCGGCGCCTGGGACTGTTGCCAGTTAACCGGTCGTGTATTCGCAGTGGTCAATGCGTCCATATCAAAAGCCCGGAAGCGGCCTCGGTCTTTTTTAAAACCAACGGAGTTGACATTGGCCAGATTGTTTGAAAGCAACTGCAAACGCTTCTCATATGCCAGCGCACCAGTTGCAGACATGTAAATAGATCCATTCATTGACAAACTCCCCACCTGCAATAACCCGCCTGAGATCAGCAGGCTCAGGTATCGGTAAAATGCGGCCACATGATAAAGGGCAGCCGTCGATCGCCGCTAGTATTTGCAAGACACATACCAATTCGGTTTTTTTTTGACAGTGGGCATCAATGACACAGCCAGCATTATCATAAACGGATGTAATATATAATACAAACAATTTCAATGGTTTATACAATTGTTTGTGACCCGACAATCCGCCCCATCATTGACATATCTGTTCAGATAAGCATGGTTAGCTTTTCGGGGGAGCGCAATGTGCCGCATGCGGTATTTTTTGCCGCTCTGGTTATGATCTGGCAAACGGAATAAAGGGCAAAAAACGGTCACTTTGCCCTGAGATCGAGGGGTCAACCGTGGCGGGTTTAAACAGGGGGCTGGTTTTTCTGTTTATCAGAGCCGCGGCTCAAATGCTTGAGCTTCAAAACCAAATCGACTTCGCCCTCTGGAACGTTCAAACGTTCTGAAATATCCGTCAGGCTCAGTCCCTTATCAGCCAAATTTTCAATTTCATTGTAAATAACGTTTGCAGGATCCATTCCCTGGGCCTCGCTGCCGGTAGGTTGATCTTGGGCAGGATTCGAAATGGGAGTTAGCAAACCGCTGGCAAGCCGCTTGTCGCTTTGCTGATAATATGCATCAAGTGTTTGGCGCTCTTTATCGATGGTTTCCAAGATATGATTAAATGCCAATTCTGTTTGCTGTCGAATCGCCTCCAAAACAAATTCGGCATTGATATGCGTAGACTGTTGATATGAAGGTGCGCGCAAGATCAGCTGTTTGAATTTGACCCGATTGAGAATCAGAAATACAATAATCAATCCACATAGACCGATCTGGGTCACATCGAGAAGGATTTCCCAGAAGTTAAGCATTGGCAATGTCATTTCCACTCCCTATGTCATATCAACTTTTTCTGAGCATCAGACACGTACATCAATAATTTTTTGATCCACCTCATCTGACCCTGTAGATGCATCGTCTGAACTTGAGGATTCGACGGCGCGTAAGGACTGATCTTTTTCAGTTTTACCCGTAACATCAACAGAATCGGACTTTTTTTTCTTGCGGCGTTTCTTTTTGTCCTTTTTTTCATCCGCATTTAAGTATTTTTCAAAAGGTGGTTTGTCGTCGTCGCGCTTTTTACGGTTAACGCGTTGGACTTGCCTTGAAGCAGACACCGGTGGCAGCCCTTTCGGGAAATGTATATCGTCTACCATACGTCTATCCTCTTTGTCGCGAATGTTATTCCACCTTTTCGCCCTCCCCACTTCCGAGTTTACGATCAGCTACCGGCCTGTTCACGTGCGCCTATGGCAGCAGCTATGGTTTACAGCAGAGAATTAATTGTTCAATAGCTTCTGTTTTCGCAATTTGGCGCGCAAATGTAAAATGGCTTGAGAGTGTATTTGCGATACCCTTGATTCGGTAATCCCGAGCACTTTGCCGGTTTCTTTCATCGTCAATTCATCCAGATAATACAGCGAAATAACCAGACGCTCTTTTTCGGGAAGTTGCTTAATCGCCTCAGCCATGGCTTCTCTCAATTCTTTTAACTTGGTCATGGTCAGGGCATCATCTTCGTTGTTGATCAAATAATTCAGCAGTTTTTCTTTTTCGTCTCTAGAAGACACGCCCAACTCTTCAAGGCTGATAAAGGAGATGCTGGACATCTGCTTGGTACGGTACACCTGTTCCAAATCAACTCCCAATTCCTCTGCCACCTCCATATCTTCCACTTCGCGGCCGAATTTTTGTTCCAGACGCGAATAAGCGGATTCCAATTCCCGTATTTTGCGTCGATTGGATCTGGAAAGAAAATCTCGTGCCCGCAGCTCGCTGAGCACCGCACCTTTGATTCGGAAAATCGCATAGGTCATAAACTTGTTGTCCCGCCTTGGATCATAGCGATCCACAGCCTGGATCAGACCGATGACACCGACATTCATCAGATCATCGATATCGACAGTTGATGGCAGGTGGACCGCCAGCCTTTGAACGATGCGTTTTACATAAGGCAGATATTCGGTAATCAGCTGGTCGCGATAAGCGGGGTCCTTGGGAACGACTTTTTGGGTTCGTCTCTGTGCCAGAGCCATAGAATTATAGTCTCCAGTTATGATATATTGTTCTCGATCAAATGGTGCCAAAAAAAATGAGAATCGCCGCCGGGCACCTGGCGCGGCGGCTGAGCAATAATTTTACGAGCCAGATTCTTAAAGCTTTTGCTGGCGTGCGTATCCGGAAACAGGTCGCTGACCAGCTTTTGCTGTTTGATGCCTTTGGTAACATTGGCATCAAACAGCACGCTTCCGACATATTCAATGCTCATATCTAAAAATCTTTCCGTCACCAGATTCAATTGCCGGAATACTTCATTTCCCTGTTGGTCTGTTTGGGCCAGATTCACGATGACCTTGCAGCTTTTCTCGGCATACTTTAATGCCAATACTTTCATCAGGGCATAGGCATCGGTTATGGCGGTTGGCTCAGGGGATACCACCACAATGATTTCCTGAGCGATCACATTAAAGTCCAGCACATTCGAGGATATACCGGCTGCGGTATCGATCAGCAATAGGTCTACTTGGTCAATGACCTCATCCAGTTCACTCAAAATTTGAACTTTCTGCTGCCGGGTAAGCTGGGTCATTTCTTGGATTCCTGACGAAGCCGGCAAAATTTGAAGATGGCCGGGTCCTTCGACAACAATATCCATGATAGATTTTTCGCCCGTGAGAACATGGGCCACATTATATTTCGGGGCAATCCCTAATAAGACATCAAGATTTCCCAGGCCTAAATCAGCATCTAAAATCAGCACCTTTTTCCCCAAACGGCTAAAAGCATAACCAAGGTTGGCCACAATACTGGTTTTGCCTACACCGCCTTTTCCACTGGTGACGGCAATCACCCGCGGTCCAGCGGCATCATTGTTTCGCGGTATCCCCCCTGGCTTAATTTCCAGATGTTTTAAGCGATCCGACAGGTGAATGACTTTATCTGAGGGATTTTTCGACGTCATTGAAATTGCTGTTCCTTTCCGCTACGAGTAGTTTGAGATTCGCACAGAATCCCTCGTTGCTGACATGTCACGCCCAAACGGTTTGCTTTTTTCCGGTTGGCAATCTCTGCAGGGCAAGAAATGTTGCAGGCCGGCAGCCTCAGCGGTTGAAAAAGTAATCAGGTTTTTGGGTTTTATCTTGCGGGTCCATTTACAGTCTGAACAGTGAAACACATCTGAATTGTTGTTGGCCACAAATGTGTGTTCACCAATTTGGGCCGCAACACCGTCTGCGGTGGTATTCTTTTCCTGCGGTTTTGAAACGGCTTTACGCAAGGTAAAATCTCCCATCAGCTTTTTGATAAGGTTTTGCAGCGACCCTGTTTTGATGGCATTTGGCACTTGGCGCCCATAAGTTAAATAAGATAGCGGCACTGGATGGTTGCTGAGCAAATTGATGATATTGCCCAACGTAGCGCTTTCATCCAGCTTGGTAAAAATTAAACGTGTCACGGGCAACGAAATTAAGCCTCTAAGGGTTTGGCTTAAATCACTTTCTTTGGCCGTCGCACTTAGCGCCAGATGAATTTCAAGATTTTCAACACTCCGCAGGCAGTTCTTAAGGGCCTCAATTTCCTCCAGGTTTGCAAAATTCAACCCCGGCGTGTCCACCAGGATAAGGTCAGATTGGCGCACTTCATCAACCGTAGCGATAAACGCATCTGGTGTGGCCGCTGTTTTGAGCGGAACCCCCATTGCCCGCGTGTATACCTTCAGTTCGTTGGCTGCGCCGATGCGATAAGAATCAAGAGAAATAAGGGCAACGGCTTGCTGTTGTTCAATTGCATACCGGGCCGCCAATTTAGCAATGGTGGCTGTTTTTCCGACACCGGTGGGCCCCACAACTACCAGAATCCTAGGGCCGGATTGATTTTCAGATGGCATTTCAGCCGCTGCACTTTTGCCTTGCAATATGTTGGCGATCTCTGTGATGAGCTCATCGCTGGTTTCCCATTGATGGTCGGCATATTGCTGGTTTAAGTGTGCCGTAATATCGTCGGCCAGATCCCTTTTAACTTCTTGGGACAACAAGTGCTCAAATACGCAACTGAGCACATCGTTGGTACCGGCTGCCGTTTTGTTGTAGGAAGTGTCTATCGTTTTGCCGTCATGGCGGGTTTTAAGACTGCTCGCAAGCGATGGTCTTGCATCCTTCCGCATGCTTCTGTCGTTATGCCCGTAGCGACGATAAGCACTCAAAGCGCCCGCATTGGCAACAGGTTTTGGTTGCGACGCAATATCATTTGTGTCGACTGCGGCTGTCACCTCCACGCCCACCGATTTCACCAGACCCAGCAGCTTATTCTCCTTTTTAAGACTGCGCGCCGATAAAATGACGGCATTTGAACCCAGTTCATTCTTAACCATGCGCAAGGCGGAAGTCATATCTTTGGCTTCAAAGCGTTTAATCTGCATTGTTTAACTCCAGCACATCTAAGGATTGTATTTCAATCTGACTCAAAATTTCATCATAGGACAACACCGCCACCCGGGGCATAAATCGCTCCACCAGCCGTTTAAAATGGTATCGGATTTGAGCCGAGCACATCACGATTGGTGAATAATTTAACGAAGACAGTTTTTCAAAACTTTCAGCCAGTTGGTTCATTATTTGCTGCGCGATGTTGGGATCCAGCGATAAAAAGGTTCCATGCTCGGTTTGCTGCAATGCGCCTGAAAGGGTTGATTCCAAATTGTGCCCCAAAGTAATGGCTGCAATTTTGCCTTCTGGCGTCAGGTACATTTTGGTTGTTGTGCGCGCCAAGGCATGACGCACGTGTTCGGTTAATATATCCAGATCCTTGGTCGCGGGTGCCCAATCGGCAAGGGTCTCGCATATTGCCAGCAAATCGCGAATGGGGACCTGTTCGCGCAGGAGGTTTTGCAGCACCCGCACAACACCGCCCAGCGGTAATAAATTGGGAACCAGCTCTTCGACCACTTTGGGGTGGGTTTCTTTTAAGGTATCCAATAATTGCTGCACATCCTGTCGACCGAGCATTTCATGGCAGTGCTGTTTGACAATTTCAGACAAATGGGTGGTCAGCACGGTCGCCAAATCCACAACCGTGAATCCCTTGGTCAATGCATGCTCTTTGACCTCTTCTTTGATCCACAGGGCCGGCAGTCCATAAGTGGGCTCCTTGGTGGGGATCCCGTCGATTTTCTCTTCGACCGCATTGGGATTCATTGCCAGATAGTAGTTGTTCATCAACTCTCCTCTGGCCACCTCATTGCCCTTAAGCAAAATGGAGTACTCACCGGCTTTGAGTTGCATATTATCCTGGATGTGCACCGGCGCAACAATAATTCCAAGCTCGCGCGCGATCTGGCCACGCAATGATTTAATACGATCCAGCAACTGGCCGTCCTGATCGATATCCACCAGAGGAATCAAACCGTAGCCCACTTCGATGGCCAGCGTATCCAATGGGGGCAAGGCCGCAAACTGATCTGTCGGCAAGGATTTTTCTTCTTGAATTCTTTGCTCCTCTTCAATCCGTTCATCTTCCCTGACAAACTGATAAATGGTATATGCCAGCATCCCGGTCAGAACCGCTAGCACCATAAACGGCACGGTGGGCAAACCGGGCACCAGGCCAAAACCAAAAAGCACCCCAGCGGTTATGGCAATGGCCTTAGGTTGGATCAGGATTTGAGAGGCAACATCTTCTCCCAGACTCGCGGTCGCGCCAGCTCGGGTAACAATGATGCCCGCGGCGGTAGAAATAATCAGCGCCGGCACCTGGCTGACCAGACCATCGCCGATGGTCAACAAAGTGTAATTTTGAGCAGCGTCAACAAAACTCATGCCATTTTGGAAAATCCCGATGGCCAGCCCGCCGATTATGTTAATCAGGGTGATGACAATTCCTGCCATTGCGTCACCACGCACGAATTTGTTGGCACCATCCATGGCACCGAAGTATTCAGCTTCTCGGGCAATTTCTTCACGTCTTTCACGTGCCTCTTTTTCAGTGATCAAGCCCGCATTCAAATCGGCATCAATGCTCATCTGTTTACCGGGCATCGCATCCAGGGTGAATCGCGCCGCCACCTCAGCAATTCGGCCAGCCCCTTTGGTAATCACCATAAAATTGATGGCCACCAGGATTAAAAAAACGATAATGCCCACCAGATAGTTTCCGCCGACCACAAAGGCACCAAAGGACTGTATGACCTTACCGGCGGCAGAAATTCCTTCTTGGCCATGTAGCAATATAATCCGAGTAGAAGCGACGTTGAGTGACAATCGGAACAGGGTTGCCAGCAGCAAGATCGATGGGAACGCAGGCAAATCCAACGTTCGCGGCACATACATGCTGGCCAGCAAGATGATCAACGCAAGCGTGATGCTAAAGGACAATAGCAGATCCAACAAAAAGGTTGGCAAGGGCATGACCATAAATACCAGGATGCCAACCACAGCTACAGCCATCATAACATCGCTGTTTTTGGTAATCGTAGGCATCTGGCCTGTTATTTGCGTTTGATCTGCCATTCACTTACCTTTAGTGTTTTTATTTATAAACAAGCGAATCTTTTAAACGATTCGATCACCAAACCGGGTTGCGCTTTCACCTTGCGCCTTTGCGTCTTTGCGTGAGATTTCAGAACCTCGATTAAGCCGTCTGATACACGCCTTTGAGACGGTAGACATATGCCAGCACTTCAGCCACTGCACGATAGAGCTCCGCTGGTATGAACTCACCGATCTCAACCATCTTGTACAGGGTCTGCGCCAAGGGCTTATCTTCAACAAGCGGCACCTGATGTTCGCGCGCAATTTCTTTTATTCTTTCCGCCACCGGACCGGCGCCTTTGGCAACCACCGTGGGTGCCACCATCTGAGCCGCATCAAACTTTAACGCCACGGCCAAATGAACGGGGTTGGTAATTACCACATCTGCATCGGGTACGGCCTCCATCATGCGGCGCATGGCCATCTCCATCTGCACCTTTCGAATCCGCCCTTTGACTTTTGGATCACCTTCGGTTTGCTTGCGCTCGTCTTTGACTTCCTGTTTGGTCATCTTTAGGTTTTCTTCGTGCTGCCAGCGTTGATAAATGTAATCCAGAATCGCCAAAATAATCAGCACCAGGCATACTAAAAAAAAGAGTTTGAAGGCCACTGTACCGATAAACACCAGAATCTCTCCGACCTCCTGCTGCATTAAAGTCGGAAACTGGGTCATTTCCTTTTTAACCACCCCATAGCCAATTGCGCCAACGATCAGAATTTTAATGATGGATTTGGCCAGCTCCACCAGCGCTTTTAAAGAAACCAGCTTTTTCAATCCCGAAATTGGATTGAATTTGGCCAATTTAGGACGCATGGGCTGGGAGTGCATCTCGAATCCAATCTGACCAATGTTGCCTGCCAGACCGGCGATCAAGACTGGCACAAAAAACGGTACCAAGATGACCAACAGCTTTTCAAACATTTCAATGGCGACGGCTGTCAGATCGGTATCCGTCTCGATTCGCAAGGTGTCCAGCTGTTGATAAATACCACCGACCACTTCAGATAGATTCCAG
>JAAUYK010171642.1_pt1 | contig 19267 bp, 31 predicted proteins | sample 7278021 | NCBI WGS metagenome assembly JAAUYK01 (sample SAMN14350223, study PRJNA611818) | marine sediment metagenome | isolation source: surface marine sediment (1.8m) | place: French Polynesia: Moorea | collected 2018-08
AGATCACCGTGTAGTCGACGCCCTCGCGGAGGCCCTCGAGCGCCGGATCCTCGACCACGATCCGCTGCACCGGCACCGTGTCGTCGAAGCGAAGCCCCGGATCCTCGACCGCTTCCGGCTCGCGTCGCGGGCGCCGCACGTGCTCGCGCACGGGCGTGCCGACGTCCCTCGGCTCGGCCTTCTCCACGAGGCCTTCGCCCAGCGAGAGCTGGGAGGAATCGGACGGAGGCAGACGCCGCTCCGACTTGGCGCCGAACAGCTGCTGCTTGAACCAGCGCAGCTGCTGCTCGACCTCTTCGACGCGCGCCTGCGAGGCGAGCACGAGCTCGATCAGATCGTCTCGACTCGCGGCTTCGAGATCCTCACGCCCCACGTCCTCTACTTACACCACTCCACGTCGAACGCCAAGAGGGATGCCGTCCAAAAGGAAGCGAAACGCGCTCTCCGAAAGCTCCTGCGACACCGCATCTGCCGGGAAGACGAATCGCCCCCGCTCGAGCCGCTTCGCGTACAGTGCGAACCCGGTGCGGTCCCAAGCGATCGCCTTGAGATAGTTGCCGCGCCGGTTCACGAAGACGAACAGGCTCCCCGCGTACGGGTCTTGCTCGCGGAACACCTGCTGCACGAGCGCAAGCAAGCCCTGGAACGACTTCCTCATGTCCGTGGGCTCTGTGTACGCGAAGATCCGACGCGGCGCGGCGCTCGACCACACGTCTACGCCCTCCAGCGCAGCACGACGCCGCCCGGAAGCGAGAGCTCGAACTCATCCGCACCTCCCCGATCCACGGCCTCGGGCTCCGCGGGGGACGGCGCGACCCACTCCACGAACGCCGGCGTGGGGCGTGGGCTCCCCGCCAGACGCCGCCGCCACTTGACGAAGCTGCTTCGTGACAGCTTCGATCGCCGGCAGAACGCCGAGAGCGAGAGCCCGCTCTTCTCGAAGCGCTCGACCAGCGCGCACCACTCCGCCTCCGTGCGGCGCACGCGGCCATCGGCCAGAACCCGCATCCGTCACCCTCCTCTCTGAAAGGGCGACCTCTACACCAACTTGGCCGGGGGGCGGAAGAACGCCTCAGAATGGCCGCTTACGGCTCCACCAGCCCGCGTGACGTACATCCCCGGTACTCGGAGCTGAGCTTCCCGGCGTTCGTCCGCGCCAAGACCTTGCTGGGCACCAGGCAGTGCTTCTCGGGCTCGCCGAAGAGCGCTTCGAACAGGATGGAGCGAGCGGCTCTTCGTCCCGCTGCAGGGTCTCGTTGGGACGCGCCTTTCGATCAGGCGACGACCAACCGGTATCCGAGATCGAGCTCGGTGCGTCTCAATAGGTGGCCGTATCGGCGGTGCCAGGTACCCGACTCGAGATCGGCTCGAAGCCTGGAGAGGCCGACTTCGAGGCCTCCAATTCGTGAGAAGACGGAGATGGCCGAGCGAGCACCCGCGTCGAGATAGGCATGCGGGCGGCGCCAGTACGCCCCGAGGAAGCCGTCCATGCAGTCATGCGGAACGGGCACATCCAAGACCTTGGACGCGCCGAGTCGCCGCTCGATTGTCGACATGGCCGGCATGGTGCGGTCGTCGATCTCCAGGATCTCCGGGAAGTAGTCCGTAAGCCAGAAACCACCCACGGACGTGTCGAAGGTCAGAATGACCACGGTCCTCCGGGCAGCGCGCCGGAGTTCCCCGATGCCGCGCGAGGGGTCGGGCCAATGGTGCAGTGTGAGGACCGCGAGCGCCGCGTCGAAACTCTCGTCGCGGAAGGGCAGATTCGTCGCCGAAGCACGCATCACCGGCGGCGCGTCCGGCGGCCGCTGGCGAATCATGACCATGGATGGCTCTACCGCGACGAGCTTGCGGTCGCGCGGCTCGTAGGAGCCCGCTCCTGCACCGACGTTGACGACGCTCTCGGAGCTTCCCAGGGCCCACGCGATTCGCGCGGCGATCCGGGGGTCCTCCTTCCGCAATCCGCCATACCCATGTCCGATGGAATCGTAGAGTTCCACGCTCGCGCCGTCCAACGGATCGGACGCTCAGCTTCGCGGCACGGCACGCCGACGCTCGCTGAGGCGCCACGCTCGAACGCGGAAGGCTACCAGGCTCTACTGGAACGCGCTGTACCACTTCCGCGGCAATGCGTTGTCAGGCGGCGTCATCCGCCTGCGCCAGGATGGCGTCGAGGAACTCGTCGATCGCCATCGCGGTACGTTCCGGCGCCTCCTCCATCACGACGTGGCCGACGTCGTCGAATACCACGGACCTCGAGGTCGGAATCATCTCGTCGAAGGTCCTGGCATCGTAGAGCGGGGTGACGAGGTCCTGGTCGCCCCACAGGATCAGCGTCGGAACGGTGATCTCGCTCAATCGCTGCCCATAGTGGGGCTCCCGGTCAGCGATCGCCCGCAGTCCCGCCGCGCGCCGGTTGCCCGGATAGCGCATGAGTTCCCAGTATCGGTCCACCATCTCGTCCGTGACGAAGGCATCTTCGACCGTGGCATCGCGCAGCGATCGCTCGAACACGGATCTTGGCGTGATGTGTCGGGCCAGGAATCTACCGACCGGATGTCGCATGATCCGGGCGCCGAGATACCGCTTTGGCTCTTCCGCATCCGGCGGTGGCGGCGCACCCGCTGCGTTGATCAGGATCAGAGCAGAGAGATCCTCGGGCCTCGCCAGGGCGTAGCGCCACGCGATCCAACCGCCCATGGAATTACCGGCTATCGTGAATCGCTTGATTCCTGTCGCTTCGATAACTGCCGAGATGGCGTCGAACATGCCGCTTGCAGAGTAGTCGTCACTTGGATGCGGACCGGTCAACCCGTGACCCGGCTGATCGTAGGAGATGAGGCGATACCGATCCGCGAGCTCCTCGACGAGAGGCTCGTATGTCTGGAGAGATGCGTTAGACCCGTGCACTAGAAGGATCGCAGGGCAATTCCGGCAGCCCTGATCGCGGTAGTGGACCGACATGCCTTCCGGCGCTTCGACGAACTTCGGGTCAGGGCCGCCGTACTTGACGCGCATCGCCACCGGGTCCGTATCCGGAGTCCGCAGGACCATGAAGGCGACCACCAGTAGTGCAGCGAGAGCTCCCGCGAAGACAACGAACTTCTTCATCACTCCTTCCGCCGCGCCACCCAACCGGAATGGCGCTCTGGGCGCGGGGCTCCGCGCCCAGGGCCGCTCGGCCTACGCGAGAAGTATGCCAGAACGACGAGTAGGGCAGAAGCCGAATGAAACGGGGGAATCCCCGGGTCCCCGCAAGGCCTCGTCGGGCAGCGGGCCGAACCTCCAGCTGCGGCGCGCTGCTGCGCAGCGGGCCCCGCGGAGCAGAAATCGATCTGCCGCTTCGGTACCCTCGTGCACGTGGGTATCGAGGTCTCTCTGACGGCCGACGGCATCGGGTTGGTGTTCGAGAGCTCGAGTATCCTGACGGGGAAGGAAGTGCTCGAGGCCGACGCGAGAACGTGCGAGGAAGTCAGGCGCAAGTCCCGAATGCGCTGCCTGCTCGTGGATCACAGTTGGGTCGCCGAGGAGAGGATCGACTCCGCATCGCTCCGGGCGCTGGCAGACGCAACGCGACAAACCCTGGAGCTCATTCCCGATGGCATCGTGGCGATTGTGGCGCCCAAAGACGTCCTCTTCGGGCTTTCCCGCATGTGGGCGATGCTGGCCGACGAACCGAACTTGACCACGCGGATCGTGCGAACGCGCGGGGAGGCAATCGCCTGGCTGAGAGACCTGCTCCGTCAGAGGCAGCTGTTATTTCGCTTGACCGAATGACGCCCGGACCAAGTCCCGGGGTGATCGCGGCAAGCAATTCACCAGAACTCCCGCGTTTCCAAATCGTCGTTTCACCGGCAGACGGACTGGGTGCTCGACTGCCGGGGCATCGTGCCGCCCGGGACTGGGCGCGCCCGAGCGACATCTCAGAAACAGGATGGACTGCGCCATCTTTCGTCGACCGCAGTGACGTGTCGGGCGGCGCATTCCTCCGTCGCTTGATCTGGCCAACGCCACCTGCCCGAGGGGAGAACCTGCTGCTTCAACTCGTCGCGATGAACGGGTCCGTTCTCGGCTAGTTTGCGCCTGGCTTCCCGGATACCCTGGCACGACCGCAAGGGGAGCGAGATTCGTATGGACGCTGGCGAGTTCGTTCGACGCTATCAGAGAGCATGGGCGTCAATGTCGTCGCAGGCGTTTCGAGAGCTGTGGCACGAGGACGGGGTTCTGGAACATCCGTCGCTGACTAGACCCTTTCGCGGCAGCTCCGTTCCCACGCTGAACCGACTGAATGCTGGGATCCTTCCAGATCTGAGGTGGCATCTGCTGAGCTGGGTCGCGTCGGGCAGTCTGGTCTTCCTGGAGTGGGAATGCTCGGCGCGCGTCAATGGGACCCCCGTCACGTGGCGAGGGGTCGACTGATTCGTCCTGCACGATAAACGGATCGAGAGGGAGGCCGTCTACTACGACACGCTTCCGCTCTGGGAGGCGCTCGACCCGTGTATGCGTCGAGATCCAGCGATCGACGCTGACCAGCTGGAAGCGATTGCTGGATCCTGTGGGGAAACCCAGGAGCAGATCGGACCTCGGGGAAGACAGGCACGACAAGGGACCGATCGGGGCCCGAGCCGCGATCTCGGTACGGGGATGCCGACCATGGATCTGGCCTCGCGATTCGAACAGTACGCGCACAACTTCGACCGAGCCGTGGATGACGATGACTGGTCCCGAGTCCGAGCGCACTTCTGCGACGACGCCGTTCGCGAAGAACACGTGCCCCCGCTGATCAGCCTCCGACAGGAAAGCGTGGAGAAGATCTTGAACGAATGGCGGGACATCGCGGAGAACTTCGACCGCCGCTTCGACTATCGAATCGTGATTCCGGTCGGGCGGGCAAAGGCATGCGGAAACCGAGTCACCCTTCGTTGGGTTGGCGCGTACGTCATCGAGGAAGCGCCGGCGCTCCTGGGAGAGGAAACCGAGATCGCGATATACGAGGGAGAGCGCACCAGGCAGCTTCGAACGACCTGGACCCCGGAGACTGTCGAGCGCAACATGGCTTGGGCTGCCGTGCACGGACGCAAGATCCCCGGGTTGTTGGAGTACGCAGCCACACTCGCGCCGAAGATCACCTGAAGCGGCGGTAGAGCACTGCACGCCTGCGCCCGCGGTGATGGCCGTATTGTGCCTCGACGAACCCAGCCGTGCCGCGCGACTCGCAGCTTGCGCGTGCCGCCGACCCGCATGCCGTGAACTCCGTAGAAGAGGCCCGCGAACATGCACTCGCGCTCACCGCGCAGGTCGCTGACGAGCGCGGCGCCGTCGTCCTCGGGTTGGGCCTTGGAGGAAAGGCCCGCCGGCCCGGGTCACCTCGAGGGATCTCCGCGCCAGCAGCGAGCTACTGGTTGCGGCTTGGCGTCTGCTCCTCCACATAGAGGAAGTTGTGGTCCGCGCGGAGTGCAGACCGGAAGGAGCTCTTGGCCTTCCAGATCTCGCCTCTCTGAGCGTCCGAGTAGGTCCGACCGTCGGCTGGCTCCTGGCCAAGCACGTCCCGGATTCGATAGAACGCCTTGATGGCATCATTCGAGAGGACGAATCCCGATTTCGTGCGATTCCAGTCGAGCAGCTCTTCGAGCACCTCCGAGAGGAGATCGGGCTTCAGCTCGTCGGGGAAGACGTACCCGCGGCGAAGCCCGCCGGTTATCTCGAAGGCACGGGGGTAGCACTCGAGCCAGAAGTCATAGAGGCGCTCTGTGAGACGCCGATTGTGCTCGCGCTCCTGCATCTACCGCTCGTTGTGCACCGAGCGCTTCGCGGCGACGAAAGTGACGCTGCCAGCCACAAGAGATGCGCCAGCGGCGATCAGTGCGGACACCACTTCGGGCGACAACGGATAGGCTTCTTTCCGCCGCCTGACGGAAGAACCGTCAGCGGCCGAGGCGCGCTGCCCAGACACTTCGGCCGAGCCATCGAGCATGCCAGAAACCGGGTGGAGCGCGCCAATCCCGGGTCCGATTCGAGGGCCTGTTGGTCGGCACGTCTACTCGCCGAGAACCTCGACGGTCAGCGTGTCGCCCTCATAGGGTGGCGGACACCAAGCGGAGCTTCGAGCGCAGAGCTGATACACGCCGGGCTGCGAGAAGCGAACTTCCCGCGTGTGATCGGAGCGAAGCCCGCCGGTCAGACGTCGAAGATGGCACTGCCAGGTGGCTCGACATGCCAGGTGACGTTGTCGGCCACTTCGGGCTCGAGAGGAGGTGGGGGTGAGGTCAGCCAGCAGGAGTCAGCAGTGAGCGAATCCCGATCCGCAGCTACCCAGGGTCCGGACTCGCGCTTGGCGTGAAGGACCGCAGCCTGTGAGACCCGCACCACCGCATGCTCGCCCTGGGCCGTCGCGAGATGGACCGCTTGTCGGTAGGAATCGCCTGGCACGAAGACCTCGGAAGGCGTCTGTGAGCACCCAACGGCAACAGGGAGAACGACGGTGATGAATCGCTTGGCCGCGGATCTCCGCCGCGCGGTTCAACGGACGGGGCGCTCAGCTGCGGGGCACGCGCCGCCGACGGCCGCTGGAGCGTCTTGTCAAGCCGCCACCTTCTCCGCAATCGCGATGGTGAAGAAATCGAGCATGGCCTTCTCCGCGTGCTTCAGCTCCAGGTTGCCTGCGTCGAGTATTTGACCGAGCTGCCGTGTGAAGTCCGAGAAAGCCGCGTTGGTGAAGAGGTTGACGACACGCCGCGGGAGTGAGGCCGATTCCCCATCAGCGATGAACTTGTCGAAGATGGAGACGCTGCCGCCCGGCCTGAGGACTCGGGAAACCTCCTGAGCGCACGAATAGGGATCTGGCATGACGGCAAGAATCAGATGGAGCACCACGTGATCGAACTCCTCGTCGGGGAACGTCAGGGATTCCCCATCCATCACGCGAGCCTCCAGCTTCAGGTTCAGGCGATCGGCTCTTCTCGAGAGCTGCTGGACCATTCGCGGCGAGAGATCCGTGGCAACGACTTCGACCCCCGAAGGGATGTGCTCGAGGTCCAATCCGGTCCCGGCGCCAACGATGAGTAGCCGTGAACCCGGTTGGGGGGCGAGGAGCTCCAGCGCCCGGCGCCGCGCCGACGCCCAGCCGAGGGCCTGAAGAGGGGCGGTAACCAGATCGTAGAGCGGTGCCGCGGCCCCATAGCGAGCCAGATTCCAGGCTGTCGTGTTGACTCGCATGCCTCGTACCGCGCTGGGGCCGCCCAACGCGCTGGCGCTGCCCCACGGAGCGGGCGCTCAGCTGCGTGGCACCGGCCGCCGGCGTTCTGCTGAGGCACCCCGAGATCGGATCCTGAAGGATACCAGAACCCGAGGGGTACCAGACCCTGATCGAAGCCCGCTGTGCCATGGCGGCTGCAGCGCATTGTCGTGCGACAGCTGGTGGCAGCCCCTGAGCCTGGCTGGGCGCGAGGCGGCACATCGCTTCAGGTCATTACCTGATCGCCTTTCCGAGCCCGTCCCGAAGAGCAAACGCAACCGCGGCTTCCGCGTGAAGTTGGGTCGTATTCAACATGGGAAAGGCTGGTCGGTCCTCTTGCCCGATCAAGAGAAAGATCTCGGTACAACCGAGAATCAGGCCCTGGGCTCCGGCGGCCGCCATGCGGTCGACGATCCCGAGATAGCGCGCCTTGGAGGCAGGAGCGATCAATCCCCTGCACGGCTCGTCGAAGATGATCCGGTCGATGTCGTCTTGCTCGGCGTCCGTCGGCACCATGAGCTCGAGATCGAAACCTTCCTCGTAGCGAGTTCGAAGATAGGGCATGGACATCACCGCCTTGGTCCCGAGGAGCGCCACTCGGCGCAACCCCGACGCCTGGATCGCATCACCAGTCGGATCGACGATGTGGATGAAGGGCGTCCGCCGCCTTGCCATCGCGGGTTCGACGACTCTGTGCAGCGTGTTGGAGACGCAGATGATGACGTCTACACCCGCGGCGATCAGCCGATCGATCTTGTTGCTGACGTACTCGGCGCATGCCTCCCACGCTCCGTGGCGCATGTAGTGCTCGATGTTGCCGAAGTTCATGCCTGCAATCATGGTCTCGGCAATCTCCCATCCGCCCAAGCGGGCGTTGACACCCTCGTTGAGCAGTCGGTAGTACTCCGCCGTCGCCTGATCGCTCGATCCACCGATCAGGCCAATCGTCTTCTGCTCGAGAGGCCGCCCAGGCCCGGTTCCAGTTCCTATCGTGGGCACTTCAGGCATGATCCTCGTCTGTTTGCGGGCTCGACTACTTCGCGCGCGAAGCCGGATGACCGTAGCTTCATCGCACGGATCGGCGCATCGCAACGCTGCGTCCAGCGATTCCCAGATGGCTGATCCCGCCGCCCGACGGATTCTCCTGCAACCGCCGAGGCTCGGGACCCGACCTGCTCGGCCGACCTGCCGAGTACGCCAGAAACCGGCTGGAGCGAGCGACGTCCCGCTCCGCTGCAAGGCCTCATTGGGCAGCTGCCGAGATGTGCGGTCAACTCCCATACCGCCAGTTCCGGTTGGTGTTCATTCCGAGCTTCCCGCGACGGGGAGTCAGCCCCTGCTCTGTTACCCTGGCTCGAGCGCGCAGGAAAGGAGCTACGATGAACGACCTTCTCTCGTACAACCTCGATGGCGGTGTCGCTTCGCTCGCGATGGATGACGGCAAGGTAAACGCGATGTCGATTCCGATGCTGGAGACACTCCATGCGGCCTTCGACCGCGCGGAGCGGGATTGCGCGGTGGTGCTGCTGATCGGGCGGGAGGGGATCTTCTCGGCCGGCTTCGACCTGAAGGTGTTTCCCCAGGGCCGCGTACCGACGGTGAAGATGCTTCACCTGGGTGCGACCCTATGCGAGCGTATTCTTTCCTTCCCGTACCCGGTGGTCACGGGCTGCACGGGCCACGCCTACCCGGCTGGGGCATTCCACATGTTGTCGGCTGACCGGAGGATCGGCTCGGAAGGCCCGTTTCGGATCGGCATGAACGAGGCCGCCATCGGCTTGACCCTACCGGCCTTCGCCGTGGAGGTTGCGCGCCATCGGCTCACCCCCGCCTACTTCCAGCGCACGGTGACCGGCGACATGTACGATCCCAGCGAGGCCGTGATTGCTGGCTTCCTCGACGAGCTGGTTCCACCTGCGAGGCTCAGCGAGCGCTGCCGTGAGGTCGCAGAAGGCCTGTGCCGTATCGACTTCGAGGCCCACCGGGGCAGCAAGAACAAGGTCCGCGCCGAGTGCCTGGCGGCGCTGCGCGGCGCGATCGAGGCAGAGCTCCGGGACTAGAAGGCGTGGATGCGACCTCGCAGCCGAGCGGGAGTACCGCCACCGGAAAGACCCACAGCGGCAGGTCCAGAACCCGCCGCGCCAGCGTTACGCTTCAGAGAGGCATGAGTGTGAGCGAAGCTCCGAGCCTGGCGGCCCGGGCGCCCAGCAGCAGGTTCTGGACAGCAGGGAAGATCGAGCCGTAGTAGATCCCGCGAGAGCTGGAGGGAACGCCGGTCACATGCGACGATCAAGACGGGGATCTCCTCGTAGTGATCCACTTCTCAATCCACCGCCTTCATGGTTCGGAGCGCCTTCGGATCGTTCCTCGCGAAGAATCTCCGGATCCGGCTGTACGTCCTCCACCCCACACGGTTCAGGCGAGCGAGTCTTCTCTCGATCTCGGGTTCTCGGACGACGATGAACTCGGCATTCTGGCGATTTCCGCCCGAGGCAGCCTTGAGAGCAAGCTCTGGCAGATGCAGCAGCAACCGCTCATCCCGCTCATCCACGGGGTATGGTTTGATGCGGCGAATCGACCGCTGAGTTCGCATCGCCTGCTCGAGCGACATTCCCAGTTCCATGCGTACTCCTGCGTTCTGGTTCCGGGTCGAGCGTGCAGCTGCACACGGCACTCTAGTGTCCTGTCCCAGAAGTTCGGCTGCATTCGGAGGGCCCTCTCGCCCGCTGGCTGCGTTCGTGGCCCAGCCGCTTTGCGGCTGGGCTTCCAGTCGACTGCATCGACCGCGCTCCCTGCGGCGTAGCTTCGGCTATGCCTCAGTCGCGCGCCTTGCCAGCGGGCGAAAGGCCCCTCCTCGGTGCACTTCGAGCTTCGCGAATCGCATGGTACTTCGACGCCGAACTCCTGGGACAGGACACTAGAGCATGCGGCCGAGAGCGAGGCGAGCGATTCGGGTCGAGAGGTCAGCAGGACGATGGCGACTGCACCGAGGGTAGGCGGTTCCTGTTCTGGACAGTCATCTTGCCACGTTGATGGCTTTGCGGCGGCCAGTCTCCGATGGCGCAGCTGGCAAGCCTTCAGCGGAAGTCCCCCGAGCGAGCGTAGGGGCGCCGCTCCCGCGACCAGCACGAGCACGACCTGGCATATCGCGACGCCCAGGGGAACCGCTCATTCGAGCCGCCCGCCGGGCTGGCCCTCAGGGGCGAGCGCCCCATGCACCGCGCCGATAGGCCCACCGGGGAAGTATGCCGGAAGCCGGATCGAGCAGGCGAATACCCCGTCCGCTGCAAGGGCTCGTTGGGCGGTGGACGGGAGGCCTTGGACGCTGAGGTACTCTAGGAGTACTGGAGGGCTTGCAGTGCCGATGTCAGAGTACATGAGGAGACTTCGGAGCCGGGTGGGACACCAGCTTCTGGAGATGCCGGCGGTCGCAATCGTTGTTCGCGACGCTCAGGGCCGTGTGTTGCTCGTCCGGCACCAGAACGGTGGAGTCTGGGTCACGCCGGGAGGCGCGGTCGAGCCTACGGAAGTGCCGGCGGACGCTGCCGTACGCGAGATGTGGGAAGAAACGGGACTCGAGATCGAGTTGACCGTAATCCTGGGAGTCTACGGCGGGCCGGAGTTCGTGGTCACATACCGAAACGGTGACCAGGTCTCGTATCTGATGGTCGTGTTTGAAGGGCGACGCGTTGGTGGCGAGCTGCGACCGGACGGATTGGAGGTGCTGGACGCAAGATACTTCACGGAACAGGAAACCAAGGCCCTGCGTAGGCCTGAGTGGATCGACGAGGTGCTGGCCGACGTCTTCTCGAATCGAGCGCAGGCGGCGTTTCGGCAGCCGCGGTGGTGGCCACCTCCCGACGCTTGACGTGACGCGACTTCGGCTGTCGGCCATGCGGAGCGAACTCGCTCGAAGCGTCCGAGGTTCCGTGCCAAGAGCTACCGAAGCTCGAACGGTCGCAGGCATAAGCCGAACGGCTGCAAGCGCTCGTTGCACCGATGCCTTCGGGCGCGAAGCTACAGCTTCCATAGCGTCTCGTAGTTGGCGACAGGGCGTTCGAAGATGACACCCGCTTGAGCGAACTCCCGGGCGAGCCTCCGCATCGGCGGGAAATCATCGAGTTGCTTTGCCTCCTCGAGCGATCGCCACACGCTGGCGTTGATCATGGTGCTCGATTCGCGATCGATGGAAGCGAAGTAGTCGAGACATCCCGAGAGTCGCCGGAGCTCCGGGACGAGAGTCTTCCTCGCCGAGTCCAGAAGCCGCCGGACTTCTCCATAAGTCTCGGGCGCGAAGGAGGCGCGAGAAATCCTGACCACCGGCATCGAGCCGGGCTCGTCACGCGCGTGGGATGTCCAGGCGATACCACTGGTCGCGAGGAAAGCACCCGACACGCGGAGGAAAGCTCGGCGGGGGATGGCGCGCGGAATCATAGGAGGCTCCATAGGGTCCGATCTGGCACGAAGGGGGTGCAGCGGCCTGACGGAATGGCCTCCAGCGGCTGGAGCCCCTTGCCCCGAGTCGCTGGGCCGACCTGCTGAGTATGCCAGAAACCCGATGGAGCGAGCGATGCCTCGATCCGCTGCAAGGCGATGCTAGGCGGCGGCCGGGGGGCCGGTCCGGGTTCATGCTCTACAGAAGTCCGGGAGCATCCTCTACACCGGGGATGCACTGGATGGAGACCGAGGAGGAAGCGGGCCTGGGGGACCGCTAGCGGTCTCCGCAGTCGTGCCCGCACCGCACGCCCGCCGCGGTCGAGAGGCGGATCATCGGGCTCCGGGAGAAGTACGGCTGGGGCGCGAAGAAGCTGCTCCAGGCCTTGGAGAAGCGACACCCGGGGATCGAGCTCCCGGCCCGGAGCACGGTTACCGCAATCCTCGAGCGCCACGGAGAACTGCACGAGCAGCGGCGGCGCCGAAGGTGGAAACACCCGGGTGCGGTCCCGCTCGAGACCGACGGACCGAACCAGGTTTGGCCGGTGGACTTCAAGAGCCAGTTCAAGACGCCGGACGCGAAGTCCTGCTATCCACTCACGGTGGCGGACCACTTCAGCCGGAAGCTGCTGATGTGTAAGGGCCTGCTTTCGATCCGGACCGAGGGCGCCAAGCCGGCGTTTCTGAAGCTGTTTCGGTAGTCGGGACTCTCCGAAGCGATCCGTTCCAACCACGAGGCGCCGTTCGCCTCGACGGGAATCCATGGTCTGTGCGCGCTGAACGTCTGGTGGATGAAGCCGGACATTGTGCACCAGCGGATCCGACCGTCGAGCCCGCACGAGAACGGCCAGCACGAACGCATGCACCGGGACCTGAAGCGGGAGACCACGCGAACGCCGGCCGCGACTCTTCGGTGGCAGCAGCGTACGTTCGACCGCTCCCAGCCGTGCTACGAAGCAGAGCGTCCGCACGACGGGATCGACGGGGACCTCTCGGCTGAAGGCCAAGCAGCCGTTCCTCAGCAACGCCCTGGCTGATGAACTCATCGGGCTTGAGGAAGTTGAAGACGGGCTCTGGGATATCGTGTACTGCCGAACTCTGCTGGGACGGATCGATGAGAACACCGGGCGGATTACCGACGTAGACGTGTGAAGGATCTACCTGGGCTTCTGTAAAGGATCAGCCGGGCCGCTCAGCGCGTCGGCGCTTGAGGGCAATCAGCGGGAGACCGATAGCCAGCAGTAGGGCAGTCGATGGCTCGGGGATGGGGACGGTGTTGATGACCGCAGCACGAGGAGTGTTAATGGTGACTGCGCCAAGTGGCCCCGAAATCGAGATGACGGTATCGGCGCTCAATTCGTAGACCTCAGTGGTGCAGCCTGTTGCGCACAGGAACGGATCGTTCTGGTTGAGGTCCGCAAAGACGGAGATGCTCTCGCTGGCGCTCAAATCGAACGTGTCGAAATAGATGCCGTCCGGGGCGAAAATGTAGACGTCGTGGTCTGTCGACACCTCCAGATTGATACCCGGAGTTGCCTCGACGGTCGTCCAATCGGTGAACTCGACACCCCACATGGTGACCGCTGATGCGGGCGAAACGGCTGCAAAGCTCGCAGCGAGGGCAAGGAGCACGCGATATGTCAGTCTGTAGCACCACATGAAATCACCTTCTGGCCGCGCCGCCTGGCGACTTGGCGTCCAGCGGCCGGGGCCCCATGCCCCGACCCGCTCGGCCGACCTGCCCAGTGTGCCAGAAACCAGATGGAGCGCGCTACTCTCCGGTCCGCTGCAAGGCCTTAGACGGCGGCCTGCAGCCGTCCTGTCTGGCTACTCGACTCCGACGCCAGCGGCTGTTACGAAATAGTTCCCATCAGGTCTGAGCGATACTTCCCACCCGACGATGAAGCGGTGGTCTTTCGGAAAAAGCTCCAGCTTGCGGGCGACAAGGTCGCTGACGAAGGCTTCGAACCAGGCTCGATAGTCGTCATCCTGGTCCTCGAGAAGACGGGCGACGTGATCGAGCTTCGGATCCTGCAGAAGAGAGAGATTCCAGGCGATTGCTCCGATGCCCACTAGGCCGCGATAGTTCTCGATGCCCATGTCCTCTTCTTCGAAGGGCCGAACGAGGTCCGTAAGCGCCTCGGACACTTTGCTCCGGCCATCGCTCTTGCGAATCGTGGTTCGGCGCCGGATCGAGGCGGGAATGTTTCTCGGTAGATCCAGACCGCCGATCTCGCGCCGCCCCCGCTTGCGCCTGCTTGCACGACCCATAGTCACCCCCCCCCCCCCCGGGCTCGGGTCGCCGTCTACGGGACAGGACCTTCAGCGGCTGGGGCGCCATGCCCCGCGTCGCCCGGCCGACCTCGAGAGTATGCCAGAAACCAGATGAAGCGAGCGATCCCCGGTCCTCCGCGACGCCTGCTTGGGCAGGAGCTAACGCGACTTGAGCGGAGAAGCCTGAGCCACGAACTCGCGTCCGAATGTTTCAAGAGCAGCTAGACGAGCTGCGCGCCGCACGTCGTCGTCGTTGATGTATGCGAATGGACGCACCTTTGAGGCTTCGCCCTCAGCCTGGGCTGTCACGTACAGGTATTCGTTGCGATTGTCAATGAGAACGCCCTCCATCATGGTCAGCCCGTCGCGGTGATGAGCCGGAGCGATCCACATTCCGATGATCGTGAGGTTGAGAATGCTCAGAGGATTGACGTAAGTGTCGATCTCAGATGTCTCGCTGATAAGAAGAAGTACGTCGGCACCGAGGCGCGCTGCTGCCTCACGGAAGGGTTCAATGCTGCACGAGCCATGGCTTCGCCAGCACTCTCCGCGGACGAGCGACGCTGGTATGACATTGACTGCGCTTGCGACGCCAGCCGTCGAGAGCGGCGCGGACCACGACTTGATCTCCGCAATCTCCTCGGAGTCCCAGTCGCCCACAGAAGAACCGAGCGGCTGCGAGACCGCAAGTGAGAACGGGAGCCGCACCTGGGGCTCAAGCGCTGCGATCTCTTCAACACGGGAGCTGGTGAAAACGGGGTTGGAAGCACGAAGTGCGCTCTTCATTTCTCCGCGGTTGAATCCGGACGAACAGCCGATGAGAAGACACCCGACGAGACACGCGACTCTGCTGCCGGTGTTCATAGGGGCCTCCTTTTGCTGTCTAACGGCCAGGGCCCAACGGACAGGGCCTCCAGCGGCCGGGGCACCATGCCCCGAGCCGCTCGGCCGACCTCGGAAGTATGCCAAAAACCAGACGGTGCGAGCGATTCCCCGCTCCGCTGCAAGGCCTCCATGAGAAGGCCAGCCTCGTCAAGCCTCGATGCTTCGGGTCTTCCGGTCGCCTTGGCGACCCTGCTCTGCTTCCCCGCGTCGACCGAACCACCAGGCTTCCATCCGCACTCTCGATGATCTCCCGCTCGGCCATCCGGAGCCCCGTGCCGCGCGGGTCCGTGTCCGGCCCAGAGGGTCCCAGGATGTAGTGCGCGCAGCGCACCAGGAGCGACCGCAGCAAGCGGTCTCCGGCCTTCGTGATCCGAAGCTGCGGGCTCTGCTCCCCGGAGTCCCGCTGCCTCGGCCGGAGTCCGACATATGCCCCGACCGAACGGCTCTTCGCAAAGCGGCTCGGATCCTCGAGCGTCAGGACGTAGTAGAGCGCCGTGATCGCGCCGACGCCGGGCACCTGGCGCAGCAGCTCGGTCTCCGGATAGCGCTCGCGACACAGCCGCTCCACCTCCTCGTCCATCTGCCGAATCGCCGCGGTCAGCTGCTCGATCATCGCCAGCAGCGTCTCGAGCCCAGGGAACAGGTCCAAGGCCGTCGTCGCCCGAACCCGCTTGGGGAAGGCCTCCGTCGAGCTCGAAGGCAGCCGGGTCCCGAGAGCTTTGGCGAACCCGCGCACCTGGTTGACCAGCTGCGTGCGGGCCCGCACGAAGCCGTCCCGCGCCTGGATCAGGATGCGGTCGCGCTGCGCCGGCTCCCAGCGGGGTGCGATTGGCTTGAGCAACGAGGGATCCACCCGTCCCAGCCGAGCCAGTAGCTCGGCATCCACCCCGTTGCTCTTCGAGCCGTTCTCGGCGATCCGCCGCACGCGGCGCGAGTTCGCCACGACCGCCTCGTGACCCAGGCGCATCACGGTCCGGCTCACCAAGGGCGAGTGCGTTTCCACCTCCAACACCACGCGGCTGGGTGAGAAGCTCGCCAGCCGCGCCGACAGCGCCGGCTCCGTGGTTCGCACCCGGAACGCCTCGATCACCCGACCATCGGTGAACCGACCCCCGAGGTCCAGACCGATCGTCAGCTTGCTTGCCTTCGATACCCTTGCTCATGCCAGCCTCTTGAATGGGACCCACCTCGGTGGTGAGCCCGCATCGTTTGCAGACCTTCACGGTACTGCGTTCCAGGAGGCTGGCCTTCTCATCCCATCTTGTTAGACCGCGCGCTCCCGGGAACTGAGGGGAATGAGCAAGACAGGCCAGCAGGTGCTTGATGAGGCTCTCCAGCTCGAGCTCTCGGAACGAGCCGAGCTCGCCGCCGAACTGCTCGCGAGCTTGGATGGCGAGCCTGACGCCGATGCGGAAGCCGCCTGGGCGGCTGAGATCGAGCGGCGGGCTGCGCGGGCACGATCCGGGGAGGACGCGGGAAGGCCCTGGGAGCAGGCTCGCGACGCGGCCAAGGACGCATTGAGCAAGCGTTGACGTTGCCGCTTCAGATCAGCGAGGAGGCGGGCGCCGAGATGGCGGAAGCCGCCCGTGACCGCTGGTACGAGACCAATCGAGCGGGTCTTGGGATCGAGTTCTTGGGCGCCGTTGATTCTGCAGTAGCGCGAATCTCGGAGAGCCCGCGTCTCGGATGTCTGGTACCGGGAATCTCGGATCAGAGCATCCGCCGTAGACCCGTTCGCCGCTCTTCATATCACGTCGTGTACGTGGAGCTGCCCGATCGATTCTAGATCCTCGCGATAGCGCACGACCGCCGCAGGCCCGGGTACTGGGTAGGTCGGTTCCCAGCTGAAGACCGCCGCGTCGTCTAACGGACGTGGCCTTCAGCGGCCGGGACCCCATGCCCCGAGCCGCTCGGCCGACCTGCCCAGTATGCCAGAAACCAGATGGAACGAGCGGATCCCCGGTCCGTTGCAAGGCCTTGATCCTCATTGAGCCCCCCTCCTGCACCTACTCCGCGTGGAGTAGGCGCAGGAGGGGGGCTCATAGGTGTTAGGCAGCAGGCTCGCAGGCGAGGTGCCAGTGGGAGGAACTCTGCTCGACTTCCTGGAAACCAAGGCGGCGGTATAGGCGATACGCGCCATGGTTCTTGAGTCCCAGAGATAGCCGGACGGCCTTCTGCTCCTGATGGGCCCTTGCAATGAGGTCTGCCAGAACCTGCGTACCGATGCCCTGATTCTGATGACCTGGTGCGATCTGGATTTCGCTGATCCTGAGGTTGCCGGACTCCTCCAGCCGCTGGATCATGCCGACGGGCTCGCCCGCGACCACGATGATTGAGATACCGCCCTTGCTCAAGCACTCTGCAAACTGACGGTTGTGACGCGTTTCGTCCCAGCCTCCAAAGGTGGCGTCGAAGAGGTCTCGGTAGACCTCCCGCCGGAGCCGTTCAAGCCACTGGTCGTCTCTCGAGGATGCTGTACGCAGTTCGTAGGTCATGTCGACCGCGTGGACGCTGCCTATCGTCATGGCCTTCAGCGGCCGGGGCCCCATGCCCCGAGCGGCTCGGCCGACCTGCCAAGTATGCCAGAAACCAGATGGAACGAGCGGGCCCCCGGTCCGCTTCAAGGCCCTTGGTTAGGCAGGGCGCAACTCCGCTATGGCCCGCGAGAAACAGTGCAGGGTGAGCTCTTGGACGAGCCGGATATTGTGCCACGCAGGCGCTGTGAAAGGATACGCGAATAGCAGAAGGGTTTGATGCCAGACTGCATACTCCTCGTACACCTGGCACGTGGCCACCTCTCCACTCGATGATGTGACGTCTGCTTCGACCTCTACTCGGTGGTGACGCTTCGAAGGAATTAGGAAGGCAGTGATAAGGCTCAGGAACCCTCCGTACGTGTACCCCTGGTACTGCCTGATCCTGATCTCGGCTCGGTAGTCGAAGGGTTCAAGAGACTCGCCGACGGACTCGAACCACCCAGAAGCAGCAAGTGCCTGGAGCGAGAAATCCGTGTCAGCCTCCCCCGACTCGCGCCAGTTGCCGGGAGCGTACTCGAGAAATGCTTGACCGGAGACTTCGACCTGGAGGCGCGCGCCTGCCACGGGCGTGTCTGGCGAAGCGGGGATGTTGGCAAACGTGGCGCAGCCCGCGATCGCTGCGGCGAAGATTGAAGCGACAGTTGCGTTCCCTCTTCGCATCGGGCTGCCTTCCATGTCAGGCGTACCGTCAACCCCCGCGGTTGACCGATGCGGATTCTACATCGCGTTCTGCTCTCGGAGTAGATTCTTCTCGTCCTGGCGGCTTGTGCGAAGACGCCGGGGCAGAGCCCGCAGACGATCTTCTATCCGTGCCGACGACTGGGCGTCGGACACCTGAGCCGGTGTACGCCACGCGTACTGGACAAGCCCTTGGAGCGGGCAGCCCCCTCTAACGGGCGGGGCCACGCGGGCACCTGGCAGCGTAGCGAGCCACCCGCACCAGGACGACATCAGATCTCCCTCTGTTCTCCGGCTGGAGCCGGCTTCGTTCCGATCCCCTGGCCCCCCTCAGCGGAGCCGAAGGTCCGTCTTGAGCACCGCTCCTTTGGGAACCACTCCGGTCTCCACGAAGCGCCACAGCGCGATCGTCAGCTTGCGAGCCAGCGCCACGATTCCGATCTTTCGGAGCCGCTTGCTTCCCGATCCGAAACGACGTTCGTACCAGCGCGACAGCTCGCTCTCCGGCTGGAAGCGCAGCCATCCCCATGCGAACTCGATCGCCGCAGCCCGGATCCAGCGGCTTCCGTCCTTGCCGATCCCCTGCTCGCGCTCGCTCGTCCCGCTGTCGTAGGGCGTGGGTGTCAGCCCCGTGAACGACCCCACTTGCTTGCCGCTCGTGAAGGCCCGCCACCCGAACAGCTCCGTCGCGTAGGCCCAGGCCGTGTTGAGCCCACGCCCTGGAGCGAATAGAGCTGCAGAGCCTGCGCGTGGACCGGATCTTCCTTCTGCTCGCGCAGCCGTCGCCGACGCTCGCGCTCCAGCGTGCGGATCCGCTCCGTCAGCGCCTCTTAATCGGCCGCGTAGCGAACGAGCCGCTCCCGAAGCCCCTGCGGAAGCGGACTGCCATCCCAGCGGCGCATCGCCACCAGCTGGGGGGCGAGCACCTGGCGCAGCTCGAGCGTCAGACCCTGGTTGGCCAGTAGCCCCCGCATCCGGTGCCCCACCCGCGTACGGTCCTTCTTGGCGAGCTTGAGCTCTCGGTGCAGATGTCTCCGGTCCTCGTCCGCGTCCGCGGGCACGTGCACGACGCTCCAGACGGGCTTGGCACTGCCCGCCCAGTGGCGCGCCAGGAGGTCGAGCAGTCCCGCCACGTCGATCCGGTCGCTCTTGGCGCGCCGCTTCTTGCGGTTCACCTCGATGCTGGCCGAGTCGACCACCAGGTTCTCGATCCCCGAGGCCTCGA
>JAAUYK010029627.1_pt1 | contig 19258 bp, 11 predicted proteins | sample 7278021 | NCBI WGS metagenome assembly JAAUYK01 (sample SAMN14350223, study PRJNA611818) | marine sediment metagenome | isolation source: surface marine sediment (1.8m) | place: French Polynesia: Moorea | collected 2018-08
GAGACGACATGGCCGAAGAAATGGAGTATCCGCTGTCGTCTCGGACGAGGGCGACTGGCTGGCGGCCGAAAGGGAGGCGTGCGAGCGACTCGAGGCGATTGCTGCGCGTGATCCTCATATCCGGCCGGCGCTGGATGCCTACCTGGCGCGGGATCGGTGGCTGACGGTCCCCACGACTACGCTGACGCTTCCCACCCGGCTGGGCGGCCTCACTGCCGTCATCGCGAACGCGCTGGCCGACCGACCAGTTCACGACTCCTGGGCCGCCCTTCGCGACCCGGGCCTGCGAGAGTCGCCCGGCTTTCGTGCCGATCCTGGGTTCGCGGACTGGGCGGAGTCGGCGAGACCTCGACAGAGGCTCCTCGAGAACTCACGTAGCCTGCGGGATCGCGTTCGGATCGCGGACTTCGGGTGCGCGCCGAAGGCCGGCGGGGCGCCGGGCCTGATGTTCATGCGAGAGCACCTACGTCACTGTCATCCGGACACTGAGCTCTCATTCCACGGCGTCGACATCGACTTCCCGAGTCGCTATCCGCGCCTGACGAGAATGGAATCCTTCGACGGTTGGAGCGAGGGGTATCACTTCGACGCGAATGGACACTCCTCGGTCGACGGTATCCACTACTACGATGCGAGCAGCCATCCCGGCTACGACATCCTCTCAGCCAGCTTCGACTCTCGATCCTTCCCGCGCTTCGACTTCGTCGTCTGTTCGCTGTTCTACAGCGTACTCGAGCTCGCGGGAGCCCCTGCACCGCTCTTGGCGCGGGCGCGAGCGAACCTGCGCTCGACGCTCAGCGAGGAGGGGGTGCTGCTCCTTCACACTGCGGCCGATCACGTCGAACTCTATCGCCGCGGAGGGACCGAGCGGCTGCCCTTTGTGATCCCGTTCACCCCCCACCCGCAAGAGATCCAGAGCAAGGCGAGGTCTCTGCTTCGCGGTGGACCCTACACCGTTGGCCTGCTCTCGAACTGGCCGCTCGATGCCCCCGAGGCCGCTTGCGTAGAAGAACGACTGGTCACGGCTGTGCGCCGCGCCTACCAGCACTCCTCGCTCTGCGCCGGAGCGACGGATCGCGTGTTCCGCGCCTTCGAGCAGATCGACGAGGGCGCGAAGTTCGATGAGGTACTGACGACCCTCGAGTCCCCCGAAATCCGGTTCAGCTTCGCGCATCGGGAAAACCTGCGGGCCAGGATCCGAGCGCAGCGCCGCACGCGCTCCTCGGGCGCTCCCGCACCGGTCGGGTCAGCAGTGGGCTCAGTCGCCCTCCAGGGCTCTGCGAAGCCGCTCGGCGACGTCGAAGGGATCAGTCGCCACGACGCTCGTTCCGTACGTCTCCATCGAGGCCCAGTCGGGCACACCGAGTAGGGGCCAACCCCGATCGATCAGACGCGCGATGGCCAGGGCTTCCCCGCGGGCAAGCCCTGGAACCCAGTGGATCGCAGCGTTGATGGCGGGGCGTACCACATCGACCTCGGAAAGCGAGCGCAGCGAAGCGCGCAGCAGCCGGCGAAAGTCGGCGCCCAGGCGAAGCGGTTGCGCCGTCGGACCCACGACCCAGATCTCTCGCTCCTTGACGGGTGCGAGTGCCGCGAAGCCGCGGGCCGCGGACATCGCGACCGACAGCCCCGCCTCCTCGTGCGCGCGCACGAGATCCGCCCAATAGTTGCAGCCCGTTGCGCTCTCATAGGTTCGAGCAACTGCGAGCGCCCGCGAAACCCCACCCTCGGGGAACCCGGAGCTGAGCGTGACCTGGGCATGGCCGTGAATCGCACTACCGCAGAGGACGTTCCAGCTGATGAACGCGGCTTCGGGGGGATGACCGCGCCGGGCGCCGTCGAGCCAAGCCTCCGAAGCGTCCAGCATCGAGCCAAGGGTCGCCTCGCTGAAGTCGTGTGGATCATGCGTCCGTGGAACAACGAGCGTGTGTAGTCCGCAGAAGCCATTCCGGGGCGCGACGCAGCGGGCGTCACCAGATCGGGTAGCTCGCTCCGTATCCGTCCACATCGCGTCGTCGCAAAAAGCGCAGCCTTCCTCAGCACGGCAGCGCTCGTCGAGTTCCGCGAGCTCCGCCTCATGCGGAGCGCGGCGCTCGCGCGATTCGTCGAAGCTCGACGCCTCGAGACTCCAACGGTTGCGGACCCTCGTTACCCGGCGTGGTGGCGGAGAAAAGACCTCGACGCATGCATCGAAGATGCGCGCGACCGCGGGCGAGCTGCGCCAGCTCGCGATGTCGTGAATCTGTTTCGGTCGGCCCGGCGAGAGTACGCTCTGCCTAGACGAACTCGCTGTGGGGGCGCTCGTCATCTCGCAGCACCTCGATCAGCTCGTTGTAGCGGGACAGGGGATGCGTGCAGTGTCGGATGCACTCAGTCGCGTGCATGCGTCCGAGCTGCCGGCGCCGGAACGCGCTCTCCCATACGACGCGCAGGGTCGAGCCACTCTCGTAGTCCAACCTGCCCATTCGCCAGTCGCCGAGGCCTCGCAGATTGCAGCAACCGTACACGTGGCCATCGGCCGTGATGACCAGGAGCAACGGCGAGGCCCAGCAGCGGCCCGTGCGGTGCTCGATGGGCAGGTCGCGCCGCTGGCTGTGACGCCGTCCGCCGGCGCAGAACTCGCTAGCGCCGTCGCCGTCCTGTTCTGCGTCGCCCACCCAATCGCCCACTTGGACATCGAGCGGTCCGTCGTACTCCGCCGCCGCGCGCCGAAGCGCAGCGCGAGTCGCCCGCGCCTGCTCCATCGACATCGTGGGCTTCGCGCCCACCTCTTCGAAGAAAGGAGGGCGAATCACCACGTAATCCAAGCCGAGCCGCTCACCCAGAGCAATGGCCTCGGCTGCGAGCGACGCGGTACTTGCGTCCATCGCGAAGGAGGCACCGAGGACCGGATGCCGCGACTCACCACGCGCGGCCACCAGAGCAGCCGCTCCCCGCACCACGCGCTCGAAGTCCCGAGTCGCGTGAACGCGGGCGTGACTATCGGGCGTCGGACCGTCGATGCTGACGCGGACGTAGGCCGCGCGGCTCGCCAGCACCTCGGCCCACCTGTCGAGCCTCGAGCCATTCGTCACCACCCCAACCGCGAAGCCAGCGCTGCGCGCGGTCGCAAGCATGCGCCCGAACCCGGGGTGGAGCGTTGGCTCGCCACCTCCCTTGAAGACGATACCCTCGACGCGAAAGCCGTTTACCTCGAAGCCCGAGAGCTCTTCGATAAGGCTATCGAACAGCGCATCCGCCATTCTGACCGGCTCGTGGACCGGATCGACGCACCACCCGCACCGGTGGTTGCAGTAGGCGACCGGGTCGATCTCCAGTGTAACCGGCGCGATGTCGTCACCGCGCGCGAGCCCCCGCAGCCGATCCACATGATGGAGGATCTTCAGCGTATTGAACTCCCGGTGACGTAGATCGGTCATCAGAACCCGTCCATTCCGGCTCCGCCACACGGAGCGCCCAAGTCGGCCGTGCTCTCCTCCTCTTCGAGCAGGTCCACGAAGCAGTACGGGTCGAAGAACTCGGCGATCCCCTCTGGTCCCGCGACTTCGTTGGATTCGTGCTTCAAGCGATGCCATGACATGATCTGGCAGGAGCCGGAACAGCGAACCTGGTAGTGGCCGCACGAGTGGCACTTGGAGTTCTTGTACCGCGACAGGTCGCGGAACACCGCCCAGCGAGAGCTGTCCCGCCAGATCGTGCGCAGCTCGTCGTCACGCAGGTTTCCAGCGACGAAGATCTCGTGGCCCTCGCGGTCCATCGAGCCGGGGAACGAGGCCGGCGAGTACGAGCAGCCGTAGACGTGGCCCTTCGGGCCGACTACGCACGCCTCCACGCCAGCGGCGCAGGTGGTCTTCTTCTGCACGATCAGGTCATGGGAGGTCTTCTCCTCGGGGTCGAGCAAGTCGATTGTCGTCGAGAAGGTCACCTTCGGGAAGGCCTTGCGCAGCCGGTTGACTTCTCGAATGAAGTCGTAGAAATCCGACTGCTGGAACATGTCGTTGCGGAGTCTTGCGAGCGAGCGACCATAGGGGCGGAGCGGGATCAGATTGAGGCTGTCGACCCTGTGCCGTTCGCAGACAGCCGCCACCGCCTCGACGGCGGCAACGTTGTGTCTTGCAACGACCATGTTCAGCCGCACCCGGCGGTTTTCGATCGCCGCCAGCCGCGCGAGCGTGCGCATGACGGCGTCGTAGGTGCCCTTCCCGCGCACGGCGTCGTTCGACTCGCGGGCGCCGTCCAACGAGATGATGAACCAATCGACGCCCCAATCCGGAAGCGCATCGAGCTGTTCGTCGCTGTACACGCCGTTCGTACCGATCGATACGTAGATGCCCTTCGCTCGCGCATCGGCGACGATCGCCGGGAACTCGGGAACGGTCGTACACTCGCCGCCCGTGTATCGGATCTCGAAGACGCCGAGCTCGTAAGCCTGCCGATTCACATCGAAGATCTCCGCCATGCTGAGTTCGTCGTGCATTGGCAGGCCGGAGCCATTGAAGCAGCTGTGGCAGCGCAGATTACACCTACGTGTAATCTCGAAGTAGATCCGCTTCGGCGCAGCAGCGGCGTCGGCCGGCAGGAGCTCCGGCGGCACTTCGGCGGGCACGTGCCGTACGGCAGCCCAGCCTTCGGTTGTATCGAGGGCCGCCCGCGAGACGAGGTCGGCGACCATCGGGTCGCGACGCGCCGCCTCGACCGTTCTTGCGCGCGCCCCGTCATCCCACCGGCTGTCGTGGACGTGGCACAACGCCGCGTACTGGCGCGCGTCGAGCTCGGTAGCCCGCCCCTCTCGGCGCGACATCCAATAGCCGCCGACGCGCTCCTCGCGTAGGATGTAGGCGATCATGGCTCTTTCACCCCGACGCCCGGAGGTTGGACCAGGTCAGCGAAGCACGTGGGGTCGTGGGCATCGAACTGCCCCGTGGAGAAATGGGCAATGGCAGGGCATCCCCCCGCGCAACGCTTCTGGTAGTAGCGGCAGCCCTGGCAGCGCTCGGACTTCGTGTGGATGCGGAAGGGCGCGAATGCGGGTGCATCGCTCCACACGTCTCCGATCGGCGTGTCGTAGACGGACCCAGCGCTGAAGAGCGCGGATCCAGTGTGGAAGAAGCCGCAGGGCAGGATCTGGCCGTCATAGCCGACATTCACCATTGTGCGTCCCGCCTGGCACGAAGCGCCAGCCTCATTGCGGGTACAGTCCTCATCGGTCGTCGCGGTGAGGATGTCGAAATCCGTGAAGAAGCGGACAGCTGGGTACAGCTCGCGCAGCTTCACGACGCGCCGCACGACGCCGAGGTAATCGGAAGGCTGGATCAGCGCGTCGGGCAACTCGGTCACGGCGCGGCCGATGGGGCGCAGGGGCGAGACCTTCAGTCCGACTCCTTGCTCCGAGGCCATCGCGGCCAAGCCCTCGAGATCGCCGTGGTTGCCTCGTCCGATGTGGAAGGACCAGACGATCGACTGTCCGGCTCCCCTGAGCGCCGCCGTCGAAGCAAGTACCTTGGCGAAGATGCCCCGGCCCCGGATCGCGTCGTTGTTTGCTCGGAGTCCGTCGAGGCTGATCAGGAAACGGCGGATGGGCGCCGTTTGGAGGAACTTCAACATCGAAACCGAGTAGACGCCGTTCGTGTTCAGGTCGATGGCGAGTCCGCGTCGCTGGCACGCGGCCACGATCTCGCGGAAGGATGCGTGCACGGTGGCCTCACCCCCGGTGATGCGCACTGCATCAAGACCCCATGCCTCGGCCTCTGAGAGGATCTTCTCGATCACCTCAAGCGGCAGCTCGTGCGGGTTTTCCGGGGAGGATTCGTTGAAGCAGTGTCGGCAGCGCAGATTGCAGCGCCCCGTAACCTCGATGCCCAGTCCCCGCGGCCGCTCGGAGTGAACCGGGGCTAGTCGCGGGTTGCGTAGGACGGTGATCTCCAGATCGGGCTCCATGGCCCTCACCTACGCAGCCCGAGCTTCTGGTCGATCAGGTTTTCGTAGCTGTCGTCGCCCCACGAGCTCCCCCCCCAGTCCTTGCAACTCCGACAGCATGGAAGGATGTAATTCCCTTCCAGCTGACCTGAGCGGATGGCAGAGTAGGCGCTCGACCGCCAGATCGACGCGAGTGTGGTGTGTGGATCCAGTACGTTCCCTAGCACCTCTTCCGGCGCTTCGGACCAGGAGTTGAAACAGGCGAGCACGTTACCCGTTGGGCCGACCGTGAGCCGCGTCCACAGCTGCGCACACGGCGCGCGCGTGGCCGGCAAGGAGGCGCAGGCACCGTCGATTCGGTTTCCCCAGCTATGGTGCGGACGGTAGATCACCTCGTCCGCGTAGTCTTGCCAGAAGCGCCGGTGATCGGCCTTCTCCGGCCGAAACTCTGGTTGATCGACGGCAGAGACGACCAAGCGGGTGGGCGCGCCGAGCGCGTCTCGGAGCTCTCGGAAGCGAATCACGTTCGCGCGCACCTGCTCGAACCTTCCGTTCCGCATCAGCTTCTCGTAACTGCGATGGTGCCCGTGGATCGAGCACTCGAGCACGTCAAGACCAGCCTCGAGAATCTCACGGGCCCGGTTCTCCTCGAGCGAGATGGCGTCGGTGAACGACTGCACCACGCTGACGCGAGCCTCCTTCGCGTATCGCACCATGTCGACGAACCGCGGATGGAGCAGCGGCTCGCCTCGTGCGTGCATCCGGAGCCAGGCCTCGGGGTGTTGTGCAACCTCGTCGGCCACCCGCGCGAACACCTCGAAGGACATGAACACGCGCGTTCCCGGGCGGAATTCCCGAAGAACTTCCTCAGTCGCATCCCCGTGGCGCACGCGGCCGATCGGGCAGGACAGGCACTGGCTGTCGCAGATCCCGTGGGAAAGGGTTACTTGCGTACACGAAGGGAATGCGCGGCCGGCCACCGTGAGAAAGAGCGCCGCTGCCGCTTCGCCCCTCACTCCGGTCCCGTGCACTTCGTGGGATTTTGTCTGCGGCATCACTTGAAGCCCTCCGAGTGACCGGCCCAGGTCCGTCCGTCTGCCAGCAGGGCGCTTATGACGTGATCGCGCCATGCCTCTACGCGGTTCTCGTCGAACTCGCTCGTTCTGATCGTAAATCCGGCCCGGAAGTTCTTGCCGATCTGCAGGTAGTCCTCGTAGCTGCGATCGATGTGGGTGATGCCGAAGCTCTCGGGATCTTCGTGGATCGGCGTGCCCGGGTAGGCGATCAGGGGATACACCGAGAACTCGTCCCAGGGGCAGGACTTCATCAGAGCGAGCGTCTCCTCGATGGTCTCGTCCGTCTCTCCGGGGAAGCCGACGATGAGGAAGACGCGGGAACGCAGCCCGACCTCGGCCGCATTCTCGAGCGCGCGGCGCACCTCATCGGGCGTCTGTCCCTTGTGCATCGCGTGTCGCGAGAGCAGCTTCGGACTTCCGGTCTCGACTCCGAAGCTCGCGTGCACACAGCCCCCCTCGCGCAGCAAACGCGCCATCTCGGGCACGCAGGTGTTCACGCGCGCGAAGCAGCGATAGACGATGTCCTCCCGCGCGAGGTGCGGCGTAAGCTCGCGGATTCGCTTGAGGCTGATCGTGAAGATGTCGTCCTGGAAGCGGAAGTGGCGGATGCCATAGCGCTCCTTCAGTCGGCGAATCTCCTCGACGACGTTGTCCGGAGAGCGGAAGCGAATTGGAGAGCCGGCCCCCATGACGTTGCTGTTGCAGAACGTGCAGCGGTACGGGCAGCCGCGCGACGACAGGACACTGAGGCAGCGTTCGCCGGCGAGTTCGCGGCTGTAGCTGCCGAGGTCGACGCACTCGTAATCGGGAAACGGCAGCGCGTCGAGTGGCTCGGGGCTCTCACCCCGAACGACGGGCGGGATGGGCTTCCCTGCATCGACAACCGCCAGTACCTGGGACAGCGCCTGCTCTCCCTCGCCGGTGACCACGACGTCGAAGCCATCTTGGCTCACCAGATCGGGCAGCGCGGTGGCGTGCGGCCCCCCTGCGAGCGAACGGGACGCGGGGTTCCGCTCGCGGACGTCCGCCGCCAGCTTCCGCGTGACACCGTAGTTCACCGAGTACGTCGAGAATCCGTAGACGTCGAAGCCACCGGGGATGCGGGCCGCGAGATCGTCCTCGCAACATGAGGAGAGGTCGACGACATGAACGTCCCGCCCTTCGTTGCGGGCGACGCTGGCGAGGTAGAGCAATCCCAGGGGGGGCTCGAGACGGTCGTCGTCGAGTCCCTCGCAGGGGGAGTGCACCAGGCAGATCGAAGCCCGACCGGTGCTTCCGTGACGTGCCGGAGCGTACATACCTCAAGGGAGTGCACGATCCGTGCCAGTAACGTCTGGACCCGACCCTCGGGCTCCGGCTTGGCCTCCGCATGGAGGCGTCGTTCGCCGAGATCGCAAACCAGAACTTCCGACGAGTCCGGAGAGGTCTTGGCAGTTCCGGGTGTCGCGTTCCACTGGCGACGTGGCAGGTTCTTTCGCCTCTCGGCTCAGCGCCCCTCGATTCCTCCCGGGACGATCTCGCCGACCGTCCGCCCTCGGGTCCGCTTGCCTCGGTCAGGCCGCTCGCGGTCGGGTCGCCAGCCGATGGCGCCGAAGCACGCGAAAGAGCCTACCCGAGGGGATCTCGATCCCTATGGCGGGGTAGTTCGCTGGTCGGACCGGAGGCTCGAAACCGAGTATCCAGGCGCGAGCGCGGAAGTACCCCTCTCACCAGCACACCAGGAGGGACTCGCGAGCCAGCTTCGCGGGCGAGCGCTTCGTGGCCGTACGCCACTTTGCGAACCCCCGACCCTCGGGTTCGAAGAAGAAGAAGAACCCGAGGAAGACCGCTGACTTGCGCTCTCGCGGCCGGAGAGCAGCGGCGAGCACCGGCGTATCGCGGCACCGGACACGGCAGACGGCACCCCCGCGGCACTGGGGGGGTGGGGGCCCCGGGGTGGGGTCTTGACGTGGACAGTCCCACCCGCACTTCGTGCGGAGGAAAAGGCCTCGACGGGCGGCGACGCAGTCCCTGCACCCGGGGCGTCCGTCTGGCCACTCGACGCGATGCCTAGGAGCTTGGGCGGTAGAGGCGAAATCGAACGAGAATCCCGGGTTTTGGGTCGATTTCGGGAGCGGATCAGGCACCGACGGGAATCGGGCCGGACCGTGGGGTCGGCGTGACGCGTTGGAGCTGCCGTTCCAGGCTCACGGTCCCGGCTGCCCTTTCACACCCAGACCATCTTGCCGTGCATCCGCCGCAGGTTCGCCGCCAAGCAGGCGAGGTCCCACTCGCCGGTGACCTTGGTCAGCCCACGCAGATGGAAGCGGTCGAAGCCCATCGCCGACTTGATCCACGAATACGGCGGCTCCCCGATCCACTTCCGCTTCCGGTAGGTCCTCTGACCTCGCTTCGTCCGAAGCTTTCGCGCCATGCGCCCCGTCGCTTCGAGATCGGACGAGAGCACCTTCTCCTGGCCGTCCTTCTCGCGACCCATCGCGACGTAGCCATCGATCCCGCGGGCTTCGAGCGCCTGGAGGTTCGACTCCGACCGGTAGCCCGCATCGGCCAGACAGCAGGCCGGCTCCTTCCCCGTGTTCTCCTTCGTCTCATCCAGCAGCGGGATCAGCTGCTCCACGTCCGAGGCGCTCTGCGTCACCCCCGTCGCCACGATGATTCGCTCGCTCTCGTCCACCGCGATCTGCACGTTGTAACACTGCTCGAAGCCCGAGCTGCCCCGCTTCATGATGCGGCTGTCCGGGTCCGTGAAGTTCTCCTGCGCCTTCTCCTCCGGCTCCCCGAAACGGCGCTTGAAGGGCCGCCCGGGCTTGCCCGTCCGGTCCTGGTCTCCCGGCTCCCGGCCCGCCTCGCGGTCCTCCTCGGCCTGCCGCGCCTCCAGCCGCTGGCGCGCCTCCGCGATCTTCTTCAAACGCTCTTCCCGGCGCGAGAGCTCCGCAGGCAGCTCGTCCCCACCGCGATCCCGGCCGTAGCGCTTGTCTTCCTGCGCATCCGTCTTGCGCGCCTTCGCCATCAGCTCCCGGATCTCCTCGCGAAGCCGCTTCTCCTCCTGCTTCATCCGGCCGTAGCTCATCGCCTTGTGCTTGCTCGCGTTGGCCTTCACCTTCGAGCCGTCCACCGCCACGGTGCCCAGCTTCACCAGGCCCACCTCGCCCGCCATCTGCACCACCTGCACGAAGAGCTCCCGGAACCCGGGCAGATGGCGCTGCCGGAAGTCCGAGATCGTGCGGTGCGCCGGGAAGATCCCGGCCGCCAAGAGCCGGAAGGCCACGTCCTCGTGCAGCTTCGCAGCGATCCGGCGCGACGAGAAGGTCCCACTGGCGTAGGCGTACACCAGCACCTTCACCATCATCCGCGGGTCGAAGGCCTGCTTGCCGGGGCCTTCGGTGCCGTAGTGCGCGTCGAACGCGCTCAGGTCCATCGCGTCGACGGCATCGGAAAGGAAGAACGCCAGGTGGTCTTCGGGAAGCCAGTCGCGCAGCGACGGCGGCAGCAGAAGCCCCTGATCCGGTTCATACGGGCGGAATTCACGTGGCATGCCGCACCATAGCGATCTTCACACCGCCAGGGTCTTCTACCGCGCAAGCTCCTAGGTCCGCTCTCTCCCGATCCGCTGACATCGCCGTGCCATCCAGCGCGCGCCAACCGGGCGACCTCCGCACCGCTGGCCACGAGCAACGCGATCGCAGTTCTATGCGCAGCCGATCGTCGAGTCAGATCCGCGCCTTGGCGTCTAGCTGTTGCGTTCAGGAACGTTCGTCGCTGCGGTTCCCTGATCCGGGAGATCGGCGGTCGGTAGCCCCAGCCATTTGTCATGGGCCAACACCCAGTGGAACCCAAACCTCCTGGGCGGCACTTAGTTTGTGCAGCCTACTCGCGAAATGGCAGCTCTCGAGATCGCGGGCGTATGCGCCTCACTCGTTGGAGGCCCCGTTGCGCCCCCCAACTTCACTCAAGTGTTGGACCCACGCGGAGAGAACTCCGTGTATTGCTCCCTGAGTGACCCTTCACACAGGAGACAGCCAATGGACCTCGGCGACAGCAAGGGGCTGAGAGCCAGCAGCAATGCTCGCCACCGCTGTTGCGGTTGGATGAGAGCGGCCGCACCGCTCATGGTCACTGCGGCCCTCCTCGTTGCGTTGTTTCTCGGTTCGCCGCTGCATGCTTCACCACGGTCGGAAGAATTGGATAGGGAATTGGCGGCGGTCTTTGACGAGATCGCCGCCTTGCTGCGCGAGGCCGAGAATGATCCCGGAAGGATGGGGAGCATTCTGGAATCCTACGAGCCAAAGCTACGGGAAATCGTCGCAAGGCATGGCCCCATGCATGAGACACCCACCGCGAGCCTCTCCGCCGCCGCCAGTAGCGCACCGCAGATGGCGATGTCTGGAAATTTGATTGCCTACGAGTACGACGATCTCAACCGCGTCAAGCGGGTGACCTCGAACGGGGCGGAGGTCACCTTCTCCTACGACGCCGCGGGCAACCGCACCGTCGTGGCGCTCCCGGAACCGGGCGGGACCGTCTCGCTGATGCTTGGCGCCGTATTGCTCGCCGTGCTTCACAGACGGCGCCGAAGAGAGATTGCAGACGGACGCCAGCTTGCTGCCCATACGACTGCGCCACATAAGCTTGCTGCCGTCGCGTTCTTCGCGATCGGCTTGGTTGCCGCGCTCCCGGCCGCAGCGGACCTGCCGGGCCTACAACTGGCGGAGACGCCTCCGGCCTCGGCCTACATCTTCGGCGCCCCAGGGTTGGCCGGCGCAACCGCGGCGCCGCCCCCGCCCCCAGCGATCGCGACTCAGCTCGGCAGCTCCACTGAGATCACGCCCGAGATCGCCGAGCTCGCCCGCGCGCTCCGGCACGATGTCGATCTGATCTACGAGTACGTCTACTCGCAGGTCGAGTACAACCCGATTTGGGGCTCCCAGAAGGGCGCAATGGGGGCTCTCCTCGATGGGACCGGGAACGACTTCGACCAGGCCTCCCTGATGATCGCTCTGCTGCGGGCTTCAGGCTATACGGCGAGCTTCGTCTACGGACAGCAGGAGATCTTTGCAGCAGATCTGATCAACTGGTTGGGTGTCTCGAACGACAACCTCATGCTCGGGGACTACATGGCCAGCATGGGTCTCCCGAATCCGGGTACTCGGAGTGGGATCTATTCGTTCCCCGACGGGACAATTGACGCCGCCCTGATGGAGCGCGTGTGGGTCAAGGTGGAGATCGACGGCAGCGATTACGTCTTCGACCCAGCCTTCAAGGTGCACACCGTTCAGCCTGGCATCGATGTCAGAGCGGCGATGGCGTACAACGGGTCGACATTTCTCTCCGGAGCGCTCGCAGGCGCCTTCGTCACCGGCAACTCGGTTCGGAACCTGAACGAGACCAACATCGATCTTGCGCTTGCCGGCTACGCGGCGAACCTCTCAACCGAGATCGAGACAAACCATACCGGATCCACGATCGACGGCATCCTTGGTGGCCGCACGATCGAGCGCCTGACGAGCTTCCCGCGCCAGACCAGCCTCCCCAGCCAGACCGACGTCTACGAAGAATGGACGGGAGACATTCCCAGCGCGTACCGCACGACGATGCGCTTGGCGCTGCCCGGCCTCGACGAGACCTTCAACACCGATTCCCTCTCCGGCAAGCGACTGACCATCTTCTACGAGGCCAACCGGCCCGTCCTCCGCCTGGAAGGCGCCACCATCGCGACCGGCAGTGTAGTCGCAGGGGGGAGTCGGCAGGAACTCCTGTTCGAGGTCGATCATCCCTTCTTCTCCACCTTGGGGGACCAGGTAACAACTAGCAACCTCGAAGACGGTGGCGCCTATCTCGTGGTCAACTCATGGACGGGAACTGGATCTGGGACTGTTAGGTACCACGAGCGCCGGGAACGTGAGTTCGAGTTTCTTGGAGGAGATCCGCTCTCCGAACCCGTTCTTGGGGAATCGCTCGCTGTGCTGGGGTCGAGCTGGATGGCCCAGGATACCGAGATATGCAAGCTCGCGAGCCAGCTCGCCGAAGCGCACTGCTTCCTATATCACCGCGTGGGGGTAGCGGGGCAGACATCGACTCCCTACCTCGACGTGCCTGGGGGTGTTGGGGCCTTCCCAAATAACCCGAATGACCCTTCGGTGGAAACGGCGGTCTACTACACCGTTGCGGGGCACGGGAGCGCTTTCGAAGGAGGTGTGATCGAGCAGATCCATCCGGAAATGAAGGCGGTCTCGACCATCGCCCTGATGGGGCTCGCCAATGACCAGTCGACGACCTTCTTCGATGCGACGGCGGCTAACTTCTCAAGCATCGAGCCGCAGTTGGACAACTACGACCAGTCCGAATTGGCGAGGATCGAGAATTTTTTGAACGCCGGTGCGCGAGTCATCCTTCCGAAGAACGGAAATCTCGTCGTGGACAGTTGGCACGGGACCGCGTACCTCAGCACCAACATATCCGGCGGTTCTGGATCGATCGCGCACATCATCTCCGGAGGACTCAAGGGCGGCAGCGGTACGACGCCCGGCAATGTCGAAGTCGACACCAGCTATGAACCAAATTCTTCGTCACATGACCAGTCGAGCGATCCCATCGATCTCGTCACAGGGGACTTCCTCTATGAAAGCACTGACCTGACGGTCGGCAGTCAACCGTTTCCACTCGGTTTGGAGTTCAGGAAGTCCTACAACTCAGGCTCCCGGCATCGGGACGGGCCCCTTGGCCTGGGCTGGACACACCATTTTGACCTGCGTGCGACCACGGGGAGCGACGGCTTTCAGGCCTTCGGCGAAGACTCGCCGCTGGATGCCGTGGCAGCCATCGTGGAGACCGCCGTCTCACTCGACCTCTACGCGAGCCAGACGGCTACGAGACTCGTCACGGCGATGCTGACGCAACGATGGTTCATGGAGCGGCTCACGAACAACATCGTCACCGTGTCGGAGCCGGGCCGCACCTCTGTCTTTGTCCGGCTCCCAGATGGGACCTACAGCCCCCCGCCCGGGTCGGCGGACGTCCTGTCGGTGGAGCCTGATGGTAGCTATCTTCTTACAACGAAGCACGGCATCGAGATCGACTACGACGTCGATGGGCGAATCGAGAGCTGGCAGGATCTCAACGGGAACACCGTCACGTTCTCCTATTCAGGCGACCGCCTCCAGAGTGTCAGCGATGCCGCCAATCACATCCTGACCTTCAGCTACAGCGGAGACCGGATCTCCTCCGTCTCGGCCGGAGCACGGAGCTTCTCCTACTCCTACGACGGCGCCGGCAACCTCACCGACGTGACGGACGCGAATGGCGAGACCACGACGTTTGCCTACCGGAGCGATGGTCTTCTCGGCGAGGTCTTCACCCCCGCCAACCCCACGAACGCGCGCGTTTCCAACACCTACAACCCGCTTGGGCGGGTCGAGACCCAGCTCGACGCGAACGGTCAGCTGTGGACCTACTACATCGCCGGTAGCCGTAGTGAAGAAGTCGACCCTCGATCGCATTCGAAGATCGCCTACTACGACGAACGTGGTCGCACCGTCCGGTCGATCGATGCTCTCGGCTTCGAGACTGTTTCGGAGTATGACGGCGAGGAGCGCCTCGTTCGCCGAACAGCGCCAGAGCTGAACTACACCGAGTTCGAGTACGACGGTCGTCACAATCTCACGAAAGTCACGCGGTATCCCAAGCCTGGCTCTCCGCTGGCGCCCATCGTTGAGGAGTTCACCTACGAGCCCGTCTTCAATCGGATCGAGACAGAGACCGATCCGAGGTTGAACGTCACGACCTATCACTACGACCCGAATGGCAACCTGGAGCGGATCGAGCAGCCGCCTGTGACGGGCGGGACGCCGGAGACCTCGTTCACCTACAACGGACGCGGCCAGGTGCTCACCCAGACCGATCCAGAGGGAAGGGTCACGTCGTACAGCTATGACCCCGTCACCGCGGATCTCCTCACGACCACTGAGGATCCCGGCGGGCTCAACCTCTTGACAACGCTGGTCTACAACGTCGCAGGCGACGTCATCTCCTCGACCGACCCGCGGGGAAACACCCTCATTGTGACGCCCGATGCCATGCGGCGTGTCACGCAGACCCAGGCGCCGGCGCCGTTCGGCTATCTGACGCGTCTCAGCTATGACGACGAAGGGAGCCTCACCCTCCTGGAACGCCAGATGGGGAGTCCCGCGCCATGGCAGGCCACGAGCACCACCTACACCGTCTCGGGGAAGGTCGAGACCGTGACGGAGCCGGGGTCTCTCGTGCCGACCACCGTCAACCAGTACGACGAGCGGGATCAGCTGTGGCGGGTCACCGACGCCAAGGGCCGCGTAACCGAGTTCCAGTACGACGCGCGCGGCAAGCTCGAGCACGTCATCGACGCCACGCAGGTGATCTCACAGCAGTACACCTATACCCCGAACGGAGAGATCGCCAGCATCCGCGACGCAAACGGCAATGTCACCTCCTACCGCTATGACGGCTTCGATCGCCGCGAGTTCACCGATTTTCCCGACACCACGTTCGAGCAGCTGACCTACGATCCGGCGTCGAATCGCACATTGAAGACGACGCGCGCCGGCCAGTCGATATTCTATAGCTTCGACGCGTTGAACAGGATGACCCTCAAGCTTCCCGCAGGGAGCCCGATTGTGGGGTTCTCCTACGATCGGAGCGGGCGGATCACGCAGACGACCGTGAATGCCGCGCCAACTCTCTTCACCTACGACGCAGTGGGGCGCAGAGAGTCGGTCGAAGACCCAAGCGGCAGAACGGTGGACTACGCGTATGACGATGCCGGGAACCGATCGCGGCTGACGTATCCGGATGGATCTTTTGTCACGTACGAGCACGACGAGATGAACCGCCTGGAGGTCGTACGCGACCAGGGCGTCACGGCCCTGGCCACGTTCGGCTACGACAGCCTCTCTCGACGCACCTCGCTCTCCTACGCAAATGGCACGTCGACCAGCTACAGCTACGAGATCGACGACGATGTCAGCACCGTGACACACCAGGGCATGGGGGGTTCCGCACCGGCGTTCTCCTACACCTACGACGCCGTCCACAACCGCCAGACGGTGAGCGCTTCGGACCCGCGGTACGTCTACGATTTCCTGTCGCTCCTCCCGACGACCTACACGCCCAACAACCTGAATCAGTACACCGATGTGGTGGAGAACGGGGTCTCGTACAGCCTGTCCTACGACAGCAACGGAAATCTGGTGGCTCCGCCGAACGGCCATTCCTACGTGTACGATGCCGAGAACCGCCTGGTCTCCGCGACGACACCGAGCCATGCCCTCGACTTCGAGTACGACGCCTTCGGGATCCGCACTGAGAAGACAATCAACGGCGCGGGGACACACTACGTACTCGACGGCAACCAGGTCATTGCGGAGTACGACGATGGCGGGGCGTTGCTGGTCCGATACGTGTACGCGGGGCTCGACCAACCCATCGAGATGCGGCGAGGTGCAACGCCCTTCTTCTACCACCAAGACGCACTCGGGTCCGTGGTCGCCCTCAGCGACGCGGCTGGCCTCCTCGCAGAGAGCCATGCGTATGGGCCCTACGGCCAGGTGGACGCACCGAGTGGGCCGAGCATCGGGAACCCGTACCTCTTTGCCGGCCGTGAGTTCGACCCGGAAACCGGCCTCTACTACAACCGTGCCCGCTTCTACGACCCCGCCCTCGGAAGGTTCCTGCAGCCGGATCCGATCGGCTTCGCGGACGGCCTGAATCTCTATGCCTACGTCGGCGGCAACCCGATCAATTTCGTGGATCCGCTCGGGCTTTTTGGCGGGAGCTCTTCGGAGTCCCAAGATGCTGGACCGCTGTCATCTCCAGCGACATCGACCACAGCTCCCGACATACCCATCCGGCTTGAAGGGCTTGATCAGCTCGGAATCAGGGGCACTGCTGCTCTTCCTACCCCGATTGGGCTGGGACCGGCTGGTTCAGTAGAGCTCCGCAGCAGCACTTCTGGAGGAGCGGCACTCATAGTAACCGGCGGCGTAGGGGTGGGAGCTTCCGTTCAAGCTACTCCCATAGCGAGAACGGGACTGGCTCTTACCATTGGAGAAATAGGACCCGTCTTCGGCGTCTTGGAAGCGACATTCCCGACGGGTGTCATCCCTGGAACTGTCGGCACATTGAACTTCTCGGCTTCCCTGTTTCCGCTGGGAATACAGATCTCAGGCAGAGTTGGACTCGGCGCTGGCCAAAGTTCGATCGCAGGGATCAGAGTAGTCATCCCATTGAGTACACCAGCGCGATGATCGCTTGGCGCCTTAATCATGCTCCGTTCTGAAGGAGATGTCAGAAGTGGTGGTTGATCTCTCCACCCTCGAACTCGTCAGCATAGGCGTACTGCTGGCTCTTTCGGCTGGTGGGGCCGCCGTTGCCCAGATGGTGTTTCGTCGGCTTGAACATCAACACCATGCCGAATGGGAGCGTCTCGGAAGGCCGAACCTGCTGCGCAGCTCAAGTGGAAGGCCGCTTGACCTGATGCGGTTCGTGCTCAGCCGACGCTTTGCTAAGTTGAACGATCGTAGATTGACCGTCCTGGTCACCCTCTCTGTGGCGATCACCTTGGGGATCCTGGGCCAGATGATGTTCATCGCCTTTTGGCTCTGAGGCCGCACGCCCCGCTCCAGGATGGCCGGAAGCCCCCGAGAAGGCTCCGGTTCTGGACGAGCTCCTGGCAGCTCGGATCCCCGGCAGTATCCGACGGTCGGGTGAGCGCGCATGAGTGGATCTACCGCCCTACGGAAGTGAGGACGTCCGATAAGTGAATACTGTCGTCGGCTATGCTTGCGGAGGTTGCCAGCCAGCACGCTAGGCCCTAAACCAGCGTGAATTGATCGCCATTGTGGGGCGGGATTCGTGGAGAGGGCTCGAAAGGCCCGTCTCTGTGCGGTAGGAAGGAAGTGCCCGCTTCGCGTCATACGCGATATCCTTCGGTCGCGCTCCGGTAGCTTTGTGGAGTGCGTGAATCTTCCTTGCTGGCTGTTCTTCTCTAAGGACCCCTCGAAGGGATCTTCCAAATGCTCTTCCAGCCATCGCGCGTCGTACCTGCCGAACGAGTAGTGCCGCCCACCCTATTGCCGCGGCGATGAATAGACCGACGCTCAGAAGTGCCGTAGCGTCTTCTCCAATAGGTAGCTTCAATGAACCCAGGATGGCGGCAAGGAACAGAAGTGCGATCGGACCGAATAGAACGATCGGAAGAATACGGTGATTCTCTCGGCGACTAATCAGGCTCTCAGTTGGCCAAGAAACTCCGGGCACGCTGTCGCTAGTGCAACGCCCGGAAAGTTCTGGTACAGGCAGGAGAGTATGTCATTCGAGACTCCCTACCACGCCGCGACGAGATGCTGCATGAAAGTGTGCATCACCTGAACCATTTCCTTCAGCGTCCCGGAGAACGGCGTGCGCTCCCAGCGGCCGGTGTGCCTCTTCACACTCAGTCCATACCGCGAAGTGCTGAGCCGGGTGAGCCGAACGCGGTCGATGAGATCCGTGTCGGTGCCCGGATCGCTTCGCGCGAGAATCAGATGATCGCCATGAACACGAACGGACATCCCGGCGGTCAGCTCGTTCGTTTCGAGCAGCGGGACCAAGCGAGCGCGCGCGGCTTCCATCCGGGACGTCATCTCGGGGGTCTATCGTACCAAAGGGAGACCCTGGTACGTCCAGCGGAACGGGTGGGCCTCGACGCGATTCCACGTTTCGATGAACGACTCGATGGCGCCGACCAACTCATCGGGGGAGCGGAAGTCGCCGTAGCGCAGCACGCGCCGGCTCACGATCCCGAACCAGAGTTCAATCTGATTGAGCCAGGAGCCGTGGGTCGGCGTGTAGTGGAAGACGAAACGTCCTCCGTGACGGCGATTCCACTGGGTCACGAAGCGGCCCTGGTTCGTGTCCTTGTGGGTATTGAGATTGTCGAGCACGATGTGAATGCGGCTTTGCCGATAGACGGAGGCCACGTGGTCCATGAAGGACAGGAAGTCCTCGCGGGTGCGGCTCGAGGCACAGCGCCCGATGACTCGGCCCGTCGCGATATTGAAGCAGCCGAAGAGGCAGCGGGTCCCGTTGCGCTTGTACTCGAACTCGAACCTCGCGGCGCGGCCGGCTTGTGCTGGCTGGAGCGCACGCGATCGGGACAGGGCCTGCATCCCCGTCTTTTCGTCGACGCAGAGCACGGGCTCGCCCGGTGGCCGGTGAACATAGAGTCGGACGATGGCCCGCATCTTCTTCTGGAA
>JAAUYK010045446.1_pt1 | contig 19221 bp, 16 predicted proteins | sample 7278021 | NCBI WGS metagenome assembly JAAUYK01 (sample SAMN14350223, study PRJNA611818) | marine sediment metagenome | isolation source: surface marine sediment (1.8m) | place: French Polynesia: Moorea | collected 2018-08
AGAAGCTGTCCGCTTCCGTGTCGAAGGCGAGCACCTTCTCCGCGAGCAGGTCCTGCGCCAACGCGTCCAAGTCCGCCCGCGTCGCGATCGTTTCGTAGTCCGCCAATCGCTCCCTCAATCCGATTCCGGTTCAGCGGCTCACTTGTCGAGGTCCTGCTCCGCGCGCGGGCCGCGGCAGGAACGCCTCCGGGGGGATCGGGGTCATCAGGGGGCGGTGTGGCACCAGGGAGGGCGGAGCGGCACCAGAGGCCATCCTAGCCGACGCCCGCTGCCGAGGAAACCCGGCCCGGGCGGGCGGGCCTCGGGTACGCTCTCCGGCCGTGTTCACGGCAGGTGTCGGTGTCTCCAGTCTCCCCGCGGCCCGCCCCGCGGCCGAGCAAGCCGCGGAAGCGGCACTCGCTGCGAGCGCCAGGGCCGAGTTCGGGGTCCTGTTCTGCACCCCGGACCACGCGAAGCACCTGCCGGAGCTCCTGGAGGTCGCGGCCGGCACCCTGGGCACTCGGACCGTGATCGGGGCGACGGCCCATGGCGTCCTGGGCGAGGGTCGGGAGTTCGAGGACGGTCCGGCCCTGTGCGTTCTGGCCCTCGCGGGCGTCGAGGCCGAGCCCTTCCTGCTGGAAGACGTCCCGGGCCACGAGGAGGCAGTCGCCGAGGAGATTGCACAGCGGCTGCCGGGATCGCCCCGCGAGCAGGACCTGGTGCTGCTGCTCCCGGATCCGCGAGTGATTCGTCCCCAGCGCCTGCTCCCCGCGCTGGGCGAGATGCTCGGGCCAGCGCGGGTGGTCGGAGCGGGGGCCGCCGACCCGATCTCCAACCGCCCCCTCCAGTTCAGCCGGGGCCGCATCCGCACCGAGGCCATGGCGGGTCTGGCGCTGCGCCTTCCCCGCCCGCCCCGGATCGGCGTGACCCAGGCCTGTCGCCCCGTGACGGAGCGGCTCGGGGTCACCCGCGCGCGGGGTAACTGGGTTCTGGAGCTGGACGGCCGACGCGCTCTCGATGTCTATCGCGACGCGGCTCGCGGCCCCCTCGCGGAGGATCTCCAGCGCGCCGCTGCGTTCGTGCTGGTGGCGCTGCCTCTCGACTCGCAGGCCCCGCTGCGGCCGGGCGGGTACCGGGTTCGCAACGTCGTGGGCTTCGCGCTCGAGGAAGGCGCCTTCGCGCTCCCCGAGCCGGTGGCTCCGGGGCAGGGCCTCGCGCTGGTCCACCGGGAGCCGGAGGCGGCGCGCGACGACCTGAAGGAGATGCTCGGAGCGCTCCCGGGATCTCCCGCGCGCGCGGGCCTGTACCTGAACTGCTGTGCGCGGGGCAGCTCGCTCTTCGGCGTTGCGGGCCTCGAGGCCGGCTACCTGGAGAGCGCCTTCGGCGCCATGCCCATCGCGGGAATGCTCGGGTCCTGCGAGATCGGGCCGATCGCCGGCCGCACCGAGCTCCTGACCTACACCGGGGTGCTGGCGCTATTCGACGCCTGACCGACGCCTGACGCGCTTCGATGACGATCGCGGCGCTGCCGGCCGCCACGGATTTCGCTTGTAGGAAGTCTTGAATTCCTTTATACGGGATATTGTTCGCATAACCGGGACAATGCACCAGAATGACGGACCCCGCGCCGCAGCGGGGCCACAGCGGGGCCGCAGCGGGGCCGATGCGTCGTTCACGGCGCGGTGACTCGGGGGGTCGGGGGAGGCACTCGATGGAGGCCGCGGGGACGGTCGAGAAGGCGGTCGACGTGCTCTTCGAGCTGCACGCGGCGCCCGGCTCCCAGGGCGTGACCGAGCTGGGGCGGGCGCTCGGGCTTCCCAAGTCCAGCGTGCACCGGCTGCTCGCAGCCCTGTGTCGGGGCGGACTCGTCGAACGGGACGGCCGAGGCCGCTACCGACCCGGGATGGGCCTGGTGGCGCTCGGCCTCGGTGCGCTCGAGCGCGAGCCTTCGGTGCTCGCCGCGGAGCCCGTCCTCGCGGAGCAGGCCGAGCGCTTCGGCGAGACCTTCTTCCTGGTCGGCGCGCGGGCAGGACGCCTTCGCGTGCTGGCCAAGGCGGAGGGGACGGGCTTCCTGCGCGCCGCGCCGACGGTCGGATCGGAGGTCCCGGTGCACGCGACGGCGGTGGGGAAGCTGTTCCTCGCGCAGGGAGACGGCTCTGTGACCCTGCCTTCGGGCGCCCTGGAGGCGTTCACGCCGTTCACGCTGACGGGCCGCGCAGACCTCGCGCGGGCCGTCGCCCGTGTGCGCGAGCAGGGCTTCGCGCACAGCCAGGAGGAGTGGATCGCCGGTCTGTCGGTGCTCGCTGCCCCGGTACGGACCGGCGGGCGGCTTCGGGGTGCGCTCGCCATGGGAGCCCCCTCGGCGCGCCTGTCCAACGATCGGGTCCTCGCGCTCGAGCCCCCGTTGAAGGCAGCCGCCGATCGCATCGCGGCGCGGCTCGAGGGACGCGTCCGATGAGCCCGCGGACCGGCATCGCCTGGATCGACGGTCGCATCGAGGATCTCGCGAGCGCGCGGATTCCCGTCACGGACCACGGCTTCCTGTACGGCGACGGCATCTTCGAGGGGATGCGGGTCTACGCGGGGCGGCTGTTCCGCCTCGACGCCCACATGACGCGATTCCTCACCGCGTCGAAGGCCATCGGGCTGGCGCTGCCCGGTGGCATCGAGGCGGTTCGCGAGATCGTTCTGGAGAGCGTGCGCGCCTACGGGGAGGACGAGGCCTACGTCCGCTTGATCGCGACCCGGGGCGTGGGGGCGCTGGGCGTGGATCCGACCAGCTGTCCGGAGCCGCGTCTGGTCTGCCTGGTGGACCGCGTGGCCCTGTACCCTCTGGAGCGACTGCGCCGCGGCATCGCGCTCGCCACCTCGAGCCTGCGGCGGCCGCCCGCCGACGCGCTCGATCCGCGCGTCAAGAGCCTCAACTACCTCAACAACGCGCTCGCCAAGCTGGAGGCCCGCAAGCGCGGCGCGGACGAGGCGCTGCTGTTGAATGCCTGCGGAATGGTGGCCGAGGCCAGCGTGGCCAACGTCTTCGCGCACCGGGGCGGGGTGCTCCTCACCCCTCCACCGCACGACGGCGCCCTGGAAGGCATCACCCGGGCGACTCTCCTGGACCTGGCCCCCGGCCTCGGCATCCCGAGCGCCGAGCGGACTCTGGGCCGTTTCGACCTGCTCGGAGCCGACGAGGTGTTCCTGTGCGGAAGCGGCGCCGGGCTCGTTCCGGTGCGCGAGCTCGACGGGCAATCCATCGGTCTCGGCTGCCCGGGGCCGATCTTCGAGACGCTCCACCGGGCCTTCTACCGGGCGACGCGCGAGCTCGGGACGCCGGTGGGTACAGCGAAGCCCGCCACGTAGACCCGCGCTGCAGCTCCCCTATCATGGCCGCGCGCGGCCGCGGCCCTCGCGGTCCGCCCGACGGGGGTGCGATGCGTTGGTCCCAGGCCTTCATTCCCACTCTGCGCGACGACCCGGCCGACGCCGAGGCCGCGAGCCACAAGCTGCTGGTCCGGGCGGGCTTCATCCGCCAGCTCATGTCCGGCGTCTACTCGTTGCTGCCGCTCGGCATGCGGGTCTGCTCCAAGATCACCGCGATCGTGCGCAGCGAGATGGACGGCATCGGCGCGCAGGAGTTCCGACTTCCGGCGATCCATCCCGCCGAGCTGTGGCAACGCTCCGGACGCTGGGAGACCATGGGCGAGGAGATGTTCCGGCTGCGCGATCGGCGCGGCGCGGACGTCGGACTCGGGATGACGCACGAGGAGGTCTTCGCCTCCATCGCGGCCGAGCTGCGCAGCTACAAGCAGCTCCCCCAGATCTGGTACCAGATCCAGACCAAGTTCCGCGACGAGCCCCGGCCCAAGTCCGGCCTGCTGCGCGTCCGGGAGTTCACCATGAAGGACTCCTACTCCCTGGATCTGACTCGCGATGGGCTCGACGCCGCGTTCCAGCGCCACTTCGAGGCCTATCGACGCATCTTCAGCCGCTGCGGACTGGAGACGCTGGCCGTGGAGGCCTCGTCCGGAGCGATGGGGGGAAGCGAGTCGATCGAGTTCATGGCCGTGAGCGACGCGGGGGAGGACCGGATCGCGTTCTGCGAGGCCTGCGGGTACGCGGGCAACGTCGAGAAGGCGACCTCTTCCCTGGCTCCGTTCGAGGACGAGCCCGGCCCGACGGCGCCCGAGAAGTTCCCGACGCCGGGCGTACGCACGATCGAGGATCTGGTGGCCTTCGAGGGCGGGGCGCCCGCGGAGCGACAGATCAAGACGCTGGTCTACGTCCTCGACGGCACGCCGACCCTGGTGCTGCTGCGCGGCGACCACCCGCTCTCCGAGCAGAAGCTCCAGGACGCGACGGGGGCCCTCGAGCTACGACCGGCCCGCGACGAGGAGATCCGCGCGACCCTCGGCGCCTCGGCGGGAAGCCTGGGCGCGGTGGGCGTGCAGGGGCTCTCGGTGCTCGCCGACCTGGCGCTGCGCGGGCGGCGGAACCTGGTGACGGGAGCCAACGAGGACGACCACCACCTGCGCGGCGTGGACCCGGAGCGGGACCTCTCCGTCTCGCACTGGCTGGATCTGCGCGAGGTCCAGGCGGGCGAGGCCTGTCCCATGTGCGATGGGCCGCTGCGCGTCGACAAGGCGATCGAGCTGGGCCACATCTTCAAGCTCGGCACGCGCTACAGCGAGTCCCTCGGCGCGTCGGTGCTGGACGAGTCCGGCGCGGCCCGTCCCATCATCATGGGCTCCTACGGAATCGGGATCGAGCGCGCCATGGCCGCCGTGGCGGAGCGCTGCCACGACGAGAACGGAATCGTGTGGCCGGTCCCGGTCGCGCCCTACGAGGTGGTGGTGACGGCGGTGAATCCGAAGGATCCCGAGACCGGCGACGCCGCCGACGCGCTCTACGACGCACTGGTGGCGCGGGGCATCGAGGTGTTGCTCGACGATCGGCCCGAGCGGCCCGGGGTGAAGTTCAAGGACGCGGACCTGGTCGGCATCCCGTACCGGGTGACGGTGGGGCCCAAGGGGCTCGCGGAAGGCAAGCTCGAGCTCACGCGGCGGCGCACCGGCAGCGCGCGCGCCCTCGACGTCAACAAGGCCGCGGCGGCCATCACCGAGACGATCCTCGAGGAGCGGTCCTTCTCGCCGACCTGAGCGCCGACCTGAGCGCCGACCTGAGCGCCGACTCGATGGGACCGAAGGCGTCGGAGGCGGGGGAGACGCGCTCCCGCCACACGCCCGGGGGTTTCCCCCGCACTTCGAACGCGCGGGCCCAGCGGATAAAGTCCGCGCAAGCGCGCGGAACCACCGCTAGAATGGCCGCCCGCGCGGCCCGACGCGCGACGCGAGGAAGGAGAGACTGTCGATGGAGATCTTCAGCATGGAGGGGTGGTACTTCCTCCTCAGGTGGTTCCACTTCCTGGCCGGCATCACCTGGATCGGGGTGCTGTACTACTTCAACTTCATCCAGACTCCCTTCTTCGGCACCGAGCTCGGCGGCCAGGCCAAGGGCCTCATGACGCGCGGGCTGGTGCCCAACGCCCTGTGGTGGTTCCGCTGGGGGGCGATGTTCACGTTCATCACCGGATGGCTCATCATCCTCACCAAGCTGGGCCACGACGGCGTCGGCCTCGGCAGCGGCTACATGACCCGCATCCTGACCGGCGGATTCATGGGTACCTTCATGTGGGCCAACGTCTGGTTCGTCATCTGGCCGGCGCAGAAGGTGGTGATCGCCAGCGCGGAGAAGGTGGCGGCCGGAGGAGAGGCGGACCCCACCGCCGCGGCCCGCGGCGGCCGGGCGGGCATGGCCTCGCGCACCAACACCCTGTTCTCGATCCCCATGCTCTTCTTCATGGGCGCGGCGAGCCACTTCCCGTCGCTGACCGCGGGCCTCGAGCTGGGGACCGGCAACCTGGCGGTCTACTGGGTGATCGCGGCCGTTCTGATGCTGGCCGTCGAGACCAACGCCCTGATCGGCCCCGGCGCCCCGTCCCAGAAGCCGCTCACGACCGTCTCGGGCACGATCCACATGGGTCTGGGCCTGACCGTAGTGTTCTACCTGCTGATGTCGTTCGTGCTCTAGCGCGCACACCGCGTGCGCGTCGAGTCGCCTCAGCTGCCGACCTTCTCGAGATAGACCGCCAGCTCCTCGATGCGCTCTTCCAGGTAGGTGTACTTGGGCATGTTGCCGCCGGGCCGCTTCGGCTGGTAGCCGGGCGGATACTCTCCGTGCAGCACCTTGCCGATGACGAGCTCGCGCGACGAGCCCGCCACGGCCGGACCGAGGGATCCGTTCTGCGTCGGGTCGGCGTGGTGGCAGGCGACGCAGACGTTCGCGTAGATCCGCTCGCCCACCGCGTAGGCGCTCTCCGGCGGCGCCTCGGACTCCTCGGAACAGGCCAACACGAAGAACGCGAAGAACACGAAGAACAGAAGGAGCGGGCAGGCCGCCGCCATCCTCGCGATCCGCTGCATCTTATCTGGCGCACCTCTTTCGGCGCATCGCAGGCTTCCCCACGTTCGTCGGGCCGTCCGAGGGTAGCCGGCCGCATCGCCGCCGCACGGTCACGGGCGCGTGGGATAGGATGTGGGGGATGGAGGCGTCCTCTTCCTGGAGTACCCGGGCCAACGCGGTGACGGGCCTGCGCCTGCTGTGTGCGCCCGCGCTCGCCACCGCGCTCTTCGCCGGAGCCGCGGAGCTGGCGGCCGTGGTATTCGGCCTCGCCGTGGCGACGGATCTGGCCGACGGCTGGATCGCGCGCCGGTTCGGCGAGAGCTCCCACTTCGGCGGCGCGCTCGATCACGCGGCGGACGCGGTCTTCGTCACCACCGGGACGGCCGCCCTGGCCGGCCTGGGCCTGCTTCCGACGGTGCTGCCGATCCTGATCGGGCTGGCCTTCCTCCAGTACGTGCTGGACTCGCGCCTGCTCGAGGAGGCCAGCGCCCGCCTGCGCCCCAGCGTGCTCGGCCGCTGGAACGGCATCGCCTACTTCTTCGCGGTGGGGATACCGGTGCTGCGCGACGCGCTGGGCGTGGGATGGCCGGCTGCGGAGCTCGTGCGCGGCATCGGCTGGCTGCTGGTCGCCTCCACGCTGTTGTCGATGGGGGACCGGTTCCTGCTGCTGCAGCGCGCGCGGCGCGCGGCCGGCTTCCCGATCCCGCGCTCACGTTGAGGGTTGCGGCTCGCCGAACAGCTCCCGATTCGCGCGGCGCACGAACAGCAGCCCGATCGCCGCGTTGAAGAGGATGAAGAAGTTGTGCTGGACGAGCCCGAACGCGGCCATCTGGGCCGCGTTGTCCGGGAAGAGCTGTGCCCACAGCGCGATGGCCACGGCCCGGAAGGGGCCGGGGACGGCGGCGCCGAAGAAGATGACCGGCAGGTAGCCCAGCATGTCGAGCAGGGCCGCCTCCACGCCGAACAGCCGCAGCGCCAGTGTGTAGACGACCACCGCGGCCAGCAGGGCCGGGGAGCGCAGCACCAGGATCATGCCGTACTGCCAGGCGCGGGCCTGACGGAACGCGTGGAAGATCTGGCGGTCCCGCAGCTTCAGTCCCGGAGCCAGCCGGCCCCGGAAGTAGAGCACCCAGGCGGTGAAGAAGACGAGCGCACCGATGGCCAGAGAGGGGATGACGTGGAAGATCTCGGGCAGCCGGTCCCAGCGCAGCGATACGCCGATCGTCGCCCAGAACAGCAGGTAGAAGAACTCGCAGAACATGATGAACAGCATGCTCGAGCCCACCTGCCAGCCGGGCACGCCGTCGCGGCGGTTCAGATACAGGGCCATCGCGCCCTTGCCCACCTGCTCGTTCAGGATCGAGATGATGTAGGCGCTGGCCCGGATCGGCATGATGTCGGTGTAGCGGACCCGCGCGTTGAACCAGTTCACGATGCGCCAGACGACCAGCGAGTCGACCAGGAAGAAGAAGAAGGAGTACGGAACCATGAGCGCGAGCCAGCGGGCCCAGCTCACGTCCGCGAATACCGAGGCCAGCAACCCCAGGGCGCTCTCACCCTGGCGCGCCGCCTGACGATCGATCTGCACGTAGAGGTAGCTGAAGCAGACGAGCGTGATGAGCCAGGGCAGGGCCCGCTGCAGGGGCCCGGGCCGCCGCTGGGCGGGCGCGGCGACTTCCGCGGACTGCGTCATCGCGTCTCCTCCTCCGCCACGAGCGCACGCCGCAACACCTCGTCCAGGGGCGTGAGCTCGATGCCGAGCCGCCGGCACGCCTCGGCCGGGTCCACGTCGTCGTCGTGCTCCAGTACCCCGAGCATGGCGCGCGTCACCGGCGGATCCGACGCGAGTCGCTCCGCCAGGAAGGCGCCGGCCTTCGCCACCGCGAGCGGGATCGAGCGCACGCGCGGCGGCGCGACACCGAGCACGCGCGCGGCGCGCTCCACCAGATCGCGGTGGGGCAGCGACTCGGGACCCGCCAGGTCGAGCGCCGTCTGCTCCAGGCCCTGCTCGGAGAGTCCGGCGAGGATGGCGGAGACCACGTCGTCGGCCCCGATGGGTTGCTCGAGCGTGGCACCGCCCCGCACGAGCGGGACGCGGCCTGCCGTGGCCTGGCGTCGCAGCGCCGCGGAGGCGGGATCGCCGGGCCCGAGCACCATGGGCACGCGGAGAATCGACGCCGGCGTCTTGCCTTCGAGCAGGATCTGCTCGCCCCGACCCTTCGATGCCAGACAGGCGTTGGCCGCGTCGGGGCGGGAGCCCAGAATGCTGAGGCAGACGATCCGCCGCAGGCCCGCCGCGGCCGCGGCCTCGACGAGGGCCCTGCTCGCCGCCTCGTGGGCGTCCGCGTAGCGGTTCACGCGGGTCTCCTTGAGGATGCCCACCAGGTGTACGGCGGCATCGCAGCCCCGAGCGGCTTCCGTCAGGGCGGCGGCGTCGCGGTAGTCGAGGATCCGGATCTCCTCGGGCTGCCGTTCCGACGGCAGGCTGCGGATCGTCTGCGCCGCGCGCTCCGATCGGACCACCGCACGCAGCGGGCGGCGCGGCTCCCCTTCCGCGATCCGGGCCATCAGTCGGCGTCCCAGCTGACCGTTGGCGCCGGTGACGAGAAGACGTTCGGAGCCCGTGTCCATCGCCGGGCGAGCATAGCCCGCGAGGGTCGCGTTGACGCGCGCGAGCGGGCCGGGTTTCATGCCCGCGTGACGCGCGTCGTGAACGTGCTCTCCGCAACCGGCTTCGCCGTCTTCCTCGCGGCGACGATCGGGCTCGCACAGCTCGAGCGGGGCGGCCCTCCGCACGCGGACCTCGTCCTCGACGGAGGCATCCCCGCCACCCTCTACCTTCCCGGGGCTGCCGAGAGAGCCCGGGCGCTCTTCCTCGACCCACCCGCCCGGGGAGAGCGGCCGCCGGCGGTGGTGCTGATGCACGGCTTCGCCTCGGACCGGGCCGGGATGAGTGTCCTGGCCCGGCGGCTGGCGGCCTCGGGATTCGCGGTGCTCTGCTTCGACTCCCGGGGGCACGGCCAGAGCCGGAGTCCCTTCGTGCGCGGGCTCGCTCGGCCCGGCAGCTTCGCGGGCGAGTTCGCGACCGCCGTCGACTTCCTCCGCACCCACCCCTTCGTGGACGGCGCACGCATCGCGGTGATGGGGCACTCCATGGGCGCGGGCGCCGCGCTGGACTTCGCGACCCGAGACGCGGGCCTCGCCGCCACCGTGCTGATCTCCGGGGGCTGGGTCGCGGCGGGGCCGTACCGCCCGTCGAACGCGCTGTTCGTCTACGCGGCCGCCGATCCGCCGCTGATCCGGGATCGGTCCGACGTGCTGGCGGCACGGCTCGCCGAGGTCTCGCGCGCGGAGCCGGGTCGCAGCTACGGGCGCGCGTCCGACGGGTCGGCGGTGCGGCTCGTGGAGGTGACCGGCGCGGACCACGCCACGATCGTGTGGAGCGAGGCGGCCACACGGGAGATCGTCGCCTGGCTCGATGCCGCGTTCGGCCTCGCGGAGCGCGACGTCGCGGTGCCGGGCGATCCGCGGCTGGCCGCGGTGGGGATCGCGGGCGTCGCCACGCTCCTCGTGCTTCCCGGTCTCGGTCTCCTGGCGGGACGCATTGCGGGACGGGTTCCCGCTCGGCCGGGGGCGGGAGCGCGGGCCGGGCTGCCGGCGCTGGCCCTGACGCTGCTGCTGAGTCTGCCCCTCGCGGCCCTCGGGCCCGTGGCCTGGCCGCTCTCGCTGGAGGTGGGCGACGTGATCGCCACCCACTTCCTGTTCTGTGGGCTGCTGCTGCTCCTCTGGCAGCACCGGAGCGACGATCGCGTGCTCTCGGTGCTCCGCCAGGGGCCCGCACGGGCGCTCGGCGCAGCCGCTGCGGTACTCCTGGCGCTCACCGCGCTCCTCCAGCCCGTCGGCACCGTGGTACACGGCATGGCGTTGACGCCGGAGCGCGTCGTCCTGTTCCCGTTCGTCGCGGCGTGCCTCGCGCCCTTCGGCCTCGCCTACCAGCTCGCGCTCCGCCGGGGCTCGCCGATCCCCGCCGCGCTCAACGCTGCGCTGGGTCGCGTACTGGTATTGGGGGTCCTGGCCGTCGGGGTGGGGGCCGGTGTGCTGAGCCCCGTGGTCGCGCTGATGATTCCGGCTCTGACGGCGGTGTTCGCGCTGACGGAGCTGCTGGCCGCCGCGATCTACGCGGCGTCGCGCAACCTGCTCGCGATCGCGCTGCTCGACGCGGGCTGGCTGGCCCTGGTCCTCGTCTCGGCGATGCCGGTTCGGCTCTAGTGTCCTGTCCCAGAAGTTCGGCGTCGAAGTACCATGCGATTCGCGAAGCTCGAAGCGCACCGAGGAGGGTCCTTTCGCCCGCTGGCAAGGCGCGCGACCGAGGCATAGCCGAAGCTACGCCGCAGGGAGCGCGGTCGACGCAGTCGACTGGAAGCCCAGCCGCAGAGCGGCTGGGCCACGAACGCAGCCAGCGGGCGAAAGGGCCCTCCGAATGCAGCCGAACTTCTGGGACAGGACACTAGTCGCCTGCAGCGGAAGCCACCTCCGGCTGCAGGGTGTCGGCCCACTCCGAACCGGCGATCTCCCGCGAGGTCTCCATGAACTCGACGAGACTCTCGTTGCCGGCGTCGAAGCGTGTCTCCACCCCCGGGTCGTGGCGCCCAGCTCCGAACGCCTTCTCGAACAGGTTCATCTCGTGGTAGCCGGGCGCGACCACGTCGAGATAGTGCCGCTGCAGCTCGTCCGCTTCCTGCCATTCCTTCCGATCGACGGCGATCTCTCCGGCGAACACCCAATCGCCGGCGCCCACCGACACCACGGTCTTCTCGACCAGTTCTCTGGGCAGGTAGACGTTGTGGGTGGATTGGAAGGTCGCGCCGCCACCGACGCTCACCCCGCCGCCGACGGACGTGCTCGTGCTCTGCGAGGACTCGACGAAGTAGCCGGCCGCGACGGCGGCGTAGCGACCGGGTAGGGCGTTGAAGAGGAAGACATAGCCGCCGCTGGCGAAGTTCGACGGCATCGGGTCCGCCCGAAGAGTCATCTCTCCGGCCTCGTCGAGGCGCACGAAGATCACGTAGTCGGCGTTCTTGTGCCCGATGATCTGCGCAATGCCCACGGAGGCGCCGACCACCGAGCTATCTGGGCTCTCGCGCGCGGGTGGGGGTGTGGACGCGCAGGCCAGGGACAGGAAGAGGATCGACGCAACAGGCAGGATCGAGAGCCGAGAGACGAGTCGAAGCCGCACGGAGTCCTCCAACTCTGGTCGAGGCGGCTGCCCGACACGGACCGTGGGGTCGCATTCCGAAGCTGTCACGAGCAGCGTGTCACGACCGTCGCCGCGCCGTCAACCGTCCGCGCGGAGCGCCGTGCCCACGATGCTGCTGCCGCACCGTGTCACGGATGCCGACCGGCCGAGCCGCGCCAGCCGGTCGCGCCGCGGGGCTTCGCCCTGCGGGCCGGCGCCGCCGCGCTCGAAGATCTCCCGGTTCCGCGCGTCGAGGGCGTCGGCACGGTGGTAGTCGATCCGGTCGCGGATCGGGCGCTTGTCGTCGGGATCGGCTGCGACTGGGAAATCGAAGCTCCGATCTCGGCTCGAGGTCCGATGACTCCAGGCCGTGACAAGCAGGCATTGTGGGGGACACCTCCCCCATCCCTGGGCCGGTCGCCCGTCCCCGCCGTAGCGAGCTGGCCCCACTCCGTTCCCGTCTAGCGAGGCGGCCGCAACGGTGCGCAGTCCGTCGCCACGCGACGACTACAGGAGCCGATGTTCCGGTCCACGGCGCCATGATTCGAATCCGATGTGTGTAGCCAACATCATGAGCTTTGGGCCAAGACACATTGGCTTCTGCGGTGTGAGGTGCTTGCTTGATGGCGGAGGTGCGCCGTGTCCGCTGCACTCCGGGCGACCGCGATGCTGTCCGCGAGCCTCGTCCTTGGCTGTGCGAGCCAGACGACGCTCACAACAGCCCCGGAAGACGTGAGAGTCCAGATCAATGGAGAGTACCAACCGCTACATCGACGCCGACGGGGTCGATGTGGAGATCCACTACATGCGCTCCAATGTCCAGCCGGGTGAGGTCGGGAGGCGTGTCTATACCCCCTACGTATTCGACGACGGAGAGCTCGTGTCCATCGGCTGGTAGGCACTGGAGACCTCCAATGCGAGACCCTTCGAGGAGTCGGAGTAATGCCGATAGCCCTCGCCCTCTCGGCTTCCTTGCTACTCGCCGCATGCACCAAGACCGGTAGGTTCGATACTCGGATGCCGACCGTGGCAAGCGTGACGAATCAGACCCTGTTCGTCGATGTGTCGTACGATCGCCACGTGCGAGGAGGAACACACTGGGGCCTGGAGCACATGCTGGTCGAGAAGATCCGCGAAGCGGGTTGCTCTTCGGCACTGCGCGGTCTCGGCTGCGGTCAGCGACGGCCGCGCGCACTCCTCTCTCGCACGAGGATCCGACGGATGTTCGTCCGCCTCCCGACCTCGCGCCTGTGCCCCTCGCTCGGGACCGTCCTGGCCGGGGGGATCGCACTCTCGGCGATACCGGGCTTTGCCGAGGAGCAGGGGCTACTCCAGGACAACCCGATCGAGGCGCTGATCGACATGAGTGGCTGCGCGCTCGCCGCGACGCGGCGAACGCTCGCTGTCGTACGACAGCAGGGCCTGGGCGTTCTCGCTCTATCCTTCTCGAACCGAACCGTTTGACGGCGGCCTTCTCTGCTCAGAAAGCAAGCCTGACCTCGTGTTCCGACAGGAGGCTGTAGGCGCCCCAGCCCATCAGGGTGACCCCCATCATCTCGCCCAGCTCCTCGCACAGGATCTGGAGAGTGTTGGCCCATCCGCCCGCAAAATGCGTCCAGTTGCTCAGGATCTCGATTCCGACGGCAGAGAGGAAGAACAGCGAGAATCCGAGCGTCAGCAGGCCGAGGCTCTTCCTGTGCTGCTGCAGGTACTCCCAGAGCATCCATGCCATGCCCGCCGCCACGGAGAGAAACACCGGCCCGACAAGGAACATCCAGAATCCTGTTCGAGCGAGAGCCGTTTGTTCTCGAGAGCCGCCGGGAAGGAGGGCGTCGGACCAGCTTCCGATTCGCTCGTGGAGACACGCCACTTCATCCAGAGAGAGCAGGGCGAAGAGGAAACCGACAGCAGACAGGCCCAGCGCCAGCCTGGTGTCTACCGATCGTCTGTCGAGTGCCAGTATGAAGAACAGGCAGCCGACGAGCAGCAGCTGCATGGAGGAGTACCAGGTGGGCAGGTTGGTCTCTCCATCCAGGTCCACTTGCTTGAGATACCACGTCGGCAGTTCGAGGACGGAGCCGAGCAGGAACAGAACGGCGAGCAGCAGATTGATGCCAAACAAGAGCTGGATGCGGCGGGGTATCTGCGCGCAGACCTTCGGCATCGTGGATTCTCCTCCTTCCAGTGGTGACGTATCTGCGAAGCCGGGTCAACTCGAAGCTTCCCTCCGGAGCGGAAGTCGATGCGCAGATCGGGGGGACTACCGGGCGAACGCGATCCGTTCTTCGGAGACTCGATTTTTCTGGGACCGGCTCGCCGCATTGCCCACCTGAGCACGGATGCGCTGAGCACGGATGCCGGTGCACCAGGCAGGCGCTCGTCCACCCGGAGGTGGACCCGGACGGCCGAGGGCTCGCGCGGCCGTCATCCCCGATAGCGGTGCGGGTCGCCGAAGAGGTCCGTCGTCTCCTCGACCTCCCGGTTCTCGATGTCCACGAAGCGCGCATCCCGCGCGACGAGGGCCTCGTAGAGCTCGGGCCTGCGGTCCTTGAGGTAGAAGTAGCCGGGCTCCGGGTGGGTGCGACCGTAGAGGGCGGGCACGCAGTCGGCGACGAGGAGCGTGTCCTGGCTCTCGGCCGCCGCCACGATCGGGTCTCCGTGGGGTCCGATCACGATGCTGTTGCCCCGGTAGTGCCATACGTCCTCGCCCCGCGACTCGTAGCCGCAGCGGTTCGAGTAGGCGAAGAAGAGGTTGTTCACGTAGGCGTGTCCCGGCAGCACCACCCGCGAGACGTCCGGGTAGGGGACGCGGCTGCGCCGGCCGTCGGGCAGGCGGTAGTAGGTGTCCGCCGCGGTCGGGCCCACCACCAGCTTGGCGCCCCGGAGCGCGAGGATGCGCACGAGCTCGGGGAACTCGCACTCGTAGCAGTTCAGGACGCCGACCGGGAACTCGGCGATGCGATGGACGGGGAACTCACTGTGGCCCTCGTTCCAGTTGTCCCGCTCCTGCTGGGCGTAGAGATGGGTCTTGCGGTAGCTGTCGAGCAGCTCGCCCCGTTCGTCGATGACCGCGACGCTGTCGTAGTAACGGGATCGGCCGTCCTCGTCGTCGAGCTTCTCCGCATAGGGGAGCACCAACCCCATCTGGTTGGCGCGCGCCACCTCGCGCGCCCGCGTGAGACTCGGCCCGTCCACGTACTCCGATACCGCGCGCGCCGACTCGGGATCGTGGGTGTAGCCCGGCAGGTAGAGCTCGGGGAAGACCAGGAGCTGTGCCTCGAAGCGCGCGGCATGGGCCACCGCCTCTTCCATCCGCTTCAGGTTCTTCTCCGTCGCGCCCTCGCCACAGGCCGCCTCGGCCTGGTAGATGGCCAGCCGGATGCCGCTCCCCCGCCGCGGCAGCTCCGAGTAGATGGCCAGCCGGTACTGGAGACGCCGGTGGCTCTCGTGCACGGTGTCGTGGTAACGCGGCGACCCGTCGCCGGCCCGTTCCAGATGGTCTGCGTGCTGGCTCATGGCTTCCTCCTTTGCCTAGCTCGACTTGCCTAGCTCGACGTGCCTAGCTCGACTTGCCTCACTCGACTTGCCTCGCTCGACGTGGACGTCGGCTCGCGGGCCGGCTCCCGACGCAGGGTACTATGACTCCGCGTCCTGCGCGCGCAGCGCGCGGATCCCCTGCGCGAGATCTGGTAGGATCGCGCTGGCGCCTTCGAACCGGGGATGAGCGTGGTGAGCCATGCGGTCCGATGAAGCGGGTGCTCGGGCGAGCGTAGACACCCACCACAACGCCGCGCAGCTGCGCGCGGACACGTGGAATCGCCTCGAATACGCGATCAAGCGCCTGGTCGAGGCCGAAGCCGGTCGGGGCGCCGACCCGGAGGCCGCCCGCGCCGCGGTCGCGTCGTGCCTCGCGACTCTCAAGCCGATCGAGCGCTTCTGGGACTTCCCGGGGCGCGAGCGCTTCCAGCGTCTCCTGGACGGCTTCGAGCGCGGCGAGTACCGCAGGCTGGGACGCGACGTCGAGTTCCTCGGGCGGCTGCTGGCCAACGACGGCTACCGCACGCGCATCTTCGGCGACGTCTCCGCAGACATCTCGGCCGAGGAGGAGACCTCCTCCGGCAGCCCCAGCGATCGCCACTACTTCGCGGTGCTCTTCGTCGACGAGCTCTCCGAGCAGGAGGAGCTGGAGCTGCGCCGCACGATGCGCGCCCTCGACGAGCCCGGCGACGGGATGCGCTACGAGCTGGTGGTGGTGCCGAGCCTCGAGGACGCGCTGATCGCGGTCATGTTCAACCACAACATCCAGGCCTGCGTGATCCGCTACGACTTCCCGCTGCGCTCGGCGACGCCCCTGAAGGCGCTGCGCCACTACATCCGCGTCGCCGAAGAGCGGATCGACGTCGGTCCGGAGGTCAACCGCGGCGTCGTCCTCGGCGAGCTGATCCACGAGCTGCGTCCCGAGCTCGACCTCTACCTCGTGACCGACATCGCACCCGAGCGCGTGGCGGCCCGCGAGGCCAGGTTCTTCCGCCGCGTCTTCCACGGTCAGGAGGACTACATGGAGCTCCACCTGGCCATCGAGCAGGGCGTGCGGGAACGCTTCCGCACCCCGTTCTTCAGCGCGCTCGTCGACTACAGCCATCGGCCGGCGGGGATCTTCCACGCGTTGCCCATCTCGCGCGGCAACTCGATCTTCAAGTCGCACTGGATCCGCGACATGGGCGACTTCTACGGCAAGAACATCTTCCTGGCCGAGACCTCTTCGACCGGGGGCGGCCTCGACTCGCTGCTCCAGCCCACGGGGCCGCTCAAGCAGGCGCAGGAGGCCGCCGCCCGGGCCTTCGGCGCCCGTCGCACCTTCTTCGTGACCAACGGCACCTCCACCGCCAACAAGATCGTGGTCCAGGCCCTGGTGCGGCCGGGCGACGTGGTGCTCGTCGATCGCGACTGCCACAAGTCCCACCACTACGGGATGGTGCTCTCCGGCGCGCGCCCGCTGTACCTGAACGCCTACCCCCTCGAGCGCTACGGCTTCTACGGCGCCGTTCCGCTCGAAGAGATCAAGCGCAGGCTGCTCTCCCTGCGCCGCGCGGGCCGCCTCGAGCAGGTGAAGATGCTGCTCCTCACCAACTGCACCTTCGACGGCCTGGTCTACGACGTCGAGCGGGTGATGGAGGAGGTCCTCGCGATCCACCCGCGCATCGTGATCCTGTGGGACGAGGCCTGGTTCGGCTTCGCCCGCTGCACGCCCACCTACCGGCGCCGGACCGCCATGCACGCGGCGGCGGCGCTGCGCGCGCGCTTCGAGAGCGCCGAGTACCGCGAGGAGTACGCCCGCTGGCGGGAGCAGTTCGCGGAGCTCGACCCGAAGCGCGACGAGACCTGGCTCGAGCGGCGCCTGCTGCCCGACCCGGATCGCGTGCGGATCCGCGTCTACGCCACCCAGTCCATCCACAAGTCGCTGACCAGCCTGCGCCAGGGCTCGATGGTGCACGTCTACGACGAGGACTTCGCCCGGGAGTCGGAGGCCTCCTTCATGGAGGCCTACATGACCCACACCTCGACCTCGCCCAACTATCAGGTGCTCGCCTCGCTGGACGTGGGTCGACGCCAGGTGGAGCTGGAGGGATTCGAGCTGGTGCAGAAGAGCGTGGAGAACGCCATGACGCTGCGCCAGCAGGTCCGGGCCCATCCGCTGCTCTCGAAGTACTTCGAGGCGCTGGGGCCGAGCGAGCTCATCCCCCGGAGCTACCGCAGCTCGGGCGTCGAGAGCGGCTACGACCCGGAGGCCGGCTGGGACACCGTGGACCGCGCCTGGCGCGAGGACGAGTTCGTGCTCGACCCGACCCGCGTCACCCTCGACATCTCGAGAACGGGCATCGACGGCACCACCTTCCGCGACCGCTACCTGATGCAGCAGTTCGGGATCCAGGTGAACAAGACGTCGCTCAACACGGTGCTGTTCATGACCAACATCGGCACCACGCGCAGCGCGGTCGCCTACCTGCTGGAGGTGTTGATCCGCATCGCCGAGCAGCTCGAGGAGAGCGACGCCGCCCGCGGCGCGCGGGAGCGCGAGCTCCACGAGCTCTGCGTGCACCGGCTCACGGCGGACCTGCCGCCGCTGCCCCACTTCAGCCACTTCCACCCCTGCTTCCGCTCCGGAGAGGGCACGGAAGAGGGCGACATCCGCGAGGCCTACTTCCTGGCCTACGACGAGGACCGCTGCGAGTACCTGCGGATCGACGACGACTCGATCGACAAGGCGCTCGCCCAGGGGCGCGAGCTGGTCTCGGCGAAGTTCGTCACCCCCTACCCGCCCGGCCACCCCATCCTGGTCCCGGGGCAGGTGCTGACCGAGGAGATCGTGAGCTTCCTGCGCAAGCTCGACACGAAGGAGATACACGGCTACCGGCCCGAGCTCGGCCTCCAGCTCTTCAGCGAGGACGCGCTCGCCGAGTACGCCGGCAGCAGGGGCCTGGACCTGCAGCGCGCGGAGTGAGCGACGTTCCGATCGGCGGGCCGGCGATCCGCGAGTTGGACGCCTGGCTTCTGCGGAGAGGACGGGGTCGAGTATTTCTCCGAGGCCGTTACGATCTGAGGCAGCATGGTGGAGGGCGCGGACATCCTCGTGCGATCGGTTCCCGCCCGCGAGCGATGATGGACCGGATCCGGAACCGGGTCGTCTCGACGACGAGGTCGCTGTTCTCCCATGGCCGGCGGCCCCTCGAGCGCACGCTGGAGTTCGCCGGGGACGCGGGGCTGCTCGGGCCCGACGCGATCTCGTGGCGGGTCATCGGGGACGTGGCGGCCTTCGTCGGCGGGATCCGCGCCCTCCTGATCCAGACCGCGCACCCCGAGGTGGTGGCGGGCGTCGAGCAGCACTCGAGCTACCGAAGCGATCCGCTGGGTCGCCTCACCCGCACCTCGTTCTTCGTGACCGCGACCACCTACGGCGCGATCCCGGAGGTCGAGGAGGCGGTCGGCGTGGTCCGGGCCGTGCACGGCCGGGTGCACGGCCGCTCCGAGAGGGGGCGAGCCTACAGCGCCGCCGATCCGGAGCTGGCAGCCTGGGTCCACAACGTGCTCGCGGATTCCTTCCTCACCGCCTATCAGCACTTCGGCCCGACGCCCCTCTCGACGGGGGAAGCCGACCGCTTCGTGTGCGAGCAGGCCCGGATCGGCGCCCTGCTCGACGCCGCTCCACTACCCGAGTCGGCGGCTGCCCTCTCGCAGTGGGTCGCCCACCATCCCGCAACGGCCGCCTCGAACGCGCAGGCCGAGGTCGTCGCGTTCCTGCGCAGACCGCCGGTGCCCTGGGGTCCTGGAGTCGGCTATCGGCTGCTCTTCGAGGCGGCGCTGCCCACGATCCCGTGTTCGCTCCTCGCGATGATGGGCCTCGAGGCCTCGCCCCTCCGCGCCAGGGTCGGATCCGCTGCCCTGTCCGCGCTGCGCTGGGCCCTCGGCTCGTCGCCCTCCTGGCACGTCGCGCTGGTTCGAGCCGGAGCCCCGGTGCCGCCCGGCCTGTTCCGGCAGCCGCTTCCGGTGAC
>JAAUYK010066982.1_pt1 | contig 19207 bp, 15 predicted proteins | sample 7278021 | NCBI WGS metagenome assembly JAAUYK01 (sample SAMN14350223, study PRJNA611818) | marine sediment metagenome | isolation source: surface marine sediment (1.8m) | place: French Polynesia: Moorea | collected 2018-08
CGCCGGCCCCTGGCAGATGGGACGGATCGATCAGGGCGTGGCAGCCTGGTGGCTGCTTCGACACCACTTCGGCGGCGCCCTGCGCTACATCGGCTTCGGCGGGACGGGAAAGCAGGTACGCGACTTCCTGCACTGTGAGGACCTGCTCGATCTCGTCGAGATCGAGCTGTCGCAGATGGAGCGGGTGCGAGGGCGGACCTATCACGCGGGCGGCGGACTCGAGAACAGCGCCTCGCTGCTCGAGCTGACGGAGCTCTCGCAGAAGGTCACCGGGCGCTCGGTGGCGATCGAACGAGAGGAGCAGACCCGTCCGGGTGACCTCCGCATCTTCGTGACCGACAATGCCGCGACCACGAGCGACCTGGGCTGGCGACCGCGCCGCTCCATCCAGCAGACGCTCGAGGAGACCTACGCCTGGATCGCCGCTCACGCCGAGGCGCTGCGCCAATCCCTGGAACTGTGAGGAGACCATGAAGTACGCGATCGTCACGGGCGCATCGGGCCTGATCGGCTCGGAGACCTCGCGCAGACTGGTGCGCGAGGGCTTTCGCGTGATCGGCATCGACAACGACATGCGCTCCCGCTTCTTCGGGCCCGAGGCTTCGACCGAGCCGATGCGCCGCCGCCTCGTCTCCGAGCTGGGTCCGGAATACCGGCACGAAGCAGAGGACATCCGCGACGCGGCGCGCCTCGACGGGATCTTTCGCCAGTGCGGGGCCCGCCTCGGGCTCGTCGTGCACGCCGCCGCACAGCCGTCGCACGACTGGGCCGCTCGGGAGCCCGAGACCGACTTCGCCGTCAACGCGACGGGGACGCTCAACCTGCTGGAGGCCACCCGGCGCCATTCGCCCGAGGCGACCTTCGTGTTCCTGTCGACGAACAAGGTGTACGGAGACCGGCCCAACCAGCTGCCCCTGCGCGACTGCGGCAGGCGCTTCGACATCCATTCGGACCACGAATACGCCAACGGCATCGACGAGACGATGAGCCTCGATCAGTGCACCCACAGCCTTTTCGGCGTCTCGAAGACCGCGGCCGACCTGCTGGTGCAGGAGTACGGCCGCTACTTCGGCATGCCAACCGTTTGCCTGCGCGGTGGCTGCCTCACGGGGCCAGGGCACGCGGGCACGAGCCTCCACGGTTTCCTCTCCTATCTGATGCGCTGCACCGAGACGGGGACCCGCTACACGGTGATCGGATACGAGGGAAAGCAGGTCCGGGACAACATCCACAGCCACGATTTCGTCGAGGCCGTTCTCGCCTTTCACGAGTCGCCAAGGGAGGGAGCGGTCTACAACATGGGCGGCGGGCGCTCGAACAGCTGCTCGGTGCTCGAAGCGATCGACCTGTGCGAGGAGATCGCGGGCCGAAAGCTCGACTGGAGCTACCGCGACCAGGCCCGCGTGGGGGATCACATCTGGTGGATCACCGATACGTCCCTCTTCGAGTCCCACTTCCCGTCCTGGAAGCGCCAATACGACCTGCGACGCACCCTGACCGAGATCTGCGAAGGTGTCCGGTCCCGGGCTTGAGCGTGGCGCAGATCCTACCGGTCACGCTCTACATCCCCTGCTACGACGCTGCGCACTTCCTGGACAGGGTGCTGCCGGCCGTCAAGATGCAGACCTACCCGATCGAGCGCGTCCTCGTGATCGACGACGGCTCGACGGATCGGACGGCAGAGGTCGCCGAGGGCTTCGGCGTCGAGGTGATCGGGCACGGCGGCAATCGTGGACTCGGGGCCGCCCGGAACACGGGGGTGCGAGCGGCGCAGACGCAGTACGTCGCCTGTCTCGACTCCGACGTGGTCCCGCGTCCCGACTGGCTCGAACGGCTCGCCGCGAATCTGATCGACGGGCGCAGGGTCGGAGCCAGCGGCCAGCTCCACGAATCCGTGCTCGAGACCCTGGCGGACCGCTGGCGGGACGTCCACATGCGCCAGTCCCTGGGACCGGAGCGAATCGAGAACCCGGGCTTCATGTACGGCAACAATGGCCTGTATCTCCGTCGGGCGCTGATCGAAGCCGGGCTCTACGACGAGAGCTGCCGGACCAACGGTGAAGACGTGAAGATGTGCGCACGCCTGCGAGAGCTCGGAATGCGCTACGTCTACGATCCCACGGCCGAGTGCGACCACTTGCGCTCCGACGACGTCGGCTCCATCTGTCGGACCTTCTGGAACTGGCACTTCTTCGGCGTCGACCCGACCGAGCGCGGCGGATTCGAGCACGTGAAGCGGACGGCGTACAGCTTCCTGATCGGGAAGTTCCTGCAAAGGGATCTGTCGGCGGGGCGCTTCGGTCTGGCCTTCATCGACCTGTACATGTACGCGGCCTGGCGCCGGCGCGCCTGGCGGGACTTCCGGAGCGGCAGCGCACGCTGAGCGGGCCGGTCTACGTGCGCGTCCCTAGCCTGCCTGCGCCAGCATCCGGTAGTGGGCCCGGAGCACCTCGAAGGCCGCCTTGCGCTCCCCGGTCTCGGAGACGAGGCCCTTGCGGTTCCAGTATTCCTGGACCCCCTGGTACAGGCGAAGCGGGGCGCGGAAGTCCTTCAGCACCCAGGGGCTCATGCCCCGGACCGCTTCCTGCTGCGAGAGCATGGAGAGCTGTCTCCGATAGACCTCGGCCTGGTACTCCTCGCTGTACACGCGCAGCTCGCCGGGTCCGGAGCGCAGTCCGCGCTTCGCGCCGGCCCCGAACTCGCTCACGATGAGCGGCTTCTCCTCGCTCGTCGCGAAGCGGATGCGATGCATGTTGTCGAGCATGAGGCGACGGGCGCGTTCGGGGTCGAGCGGCGTCATCCAGGCCAGTGCGCCGCTGTAGTACCACCCGAAGTACTCGTTGATCGCCGGCACGTCGACGATGCGCTCGAGGCCGTCGTCGATGCGGAAGATCCACTCCCCGCGGACCCATCCCAGGAGAGCCGGCAGGTAGTACTCGATCACGAAGGGCTCGAGGGAGTCGCGCCCGGCCAGCAGCGCCGCCGTCAGCAGCCGACTGGAGTCCTCCTCGCGCACGTGGAGAGCGAGCTGCTCGAAGAAGCGGTCGCGCGCCTCGGAGGCGGGCGTCTCGTTGCCGAGGCTCCAGAACGCCACGGAGGCCCGGTTCCGGTCTCGGTCGATCAGCTCCGAGAACATGCGGCGTGCCAGGTCGAGGGTCGCGTCGTTGTCGAAGGCGATGTCCCAGTAGATGGGGAGCTCCGCCCACACGAGCAGGCCGAGCCGGTCCGCCACGCGGCCCACGGCGTCGGGGTGCGGGTAGTGGGACAGGCGGACGAAGTTGCAGCCGAGCTCCCGGGCGAGAGACAGCGTTGCCTCGGCGTGCTCGGTGGAGTGCGCGCGGCCTCCCCCGTCGAGTGTCTCGTCGTGGATCGAGATGCCGCGCAGATACAGGGGCTCGCCGTTGAGCAGGATGTCGCGGCCCTGCGTGGCGAGGGTGCGGAACCCGATCCGATCCTCGATGCGGTGGGCTCCGCTCGACACCCGCACCCGGTACAGACGGGGCGACCGCGGCGACCAGCGATCGGGCGCCGCGTCGATCGAGAGCGCAGCCCGCCCATCCGCGTCGGTCAGGACCTCGTGCCGCACGCCGAGCTCGGGCACCTCGACGCGGACCCGGGCGGGCAACGAGGGGCCGCGCAACGAGACGAAGCCCACGAGCCGATCTCCGGGCTCGCCGTCCAGGCGCAGCTCCCAGCCGCTGATGTGGGTCTCCGGGACCCGGACCAGCAGCACGTCGCGCGTGAGGCCGCCGTAGTTGTGCCAGTCGGTCGTGGGCGCGGGGATGTCCTCGGGCGTGCGGCGGTTGTCGACCTTCACCACCAGCAGGTTGTCCCCGCTCTCGAGCGCGTCGGTGACGTCGAAGTTGAAGGGCGTGAAGCCGCCCTCGTGCTCGCCCACCAGCCGACCGTTCACGTAGACGGAGGCCGTGTAGTTCGCGGCGCCGAAGTAGAGGAAGGCGCGCTCACCGCGGGTGGGCGTGTAGGCGAAGCGGCGCTTGTACCAGACGATGCCCTGGTAGAAGACCAGTCGCGGATCCTGGGTGTTCCAGTCGCCGGGAACCCGAAGGGTGAGTCCGTTCTCGAAGGAGAACTCCGCCAGGTCCGCCGGGCTGCGCGGCTCCTGGGCCCGGGGTGCCATGCCCAGCAGATCCCCCCGACCGTAGGGATCGATGACGGCCTGCCAGATGCCGTTCAGGCTCTGGTGCGGCGCGCTGCGGGGGTCGGGGAGCAGGGGATCCGGGCCGCGCCCGCGGCGCTCGGCCACCGACCGCAGGTGGTCCAGCGTGCCTTTCGCCTGCTTCGGCCAGTCACCGAACCAGAGGTACAGGGTGAGGCCCAGGCTCGCTCCACCCACGAGGAAGAGCAGCGCAGCCAGGGCCGAGAAGACGCGATGCATGCTGGGCGGGTGGGAGCCGACGGGGACCGCGCTGCGCGACGCTACCCGCTGCCCCACTCCTCGGCGAAGCGCGCCTCGAGGGTGCGGCTGTCCAGGCGGTAGATGCGTTCGAGGGAGCGGTCGAGATTGCGGCTGCGCATGAAGTGCTCGTAGAAGCGGGGCAGTCGGCTCTCGCCGTAGTGCCGCACCAGGTGTTCGATCAGCGCGTGGGACTGGAGGTAGGCGACCTGCGCGCCGTTCGGCCCGAAGTGGGCGAAGCTCGGTGCGCTGAGCTGCGCGAGCGACAACAGCCCTCCGCTGCGGGCCAGCCGGCCGAGCGCTGCGGCCTGCTGGGGGAAGAGACCCCGGTAGCCGAGCGCCCGCATCTCGAACCACTCCGCACAGCCCTCGTTCAGCCAGCCCGGGAAGACCATCGAGGGCGCGGCTGCGTCGAGAGCGGCGTGGACGAGCTCGTGGTGGAGCACGCGGGAGAGCTGCGGCGTGACCTGCGTCGTGCCCCGGATCCGGATCACGCCGTGATAGAAGCCCGCGGCGGCGAAGCGGAACAAGCCGCTGAAGTTCGCGTCGAAGATCGCCGGGTCGTAGACGACGACGTCCAGCTTGCGCGCGGGTCGCAGCCCGAGCAGCTTGTCGAGGCTCTCGTAGGCGCGTTCGAGCTCCGCCAGCACCTGCTGCTCGAAGCGCCGCGACCCGTGGAAGCCGCCCGTCTCGTCGATGTCGACGTCCTGGTACAGGACGAAGTGGGACGAGGTGCGCTTGTCGAAGCGGCCGTCGGCGCCCCGGTCGGCGGAGCCAGCGGCTCCCGCGATCCACAGCAGCACTCCCAGAAGGCCCGTGGCCCTAGCCCAGCGGATAGCGGATCTCCTTCGCGAGCCGGTCGCAAGCGGCCAGCGCCTCGGCCGGCAGCTCCACGTGCGCGGCCGCGAGATGCTCGTCGAGCTGGTCCGGGTGCGTGACCCCGATCAGCGTCGAGCCCAGATAGTCCCGGGAGAGGGTCCAGGCGATGCTCAAGGTGACGGGCGACATCCCCAGGTCCCGCGCCAGGGCCGAGACGCGCTCGGTCGCAGCCACGGCCGCGTCGCCCAGGAAGCGCTGGGTCATCGAGCGCGTGCGGGCGTCGTGATCGCGGTAGCGGGAGAAGCGGGCGCCCTCCGGCCAGGCGCCGCCCCGGTACTTTCCCGACAGCACGCCGCCGGCGATGGGGCTGTAGGCGAGCAGGCTCACCTTCTCCTTTCGACACACCGTGGCGATTTCGTCCTCGAAGCGCCGATTGATCAGGCTCAGGTTGTTCTGGATGGTCTCGAAGCGCACCGTTCCGTTTCGCTCGGCCATCCACAGGCTCTTGGTCAGGCCGTAGGCGCTCTCGTTGCTGCAGCCGACGGCGCGCACCTTGCCCTCCTCCACGAGCCGGTCCAGCACCTCCAGGGTGTGGTCGATGGGCACGTTCCCGTCGGGCCAGTGGGTCTGATAGAGATCGACGTAGTCGGTTCCCAGCCGGCGCAGGCTGGCCTCCAGCGCGCGTTCGATGTGATGGCGGTCGAGCGCCGTGCGCCCCGCCCGCACGGGGCCGCGGAACCAGCCGCCGCCGGGCCCCGCGACCTTGGTCGCCACCACCACCTCGTCTCGCGCGCGACCGGCGAGCCACTTGCCGCAGATCTCCTCGCTGCGACCCGCGTAGTCGGGTTGCGGCGGGACGGGATAGATCTCGGCGAGGTCGAGGAAGTCGACGCCGGCGTCGAACGCCTTGTCGAGGCAGCGCAGGCTCGTGGCCTCGTCCGCCATGCTGCCGAAGGTCATGGTCCCGAGACCGATCTCGGAGACGGCCAGGCCGGTGCGGCCCAGATGGCGCTGCTTCATCGCGGTGCCTTTCCGTGCGTCGCGTCCGTGCGTCGAGTCCGTGCGTCGAGTCCGCCGGCGTGACCCTCACCGAGCGCCCGGGCCGCGGGTGGTGCGGCGGGGGCGCGGCGGGAAGAGTGTGGCGGAGTCCGCCGGATTGTAACGCGCGGAGACGCTGCGTTCTGAACACTGTTCGGCTAATCTATCGCCGTTATATGGTGAACCCGCCCGCCCAGCAGCGACGCATGCAGTACCGCGCCGACGCGCGGCGCGCGATCCTGGACGCCGCCGAGGAGATCCTGGTGGAGGGGGGTCTCGAGGGCTTCTCGATGCGCCGGCTCGCCGAGCGCTGCGGCTTCACCGCCCCCACCATCTACCACTACTTCCGCGACAAGACCGGCCTCGTGGACGAGCTGCTCGAGGAGCGACTCCGGACCCTGGTGGCGGAGCTGCGGGCGGTCGAGCTCTCGGGCGGGCCCCTGGGGAATCTACGGTCGCTCGCCATGGCCTTCGCACGCTTCGGCCTGCGCAACCCGAGCCACTATCAGCTGCTCGTGATGAAGCGGGCCCCGGACACCCCCGAGCCTCCCTCGGGCGAGGAGGCGCGCGCCCTGGTCGGGGTGCCCTTGGACGACCTCGTGCAACGCGGCGTGCTCGACGCGGAGGACCGCGAGGCGCTGCGGCAGGGGCTGTGGTCGCTGATCCACGGAACTCTGCTCCTGCAGGCGACACGCCCGGACGAAGACTGGGTTCCGGACCTGCTGGAGCGGTCCATCGATGCGCTCGTCCACGGCTTCGTCGACCGGGAGCGCAGGGGAGAGCGAAGCTGATGCGCGGGCGGACGATCGGACGCTGGGCCGCGGCGTTGGCGGCGTGGCTCACGAGCGCGGGATGCGCACCGGAGAGCGACGCCCCCGAGATCACCGCGCCCCCGGTGCTGGTGACGCGCGCGGTCGAGCGCCGCGTCGTGGACCGCATCGAGGCCACCGGCCAGCTCCTGGCCCAGGCCGAGGCCCGCGTCGCGGCCCAGGTCGGCGGCGAGGTGACGGGCGTGGCCGCCGACGAAGGCGCGAGCGTCGAGGCGGGACAGCTCGTGATCGAGGTCGATCCCGAGCGCCGCGAGCTCGAGCGACACGACGCCAGCGCCCGGGTGGTGCAGGCCGAAGCCCAGCTGCGCGAGGCCCGCCGCGAGGCGGCTCGGCTCGAGAACCTGGTGGGGCGCGGCGCGGCCTCCCAGTCGCGGGTGGACGAGGCCCGGACCCAGCTCGACATGGCCCGCTCGCGGCTCGTGGGTGCCCAGGCGCAGCTCGGGCTCGCGGAGCGCGCCGTCGCCGACGCGAGCGTCTCGGCACCCTTCGCGGGCCTCATCTCGCGCCGCTACGTGAACGTGGGCGAACTGGTCAGCCCCGGCTCGAAGCTCTTCGACCTGGTGGCGCTCGACCCGGTGGAGGTGGAGTTCCACGTCGCCGAGGTCGACTCGGCGCGGGTCGCGCTGGGCCAATCCGTCGAGGTCCAGGTGTCTTCCTATCCCGGAGAGGTGTTTCGCGCCCGCGTGAACGTGGTCTCCCCGACCATCGAGCGCGAGACGCGCACCCGCCGCGTGAAGGCCGTGCTCGCGAACGGCGACGGCCGGCTGCTGCCGGGCACCTTCGCCCGCGTCGACCTGGGCGTCGCGGAGCGCAGCGGCGTGGTGATGATCCCCAAGGAGGCCGTGCTGCAGCGCTCCGACGGCTCGGTGATCTTCCGCCTGATGGGCGGTGATCGCGTCGAGCGGCTGCGCGTCCAGACGGGGATACACCGCGACGAGCTGGTGGAGGTGCGAGGCGCGGTGCGGGCCGGCGACTGGATCGTGGTCCGCGGCCAGACCGCGTTGATCGACGGCTCGGCGGTGTCGCTGCGCAACGAGGACGGGACGGCCTTCGACGCTGCCGCTCTCGCACCGCGGCGTGGCTCGGTCGCTCCGGTCGGGACCGGGCCCGGAGCGCGCGGCGGATGACGCTCTCCGACGTCGCCATCCGGCGGCCCATCCTCACCTGGATGATGACTCTCGGGCTCATCGTCTTCGGCGCGCTCGGCTACGACCGACTCGGCGTCGACCAGTACCCGAACATGGAGTTCCCGGTCCTCACCGTGACCGCCACCCTGCCGGGCGCCAGCCCCGAGTCCATCGAAGAGGACGTGGTGGACGTGATCGAGGAGCAGGTCAGCACGCTCTCGGGCGTGCGCAGCGTCCGCTCCACCTCGTACCAGGACGCGGCCCAGATCGTGGTCGAGTTCGCGCTGGGCACCGACCTGGATCTCATGGCCCAGGAGGTGCGAGACGTCATCGGCCGCGTGCGGGGTCAGCTGCCCACGGAGATGGAGCCCCCGGTCGTCGGGAACTTCAATCCGAACCAGACGCCGGTGCTGTGGTTCCCGTTGGAATCCGACCGACCCATCTCCGAGGCGACGGACTTCGCGGACCGCCAGCTCTCGCCCTTCATCGAGACGATCCCGGGCGTGGCAGGGCTGGAGATGTTCGGCGCCCGGGACCGCAACATCCGCATCTGGCTGGACGCCGAGGCGTTGCGCGCCCGGGGGCTCTCCTCCACCGACGTGGTGGCGGCGCTGCGGCGCGAGCACGTGGAGATTCCCGGCGGCGTCGTCGAGAGCGGCCGCATGGAGTACTCGGTCAAGACCGACGCCGAGTTCCGCACCCTCGAGGAGCTGGAATCGCTTGTGATCTCCCAGAAGCGGGAGGCCGCGGTACTGCTCAAGGACGTGGCGCGCGTGAAGGACGGCGCCGAAGACGTCGAGACCATTGCGCGCTTCATGGGACGGCCCGCCATCGCCAGCGGCATCATGCGGAAGTCCGGCGAAAATACCGTCTCGATCGTCGACGAGGTGTTCCGCCGTTTGCCCCAGATCCGCACCATCCTTCCGGAGGGGATGCGCATCGCGGACCAGGAGGGCTGGGTCGACTTCGCCCAGGGCGTGCGCGAGGCGGTGGAGGAGACCAAGTTCTCCCTCGTCTTCGGCGCGCTGTTGGCAGTCCTGGTGGTCTTCGTCTTCCTGCGACGCACGCGCCCCACGCTGATCGTGGCGGCCGCCATCCCCATCTCGCTGATCGCCACCTTCGGCCTGGTGTGGATCTTCGGATACACGCTCAACACCATGACCCTGCTGGGGATGACACTCGCCGTGGGGGTGGTGATCGACGACGCCATCGTGGTGCTCGAGAACATCGAGCGTCACCGCGAGGAGGGGGCTGACGCCCGGACGGCCGCGAGCACCGGCACGCGACAGATCGCCTTTGCGGCCACCGCCGCGACCGTCTCCGTGGCCGCGGTCTTCCTGCCGGTCGTGTTCGTAGAGGGCCTGGTGGGAAGCTTCCTGGGCGAATTCGGGCTGACGGTGGCGGGCAGCGTGATGATCTCCCTCTTCGTCGCCCTCACCCTCACACCCATGCTCGCCGCCCGCAGGCCCCCGCCCGCGGAGCGGAGCCACGGCAGCATCTACCATCGGCTCGAGACCTCCTTCCAGGCGCTGGAGCGCAGCTACCGGCGGCTGCTCCACTGGACCCTCTCACACCGGACCGCGACGGTCGCGATGGCGCTGGCGAGCTTCGGCCTCGCGCTGTGGTTCGGGTCGCGGCTCGACGGCGAGTTCTTCCCGCCCACCGATACGGGTATCTTCTTCGCCAAGCTCGAGGCGGCTCCCGGCACCTCCATCGACGCCACCCTCGAGTACCTGTCGCGGGACGAGGCCTATCTCATCGACCAGCCGGAGCTGGTGGGCATGTTCAGCTCGGCGGGCGCGGCCGGTGGCCACGCCGTGCCGCTCTCCCACACCGGCATGATCTTCGGGATGCTGAGCTCTCCCCGCGAACGCGATCGCAGCCTCTTCGAGGTGATCTCGGCGGCGCGCGAACGGCTCCAGCAGATCCCGGGACGCAGCCTCCGCATCTTCGCCCTGGGCGAGAACATGGCGACGCGGCCGGGCGACTTCGATGTCGAGATCCGCGGCAACCTCCCGCTGGGAGAGCTGGACGCCCTCGCGGACCGCTTCATCGACGAGCTGTCGCTCCTGCCCGGCTACGTGGATCTCGACAAGAGCCTCAAGCTCGGGCTCCCGGAGCTGCGGGTGATCCCGGACCGCAGGAAGGCGGCCTCGCTGGGCGTCGACGCCCGGACCGTCGCCATGGCAGTGCAGAGCATGGTGGGGGGGCTCGACGTGGGCGTCTTCAAGGAGGCGGGACGACGCTACGACATCCGCATGCGCCTGGAAGAGACGGACCGTTCCGACCCGGAGGCGATCGGAAAGCTCTACGTCCGCAACGACCGCGGCGAGGTGGTGGAGCTGCGTAACCTGGTGCGCATCGAGACCGGAGCCGCACCCTCGGCGATCACGCGGACCAACCGCCAACGAAGCGTGTCGATCTCCGGGAACCTGATCGACAAGACCCTGGGCACCGCCATGGCCGAGGTGGAGGAGATCTCCGGCCGGGTGCTGCCGGAAGGGGTCAGCATGACGCCGGCGGGCAGCGCGGAGAGCATGCAGGAGGGCATGGAGCAGTTCGGGATCGCGATCGGGCTCGCGATCCTGGTGATCTACATGGTACTCGCGGCGCAGTTCGAGAGCCTCGTCCACCCCCTCACGGTGATGTTGGCACTGCCGCTCGCGATGGTGGGGGCGCTGGGGGGTCTGCTCGCCACGGGCAACACCCTGAACCTGTTCAGCTTGATCGGGGTCCTGCTGCTCTTCGGGCTGGTGACGAAGAACTCCATCCTGCTCGTCGACTACGCGAACCAGCTCCGAGCCGAGGGCATGGGGAAGCTCGAGGCCATGCAGACCGCCGCGCCGGTGCGAATGCGGCCCGTGCTGATGACGGCGCTCTCGATGATCTTCGGCGTGCTGCCCGCGGCCCTGGGCATCGGCCCCGGCTCAGAGAGCCGCGCCCCCATGGCGATCGCCACCGGGGCGGGCATGCTCTCGTCCACCCTGCTCACGCTCGTGGTGGTGCCGGTCTTCTACCTGCTCTTCGACGACGCCGCCGACGCCGTCAAGCGCGGCTTCAGCCGCTTGACCGGTAGCGCACGGCGGACCCCAGCGCAGATCAGCGTCGGATAGGCGTCGTGCGCGGCGATCGCCTCCTGCCGAGAGTCGGCCGCCTCCGCCGATGCGCCGCCTAGATCGGCGGCGCGTAGCCTTCGGGCCAGATCCAGTTGACGGCGTCGAGGTCGCCTCGAATCCCTGTGTCGCGTGGAACGGCCAACACGCGCGGCGGTAGGGCTCCTGGAACGCCGTGACCGACAGCTCGTCGAAGCTCGCGCCGCGCTCGATCAGTGGCCCGAGCGCATTTCCCTTCTGCACGTAGGCGGCCAGGTCGTAGCCGTGTTTGAGGTAGTGACCGTCTCTCACGTTGAAGCCGGTCACGGCCAGCGCATGCATCAAGAGCCCGATGTTCCAGCCGACCGAGAGGTGTCCCATGACGACCTGGTGCTTGAACGGCGGGACCGACAGCAACAGCCATCCTTCGGTCGACAGCAGGCGGTGACAACGGCGCAGGAACTGACCGCAGTCGAGGGTGTGCTCCAGCACGTGGGCGGCCCAGATGGCGTCGAAGGTGCCCGGCGCCGCCGCGAACACGTGGAAGTCGGTGCCGTCCCGCTGGATACCGACTTCGTCCATCAGATCGGCCGGGTAGTCCTGGTCAGCGATCTCCCTCGGATAGCCCACGCCAACCTCGGTAAGGCTGAGCGCGGTCACCGACTTCCCCACCGAGGCGAAACAGATCGCAGCGCCGCCACGACCGAAGCCGATGTCGAGCACCGATTCGAAGGCGAGCCGGTCCGTGGCGCGCAGGAGGTCGAACTGGCCGTGGAGCGCCACGAGATCCTCGCGAATCAACGTCAGGCGCTCTTCGGGGATCGGATGGAGAGTCACGAAGATCCCCCGAGCATTCGGACGAGAAGAGAGCGCAGGCCACCCCTCTCTGCCCGGGCAGCCTGCGCGTCCACTTTCTCGAACGCGTAGACGAGGAATTGGGCGCCCCGCAACCCCCTTCGCATCCCGTGCTCCGACTCCGGCAGGATCTCGACCACTCGGTTGCCATCGAGGCGATACGGGCTCTGGCCCGACTTCGCAAGGGCGCGGAGACCCAGCGTGGCAGCGCTACGGAGCACCTTCCAATCCTCGTAGTGTCGGACGTGGTGTCGAAACCAGCTCGCGTTCGCTGCGAGCGGCAACTCCATCTCGGACGGCGCAGACAGGTAGAGGCGTCCTCCGATCCGAAGTGCCCCCGCGAGCCTTGCGAGAAGCAGGTCGTCCTCCTCGACGTGCTCGATCGACTCGAAGCAGGTCACGAAGTCGAAAGCGGATGTCGGAAGGTCGAAGGGGAAGACACGGACCTCGTACGCGCTGCCGGGCACGGCGAAGCGCGTCCGCGCCACCTCGACAGCGGCCGTCGATCCATCGACGCCGCGCATGCGCGCCCCGAGGGTCTCGGCCAGGTAGGCCGTGCCGTAACCGTTCCCGCAGAAGCAGTCGAGCCCCTGCAGCGGTCCTTCGCGCTCCCACGCCATGAGGTCCTCGGCGGCGAAGCGATAGCGCTCACTGTGGTCACGGCGCACGGCGTCGAACGTCAGCGCGGTCTGGCGCTCGCCGCTGTCGTAGGAGAAGTCCTTGATTCGCGTCATGAATGCCGATGCTGCACGGGGTCCGGGCCCGATTCGACTCTACACGGTAGCGGAGCCGCTCGACGGTAGCGGACCCGCTCGACGGTGCCGGAGCCGCTCGCAGACCCCTCCCGCCACACGACGAGAAGATCCAGTAGCGGCTTGTAGAACGGGCGCCCGCTTGTCATGCTGGTGCGCCATCCGCTCTACGAGAGCCACCCGTCGATGCCCTCTCCCGTCCGAGTCTCAGACACAGTCACGGTGCTGACGCGGTCGACTCTGCGAGCGCTCTGGGCCGCGGAGGATTGGTTCAACCTGCGTCGCGAGGAGGTCCAGGCACGACTGGAGACCTTCGGAGCGACCCTGTGCGGCGACGCGGCACAGGGATTTCTGGAGCCCGCCGGTGATCGGAAACCCGTCAGCGAGCTGCCGTTGCGGCAGTTGGCCCTGATGGACGTGTGCATGCGTCTCGAGAGGCTCCCGGCCGAACTCGACTGGTCCGATCCAGGTGTCCTCGGCGTGCTCGACGAGAGCGTCCGTCTGGGATGCGCGTGGGAAGCGCACTACGAAGCGCTGCTCCAGCGCCATCAGCCCCAAACCGTCGTCTACAACCAGGGTCGGGTGCTGCACGCCGCCGTGCTGCGACATCTCGCAGTGAAGAATGGGCTTCGCGCATTGGCTCTCGAGAACACGATGGATCGAGACCGCCTTCTCTGGGACGATGTGTCCGGAAGCACGGTCATCCACAACCTCGGCAGGAGCTGGTTCGAGCGCCTGGCGGGCCTCCTCGACGATGGGCGGTGCCGAGCTCACGCCGAGGAGTATCTCGCCGGCATCGGAGCACGGAAGTCCGACGAGCACTCGAGTCCGGCTGCGGTCTGCAATGACCCGGCCGCGTCTGGACGCTTCGTTCTGTTCCTCGGACAGGTCTACACCGATTCCTCCGTGGTTTTCGGCCTGAGCGGGTTCCGAAATCCCATCGAAGTGATCCGCGCCACGACGGACGCTTGCGCACGTTCCGGAACGCCCGTGATCGCCAAGCTCCACCCCAAGGAAGCCTCCGGCACCAATCCCCTCGGAATGCCCTACGCCAGGCTGACGGCGCGCCGGATCGAGCAGGACCCCGTCCTGGCCGCCCATCTGGAGTCCGGCCGCCTCGTCGTCGATGCGGACAACCTCTGGGACACCCATGATCTCATCGCCCGTTCCGCAGCCTGCGCGACCATCAACTCCCAGGCGGGGCTCGAAGCCGCCATCCTGGGGCGTCCCGTCGTCGTGGCGGGCAGCGCCTTCTACGGGGGGCTGGGGTTCACGTCCGACTGTACGGGCCCCGCAGAGGTGAGCGCCTCGATCGAATGCCTGCTCTCGAGCCCCTCGCCCTCCTCGGAGCGCTCTTCGGCGCGGCTTCAGGCACAACGGTTCTTCTACGCCTACCTCCAGGGCTACTGCGTACCTCGGAACGAGCAGGCAGTCGCCGAGCTGATCTTGGGACGAACGATGCGCCCTGTTTCGCCCAAAGCCGAGCGCTGGCTGCCCGTGCCCGCACCCCATTGCCTCGGCCCCGGCGAGGAACTGGGAGACTTCTTCCTCGAGATACTGAAGGCGCAGCGGCCCGTGCGTTGCTTCAGCGAGGCACCCGTGTCTCGCACGGACATCGAAGCGCTCCTGGACGCTGCCATCCACACCTGCGACGTGGCTGGCGCGCACAACCAGCGATTCGTCGTGCTCACGGAACCGGACGAGATCCGGCGTCTCGTCCGTCGGAGCCCGCTCCGAAGACGAGAGCGCTCCGGAGACCCGATCTGGGAGTGGAGGCGCTCGACCGAAGTCGTGAATGGGGTACCGATCGTGATCGCCGTATTCGCGGACACCGCGGTCCACGACCCGCGCGGGCGTGTCCCTTTCCGAGTCCGGAAACGCCGTGGTATCCAAGCCGGCGCCGCGGCCGTCCAGAACCTCCTGGTCGAAGCGACGGCCAGAGGCCTGGGAACCTGCTGGATCTCAGCGGCCGACCTCGCGACCTCGAGGCAGCTGTGGACGGGTCGGAGCTGGCGAGAGGCCTTTTCGGGCTACTCGATCCCGCGCTCCTGGAGGCTGCAGGCCTTGGTGTCAGTCGGCCATCCGACGCCCGAGAACGAGGCCTCCGGCCTGCGGGAGGATCTCGAGCAGGGCAATCGCAGCACCGCTGCCCTGGACGGGGTGGTACTCGCGCGCGAGACGAAGCCGACCCGAAGCTGAGCTCGTCGGAGATAAGCGGCTAGAACGCTCCGAACGTGAAGTAGGACAGCGCGGCCTGGCCCGCGAGCTTGAGCAGGGTCTGGAACTGCTGCGCCATCTGCTCCTCCGGCCCGTAGCCGGGGCAGTTCTCGGCGCGACGCTTGCGCAGGATGTCCAGATGGTCGTCGATGCGCTCCTGCCAGAGTTCGTTGTCGAGGTCCTCGGCGCGGGAGTACATCGTCTCGAAGTGATCGATCTGCTGGGTGAGTCGCCGGCACTCGTTGGCGCCGGCCAGCACCGACTCTGCGCTCGCGACAGACGGCGCGGCGAGACACAGCGCCAGGCTGGCAACGACGAAGAAGATCCTCATGACGGCCGTCCCTCCGGTCCCCGTCAACGTGCGGGACGCCCTGATTATCGGCGCGACGTCGGGAGGTATTGAACGACCGGCCGGGAGGCCGTCGACGGCCTCGGTCCGAAGCTGCTGCGGATCGATGACTTCGGCGTCCAACTACACGCGAGCTACGTGCGTTCTACGTACGATCTGCCACGGCCTGAGCGGTGCGGTGAGAGAGCGCCATCACCGTCCACATGGGGTTCACCGAGGGGCACTGGGGGAACACGCCGGAATCGGCGATGTAGAGGTTGTCGAGCTCGTGGCAGCGACCCAGCTCGTCCACCACGCCACGACCGGGATCGCCGTGCATGCGCGTCGTGCAGAAGGCGTGATTGCCTCCCTGCACCAGGTCCGAGGCGCGGATCGCGGGCGAACGCAGGACCTCCGCCTCCTCGATCGAGTGCAGCTCCTCCGGAATGCCGTGTACGCCCGGGACGATGCTCTTGGCACCTCCTGCGAAGAAGAGCTCCGCCAGTGCGTAGAGCGCGCGGGTCAGGACGGGGAGGTCCTCCGGATGCAGGTGCCAGCTGAGCCGCGGATCGAGGCCTCTCCGGCGCGGCCGCACGCGTCCAAGGGAACGGTTGCAGCTTCCGATCGCATCCCAGATGGCCGCGTGCGGCACGTCGGCCATGCGCTGCTTCAACGCCGTCCCGAAGCCCGGCATCCGCACCGCCAGGATCGCGGGCGGGGCCCAGAGGGTCTCGAGCTTGAAGCCGTCGCGCAGGAAGTGAAGCGACTGGTAGCCCTGGGTCGCGCCGAACTGCGGCGTGACCCGCTCGGGGAAGATCCCCATGACCGCGACGCCGGGATGGAACTGGAGGTTCTCGCCCACCTGCCCCGAACGATTGGCCAGGTCTCCGCTCTTCATCAGCAGGACCGGCGTCGCCATGCAGCCGGCGGCCAAGACCACCGCGCGGGCATCGACGCGGAAGCGGTGGCTCGGCCGGCCCGTGAACGGCGCCACCACGCTTCCCTCGACCCCGATCACTCGGCGGCCCTGGACCCGGATGCGTTCGACCCGGGCGGAGGTCAGTACGCGCGCCCCACCCCGCATCGCGTCCGGGACGTAGGTGATGTCCATCGACTGCTTGGCGCGCGTACGGCAACCGGTGAAGCACTCGCCGCTGCCGCGGCAGTCCCGCACGTTGCGCGAGATGGGCTCCGAGGAGTAGCCGAGGGCGTCGCAGGCCCGGCGAAACAGCAGATTGCGCGGACCCTGCACGGCGTCGGGCGTGGGCGCGATCCCCAGATACTCGCCTACCGCGTCGTAGTGGGGATCGAGATCGGCGCGGGCGGTTCGTTCGAGCTCGAAGTCCGAGCACCAGCGATCCAGCACGAATTCCGGGGCCCGGTTGCAGATCGCGGAGTTCACGAGCGACCCACCGCCCAGTGCGATCGCCTGCATGGTCGGAAGCACGGTTCCCTGTGTGGTGCGCAGACCGCCCTCGCGCATGGTGCGCGCCATCGAGAGCCCGCCCTCCACCCGGAAGTCGCTCGGCGTGAAGGGAGGACCCTCTTCGAGGAGCACCACGCGCCGGCCGGCGTCCGTGAGCTCCTTGGCCGCCACGGCGCCGCCCGGCCCGGAGCCCACGACGACGACGTCCGCCGACTCCGTGAAGTCGCGGTCGTACTGGGCGTAGACCCGCAGGTTCTGGCGCAGCTCGCTCAAGGCGCTTCCTCTGCGTACTCCGGCATCAACGGGCCGGAGAGATCGATGGGCTGCGTGTCGCGGGAGCGGGTCAGGTCGGCGCGGGTGAGCCGGATGTCGCTCGGCAGGGCGCCGATGTGCGGGTACAGCAGGTCCGCCTCCACGACCGGCGACGCGATGGCGTAGGGCGCCAGCTCGAGCGCGCGCAACACGGGCGGATGCGCGAAGTAGCCGAGGGTGAGCAGCGCCCGCAGGCTGAGGAAGACCAGTCGCCTCGGAAACAGCCGACTCGTGCCCCAGCTCTCGAGCGCCGCGGAGCACTGTCCGGGCGACAGCGCCGAGAAGCGCCGCAATCCGGACAGCCCGCCCGGAGCGGGAAAGCAGAGAGTGGCGTGCTCCATCAGGAAGAAGAGCAGTCGCATCAGCACACGGGTGCGCGGCTGGGACGCGGCGACGAGCCGATCGACGTAGGCCGGCACCTGCGCATCGCTGCCCGAGGGCGCGATGGCTCCGCCGCGCGGGAACATGGCGTCCGCGGCCGCGGCGATGAAGGCGATCTCGCGGCGGCGGAGCTGGACCGGCCGGAACGAAGGTCGCGGATAGCCGAGCCCGATGCGTGCCGCGGCCCACCCCAGGACGATCGCGGCGCCCACCCACCCGAGCAGAACCATCATGTTCGGAGCATACCCGCCCGGCCGGGACCCGGCCGCGAGGGTCCGCACCGGCGTCCAGAGGTATCCGCGGCCCAGGAGAGTGACCCAGGACTGGCGCGACGTCCGGACGCCGATCCATCGCCGCTGGCTGCGTTCGGGGGCCCAGCCGCATGGCGGCTGGGCTTCCCGGTGACTGCGTCGACCGGCTCCCTGCGCCGTAGCGCGGCTATGGCTCGGTCGCCCGCCTTGCCAGCGGCGCGTCTCGGCGCCCGGCCTTCCCACGCCAGTCCTGGGCCACTCTCCTAGCCGCGCGACGGCCGGAGCGCCGACTCCGGAGCCAGGGTTTCCCAGATCGCGCGTTCTACCTCCATTGGAGCCGCTGCGGGGCGGGGCTCGCGACCCAGGAGCATCGTGGTCCGCTCGGGCGACCGGTAGACGGGCCAGGGCGGGAGGCCCTCGGCCACCGGGACCCCGTCGCGCGCGAAGGAGAGCCAGGCGTCCTGCATCCGCTCCGAGAGGAGGGCGGCCTCCGGATCCTCGCCGGCGAAGCGGCGACCGATGTCGCCGCGCGTGTGACCGAAGACGAAGGGCACCTCGAGGGAGTGGCAGGCTCCGAGCTGGCCCCCGAGCGCGGGGGAGGCCCAGGTGAAGAGGTACGCGTAGACGGCTCCCCGATGGCACTGGGCGAGCTGCGTGGCCGGGTAGCGGAACCAGCGGTCGCTCTCGATGGCGAACCAGATCGAGGAGGGCGACGCGTCACCCCGCTCTGCCAGTGCATCGCGGTAGGTCTCGACGATCCGGTCCGCGTGAACGCGATCGCAGGCGTCGGATCCAGGGAGATTGCGCCGGCAACGTCGCAGCAGCCCCTCCTCGTCGAGCTGACGCGCCCGGGGATCGCTGAGTCCGAAGTAGCGCCACTCGTCCAGATTGGTGCCGATCAGCAGCGGGACCCGCGCGGCCTCGCCCGCTTCGACGGCGTCCAGCGGATGGCGCGGGAGCACGTCCCCGTCCACGGAGGGCTGATAGGCGAGCGCCGGCAGGGAGGCGGCCAGGCTTTCGGCGGCGCGATGCTGGGCTTCGAGCACGCGCTGCGCCGGGGTGCTCCGGGCCAGGGCGGGATCGTCGGACTCGAGTCCGAGCTCCCGTGCGAAGCGGCGCGCGACGCTGCGCGCCGCCTCGGGCCCGTGCACGTTGCGCGCAGCGCCACTCTGCAGGACGGCCCGGTGGAAGAGCCCCTTCGCCCGCGGCGACGCTGCTCGCGGTGCCGCGGGCGAAGGGGCTCTTCCACCGGGCCATCCTGCAAAGCGGCGCTGCGCGCAACGTGCACGGGCCCGAGGCGGCGCGCCGCGTCGCGCGCAGCTTCGCGCAGGAGCTCGGACTCGAGTCCGACGATCCCGCCCTGGC
>JAAUYK010003344.1_pt1 | contig 19193 bp, 15 predicted proteins | sample 7278021 | NCBI WGS metagenome assembly JAAUYK01 (sample SAMN14350223, study PRJNA611818) | marine sediment metagenome | isolation source: surface marine sediment (1.8m) | place: French Polynesia: Moorea | collected 2018-08
ACGATAAGCACTAGGACGACGTGGGTTAGTCACTGTTCGTTGAAATTCCTGAGCTTTTAAGAGAACCTTTTCACGAGTTACTCCTGTTATGGACTGACGAATGATATCCCCAGATGGTGTAACTAGGATTAATTCTAATTGGTCTTGGTCTGAGGGTTCATTTAATTCTGCCTGCAGATCACAAGCCGAATTAAAACGCCAAAAAGTTTCTCCTGGAGAAGACTGTGCCTGATTTATTTGTGGCTTAAAAAAGATATAAATTAAGCCTGGTTTGAGTCGGGTATCTTCTTGAGCTTGTTGTAGTTGGGTCTGAATTTGTTGGGGGGTTAAACAAGAAACTGAGTCGATTCCCAAATAGTTAGCAAAGTCGGTAGTAAAGTTTGCTTCAACTTGTCTCAATTGGGCAACATTAGCATCTGAACTTGTGCTAGAAACAGCTACATTCGTTTGTTGTCCAACTCCAGAACTATCAGATTGACTATAGGCATTATTCAAATTAATAACTGTACTTAATCTTTCAGATTCTACAGATTCTAGAGGACGTGGAGTGGAGACAGATGTTATCGATGTTGAAGGTACAGGAGTTGGGTTGGTTACAGGAGTTGGGTTAGGTGCAGGAGTTGGATTAGGTGCAGGAGTTGCATTGGTTACAGGAGTTGGGTTAGGTGCAGGAGTTGGATTAGGTGCAGGAGTTGCATTGGTTACAGGAGTGGGTTCAGGTGCAGGAGTTGGGTTAGGTGCAGGAGTGGGTTCAGGTGTAGGAGTTGGGTTAGGTGCAGGAGTGGGTTCAGGTGCAGGAGTTGGTTCAGGTGTAGGAGTGGGTTCAGGTGTTAAGTCAAGTTGAATATCATTAATGTTAATCAAGGCTGTTTGATCAACTCCTTGAGTATTGATAATCTCTTGAGTAAATTGATCTAAATTATTTTGCTCAAAAAGAATATCAGAAATACGAACTGTTCCTGATATATCACCATTGGTAGCTAAGGTTTTAATGGTAACGGCACCTCCAACTCCTTGAGTAGATGAGGTATTAATAGTACCCACCTCAATACTAGGAAAAATATCGTTGGTGTTCCCTTGTGCTGTAATGTTTACGGAACCACCCCCATCACGAAAAGAAGTATCAATATTGCCCAGAATAATTTGACAACCACTGGTTTGAAAGCAACCAGAACGAACTAAATCATCTCCAATACGTTCGACGGTTAAATTTCGTCCCGGTGCAACAATAGAGTCATCCGGACTCATCCTAAAGCTACCGAACCTCCCCCCATCTGTATTCGCCCTAAAGATGATGTCACCTGTTCCTGCTTGAAAGGTGAGATTATCGTCCGATAAATCTTCTATGGTGATGTTATTGGACGCTTCAATAATAATGTTGGTATTTCCTGATAATCCTTCTAATTCTGACTCGAAAATTATGGTGGGGTTTATATCCCTAATGTTTTGATTGTCCAAAACTTGTCCCACTTGTCCACTGTTGTCACCGGCAAAGGTATCTTTTCCATCGGTTGCACCATCCCCGTCCCCATCTCTAATAATAATATTTGAGGGGTCTAAAAGTAGAGTCCCAAAATCACCATTAACCGCACTGGTATCCACAGTTCCACGAAAAATTAGTTGTTGTTTTCCTGAAACTTCAACTAATCCCCCATCTCCTGAAAACGTACCACCTCGACTGGTGATTTGACCGTAAAATCCTGTAATTTCTTCTGACCAAAGGGTAATTTGACCCCCATTCCCCTCATGGATGCCATCACTACTAACCCTCGAATCTGAATCAATAAGGGTGCGTTGTGCTGTGGGAAGGGTTGCTCCACCCCGATAGTCTCCCCCTATTCTAATCATTCCTCCTCCTTTATATCCAGAGGCATCAATTTGAGCATCGATCACTGCAAGGCGATCGCCAATGAGGGTCACGTTACCGCCCATTTGGGAAGGGGAAAATGTTTCTAGGGTTCCTGATGTTATTAGGTTCCCTGATGGGGTAAGAATTTCCAGGTTTTGTTCTCTTAAGGAAATTGTTCTATCATTATTCCCAGTGATATTGAGGTCTATGGTTTGACTTCCTTCTGTTAGTAAGGTGGGTAAATCTTGGGGTTTAATTCCTAATAGTTCGGGGTTAGTTTGTCTGGGGGCAATAATTTCTAAACTGACCAGACTTCCTGGTTGAGAAATTCTAATACGGTTAGTGCCTGGAATCGCTACAATGTTAAGGTTTCCCCCTGGAGCTTTGATGTTTCCAGTGTTGACAATGTTTCCCCCGATTAAAGTTAAATTCTGACCAGGAAGAACAGATAAATTTCCTGTATTAATAATACTACCTGATTGAGCTAAATCAAAGGCAAATTGGGAAGGATCACCGGTTAATAACTGATAATTATTGTTTCCTAAAGCATTGAACCAAGAATTATTATCAAATCCTATTCCTGTTGCTGTGGTAGCGGTAAAATCAGCCTGTAAATTTAGCTGAACATTGGGGCCAAAAATAATCCCGGCAGGATTCATTAAGAATAAATTGGCATCACTTCCTGTTACTTGAATTAATCCATTAATGATTGAAGGATCACCGCCAACAATTCGGGTTAAAATATTACGAATTTGGGGGTTGGCTAGAAAGTTAGCGATTTGCTCGGCACTGAGTCCAAACTGTTCTAAACTATGAAAAAGATTGGTTCCATCTCCTGATAAAGTACCTCCTTCAATATTAAATTGATTTCCTTGTTGATTGACCCTAGTTCCTGTCCCATCATCAGCCGGAACAATGGATTGTGCAAAGCTTGTATTTTTTCTATTTGTTTGTATTAATGAAAAAAGTAACAGTATAAAATAAATTGTTGGTTTTTTAAGTTTCATTTTTTTATTTATCCTCACTATAAATTGTCTTAAAACTACTTTTTTTAAAAAAACTTAAGCTAAAAATATGATTTTAAAAACTAAATAGTAAATCATGGAGAATAATTTATTTGAAAATATAATCCTCTCTCTTGAAGATTATTACCCAGACGGGGTAAGGGAATTAGGGGAATACCATAATCTAGACGAAGATTTAATCCTTCAATAGTAGCCACATCATTCCAAATTAATCCTAACCCTGTTCCCATGAGGAAATTTTTGTTAGTTGAAGTATTATTTGTATCAGTAAACCAGACAGATCCCATGTCAATAAAAGGAGCAATTTCAAGAGTTGATTGATTAAAATTATTTCTCATAACTGTTGTTCTGTTTTCTACAGATAATCTAAAGCCATTATCTGCAAATCTAACATTTTGTCTATATCCTCTAATAGATCCTGCTCCCCCTATAATAAACCATTGATCTGGTAAAAGTGAATCGGGGGTAAGTTGTAATTCTCCTCTGATAACCATCAAATTATTTTCATCCAATTGTTGTATTCTTTGTCCTTGAAATAACCAACTAAAAAAGCGACTATCTGGAGTTGAATCTGAGCTAATAGTAGCATCAAATAAATCAACTCCCCAATTAAACTGAGAGCTTAAAAACCACAATCCTTGTTGATCCCGACTTAAATAATCTTGTCCAAATTGAAAGATTGTTGATCGATTTCTAGCATTATCAACTGGGGCAACCTCTCCATTAATTAAAGTTTGTTGATTTTGATAAAGAAACCCTACAGATAAAGAAAATTCCTCAAACAAATCACGCCACAAAGGTTGTCGAAAACTCATTTCATAAATTTGTTTATTCCCCTCAATATTAAAGTCATCTAAAGGAGCCTGGGTGATTCTTGTCCAAGTAGGAATTACTCGAATTTGTAAGGTACCTTCCTGTGGATTTAATGGTAGTTGATAAATGGCATCAATGGTGTTTCCTCCATTCGTAGTCGAGCGATAATAAGATAACGAAATATTGTCTCCCCATCCAGTTAAATTGTTATATTTTAAGAATGTTCCACTTCTATCTGAACCAATACTTGGAGGAGAAAAGTTATCAATTCCTAAACCAAATTTCCAATTATCACTTTCTTTTATGTTAGCAACAATAATGCTTAATCCTGGCTGACCTGACGTTTGAATTTTGGCATCAACATTTTCAAAAAGAGGATTGAGTAATAGGAGTCTTAACTGTTTTTCTAATTGGGTAACATTCAGAGGGGAACCAATGGCTAAAAGTAAGCGATCGCAAATAAAATCTAAATGTATTTTTTTTCTACCAATCAATTTTAATTCAGCAATATTTCCTTCAATAATAACAATTTCTACCTCTGTATTTTCTGTTATTTCATTAACAGGGTTAAAGACAGCTTTTGAAGTAATATAACCCTCACTTAAATAATGATTAGTAATAGCATCAGCTAAGGCAATAGCAATCTGATTAAATTTTTCTAAATTTAAGTTTTCGCCCTGATATTTTTTATATAGTTCACTAATAGTTGGAATATCTAAAATTTGCTGTCTTGTAAATGCACTATTTCCCCTTATCCTAACATTAATATTTTTCTCCTTAACTTGTAAGGAAAACAACGAAAAAGGAGTAGAATAAACTATCTGATTTTGAGGATGAAGAGGACACGTTTCATAGGTTTGTTGAATTTCAGAAGGAATTGAATTAACCGAACCACCATTGTCACCGTCCTGACTAATATCACTCCTATCTAGGGGGTAAGACCATCTTTGAAAAGAAAGAAAAACCCACCCTAAACATAAGTAAAATACAATAGTCTTCCAATTTAACATAGCTTGCTACACTGTGGAAAGTTATTAATACAAGCAAGTTCGTTAATCCATTGAACCGACGAACCAAACAGTAACCGCGTCTTTGCGCGGCGCAATTGAAAATATTTTTTATTATCACTATGAATCCTAACACACAATCATTAAAAATAGGCAGCATAAAACAGCTTAGCTAAAAATTTAAAGCTCAACTAACTAGAGATTTAATAGGTTTTTTACCTAAGATTTTGAAGCTAAATCGTGATTCTAAATCCCATAAATTAATCGATTTAGAGAACTATGTAAAGGGAGCATCCCATTTTTGCTAAAAACTTATTCTTTGAGTTTGACGGGGAGAGGGGGAGATGGGGTGACGGGGGGAAATTAATCAGATCAACTATTATCAATCAAGGACAATTTGCAACTTTGGGATGCTCCCTAAGTAAATAATAAACGTCCTTTGGGTTTAGGTATTTCTCGTCCTAATTCTTGTGCAGTTTCTATCCATTGTTGAATAACAATTTCAGCATTTTGTACATCTTCTTGATAGGTTTTTCCATCGGCCATACATCCAGCTAATTCTGGAACTTCAACAATAAATGCTTTATCTTCTTCACTCCAATAGATAATTAATTCATAACGAATTTTCATCTTAACCTCCTAATGGATACTTTAAAGTTCATCTGGGTTAATTCCAAGTTCTTTTAATTTAGCTGCTAATTTATCGGCTCGTTGTTTTTCTTGTTGTACTTTCTCTTTTTCTTCTGTATAGGTAGTAAAGTTATCTCCATCAGGATAATACAATTTTAATTCGGGGTCAGATATTTCAAAACGAATCCCTAAACGGGGACTAACCCAACCATTCATATTATCAATAATTTCTAATCCTTCTTCTCCTCTTAATAGTCCACTCAGTTCATTTTTATGAGGATTATAAATATAATATTCTTCTACACTATAACGCTCATAAAACAGTAATTTTCGGCTCATTTCAGTTTGAGTATTTCCTGGAGAAAGTATTTCAAAAACCACTTGAGGTGCAATATTATCTTCCTTCCATTGTTGATAAGAACCCCTTTCTCCTTTGGGACGACCAAAAACAACCATAACATCTGGTGCAAGTCTTTTTTTATTGTCACCCTCCAGAGGATACCAAAGTAAGTCCCCCGCAACAAATACATTGCTATCTTGACTAAATAACCAATCTAAATTAGCTTTTATCATAGTAATCCAACGAAACTGAAGGGTATTGTCGGCCATAAGTTTCCCGTCACTGTCTGGATAAATAATGTTTGAGGTTGTTTCGTTTTTGAGTTGAGTAACCATAATGGTATTTGATGCTTGATCACAATACTATAGAAAATTTAAGATAAATTAGAGCATTTTGACAACAAATCTTTATTAAATTTTGAAACAAGTTTTATTTATGGATGATGGTGGGCAAGTATTTAAAATAGTTTAACTAACCTTTTAAAATTTTGTTTTACCCACCCTACAAAACTACAAAACTACAAAACTATTATTATGATCGCTGTCTAATATAACCTCGTTGAAACCTTAGAATTATTCGGAGTTGAAAAAACTCTGAAAGCCTTTATATTTTACAATTCACAAGCAATTGTGAGAGAGAAAAAATCCCACCCCTACCTTCTCAACCCCCAACCTCCCCCCACCCCTTCCCACCCCCACAAGAAATTTATCATATCTCATAGTTGGGAGGTGTCCATTGGGGGATGTCGTTGGTGAGTCTTCTGACCAGTTTAAGTTGTCGTAATTTTTCCATCCTTGTTCTTGGCTGTCCCACCCCACCTCTTCGGCAAAAGATTGCTCGGCTATAGAGTTATATTTGGGTGAGTTGTTATTTAGCCTGGAATAGATTTTCCATTGCTCTTTAAAGCTAAACTTACCCTCTGAGTGATTAGACCAAATATTATCTATCCGTTTAAAATCGTTACAGGAAGCATCACGCAACCTCCAATCTTCATCTATCTTCTTGCTTTGGGCTGAATAAGAAATAGCATGCCAGGTGAGCCGATCTGCCTCTCTCCAATTCTTCTGTTTTAAACTTGTCTCTAGTTGTTTAATATAGTTTTGAGTAAGTTGTTTATAATATTTGAAAGATTCATCTAAGTGTCCTTGTGCCAGATTCAAATCACCTTTGATTTTTGTTAATAAGAGCTTGATTGGTACTAATGCTTCATCTTCTATTTCTCTTTCTAATAAATGAACTAAACTGAAACTTTTATTGAGCGCACTATTAGCTAATTCTAAATCTTCAAGATACATATAAGCTAATGCTTGTATTGCTAATCTTAAAGCAACCTTTGTGCTGGCATTTTCTATTTTTGGTAATTGTTCCAGAAGGTTAGTAATTTCTTGCTTTTCATACCATTCTATTTGTTCTGCTAATATATTCAGCTGTTCAACAGGAACAATATACTCTTCTATCTTTTGTAATTCATTTTCAGCTTGTTGTAATTCATTTTTAGCTTGTTGTAATTCATTTTTAGCTTGTTGTAATTCATTTTTAGCTTGCCGCCATACAAAAAAACCTAGTCCATTAGCAACGATTAACATAATCCCGAAAATACCGACTCCTATAACCGTTCCTCTTTTAATTTTTTTATTCGCCTCTTTGTTAGCTTCTTTTAGCAAAATATTTCTTTGTTCAACAGATTTCTTTTCTTGTTTCTCAATTTCAATAGCTCTTTCTTTAGCACGACTAGCCCCCAGAAAATCTTTATCTTCACCACCTAAATTTTTCCCTGATGCCCATTTTTCTGCTTCAATTAAAGCTTGACCTTCTAATAACCGAGAATTATCGCTTTTTCCTGAAAGTAACCAATATCGGTAATTTTCAGCATAAGGACGCAGTTTATTTAACTCTGTATCTATCCAATTTTCGTTGAAAACTTTAGCATAGACAGGGTTATAAACTTGTAGGATATTACCTTTTTTAACCACTAATCCTGATAATTGTAATTCCCTTTCTTCTGAACTATTGTTAATTGTAACTTGTTCATATTTTAAAATCTTTCGATATAATTCTAGTAAATATCCTGATCTCTGTTCGTTACTTAAAATTCTTTCTTTAATAGTTCTCAAGTGTTCTTGTTCATCTTGAGCTTCCCAATTATCAATAATCATCTGCTGAACTATTTGAGAAATATCAGGGGTGGGATTATTAGCTTTAACCACTAAACTACACAGACGTTGAGTTAAAAATGGTTGTCCTCCTGTCCACTCTAAAATGTGTCTCATAATCTCAGAAGGATTATCCACTATTTTTTGTAAATATCTGGTTAGTGGTTCTATTTCTTCCAATTGAAACCCTTTTTGAAACCCTTTAAGATCGACCCCTTTGCCAATATTGAATGGGGTACTTTGTTCATCGGCAATTAAATCAGTTGGGGAAGCCACTCCTAATAAACAAAAGGTCAATCGCTTATATTCTTGATTATCCGCTCGTTGGTTATAACAAGCTCGGAGTAAAGCAAAAAAATCATCTTTAAACTTCAATTTTAAGGTACTATCAATTTCATCAATAAATATGACAATAGGTGAAACTATTTTATTTAAAAGGATCTCAGAGAAAAATTTACTTAATTTTTTAGAAGGAGACAACAAACCAAGACTTGTCCACCAAACCTCCAAGTCAAAGTTTTCAGCTTGAGGAAAACTCTCAACTAAACTATCAATTACGCTTGCATACCATTCATCACGAGTGATGTCTGAAGACCCAATCTTCGTTAAATCTAACGCAGCACAAGCCACCCCTTCTTTTTGTAATTGAGCCATTATTTGCACTCGCAGACTAGACTTTCCCATCTGCCGTGAGTTAAGAACATAGCAAAATTCCCCCTGCTTTAGCCAACCATACAAGTCATCGTCAGCTTGCCGTTTAACATAAGTTGGGGCATCGATAGGCAAACTTCCCCCGGTTTGATAGATAGAAAGCGAAGACGATGGCACACTCATTAACTAACCCCCAAACGATTGCGAAAATACCGACGATATAATTCACACAATGGCATCACTTTGTTGCCTTGAAACTTAACCAAACCCATACTCTTTAGTTTAAAGCCCTCTGAACTTCCTATTTGTACAGGATGCTCAGTTGCTACTACTTGTTTATAGGCCATTAATAAACTTTCGTCTTGCTCCAAGTTCAAAAGATGGCGACGTAAGTGATCTTGATAAATTCCCTCTTCTGTGGGAGCAATGGACAAAAACTCTTGCCAAGTCATTCGCTCTCTGGCTATTTCATAAAGAGCCACCCTAATTAAATATGGATGTCCCCCACACATCTCTATTAGTCCCTCTTTTTCTTCAACAGTCCAATGTAACCCATGTCTTGTGGCTAAATCTTCCACTTGAGAAGGGGTAAATTCCGGCAATTTTACCTCGAAACCCACATTGAATGGAGACTGATTAACTGGGATGTCAACTTCTTTGGAGTGGAAAATGACTAATCTTAATTTTTGCCAGACAGGATCATCTTTTCCATTATCATGCCAAGCTCTTAATAATCCCAAAAAACCTGTTGCAATCTCAGGGTGTCGAAACACCTGATCCACTTCATCTAACCCTAAGACTAAAGGAACTTCTCGTTTTGACAACAAATACTTTTGAAAATAATTAGTACAATTCTTCTTACTGCCTAAAATTCGTTTCCAATAGTCTTCCATCAAAGCAGGTAATTCTAATTTATCGCTGATACTTGCACAAAACCATTGTAAAAATTGATCAAGATTTTTCAGGCAATCATCATCTATTAACTGAAAGTTTAAAGAAGCTGTTTGATAATCAGCTTGTTTAGCATGAGACAAAATCCTCGCCATTAAGGAACTTTTGCCCATCTGACGGGGGGCTTTAACCCGAATTAAAGCACCTGGTTGCAAAATTGTTTGATAACAATCGGACTCAATGGGTGGACGCTCCAGATAAAATAGTGAATCTAGAGGTACTTGCCCTTCTGGAATTTCCAGGCTAATTGATTTTTGATTGTCTGTGTCTGATGGGGAAGCAGTACCATTGTTATTGTCAGTATCTTTTGTTTCTTGACCCCCAAACTGACGCTCGATCGCTTTTATTAATTTCTCAAAACTGTTAGGTTTCCAATAGTCCAACCACTGCAAATTTTTGAGTTTCAAGCCATAGTCTGACTGTATGAGTTCTGGTATTTTGCAATCATCTAATTTCAAGGGAATGATATAAATTTCTCCTTCTCCTGCTGGCAACTCCGCCAACATCTCCATGGCCATCTTGAACTCACGCTGAATATAGCCACGTTTGCTGATTGAGGTTGATGATAAACAAGCGATGAATAAATCACTGTTTTTCAGAGCTTTGGGGATCTCTTCCGTCCAATTTTGTCCTGGCAGTAGTTCCTCCTCGTCTAACCAAGGTTTATATCCTGCTTGAACCAACTTGCTATAGAGTTCTCTGACTAACGGTTTATCCTCTGAAGCATGGGCTATGAATATTTGTGGGATTTTCTCTATGTTCATCAATTGTTGTTCTCTTGCCGTTTTTCTGCGATCGCTTCTCTGACAAACTTTTACCCATGATCATAGCTTAATTTGATATAGCAATCAGGTTTCAGTTGTGGGAAAATTAGCCTTCTGGGTTTAACAGTGTTAAACCCCTACAAGGAAGAATTCATAGGGACATAATACTATTATGTCTTGATATTTTTTGTTTCTCACATATCATTATTGATTGCTATAGTTGAACAAAATGTAACTTTTTTATCAGAAAAAAATAAATTATTTAATCTAGAGTTTGATTAAATTCTCTAAGGGCAACCGATGAACCAACTTGCCAAGCGCGATCGACATATTGAGTAATAATTTCTCTGACAGAAAAATCGGGAAAAATAAGACTGGTATTACTTTCTATATAGCTATTATCTCTAAAAAGATAGATGTTTAATTCATTGATTTTGTAAATCCAGACTTCAGGAATTTTCAAAGTAATATAATTTTCAATATTAGTAAAAGAAGTAACATCAATTTCTATTGCTAAATCCGGTGGTGGATCGATACTCATATCTAGTTTACGTTTTCCAAGTATTGCTTTATAATTATCAATATAAAAACAAGCATCGGTTTCTAATCCTGGTCTTTTCCCATACTTTAAAGTTATCGGGTGAAAGCTTTGCCAATCTTTTTCTTGATAGCGCAATAGTGCTTTAATTAGATCCGATATTACGTCTATTTCTTTGGCGTGTTCGAGCAAAGGACTCATTAGAAAAATATGGTTATCTCGGAAACGAATACGGGGAATTGAGCGATCGCCCAATTGTTTTAAAAGTTGTTCATAATCAGCTACAGTCCCAGGAAATTTCAGGATTGTTCCTGCCGGAAGATCGATTTTTTCTTGAGTTATTGTCGGCAACATTTTTGGGATATTTAATGTTAGATAATGATTTACAATTTAAGTTACCCACTCATAAAATTCAATACTTTCTGGGGGACAATCACAGCAACTTTTACATTTTTTTCCTGACATAAGACGAATTCTTTTTTTACGAATTAATTTGTCTAGTAAAGGGCGTAAAGCATCAGCTTCTATGCGAAAATGAAGGGCTAATTCTGCTAAAGATGCCTTTTGATATTTTTTCAGGTAAGTTTGAATGTCGGTTAGAATCATGGCATTAATGAAAAACTTTATTAATTATTCTTCTTTAATTATATATATGTCTGTTTATAATGGCTTAAACTATTAACTAAAAAAAAGATTAAGATCACGAGACATAAACTGTTTCCTCTAAAATACGTTCTCGAATCTGGGGTTTTATATCTTCCTTGATCACTAAATCAATTTTTCGCTCAAATAAATCTTCCAGTAAAAATTTTAAGTCCATATAATTATCAAAAGTTACATCTCCTTGAAATTCTACCAATAAATCTAAATCACTATTATCTTTCGCTTCTCCTCTCACAAAAGAACCAAATACTCCTAAAGTTTTGACTTTATATTTTAATTTTAAATTCTCCATATTGATTTTTAAAGTATCAGAAACTTGTTGAAAATCAGATTTATTGGTTGTCATATTTATTATCAATAGATATTCTTATAATTGTTTAAAGTTGATTTTGATATTTTACGAGTTAAACTTTAATTTCCCGTATCATAGCCAGTCCTTGTATCATTTTGATAGTAACATAGTTGGTTGTTATACCAGTTTACTAAAGTAGGGGTTAACGGCCGTTGACCACTACAACCTTAACATCTGTAGTCTCAGTTGATGAACATGGTATTAGTTGATAAATAGTTAACTGGTTGAAGATGATACAATTAAGAGACACTTTAGATTACAAAACGAATGAGATGACTCTAGTATCCAATGAACAAGCAGTAATTATCAGAACAGAAAGAGGATTAACAATTGCAGGGACACGCATCACTTTGTATGATGTAATGGATTATTTAAAAGAGGAGTACCCACAAAAGTTTATCGGTACTATGCTTAGTATTACAGATAAACAGTTAATTGCTGCGCTATCATATATTGATGCTCATCGTGTTGAGGTTGAAACAGAATACCAAAATGTTCTTAAAGAAGCTGAAGAACTGCAACAATATTATAAGCAAGAAAATCACAATTTAATCACTAAAATTACGACAAAACCTCCAGAACCAGGGACAGAAGAAATTAGAGCCAAACTGATAGCAGAAAGAGCTAAGTTTGAATCACAAACATGAACATTTTAGTTGATCATAATTTGCGTGGCCATTCTGTTATTTTAGCAGGTAGCTTGGTTGCTAGTGGTTGGCTTGACTTAATTTCTATTCGCTTTATTCTCTTTGAAGAAGTCGGTTTAAAAGACGATAGTAGCGATCGCATTTTTTGGCAATATGCTCAAGCTAATAAAATGCTTCTGCTGACTGCTAACCGAAGTATGAAAGGGAAAGATTCTTTAGAACAAGTAATGCGCGAAGAAAATACTTCAACATCCCTACCTGTCATCACTATAGCAAATATAAACCGGTTACTTATTGAGCCAAACTATCGACAGCGTTGCGTTAATCGTTTGGTTGAAATCATTGTTGATATTGATTATTATCGAGGTGCAAGACGGATTTTTATCCCATAATTACCATAGTTTAGAGCTAATATCGCAACATAAAATGAGCATATTTTTGAGCTACTACATAAAGTTGAAAATAGCTAAAAAAATGGTGGGTTGCGACGGATTTTTAGTTCTTTAAATATTGTCTAAAAATTCTTACCATCTAACCCACCCTACCGTTATTTACGATCGCCCACTAATTTAAACTTCTGAATTTTGAGTTGCCATTTCTGGGTGCATTACAGGTTTTTGGGTTCTGCTACCAACAGGTTTCGCTGACTTCATCATCATTAAAGTTCCTGCTACCACCACCACAGAACCAATGATCCAACTAATAGAAAATACAGGATGTTCTGCTAAAGTAAATACTTGATAGAACACAGTGGCAACAATATAAGCTAACCCTGTGGTCCATAACGCAACAAATAACGTCCAACCAGCATTAGTTTCTCGATAAACCGCAGCAGTAGCTGAAACACAAGGGAAATAAAGCAAGACAAACAGTAAATAAGCAAACGCCCCAACTTTACCGTTAAACCGCTTCACCATCGCCCCAAACGTACCTAACTGTACTTCTTGTTCCTCGGCCGCTGTTTCCACACTGCTAGTGTCCCCCACATTTAAACCTAACGGATCTAACAATTGATTGGGTAAATCTGATAAATTAGCAGGAATACTAGCAAACGCTTCACCAATACCTCCCCAGAAACTAAAACCTTCTTCTTCTACCGCTTCCGGGTTATCTTGCTTAGCTAATTGTCCATAAATGGAGTCCAATGTTCCCACCATCGCTTCTTTCGCAAAGATACCTGTAAAAATGCCCACCGTTGCTGGCCAGTTATCTTGTTCCAGTCCCATAGGTGCAAAAACAGGAGTCACCGCACGACTGGTACTACTCAAAACAGATCGCTCACTGTCTTGGTTACCAAAAGAACCATCCATACCGATGGAGTTTAATAGTCCTAAAATCATCACCATTAAAACAATGACTCGGCCTGCTTTCCATAAAAAGGCTTTTAACCGTTCCCAAGTACGAATAAAAACCCCTTTCATACGTGGTAAATGATAAGGGGGTAACTCCATCACAAAATGACTAACTTCCCCTTTCAAGATGGTACTTTTCATAACCATTCCTGTGAAAATAGCAGCCACAATACCTAATAAATAGAGTCCAAAAACGATATTTTGTCCGCCAATAGGGAAAAACGCAGCAGCAAACAACGCATAGACTGGAAGTCTTGCACCACAAGACATAAACGGGTTCATCATAATAGTCATCAGACGATCCCGAGAATTTTCTAATGTGCGTGTCGCCATAATAGCTGGCACATTACAACCAAATCCCACTAACATAGGTACAAAGGACTTTCCTGGTAAACCCACAAACCTCATTAAACGATCCATAACAAAGGCTGCTCTAGCCATGTACCCAGAATCTTCTAAAATAGAGAGGAAAAGGAACATAAAGCCAATTACAGGAATAAAGGTAGCTACTGTTTGAATACCACCGCCGGCACCATCAGCTAATAATGCAATTAACCATCCTGGTGTACCAATACTATCTAATAAATTAGCAAAACCATCTACAAATATAGTTCCTGCTGCAATATCAAAAAAGTCAATAAAAGCAGCACTGACATTAATAGTAAACAGGAACATAATATACATAACCGCCAGGAAAATAGGAATTCCTAACCAACGGTTCAAAACTATTTGATCCAAGCGATCAGACGCAGTATTACTAACTTCTCCTCTACGTTCCGTGGCCCCTTGGGTAACTTGTCGAATAAACCCATAACGACTGTCAGCAATAATAATATCAATATCTTCCCCCAAAACTTGATGAATTTGACGGCGATGTTTCACCACGATTTTTAATAATTCATCACCTTGTAATTCTGGGGCAACTCTATCTTCATATTCCAAAAGATTTAAAGCTGTCCAACGGGGTTCTACAACTCTATTAGTAGTATTTTCAGTAATATAGGGAACTAACTCCCCTAAAGCCTCTTCAATGACCGCAGGATAAGCCACATAACTGGCAGTATGATGGAGATCGGACACCATTGCACCAACAATATGTAAGAGATCCTGTACCCCATCTTCATTAGCTGCGTTCATGGGGATGACATGACACCCTAACCGTTCCCGTAACATCTCTGCATTGATAGAAATACCGCGATCGCTGGCCACATCCATCATATTCAGCGCAATAACCATGGGTAACCTCATTTCCATCACTTGGGTGGTTAAATAGAGGTTACGTTCTAAGTTAGACGCATCAACAATATTAATAACCAGATCCGCTTCTCCTGATAACAGGTAATCTCTGGCCACCAGTTCGTCCATTCCTGTGTCCGTATCTTCCACATCCAAAGAATAAACCCCCGGCAAGTCTACCAGGGTCATTTCTTGGTTTTGATAGCGAAACTTGCCTTCTTTACGGTCTACAGTGACTCCAGGCCAGTTTCCTGTGCGTTGGTTTGCCCCGGTTAGGGCGTTAAAAAGGGTCGTTTTCCCACAATTGGGATTACCAATGAGGGCAATAATAGGTTTTAGCATTTTTCTTGAAAATTAAACGTGAAAACTGTAATTTTTCAACGCATTTAGAGTTTTTCTACTACTAAAGCGTCTGCTTCTTCTTTACGAAGACTGAGATGAAAGTCTCTAATGAGAATTTCTACGGGATCGCCTAAAGGTGCAACCCGAATGATGGTAAACTCAACACCAGGGGTCAGGCCCATAGATAAGAGTTTTTTCTTGTAACCGCGCACGACTTGGTTGTAGCCAACCACTTTGCCTTTCGTGCCTTCGGGCATTTCTCGCAACAAGATTTGGGTTTCAGTGTTCATGGTGTTTCTTTGCTTAATGGGTTCATTGCTGACTAAAATTTTCTGCGCCATCCCTGCACCCACTCCGATACGATTATCTTGAATGGCTACAAGTACGGAACCACTGGGTTGCGCGCTAATAACTTTAACTTGGATACCAGGGGTGAGTCCCATGCCTAATAGTCGATTTATTCCCCCATTCCCTACAAAACCGACGATCCAGACCGATTGTCCGACATGGGTTTGTGCAAGGGGATAATGCTCACTATTATTCAATTTTTCTGTTGATTGCTCGTTTTCTGTTTGAGTCTCATTAGAATCGCTGAAAAAGTCAAAACTCCATCCTTTTCTCCGACGACGGGGAGGATCAGCATTGTCATCAACTTTCCAATCCATATTCACCTCTTTTGCAATAAGACTTTAGAAACATTTTTGTTTTTTAACTTGCTCTTAATTTAAGTTTTCGAGAAAAGGAATAATTTTCCTAAATAAATCAAGAATTTGCCAGTTAATTAACTAAAGGTTATGGAGAGTAATTGAGAAAAATTTCTAATTAATCTACCTTTATTTTAGAGCGATTGGTTGAGATGGAATACAGCATTGAATTAAGAAAACATTAAGAACTAACGCTTATAGACTGCATAAACAAGAGTTATCTCATTAATACTGCTACATCTTCTTGCTATAGATTAGCAGTAGTTTTTTGAGAGTTCCCTAAAGAAAACTTTAAAGAAACCTGAGTTCTGTGTTAGGAGTAGGGAGTTCGTATTTTCAGGGCATAATAACAGTTTAAGTCTCATAAATGAGGTTATTTTGTCTATATATAACTTTATAACAATCTCAAAGGCATTTAGGACATTTTTTCCAACTCAAACCTAATATAACCAAGGTTTTTACCTCCTATCTTACCCTTCTGGGAGGGGTTAGGAGTGGGTTTCCCCCTAGCTCCTGCTATAAATAATCAGCAAAAGATCGATAAAATCTAGAACCAACCCTTGACACTTATTGCAAATTATTCTAAATTATACTTTAAGAAATTACTGCAAATAAGTTTCAATAAGGCAGGGAAAAAACATGAGTAAGATCGGTTTATTTTACGGCACAGAAACAGGTAAAACTGAAACCGCAGCAGAGATGATTCAATCTGAACTGGGAGGAGATGATGTAGCGGCACTCATCGATATTTCTGATTGCGAGGCCACGGACTTGGAGAAGTACGATTGTCTAATTATCGGTTGTCCTACCTGGAATATGGGAGACTTACAAAGTGACTGGGAAGGCATTTTCGATGATTTAGACAGCATTGATTTTAGTGGTAAAAAAGTAGCTTATTTTGGCACAGGAGATCAAATCGGTTATGCTGATAATTTCCAGGATGCGATGGGTATGCTGGAAGAAAAAATTAGTGGCCAGGGAGGCAAAACCATCGGTCATTGGTCTGCTGAGGGTTATGAACATAATGAGTCAAAAGCTGTCAAAGATGGTAAGTTTGTTGGTTTAGCTCTCGATGAAGACAATGAGTCAGACTTAAGCGAAGATCGCATTAAAACCTGGGTCGCTCAAATCAAAACAGAATTCGGCATTTAATTGTTCAATATTTAAGAAATTTACCTCTTTTTTCTGAAATCCAATCCACTTCCTTGATAATTCCCCTGTTACGCTAAAATTTGAGCCATAACAGGGGAATTTTTTTACTTAACTGAGTTCAAGCAACAATAATTCATCGATAACTGACAACAAGTCTGAAGTCTCAAACCCCTATTATCTCGTTGACAAAATCACAACTCCGAACTCCGAACCCCGAACCCCGAACTCCGAACTCCGAACTCCGAACCCCGAACCCCGAACTCCGAACTCCGAACCCCGAACCCCGAACCCCGAACTCCGAACCCCGAACTCCGAACTCCGAACTCCGAACCCCGAACTCCGAACCCCGAACTCCGAACTCCGATTTACTGATATCTTTGATGAAATTGATTCAGTAAGGTTTGGGTTGAGGGTAAAAATGGGTCTAATGCCTTGATTTTGACCGCTTCAATTTTTTTTGAAGCAATTTTCTGCAATATTTCCCGTTCTGTTTGGGAAACACAGTATATTGCCAAAAAATAGTGAAAGTCATCAGCATCAGTGAATCTAGGCAAAATAGGTATTGTTCTATCAATATCCTCAATTATTGCCTGGGCATGATGGTACGTTCTAAAGATTTCTCTAATAACGGGAAATGTTTCTAGTCTCATTGAATCACACCAACTTTGAACAAATTTGGATTGGTAACACATTTTTTTAAACTATACGTTCTAGTATACAATAATTAATATATATTTTCAATAAGTTATTAATAATTTTACCTATTAACTACCAGTTAGGTTCTCAAGTAATAAGGGTGAACAAACTAAACAATCAGATTTTTGTGAATTAAGTGCTTAAATATTGACAAAAAAGACATTTTAATACCTAAAAACAAGCTTTTAAACTCTATTATCTTAATAAATGCCCTTATATAGCATAAAAATGTATTTTAGTCCCACGAGCATAACGAATAAAAGCTTAAATTTTTGTCTGAGGTGATAAAATTGTGTTTCAATATTATTGAGAAAGATTTTTATTAAAGTAGGTTTTGATGTCATGGCAGTCTCCTCTTTTCCTTTCCTCGCGGACAGTTCCCAGAGCAAAAAACCCGGTAAAATGCCGATATGGTGTCGTCCCACATTTGCGCCGGAACAAGGTGTATTATTAGTGTTGTTTGGTTCTTTTTTGACCGGTGCTGCCTTAGCGCAACAATGGACTCAATGGACGAATATCGCTTTACTTTGTGCCTTTTTTACCCTACAGATGGAGCATCCTTACGTGGTGCAACTGAAACAAAGGAAAAGCTGGAAACCACGTTTTTTAATTTGGGGAAGCATATATGGCATAAGTGCGCTTAGTTTGGCAATATTGCTGTGGTTTCATTCCCCAGTTTTGTTACCCATTTATGCTTTAGTTGTGGTGATATTTATCGCTGATGGTGTAGCTGTACTTAAGCAAAAACATAAGTCCATTAGCAACGAAATAATAAGTTTTGCAGCCATTTGTCTGGCCTCACCTTTAGCTTATGGTGCAACTACTGGAAATCTTTCTTTGGAAGCGGTGGGGATGTGGATATTAAACACTTTATTTTATAGTAGTGCCATTTATACTATTAAGTTGAGGAAGAAAAAAACACAATCATTGAAACCTGGGATTATCTATCATATTGTGTCTGTGCTAATTTTGATTGTACTGTACGGTTTAGATTCTTTATCGTTAATTACAGCCTTATCTTTTACTGTCGCCTTAATTAAATTTGGTATAGTTAATTGTGTCTTAAAATGGTATCGTCAAGCGAGGTTTCAGGCGATCGCTATTTTTGAAACGAGATTTGCTCTAGTTTATATTGCTATTGCTTCTATTAGTGTTCTTCCTGCACATTTACCTCCGAGATAAACATAAGATTATGTCATATTTGACTATATTTTTCTGATATAGCAGTCGCCAAAGCTATTAGGACATTTTTCTGTTCCCTGTTCCCTGTTCCCTGTTCCCTTAAAATATAATTTATGTGTCCTAACTAGCCTGTCTATTGCTATAAT
>JAAUYK010052895.1_pt1 | contig 19178 bp, 15 predicted proteins | sample 7278021 | NCBI WGS metagenome assembly JAAUYK01 (sample SAMN14350223, study PRJNA611818) | marine sediment metagenome | isolation source: surface marine sediment (1.8m) | place: French Polynesia: Moorea | collected 2018-08
CAACCCGATGATGATCACTAACGCGTGATGCCTCATATCTAGCGGGAGTTTTACACTTTTCCACGGTTCTTTCATATTTCGCATGCGGTGACGGATCGTCGCAACGGTCAAATATACGACATCCGCCACAACGATCAAAAGAAGCAAGCTGGCAATGATTTCGGTTTTGTTCATCGTTCTATCGCTTTAAAAGCTTACGGTTTTCCATCGATTTGCGGTATGGAGTCTGATTTCACAAACGAGAAAATTACCAATTTTCGTGCCATATTGAGCGGGCTCAATTCAATCACTCATAATCATCTGTATTATAAACAGGTTGAATTGATTCTTCAGCAAATGAAAGGATGATGCAGCCGATACCTTATCTGTCATATTTAACGGATCCGTTAAATATGACAGAAATATTGCGGGGTCAAGGCTTGAATAGTGAATAATGTTTGGCAAAATTTCTTTTTGTTGATAATTCGCTTTTCCATGAGCAGACCATGGCGTATTGAATATGAAGGAGCTTTATATCTCCGCGAAGGATACGAACTGGGAATGTGTCAACATTCTTTGTCTGAGTTTATTCCTTCTGTAAATCATCTTTACATACCAAAGTGACTTGCCTTGACCCATAGGATTCACGATGAGAATCCGTTCACCCATAAAAAATTGAAATTAATAGTATAAATCTGCTGATTGCTAAATTGATGCATTCTGTGGAACGATATTTGCTGAACGCTATTTTTAGGATAATAAAACCGACTCCCAGAAACTCCGAGACACCTGCCCGATTGAACCTCACTTTGAATTATCCTGTATTTGCCAATTATTTGAGAGAAGACCCATACTTCTGGTACCTTCTGTCATCCGCGAAAGGAGATTGAACCATGACAAATGAAAATGAAATCAAAAATATTATCAAAGAAAGCGTAAGTGAAATTTTGGAAGAAAAATACCGTTCCCCAAAACCTAAAGTAGTCGATATTCTGGGTGTCGTGTTAACCCCGATTGTGATTGCCGCGGTCAGTTTGTTTGTCACCATTAAAATGGAGGAAACCCAGGCAGCCAACGCCAAATTGATTGCCGATTCCCAGATCAAAAGCGCCCAGAGAATGGCCGCAGCTCAGAGGGAGCACAGCGCTAAACTTACCCAAGCAGAATTGGAAGTGCAGCGCCTCATCCAAATTGAAGAAGTTTTCAGTAAAGTTATCGAAAACGGATTAGATTCAGCCGATGCCCAAGCCAAAAAAAGACTGATCGAAACCAAAAAAATGCTGATTGGCTCCCTGACCGTTCACAGAGAGACCTCGCTTCCGTTTCTGGTTAGAATTCGGGATTATTTTAAGGCTTCCAAGGGAGATTTTCAAGAGTTGTCGGTTTACGCCAACAAAACCATTGCGGCGGTCCTTTCCAACAGACATCTAAATATCGGAAAGCTGGATTTTAGTATTGAAAAGGAACTGCGCATTTTGCGTTTTGCAAATCTGGTGGAGTATAATTTGAACGGGGTCGTATTTGATAACTGCAATCTTTTTCAAGCTAAATTTTTAAGAAGTTCCCTCATCGGCGCCAGTTTTAAAAATGCAGATTTAGTTGGCGCGGATTTTTCGGAGACCAAGCTGGAGGGCGCTAAATTTAATGGTGCCGATTTGAAACAAGCCGAATTTACAGGCAGCAAATTAGAGAGCGTCGATTTCGAAAATGCTGTCAACCTCGAGTACGCCCGCTTTTCGCTATTCTCTATTTTGAAAACCTATGAGGATAAGAACAAAAACCCATTTAGGGAGAAGAAAGTGGACAACCATACTGTATTGGAATTACTGGTTCAACACATTGAAGAACTGGACAAAATAAATCCCAGTAATAAGCGACTCAATGAATTTTTGAAACGATTTGACGGGATTTCTAGTTATGATGACCTCATGGAAACTCTGGAAAAACGCGAAGCGCAAAGAATGGCCTTGAAAGATTCGGAGTCCATTTTGCTTGCGGCGGCCGACCATTCCTGAGTCGGATTGATCCCGGTTCGGGCTGCCAATTGGGGTGGCGCCAGGAGATTGTTTTCCTGGAAATCAATTTGGCGCTTACCCCGCAATCGAGCAAAATGGACCAGGATAAAACCATTTTCCAAAATGCTAATCTGAAATTATGACAACTCAGCCGGCTCCTTCAACGCCAAATCAACAGTTCAGGAAAAAACATATATTATGAAACAGTCAGTCGCCAAACGTGATCCAAGCACACCGCCGGCCTGTCAGAAACGAATATCCTATAATGTCCTTACCTTTAAAAATTTATTCAACAAAACAAGATCACCACCGGGTGAGCGCGGGAATCCCGGTAGACCGTGGAACCGTGCAGTATTTATTGTGCCTTGGCTATTTGGCCGTATTTTGCGGCTACAACATATGGGTCGCCAGCTTTCATAATTATGCCGTTGAGACTTTTCATATCAGCGCCCTGCATGTCGGTTACCTATTTTCAGCCGCGGCCCTTCCGGGCACCTTTGCTTTTTCGATCGGCGTGATCGCCAGAAAAATCTGTTTGAGCACTTTAATGATCTTTGCCTGCAGCGCGATGGGGCTGGGGCTGATTGGAATCGGCCTGGCACCGCGCAGCTATTTACTTTGGCCCGGTGTTCTTCTCATCGGGATTGGATTTACCTGTTGTTATTCAATTATCAACAGCATCTGTATCCAGCATAGCGATCGGCGGACCGTCAGTACCGCCGTCGGCCATTTAAAAAGTTATGGCCCCTTGGCGGCGTTAGTCGCTTTCTTCCTTATTGCTGCCTGCCTGCCCCGATTGGGGTATCAAAACTTTTTCATTGTCTCGGGGGGATTTGTTGTATTGATCGGTTTTTGGGCATTGACGGATTTGCACATCAAGCCTTATGCAGACAACCCGGGCAATCTAAGATTCAAAAAGGATCTTTGGCCCTATTACGCACTTAATTTCTTGGCAGGTTGCCGGAGCGCGGGTATCAAAGCATTTGTGCTACTTTTGCTGATAAGTGAACATGGACTGTTGATGCATGAAACTGCCGCGGTTTTTTTTATCGGTACTATTTGCAGCCTTATCGGATATCGCCTGATCGGGCATTTTGCCGATCAATATCAACCGCCCAAAGTGCTATCTTTTGTGTACCTGGCAGTTTCACTCATCTTTTTGGGCTTTTGTTTTATCGACTCCAGCGTGATACGGATCCTTTTGTATTTTTTTGATTCCCTACTTTTTGGCGTTTCGGTAGTAACTGACAGCCATCTGAAAAAAGTTTCGCGGCCCAAAGACACGATTGGCAACGTGGCCTGCGGTTTAACCCTTTTTAATCTCGGCAAAACGGTTTTCCCTGTGATCGGCGGGATCCTGTGGAGCCATTTTCATCAGTATGCAACCTTTCTTGTTGTCAGCGTTCTGGCGATCCTGGCTGTTTGGGTCAGCCAAAAACTGCTCGGTCCGACAGATCGGATTCGCGCACCAGAGCGACCGCCTCGATATTCGCCGGTGACAATTTAAAGTTACGCGTTCGATTATCTAAAGGATATAATTGTTGACTGAAGTTTAAATTGCAATACTTTAAACCATACAGCGATACATTAGGAAAAAGGAGACGAACCAAGAATGCCGTTGAGTCTGAGAATACCCCCGAAAAAAGAAAAGGTTAAAATACCGATTAATGATGTCTGGATAGCGGCAAGCTGCATGGAAGTCGGTGGCACGTTACCGACCAGGGATAAACATTTTAATGCAGTCGAGCAGATAGAAACGATTATCCCGGGGACAGCTTCCAAGGAGCTAAATTCGGGTTAGCTATTTTTGCGGAATAAAACGGAATGAAGCTCTATCGACTGGAACGGACTCAAATCCTGCCCATCTCTCAAAACGAAGCATGGCAGTTCTTTTCCCAACCGCACAATTTGCCGGATATCACACCGGCCTGGCTCGGATTCAGGATAACGAGTCCTGTGGGCGACGGCATGCATGCCGGACAGGTGATTTCATACCGCTTGAAACCCATATTCGGTATTCCGGCAAGCTGGATATCAGAAATAACACATGCTCACCAACCGGATTATTTCGTTGATGAACAGCGCTTCGGCCCCTATCGGTTCTGGCACCACCGTCATGTTTTCAAGCCGGTCGACAGCGGCACACTTATTCACGATATCGTTCACTATGCAATCGGATGGGGCATCTTCGGTCGATGGGTGCAGCATCTGCTGGTGGCACCGAGGTTGGAGCATATTTTCAATTATCGGCGTGAAAAATTAGAAATGATTTTTGGTGAAAATGAGCATAAACACTCAGATCGGGTGAACTGAGCAAAGAGACGTCCAAACACTACCGGAATACTGTTATTCACTCGGCAATAACTGCAACGCACTTTTGATTGAGATGGAAATAAATCGGATAATCGACCGGACCGAATTTAAGACGAAATATATCATCTCTTTTTCAAGTATTATTTTTTCTCCAAAGAAAATGGATACAGGCCGGTGAATCATCGAGTAGTCAGCAGCCAGAATAATAGTGATGCGAAGATTTCGCGTCGGATTTTTCTTAAATGCACCAGAACGATCATTTTTATGCCGGCCGGTTTTTTTCAGCGAAAATGGTGTGGGTGGTTTCTGGCGCTGATCCTTGTCGTGCAATTGCCGGCCGGGCCGCCGGCGGCTTCAAAGGACCTTTCGCCGAAGGTGGCCGATTTTACGCCACCGGGCTGGCAGATATATGAAAGGGCCAAACAATTCACTCCGCAAAACCTCTACGAACAAATCAACGGACGTGTTTCCCTCTTTCTGGCCTATGACGTCAGGCAGCTGACGTTTGTCAGTTTCGTTCAGGACGTCGATATCGCCAGATTTGTCAATCTGAGCATCTACGATATGGGCGAGCCGACCAACGCCTTTGGGATTTTCTCCGTCGAACGCGACCCGGAAGCGTCAACCTTGAACCTGGGCCGGGCCGCCTATCGCTCGGGCGCCAATTACTTTGTCTGGCAGGGTCGGTACTACATTCAGGTCACCGCCTCGGAGGACACGACCGAAATGCAGCACATCGGCTTGGTTCTGGCCCGCAAGGCCGCCGATTCATTGCCGGATGCCGGTGAACCGGTCTGGGGATTGACGGCCCTGCCGCCGACCGACCGGGTGCCCCTGTCCGTCCAATATTACAAGGTCAATGCCATGGGGTTGGACTTTATGCACAACACCTACACGGCCATCTACAACAAGGGCAACGCCCGGGTGACGGCCTTTTTATCCCGGCAACAATCGGCGGAATCGGCACGATCGGTTATGCTGCAGTATGCCGGGTATGCCAACCGCTATGGGAAAGGATGCGATCGCCTGAAAGGCGGTGAAGTGGAACTGGTATCCTGCGACATGGACGGCAGTTTCGATGTGGTTTTCACGAAAGGCCGTCTTGTCGGCGGTGTGGCCTCAGTTGCGAACCGGAGGCTGGCCGTGAAGGCGGCTATCGGAATGCGGGAACAGCTTCCCTCGGGACAGTGAGTTGAGTGATGGTTGAAAAGGATCTCATGCCGGATCAGGCATATTTTCAAGGTGTTGACATATGGCGCTCGCGGTTCCGGGTTTAGCAAACCAGAATCCTTGCACCATATCGAAATCCAGGCTTTTGACGCGGTTGAACTGGTCTTGGGTTTCCACGCCTTCCGCCACTACTTTCAGCCGGAGTTTTTGGGCAAGCTCAACGACGGATTTTACGATTTCGTAAGATTCTGTATTGAACTCCATTTGCTGGATAAATGACTTACCGATTTTCAACTCATCCAGAGGAAACTGATGCAGATAAGAAAAAGCCGAATAGCCGGTGCCAAAATCATCAAGAACGAGCTTAGTCCCGATTTTCTTTATTGCGCTCAATTTTTCAATGGCTGAAGCCGAACTCTCCATCAGTACACTTTCCGTGATTTCAAACTTCAACATACCCGGATCAATTGAATAGTCGGCAATGATGGATGCGATTTTGTCGGCAAATTCGGCCTGCCCAAACTGATGGCCGGAGATGTTTAGGTTCAGGCTGATATCATTCAAGCCGGGAAAGGTTTGTTGCCATTGTTTCAATTGACGGCATCCCTCCTCAAGCACCCAGTTGCCGAGATTATAAATCAGGCCGATTTCTTCCGCTTTCGAAATAAAGTCGTCCGGATAAATAATTCCATGCTCCGGGTGATGCCAGCGAATCAGTGCCTCCAGACCAATCGTCCGCAAATCTTCCAATTGCAAAATCGGCTGGTAGTGCAGCATAAATTCCTGATTTTGAATTCCTATTCGCAAATCATTTTCCAGTTGCAGCGATTCAATTGCATCCTCCAGCATTTTCTGATCAAAGAATCTGATGCCCCCCCCTTCCTGCTCCTTGCAGCTGGATAACGCCATATCCGCATCGCGCAGAACATCATCCGGGGATTCATAGTAAGTTGTTTTGACTACCAGTCCAATGCTGACAGAGAGCGTTACTTTTTGCCCGTCGACATCAAAAGCTCTCCCGGCTTCCCGTTGGCATCTTTCAGCGACGGCGGCGGCAATTAGATCGCTTTCAGGGCCTTCGATCAACACGGCGAATTCATCGCCGTTCATGCGGGCGACCATGTCTGATGGACGCACACAGCCCTTAAACCGATTGGCCAGTTCGGATATGATAACGTCGCCGGTATAATGGCCATACGTGTCGTTGACACCTTTGAAATGATCAATATCGATTAAAAACAGTGCATAGGAAAGGCTATCATTTTGGTAGGATTCAGCAACAACGCTGTTCAAACGATTCATGAGCATCGATCTGTCTGAAAGGCCGGTCAGGGTATCCGATGCCATGCTTTGACGGGCATTCATTTCATGAGCCTGGTGCGTTGTTGCGCGCTTTTGCAGGCCGCGCGCGATCGCACGCTTAACTGCTGGGAGGCTCAGCGGTTTTTCCAGATAGTCGCAGACTTCCAGTCTTAGCGCTTCAACCGAGCTTTGTAAACTGCCCTGTCCGGTAATTATTATCGGAACGATTTCAGGATCTGAAGACTTGAGAGTCCGGATGACCTCGAGCCCGTTCATATCCGGAAGGAGTAAGTCGGTAATGAGAATGTCATATGAATGGGTTTGACCCAGTTGAATTCCACTTGAGCCGTCATCGGCCAGGTCCACCACATAATTTTCAGAAGCAAGCCCCAATTTCAGTGCTTCCAGAATGGAGGCTTCGTCGTCGATGATAAGGATACGTTCCATCAAATTAATCCGCCCTGAAAAATAACGCTAGTTGAATAAAAACACTGTCTAACGTTGCACCATTCATGCCACTCTCCGATCGCACTCCAGGAATGAAAATATTTATATATATATCAATTGGTTATATTTTTGGTTAATGGTGTCGAAATCCGGATTGATAAGCGCTTTCAATCCCTTGAAATGGAAATATTGTCAGGCTGGATATGTTGAGGCATGTTTACTGATAGAAAAGTCGGTGATTACTGCATGTTAGGCACGTGATAATAATGTGAACCGGTTAAGAATATTCAAATTGGCTGGCCATATCATATTTCTTGATTCGGTACCGCAGCTTGTGGGGCGGCATATTCATCAGACGGGCGGCTTCAGAAACATTACCCTCGGCGGTTCTCATGGCCTCCCGGATGAGACGCTTGGTGGCTTCGTTGTAGTCCAGCTTGTTCGCCACTGTCTCCGGCAATGAAGATTCACATTGCCGGCGGTTGGGCGCCACCAGCACATTGAAGTGGTCGCGCGTGAAGGTATTACCGGTTTCAATCAGAATAATCCGTTCAATGGTGTTGCGCAGTTCGCGAACATTGCCGGGCCAATCGTATGATTTCAGGAAAGTCAACGCTTCCGGACTGATTTCACTGAAGTTCTTGCCGAACTTCTGATTGTAGGTGTTAATGAAGTACTGGGTAAGGAGGTGAATATCTTCCTGTCTTACGCGCAGCGGCGGCAAATCGAGCCTGACAACATTGAGGCGAAAAAATAGATCCCTGCGAAAATCACCCCGATCAACGGCCTCGTCCAGGTTGGCATTGGTGGCCGCTATAATTCTGGCCGACACGTCAATCTGCTTGTTGCCGCCAATTCGATAAAAGGCTCGATCTTCCAGAACCGCCAGTAATTTGACCTGGGCCGAAAGCGGCATTGCACCGATTTCATCCAGAAACAGGGTCCCACCGGCGGCTTCTTCAAAGCGCCCGGCTCTGCCATCGGCCCTGGCACCGGTAAAAGCGCCCCGTTCATAACCGAATAGTTCACTTTCCACCAGATCCTTTGCAATTGCGCCGCAGTTTACCGTAACAAAGGGGCCGGGGATCCTGCTGCCGTTGTAGTGGGTGGCTTTGGCCAGAACCCCTTTGCCGGCACCGCTTTCTCCGGTGATTAATACTGGCGTATCCGGACTCTGAGCGGCCTTCTTGGCAATTTCGACGATTTCTAATATCCTGGCATTATTTCCGATGAGATCAAATTTATATTTTTCGACACTTGGCTTTTGAATCGTTCTAATCTGATGCCTCAACCGTCTGTTCTCAAGAGCGTGCTGAATAGATAAAAACAGTTCTTGAGACTCGATCGGTTTAACCAGATAATCATAAGCGCCCTGTTTGATCGCATTAACAACCGTTTTGACATCTTCCACCGCCGTTACCATGATGACCGTTGCATCAGGGTCCAGTTCAATCAGCCTTTTAAGCACCTCGACGCCGTCCATCTCCGGAAGGCCCACGTCGAGCAGAACGACATCCGGTGTTTCGGAGGAAAACAGTTCGAGAGCCTCCACTCCGTTTTGGGCTGTCACAGCTTCATATTTGCCTCTAAGCGCCAGTGACAGCGCTTTTCGGATGCTCTGGTCGTCGTCAACGATGAGAATTTTAGAATTCATAGGCCTAGTTTGCCAAACCGCCGCTTACAGCAGCGTCTGATTCATCCGGGTTATTCTTGGGGCAGGCAATCGGCAGCTCAATGACAAAAGTCGTCCCTTGATCCGGATTGCTCTCGAAAGTAAATGTTCCACCCTGACGCTTTATAATCTGATGTGAGATGCTTAATCCCAGACCGGTGCCGCTCGCTTTGGTCGTAAAAAAGGGATTAAAAATATCCTCCTGGTGATCTCTCGAGATGCCGGGACCGTTATCACTGACGCTTAAATGAATCACGTTGTGCTCTAGTCCGGGCGCAGACCTGTTCTGCAATGTTTTAATATCGATGTCGCCGCCTTGGTCCATTGCCTCTATGGCATTCAAAACCACATTGTTGATAACCTGCTGCAGCCCGATGACATCCCCCCGCACCGGTGGCAATTCATCCGCCAAATCTAAATTGAGCTGGATATCCGATTTCCTCAGCTTCGAGGACCATAGTTTCACGATCTCGGACGTCAGCTCGTTCAGATTGATCTCGTCCGAGGCCAAAACCGGCGGCTTGGCAAAATCCAGTACGCGTTTGATAATTTTTTCGATGCGATGAATATTGTCCTTTATTTCATTGAACAGTTCAGCTTCCTCAGGATCACGATTAAATTTACCGTCACCGCCCAGGATATCGGTGAACAGGCTAATGCTGGCCAGCGGATTTCTGATTTCATGAGCAATGCCGCCGGAAAGCTGACCCAGAGAAGCCAGTCGGTCGGCCCGAATCAGTTGCTCCTCGATTTTCTTTTGCTCGGTTATGTCGCTAATTCGAATGATTGCGGTTCCTTCATTCTCAATCTGATTTTGCACCGGATAGATTACCACCTCTTCAATTCGCGCCGGGTTCATCAAGCCTTTTCGCTCATAAGCAGCCGGTTTAGCGCCCTTAATTGCCAGGGGCAACTGGCAATCCTTGCAGACATCTGATTTGCGAGCCAGTACTTCATAGCAGGGTTTATCAATAATATCCTGATATTGTTCCAATCCGGTGTATGCTTTAGCTGCTTCATTCAGAACCTTTATCGTCATATTTTGGTCCACCATGATCAATGGTTCTGAAATACCGTCAAAAACGGATTGTAGACTTGTTTTGCTTTGCACGAGTTGCAATTCAACTTTTTTGCGCTCTTCAATTTCAGTTTTAAGATCTTCGATCAGGATTTTGTTTTCTGTCCGTAGTTTGCGTTTTTCAATCGCACGTTGGACAGAAATCAATAAATCTTCAATATTTTCTAATGGTTTTGTTAGATAGTTAAAGGCACCATCTTCTTTTAAGGCCTGGACGGCATTTTCAAATGTCGCATTGCCGGTCAACACAATGACCTCCATGTGACGATCTAACCGTTTAATCGCCTTCAAGACCTCCAATCCCCCCATGCCGGGCATACTCATATCCGTAATGATTAGATCTATCGGCAGCGTTTTGAAAAGCGAAATGGCCTCGCGACCGCCTTCGGCTCGAAAGACCTCATAATCTTCGCGCGTCAAAATCGTCTCGAGCATATCCAGAATTTCTAAGTCATCGTCAATTATGAGAATTTTTTCATTCATTGAATTGTTTTGATTCTATTCCCGGGTTGCCGTGGTTGGCCTAAAAGTCGTCCGTACAGGATTATAATCGACCATTTATACATAACCTTTAATTCTCGGCAGAGATATAGAGGCCGGGATATGTCCGCACGGGCTAAAATCCGGCGGCTGCCAGGAATTCGGCTGGAGTCGAAATCGGCCGATGGCCCAAATATCGATTGAACCGATCTAAAATGAATTTCCGCAAGGAGCAGAAACAGTTGGTGCCATTCCTTGCGGCAGAGCCGGGGATGATGAAGGGAGTTAATCTAAATCGAGGGTACAGTTTTTAATGAAATATTCAAGATCGGATACCTGGGCGGGTTTGAGTTCATCAAACTGGAGACCACATCGACGAATGGCAATTGAATTAGACGTCTCGTTTTCATCGATTTCAAAACTGGAAATTATTTTACAGGGTATTTGATCCAAGTAAATACCGCTGTCGACCAGAAAGATATCGAATTTCGAGAAATCGTCAAGCCGGGTCCGGTGGTCGTGGTATAGAAACGCTTCGCCGGATCTATCGCTATCCATGAATCGGGTGTCACTGTAACGAAAAGAAAATCCAGCCATGCTGATGTCGATAATCTGGGCCAGTTTGGTCGAATTCTGGTGTAGCACGGCAAAAGCGCCATCTTTCACCAGGTATCGCTTTTGGGATCTGCGAGAATCTATGTCATTCATAATGGATATCCTTTATTCTGCGCATTCGGCTTTGAGTCAGCCTTAATTCGGCAGGTTTTGTTTTGTGTCTTTCTGCATTCCTGCAGATTGCAAAGGTTCCGATCCGGGGGTGGCAACGTCAATAGCCTCATCGAAACAGCATTCGAAACGATTGCGCCCGCCCTCTTTGGCTTTGTATAGCGCCTGGTCAGCCATTTTTATCAGCTCCAGCTTATTGCAGGCGCCGTCCGGGAAAAATGCCCCGCCCATGCTGACCGTTATTTTCGCCTCTTGCCCTTCATAGCGGAATTTATGGTCGCGTATCGATTCCATGAGGCGGTCGACGATCATGACGACTTCGGACTTGTCTAGCTCATTCATGATAACTAAAAACTCTTCCCCCCCGTAACGGAAGAGCCGGTCCGTAGACCGCAATTGGGTTGTCAGCAATTCACCCAGTTTTTTTAGGACATGGTCGCCAAATAGATGCCCGTAAGTGTCATTGATATCTTTGAAATGATCAGCGTCGATCATCAAGATGAAAAAGTTGTGTCCATATCTGCGAGATCGATCGATTTCCTCATCCAGGCAGGATTGCAGGTAGCGATAATTGTAAAGTCCGGTCAACGAATCCTTTATCGACAACTCCTTGAGTTGCTTGACCAAAGACCGGTTTTTCAATTCCAAACTTCTCTTTTCGAGAACCCGTTCCACAGCAGTCAGCAGCACATCGATATCTTCCAGAGGCTTGCGGAAGTAATCATAAGCCCCCAGCCTCAAACAGTCGATGGCCGTCGCTTCGTCACTGTGCCCGGTCAGAATAATGACTTCGGTATCTGACTCTTTGGTTTTGACCTCCCGTAAGACTTCGATGCCGTCCATAATCGGCATTCTGACATCGGTGATGATTAAATCCGGTGTATACTCTTGAAATTTTTCGACACCTTCACGACCGTTACCGGCGGTAATGACACGATAATTTTCGCTCGCCAACAAACCTGAAAGCAATGCCAGAATGTCTTCCTCGTCTTCTATGATTAATATGGTTTCTTTCATGCTAAACTCCGTTAAGAAAGCTCTTTAAACCGACTCCCCAATTGTTTCTTCCGAATTTGTCACATTTTTCATTTGGGCACCCTTGATCGGGAGTGTAACCTTGATGGTCGTCCCCGCAGATCCGGTCTCTGCTATTTCAATCTTTCCGTTGTGGTCGCTGATGATCCCATAACTGATTGAGAGTCCCAGACCGGTTCCCTTACCAACTTCCTTCGTGGTAAAGAATGGATCAAAAATACTACCGCAGGCCGAGTCATCGATGCCATTGCCGGTATCCTTGAATAGAATTTCAACCATACCGGAGTCCGTTTCAGACAACCGGCTGGTGATCTGAATGGAGTCCGTGAAACCGTCCCGAAACGTATCACTGTCCTTCTTTTCCGTAATGGCATCCCGTGCATTGGTAATCAAATTGAGAAAAACCTGTTCCAATTGATTGGTATCACCGTCAATCCTTGGCAAAGCCGGATCGAGATTTTTGACTATCTCTATATTCCTGAGCCTAAGCTGCTCGCCCACCATCAAAAAGGATTCCTCGATAACCTGATTCACATCCAAGGCGTAAAACTGGGATTTCGACTGGCGTGAAAACGTTCTCAAATGATTAATGATATTCATCATCCTTTTGGTGTTGCGTTCGATCGGCTCCATTTGTTTCAGCAGGTCTTCAATCTCGTAATTTCCTTTCGAGATAAAGCGTTTGACCAGCTGGGCATTACCGCGAATGACCATCAGGGGTTGATTCAGTTCGTGGGCCACTCCGGCTGCCAATTCGCCAATGGAGGCCAGCTTGCCGGTTTGCACCAGCTGCGATTGAGTGTGCTTGAGTTCTTGATAGGCTTTTTTCAATGATTGTTCCGCCAGGTTGCGGTCCGTGACGTCCCGGATAATGCCGCGAAAGCCTCTCGGCAGACCCTCAGTGCCTTTAATCAGCGATACGGAAGCCTCCAGATGGCGTATTTCGCCGTCGTTTCGGACAATCTGCCAATCAAAATCTCTGGATGGCTTTTGAGACACGTAAACATTATTGAAAGCCCGAAAAACACTCTTGACATATTTGGGTGCGGTAAACTTCCGATAACTGGCCGCCATCAGTTCTTCCCGGCTGTACCCGATAATTGTGTAGAAGGCATCGTTGAAAAATGTCAGACAGCCGGAAATATCGAATTCGTAGTATCCCTCCTCCATACTTTCCAGAATGCTTCGATATTTTTCTTCACTTTCCCGCAGGTGTTCTTCAGCACGGTTACGCTCACTGATTTCCTGTTTAAGGAATTTATTGGCCTTCAACAGCTGGCCGGTTCTTTGTTCGACTTTATTTTCGAGTTCAAGATTGGCGTTTTTGACTTTCTTTCTTTCAGTTTCCAATAGCTGTGCCTGCAGGAATTCCTTTCTCGAATACAACTCGATGGAGTAGCAGGCAAACATCCCGAACAGATTGCCGGTTAGAAAGAAAAAATTGTTATTGATCAGTATCGGAATCGGCGTGTTTGTTGCCCAGATCGCCGCAACCTCATAGGCAATCACGATCATTATCCCGGTGGCAGTGGCATAAATAAAATCCAATTTGAAAAATGTGTAGCCAAATATAAAAACCAGTATCAGGCCGGCGTAGTAGGAATTATTGCCGGACTGCGGTGCCAGCAGGATCATGGCAATGATGCCGAGGCCTGCCAGGGCCACAACTGAAGCAATACAAATCTGCATGTATTTTTTGAAATATTTATTGTAGGAAAATATCAGTACTGCTAGTGCAAACGGACAATAAATGGCATACCGAATGAACCAGAGTTGGTATTTTGCTTCGGGTACGATCCAGGCATCCAGAATACCGAAGATGCCGAAAAATATGATCGATAACAGCAAAGCGATCCTGACATGCCGCAGGGACTTCTTAAAGTGCTCCTCCTTAAAACATGCCTCATGTTCTTTCGGAAAGGAAAGCGTAAGAAGATTGAGTTCGACATCTTCCCAGGCGAATTCGGATTTATTCATGCCAATGGGCCTCTAATATGACGGTTTGATATCATCAAGAATACCAATTTGCTATTTCTTTACCACGACCAGCGTGATGTCATCTGCTTGTTTTTCCTGAAAAGACGTAACTTCTTCGATAATCTTATCCCGCAATTTCCTGACCGGCAGATCAGCGTACCGATTCAAGGCTTGTTCCAATCTGTCCTGGCTGAACATGTTCCCTTGGGAGTTGGTTGCCTCGGTAATTCCGTCGGTAAACAGCAATACAATATCCCCGGGGTTGATGTTTATGGTTAATTCTTGGGTGCTGCTTATAATATCTTCCGTGATACCCAGCCAGGTGCCGGTGATCGGAATAGCTTCGACTTTATTCAGGGCGGCGCGGTAAATTAACAGGTCCTGATGCTTACCGGCTACGGTCATCTCTGATTGGCTGAGACGCAAGGCCATCATCGTCATGTAGTGATCGGAACCCAAACGGGATAGATTCTCCCTGACAATTCCATTGATGGATTGGAGCAGATCCGCCGGACCGCAATTGCCGTTATTGTTGACCTTCGACAAAATGCTCGTCTGGGCCATCATCATGATCAGTCCGGAATCGACGCCGTGGCCGGAAACATCTCCGATGGTAATCCATTTGTCTCCTTTGGATGTCTCAATTATGTCGTAGTAGTCACCCCCCACCTCCTTGGCCGGAATCATTGTCGCCGCGATGTCATAGCCTCTTATTTTTTGTTTCTCCGGCAACAGGGCGGTTTGAATTCGTTTTGCCAATTCCATCTCGCTCCAGATGGAATCCCGTGCAATTTTTAGCTCGCACATGAGATAAAATTCTTTTTTAATCAGCTGGTGTTTGACATAGTTGATACTTACAGCGATGATGCTTGTCGCACTCAGGAAAAAGAGGTTGTTGATCAGGTGGTTGGTGCGGTAATCACTGATGTCTATTAAATTAACGAATAAATACAAGAAAATAATAATGCCGCTGTTGAGCGCGGAGTGCTTCGCGCGCCAGGGCAGCAGCAGATTGACGCCAATAATGACCAGATTGAGTCCAGCGTAATAGCTCGAATAAAAACCGCCGAGATCACGCGTCATCAAAACGATGACACCACCGACAACAATCGAGACAATATAGCCATGGAGATAGGACAGCTTGCTGGGTTTGGTCAGCCGTATGATAAAATACTGGATGATGACGATGAAGGTCGCAATTAATCGATAAATACCGACCTGCTTTAACAGGTCTTTCGGAACAATGAAAAAATCGAGAATGAAAAATAGCGGAACCAGCGAAATCACCAGAAAAGTCAATGTCTTCAGCCAATCATGAATGATGCGATTCAGGAATTGATCGAAATTCCGGGCACCGATGATAGCCTGTTCTTCAACGCTTAATTTATGTTCGACAATTTCGTTCATTAATTTGCTGACCTATGCCTGCGGTCCGTTACTTTCCTGATTTTGTGACGTGCAAAAACATTTGACTGCCGATGTCTTCAAATAATATTTTTGATTTTGCTGATTGGGCATTTCTCAGCAGGTCGATAAAATCATGCTCCGTGCGATAGTACAAAACCCAATCCAGCCAGTATTCCATGTAGTAACGGCTGGCGTTCGAAATATGGAAATTACCGATGGCCATTTCTCCGCCAATATTCAATATCTGATACAACTTGCCCATCACGGCTTTTGCAACCGGCGGGGTCAGGTAGTCAAAAAGTCCCATTGAGTAGATATAATCGAAATTCCCCCACCGCTTGCTGAGTTCGGCAGTTTTGAGCAACGTCCGGACTGATTCATTCAGGTAGTCAGCTTCCACCTCTGCGCCCAGTTTCTTTTCGATTCCCGCGATCTGGTTCCTGGCTTCATCCAGGGCATTTTCATCCTGATCAAGCAATGTAAAATGGAAACGGGCACAGTCTTCCGTCGATGTGATGACATCCTGCAGTTCGAATGCAGGGCCGCAGGCCACGGATAAGATTTTTATTTTTTGACCGTTGCCCTTTAGTTTTCGGGCTTTCAGCTCGCCCAGTATTTTGGCAATCAAATCTCTTCTATTTCGTACGGCCTGAGCCGCCGGGTGTTCAATGGGATGCTTGTGCATCAGCTTACCGAACGTCGAGTCGCCCTCAAACTTATCGTTGTAAATCATCTTCATCATGATGGAGTCACCGCTATAGCCCCGCGGTTTTAGATTCGTTCGCGTCATAAACGGTGAGCACATCAAAAAACTCCAGAGCTGTCTGCGGAAGTAATAGCCATGGCGTTCGTGTTCTTTTCTGGAGAAATCGATGATGACATTTTCAAATTCATCCAATTTTTGATCCAGAAATTTCATAAATTTTCGGCCTTCGGTCTCAATTAACGCGGCCTGAACATGCTTTTTGATTTCTTCCGTCTCCTCGGCATATCTGGCGTCCAGGGTGTCAAACAGGTTTTTATAAACATTCAAATCATATGTAAGATTGGCGGTATATTCCTTGAATGACGGATTGATTTTATCTTTGTGCGATAAAATGAGCGGCAGATGAAAAAACTCCGCCTGCAATTTTTCAAGCTTGTTCTCAAAGAAGAGACTGTTCAGATCATAAACATCCCGGGAAAAGACGAGGCGTCCCCTGTACCCGTCGTCATCGGTTTCGGGCATAAACTGGCAGGGGCCGATTTCGACCTGGTTATCATTTTTCTCGAAAACAAGTTTTCGAAAGGTCGTTTCCTGGTCGGTTTCATAACCGTTAAGGAACCGAACTGATAAAGAGAACCGGGAGGCGTATTTTGCTTCAACAGGTATTTTATCTTTCCCGTACCAGAGATGCGCCATTATTTTAGTGGGCTCTCGATTTATCATATTTATAACCCTTTAATCTCGAGTCGATTATCATCAGTTCTGAACACCTCTAGTGCCGAAAAATTAAGCTCCTGCCATTTCAGCGATTTTCGGTAAAGAATGGTTATTTTTGTCATCCCTTTTTTGGCTCTGTCCAAAATTTTAATGATGGGTGTTATGGTCGATGAATTCATATAGGACAGGTGCTGAAAGTCCATGGTGATGCGTTTATTCATCGTTGCGGCCATTTGCAGAACCATTACCAGAATCGGCGATATGAATTTACTGGGTTCCCGGTCAATGCTTTTTCCATCCCATTTCACATCAATGGACGTCTGATTTTCAACTACTTCGATCGACAAATCTTTGTTGGTGTATTTCTCCGGTGTCATCATAATTAAATCCTATCTTCTCCATCGATATTTGAAACAACAGATACATTCAGCAAGTTATCATCACCGACAAAAAAATCTAAGAGGGCCTTGCCTTCGTATGCAATTCTGACCAGACCAATTCCACTCTCCTGATCATTGAGTGGCTTTCTGGAGACTTCCTTTATCCGCTGGATATAAGCTTCAAATGGATCCTGGTAGCCCCGAATCCATTGAATCGTTTTGTCCAGACGTGACAGGTGCTCAAACGCGCTCTCATCAACCGGATTAATAACTTCTATGGTAACGGTATTCCGTTCGATATTGATGATGACGATCACCTGATTTTCAACCATTTTGAAGTTGCCATATTTAATGCCATTTTCGATCAGTTCGCTGATTATCATCGATAGCGAATGAATCGTATCGTCTGACAGCTCATGCGCCTGCAAGAATTCGGCACTTTCGTTCCTTATTTTTTCAATTTCATCCCAATCGGGGGCTACTTTAAATTCGATCGATTTCATCATTGCTAATCCGGTCTCCTTGTTACGCTTCTAATTATTAGAAATGTATTTTGTCTGCCTTGATGCATTTTACATGCCAAAAATCAAAAATTTTTACCTGTGGTAATATAAATAGTATTTTTAGTTGCTTATGGAGAATTAACGAAAAAAGCAGGATGGTAATGTCTTCAGGGAAATCGGCACTGGGCTTGAGAATATTGTCAGCCATCACCTCGAATAGGAGATAACTGAATAATTACAACGGCTTGGCGGCGTGACCATATTGACATAACATTAAGAATATTGTCAGGGGCGGGACAATTTTAAGCTTTTAAGCAAAGCTGCCGATAATATTTAAGATCTGGAACCATCCATTTACCAGGACGATCTAAAATACGATGGCAATTCTATCAATAGACAACATCAGCTTAAACATCCTGACGTTATCTTTTCCGGCAGAAATTGAGCGAGAGTACAAAGAAGACTTTTTTAACAAGTCCCTGAAACATGTACGAGTTGCCATGCTGCTGGCAATCGCTTTTTTTGCCGTGTTCGGGATACTGGATTCCTGGCTCGTTCCCGATGCCAAAGAGCTGCTGTGGTTTATTCGCTACGCCATTTACTGTCCTTCAGTTCTGTTTTTATATCTGTTTTCTTTCTCCAAACACTTTAAACCCTATATGCAATTGTGTATTGCGCTGTCGGTTTTGCTCGCCGGCTTGTCAATCATCGCTATGATTCTCATCGCGCCGACGGCGGGCTTTTATTCATATTATGCCGGATTGATCCTCGTTTTCATATACGGGTACACGTTTTTCAAGCTCCAGTTCGTCTGGGCCACGGCAGTCGGCTGGATGATTGTGTTGTTTTATGAAATCGCTGCTATGGGGCTGGTCTACACGCCGGTACCCATCCTTATCAACAACAATTTTTTCTTTCTAACGGGGAATCTGTTTGGCATGTTTGCCTGTTATTCAATTGATTTGTACTCGCGCAGGGATTTCCTGCAGGCCCGCATAATTGAAGACGAAAAGCGAAAGGTACACCAGGCCAACCAGCAATTGGGGGATCGGGTCGAAAAGCGGACCGCGATGCTGCTGCAGGTCAATAAAACGTTGAAACAGGAGGTTGTCGATCGAAAGCGGGCCGAAGATTACTTGCGCGAAAGCGAGGAAAAGTATCGGAACATATTGGAAAATATGGAGGAGGGCTATTACGAAGTCGATCTATCCGGGAACCTGACCTTCTTTAACGATGCCTTGATGAAAATAACGGGATACTCTCGGGATAAG
>JAAUYK010146016.1_pt1 | contig 19177 bp, 19 predicted proteins | sample 7278021 | NCBI WGS metagenome assembly JAAUYK01 (sample SAMN14350223, study PRJNA611818) | marine sediment metagenome | isolation source: surface marine sediment (1.8m) | place: French Polynesia: Moorea | collected 2018-08
CAATATCCTTAAATCGCAACCCCTAACCATGATTTTAACTTCCAGGCTTCGGTTAGGCATCCATTCAGACACTTTCACTCACCGGCTCGTACGCAAGCCACACCCTCGCTCGATCCAGGATGTCTTCTTCCAAGGAATCCGCGTTGGCTGAAAAGCAGCTTGGGAACGAGGCGTACAAGAAGAAGGACTTCGCGACGGCCATCACCCACTACACGAAGGCCGCCGAGCTCGACCCCACCGAGATGACCTTCCTCGCCAATTTGGCCGCCGTCAAGTTCGAGCAGAAGGAGTACTCGGAGTGCGTCGACATCTGCCAGAAGGCCGTCGACGTGGGCAGGGAGAACAGGGCAGACTTCAAGGTGAGTGAGTGGCTCTTAGCACATTGCGTTTCCAACACTAATGCTATAGCAGAAGCGAAGTTGCAGGGCCATTGGTAAGAAAATTCACCGCCTCCTTTCATAATTGTGCTTTCTCCCAAAACCTAGCTCCCACCCTTCTAACCCATCCCCTCCCTTCATGGGCAATGAACCTTAAACCGTCTCTAATATTGCCTGGGGAACCCAAACCCTCAAGAGTCAAGAATGCCTGGTTTGGTTTGCCACGAGTCGTTCAGACTGTTACAGCATTTGATTGTCGAGTGAATGCGCTGATGATGATCCTCCTCTCCTTTCAGATCGTTGCAAAGGCCCTTAACCGCCAGGGGAACGCCTACCGCCGCCTCGGGGAGTACGCCAAGGCCAAGGTCTGCTTCGAGAAGGCCCTCACAGAGCACAGAACACCAGACTACAAGGCCGCGCTATCGGAGATAGAAAAGCTGATCAAGGTGAGCGAGCTAAAAATGAGAGCTTGGGGTTCTTGGGTTAATTGGAAAGGTTAAAACATGCTGACGGGTCTACGTAGCTGGGTGAAGTTTAGGGAACAATCTCTCCAGCCCATGCGTGCATTAAACACAATCCATCTAGCTTGCAATATTCAGCACCAATGATTCTTTCTCTTTGGGCTTTAATTAAACTTGCCCTACACACGTACAGACGTACGCTACGTATGTAGATTCACTTATCCTAACCCAAGCTGAATTTATCCCTTTAAAGGCCAAGGAGGAGGAGGCGTACCGGAACCCCGACCTGGCCGAGGAGGAGAAGAAGGCCGGAAACGAGCTGTTCAAAGCGGGAGACTTCGGCGCGGCCGTCAAGAGATACTCGGAGGCTGTGCGGAGGAACCCCGACGACGCCAAGATCTACTCGAACCGCGCCGCCTGCTACACGAAGCTGATGAGCTTCGACCTCGCGCTCAAGGACTGCGAGAAGGCCATTGAGCTGGACCCGAAGTTCATCAAGGCGTACCTGAGGAAGGCCATGGTACTTAAAGGTGAGTTCACAGTGCGGTTGAAAGTGGCCCCAAACCCATTTTAGGTGATTCGCCGTAGATTCTACGAAAGGGGGATTTTAGTTTGATTTCCGTAAGACGCGTTCATCCTAAAGAATTTATTTCTTTTCCCTGTAGGCATGGGCAAGGTCTCTAAAGCGCAGTCTACGTACGAGAAGGCCCTGGAGCTGGACCCTCAGTGCAGCGAGGCCCTCGAGGGCTACAGGAACTGCTCGATGGCGACGCACGCCGACCCCGAGGAGACTCGGAAGCGCGCCATGAACGACCCAGAGATCCAGAGGATCCTCAACGACCCCGCGATGAGGATGATCCTGGAGCAGATGCAGAATGATCCGAACGCCATCCAGGAGCACCTGAAGGAGCCCAAGATCGCCGAGAACTTCATGAAGCTGCGGGAGGCCGGACTCATACAGGTGGCGTACAAATGAGAGAGAAGAGAGAGAGAGAGAGAGTCGTTATTAGACTCTCAAACCATATTCCTACTGACGCCAGATGACAATTAAAATCTTTTTAACTAAGGGTATGCAATGCAATTAATTAATGGGGGGACCACATCTAGAAATGTAACGTGTACGTAGCAGTGTCTACGTACGTGCTATTCCCAACGCAATTATTACCAAGCTTTTAAAGCTTATTCTCCACTTTTTTACACGTAATTTCTTTAAGGCATTATATTAGCGTAGGAGGGAGCTGCCCTCCCTAGTCCCATCTCCGTCCCGCCCCCTAAACTGTCATCTGGCCAACAAATAACTCGAATGTACGTATGACCTAGACGAGCATCTCCCCGCCGGGAAAGCGTTGGAAGTCCAGGTACTAAGAGTATGATTTGCTGCTGCAGGGCCTGCATGGCTTCCGCAGCTGAGAAATAAAAGTCCGTATCAACTGTGAATAATATCGTAATGGTCAATTAATGGAGGAAGCCTCCGATTTTGTCTCTTCCTTCTTATCACCTCGCTGCCGCCGTTGATAAGACCGTACGCGTACGTCGTAAGTAGAAATTCGCGCGCTTCATGCATGTGTTGGGGGCATAGATAAGAGCGGCCGGTGAGAAAACGAAACAATCCCAGCATGAATTTCGTCGCATTGATACTTTTTACCTGCGCTATTTTCAACGGCGTGATCGGCCAAGAAGACCGCCGCGGCGAGGATGACTCCGCCTACTATTCAGCTGAGGGCGGGCGCTCCCTCTACAACCCCGAGATGGCCGTGCTCCCGCCAGACCTGCTCAGGTGCTACACGGACAGGAGGCTCTGGGACAGGTACTTGACAGAATTGGCTTGTGCATGTCCAGATATGGGTTTCTGTTGTAGTATGGATTTAAAGCCAAGTCAAATAAAATCCCTTTCCACGTACCATTACGGAACCTACCTGTACCTTCACTAAAGTTCATCAACGAGGTCTAAAGTGAATGAGTACTAGTCATCATGTGCTGTCCTGTAGGCAAGATCCTCGTGCTATGGATGTTGCGATTATGAATTGCCATCAATGCTTCTTGTAGATTCTCCCGTTCCCCATCGAGCGTTGACTCTCTTGTGTCGCTGCTCCGCAAGCTCGAGCTGCACCCCTCCCTCCGCAACTGGACCCCCGGCCGCCTCGCCGCCGCCGTCGTGCACAGGTTCCGCTTCGACGGGCTGCAGTACGATCGGTGCGTGGACACGACGACCGGGGCGCCGCCGATCAGGGTCGACATGCAGGTGGAGTACCCCAAGATGGCGCTCGTGATGCAGCTGATCAGCGCTGCGCCGCAAGACATCCCAGACGAGGCGCTCACACAAAGGGAAAAGGTATTCATGAGCTACCTAAACTGATTGCTTCTTAACAGTCTTGTCCTGCAGTGTTCCCTCCACTGGATGCTCTCCTACTCTGTGAACACGACGTTCCGCGCCGACGAGCTCTTCTGGACGACGGACTACGAGAACAGCAACACGGGACGGAGACCGCAGTCGTCGTCGTCTCATCAAAATCTTCCGAATCGTCACCATCAGCATCAGGGCAGCTACGAGGACTACAACAACTGGGCGGTGCACCCTCCGTACGGGTCGCTCTCGTCGACGTACCGGCGGCCGTACGCAAACGCGGGGATCGCCTGCGATGACAACGTGCCCAAGAGCAGGGCTCCGTGGGAAACAGGTTAAATCATACTTAGCAAACTAATTCAGTGTTCGAAAGAGTTATAAGCTGAACCGTACCATTTAAAACTCCGATTTATGTAGAAACTCAAGTCCAATCAGTTTCCGTTCACAGCCTAGCGAATTCTCCTTATACGTAGGCGTTGTATGGAGCCCTTCTGGTCCCCTTGCCGCTGGCACAATGCTTGCCGGCCTCGCGGCCGGCCTCCAGCCCCAGAGCGTGAGTTGGCCTGCGGGCCAGATCGACAACGGTTGGGGCGCGTCGCTGGCCGGCGACGTGGCGCAGACGGCGCTGCTGAAGCGCAAGGACGAGCCCTACGTCGGGCCGGACGGATACTTCAACTCGACGCTCTGTCCCTCAGAGTTCTACCTGAGGATGAGGCAGGACGGCTACGCGAGCTACTCGCACCTGACCGTCGCGGAGATCAACGCCGGCATCGATGGACTCCTCATGGCAGAGTTCTCAAACGAGTGGCAAAGGAGATCAGGTAGGAGTTGAGCACGTATATGTACGTGTCTAGGTGATGATCGATTTTGCTACTAGAGCTGACGTTGTCTCAAGTGGTGGACCTGTACTACAACTCTCAGCTGGGCCACATCCGCGGCACGCCCTCAGGCCCAGACCTGAACGCCTGCGACAGATACAAGAACTACGCCGAGCACGTCTCCTCGAGCCGGCTTCGCAGCGAGGCGTTCGTCTTCGGAACGGAGCTGAAGAGCATCATGATCATGCCTGTGGGAGAGGAGGCACTAACCACGGCCATCATCGCCGCAATAGAGAAGCTCAACGCGGAAATAAGGTACAGTAACCATTGGTATGCCGTAATTTTTTGCGCGTTAGTAGGTGTTCGGAGTATATGAATTGTTTTGAATGATCATATAAATTCAACTATGTTTCCAGATTGCTCGACTCGAGCCTCTCCAGCTTCGGCCCGTGCGCTTTGGAACGGCGAAACGCGGAGGACTTCACCGACGACGACGGCTACGAGGGCCTCCCGATCGACTACAAGCTTGTCTCGTCCGGAATCGCGGACGTGGGCATCATTTGGGACACGTCGATATTCACATGGGAGGAGCAATACTTTCTCAAACAGGCACGCACGAACGACTAATTTGGCTGGCGCCTAGGCTTCATATCTCCTTTTCTCCGTAAAGGTGACTGCCGGTCTGGTCAGCGAGCTTGACGTCTGGGCGACCGGCTTTCGCGAGCACGGCGCCTCCGACGACGTGTACGTGGGCGGCGGCAGCGTCGCCGACGTCTCCGACGGCCGCTACGCCCGCGAGATCGCCTCCACCGCAAGATACTACTTCAACAAAGCGGACATGGCGTGCGGGATATTGAAGGAGTTCGTGCCGATGACCGGCGACCTCGACCCCGAACTGACGCTCAACGTCGTCGGATCGAAAATTGCCGAGCGCCAGCATCAGGTATGCAGTGAGATCACATTAGCCCTGTAATTATACTAAGCTTTGGAATAATGGCAATCAGTTGCTCTCCATTTGGCTACCTGGGGTATGTGTCAACTGTAGTATTAGGTAAAATACCTGTCAGGTGTTATTCCTGTAATGGACGTGTAGCACGTTTTTGACCTGCTGGTTGTTCAAATAAAACATGATCACACATATGCGCATTGCAGGTACGGATTCAGATTATATTGACTTCTATCAAACTTAATATATTTCAGCGCGAGATTTCCGACGCCTCCACGAATCTCGGCCGGTCCGCCGTCCTCGTCCTGTTCATGTTCAATCGTCCAGATTCCGGCACCGAAGATGAACTCTATGACGCCGTATACAGGTCAGTCATTTCCTCCCGTTAACGCAATTTTAAGCCGCTTCTCTAATGTTTAGTTTGCGTCGCACGCACCCCGGCGTCCGTCTGTTGATCGTGACCCGCAACGCCCCCCAGAGTGTGTTCGCCCCGTACGTCCTCCACCCACAGTTCGACGTCGTTCTGCTCAGCCAGTACGGACAGGAGCTGCTGGCGGAGGCCAACGGAAGGGCAATCGCGAGGAGAATCGCACAGGTTAGTTATTATGTCTGCTGTACGTATTAATATAGTACATACGTACGTTTATGTACAGTTACGAGTACATATGTACTTACATTTTCTCTAGTTTCCTGGTCAGATCAAGTACTCCGACTGCAAGGACCCCGACGACCCGACGTTCGGCGAGAAGACGAGCGAGGAGGTGCTCTACCTGCTGCCGAACACACAGAGGTTCCTCGAGGTGGCGCCAAAGTACCTCATCGACTCGGAGCAGCTGCAGATCACCTTCGCTGTCGCGTACAACACGGCAAAAATCTGCTGGAGCCGAGCGTCACCAGAAGAGCAGGTAATAAAAAAAATTCCGATTTATGTACGTACTACGTTCCTAACTCCCTTTAACAATTTCAGTCCCTTGGCGGCTGGGACGACCCGACGTTCTCGAAGGGCGAGGAGTGCGACACTGCGTCGACGAGCAGCGCCTCGGAGTCGAGAATTACCTTCCACTGGCGGGATCCGTGCAAAGGGCAGAGCGTCACCAGGTGCAAGCCTATATACTTCAGGTCAGTATAAATTGTTACGGAGCTATTTTAGCAGTGATCTGGAGTAGGGGAGGTTTTTGTCATTTTAAGGACCAAGGCCACCGCATACTTTTAGACGTTGCAATCTATTAGAAGTTTAATTGTAGTAAGTCTAGCAATTAAGGCTGCAAAAGTATCCCTGACCGCCAAGCCTGCTTTTTACCTGCGGCAAAGCCGTAGGTCATAAGATGCCATCCTTTTTTGCAGTCAGTGGGATCCATTTACTTGAACTTTTACTGTGCCATTTATGGCACGAAATATGGCTCAAAATTAAAAGTCAGAGCATTTTAATACACACTTTTGGACCCCACACCCGGGTTGTATATTTATACCTATGGTTGATCTATTTCTCATGTTAGACTTCATATCTATGATAGACCTTAGGCCCGCAATGGTCTCCTCAACAATTTTGATCCAATTTACTTTTAAACTGCAGCATTAAGCTATAGCTTTCAATGCAGGTCAATAGAGCCATTTCCTCTTGTCTTATTTACAGATTGGAGGGCATCAACTCCGGCGGCCTGCACTGCCAGACGAACGAGTTCTTCCCCTGTCGGACTGCCACCTCCGCTCAGGTCACCGTCTCCCACCTGGGAATGACCTGCGCCGGATCGACAGCCATCGTGGCATGGATTGCGCTTATAGCAGGGATTATGGCGATCGCCACGTTGCGGTGATATACGTACGTAGACACATTCATTATTCTGTGTATTTACTAGTAAAATATTCTCTCACCTTAATTCAACTGTTGTGTTCACCGCTTTCGGATATGGTACATATAGTACATGACTTCGATATATAACGTCTCTTAATTGTGAGTTCACGCTCATATGTTATGCTTAAATGCTCTTTTTTTACATTCGGATTCGACTCACTACATACATGTATATATATTTTACCTTTAAATGCTACTTCTCCATTGCGTACCAACTCATGGTTGGGATTGAGGGCTTAATGCTTGGAACTGTATGAAGTCGGGCATTTCTTGTTACCGAAAAAAATCCTATATACATATGTACTACGTATCCTTAAGGCCAACTATCAATTCATATATGGAGTCTGCCTCTCAGCAGAATAATAATTGTGGTACATGAATAAGGCTGAGTTCGGGGCGTTTTCAAACATAAGAGTTAAGCATATCATTGTATGGAAGAAATTTCACCTTTAGTGAACTGGCTTAATTCAACTGGTTTCCTTGCACTTCGTAAGTAGGGCCATTTTGAGGGCGGGATTGGTATAGGTAGTTGGTACGCGGACTTGTCGTCCAATTTGATAACTTTCTCATAGTACGTACAACGATTACTTCCTCCTCCCGCTTTTCGTCTGCTTTTGCTTCTGTTGTGGGCGACTGGTGGTCGGTGCCGTCGCCTCCGTCGGCGAAGGGGAGTCGTCGGGACGGGAGCGGGCACGGACAACGACTCGGCGACGATCCTACAGAAAGAAAAAAACGCCGAAAGTTCAATGGAGTACTTAAACTAAAATCCTTTCTCTCTCACTTACCTCGTCTGTCTCATCGAGCTGCTGCGTGTACCTCGGCCCCGACGACGTCTGGAGGCGGATTCGCTCCGGGTCGGACGGGGCCGACGCGGAAGAGGAGGACAGGGCATTCTTTAGGCTTCCGTTGGCGCCGCCGCCGCCGCAACAGGTATCAGATCTAAGGAATAAATGTACGTAAGGGAAAAGTCGTAAACCTCAACGTCCGTACGTACCTGAGTAGGAAGAACAGAGGAAGGTCACACCTGGGAATGTTGTAGAACACGGAGAGGGTGACCATCATCGCGGTCACGCCGAACAGAAGGTAAACTACATAATAGACTGTTTGAGTAAGTGTTTTAAAGATTAATTAAGTATGATGCGTACACGTGGTGCAAGCTTTGTACAGCGGTCGCCACTCCTGCCCCGGCGAGTCGCCCGGGATAAAGTCTCCGAGTCCGATGGTGGTGAGCGAGATGAAGCAGTAGTAGAGCGAGTCCAGGTAGTTCCACTTGGACTCGAGGCTGCTGAAGATCGCAGCGGGGATCAGGAAGAAGAGCGTGACCACGAGAAACAGGATCTGAAATAATTATATATCACGATACGTACGCGTGCTGTTGCTTTGAAATTAAAACTACCAGTCCGAAGTGCGCGATGCAGACGTATATTGGCTGCCTCCCCCCGGACCTGTCTTGCATCCAGCTGAGCGCCCTGCTGATCGGGATGAGGGCGCGCTCGACGACCGCGGAGAGCAGCAGCAGCGTCATCGGGATGCCGACCACGGCGTACAGCATGCAGAACACCTTGCCCTCGTAGGAGAGCGGCGACTGGTGGCCGTAGCCTGAATTGATATACGTAATTGAGTAACTAATTGCTGGATTAGTTAACATCGGCGTGCTTACCAATTGTAGTGACCACCGTGCTGGCGAAGAAGAAAGACTGCCCGAAGCTCCATGACTGGACCGAGGCGGATCCGTTGCCCGCGTTGAATATGGACACGCCGCGGTCGTTGTAGTGAACCACCAGCGACATGAACTCCTCAAGGTCTTCAGCTGGGAATGAGTACGTTTTTCGATCGATTGGTCGGTTGTTAGCTAAAATTTACTTGATTTAATTACGTGATAGGCACTTGAAGGTCTCCAGGAACGCCTTCTTCTTCTTCACCAGCTCGTCCGTCTCCCGCTTCTCGATCGGCGCCTCGATCGCCGAGAAGATGGAGGCGCCCAACGCAAGGTAGAACAGAAAGAACATGCCTGAAAAAATATGTACTTCTGTTTTACGTTCAGCACTTAATTAATACAATTCCACAAAAGAAACATAATTTCTAGCCTAAGAGTCTCCAATATTAGAGAGGCCAGCGATTATGAGATATATGAGGAATTCACGGGCGGTAGAGGTTTGAGGTGCTATATGGACTTGATTTGAGCACTCACCGAGCCCCAACAGCCTCCAATTTGAGGAGCTCTTCCTCGGTTGCTGTCCCGCCCCACCATCTTGCTCGAGCCCCTCGTTTGCGAGCTCCTCCTCCACCAGCATCTGATGTCCCGAGGCCATCGTTCGTGGCGGGGGTTGCTGCTGCTGCTGAATTCGGCCTTCGTTGCTGCTGTTGCTGTTTCCAGTGGCGCCTCCGCCTCCTCCGACCAAAGGCTTCGTTATCGCGCTGGCGTCAACAGAGCGCATGCGAGCCATCGCCTTACGAAGAGAGGGAGAGAGAGCGAGAGAAAGAGAGGTATACGAAAGGCGCGAGGAGAGAGTCGAGCCGCCGAGTGACCGACCGGCCGTTTAAGTAAACGACTCCAACCGCACCTGAAATACCGTGTAGCACATTTAATGACTACAACTACTGCGCTTAAGAGCACATGTGCAATAATAAAATCGCTTTAATAATTCTTACACGATATAATCTACGTGTATGCGGTAGGTCGGTAGAAGCTCCTTACAATAATCGCACGCTCTCTCCTTTTACGAGGCTTTTATCGTGTCCTATACAGACTACGTACTTCTGGCCGCAACCATAATACGTTTATCGCATACGCGCGCTCTGAATAAGCTACATGGGAAAGGGAACTTCTCCGTATAATGACTTTAGCTATGGGGAAAATATTTGCCTAGTTGGCCACGCGTATAGCCAGCTTTGTTTCGTATTTAACCACGCAGCTAGTAGTGCGGCGCGCACGCGATCAAAGCCATTATCTTTATTCCCTACCTCCTTTCTCGACGTACGTTCCTCTGGCTAAGTGTTCTGACTGGATTCGTCGTCGTTTTTACCAGCTGTTGCTTTCGAAGTACGTATGTACTGTACTACCAGGCCTTGGAGCATTCTCAGGCTCGCTCGAATCTCGCTTAACAAGGGCCCATCCAGAAAGCGCTCGCTCGCTCAAGGGAAAGCGAAGGAGAGAGGGGTTCGGCGACGCCCAAAGCAAGTGTTGCACTTATAGTTTGTCAATCCGTTCCGTATGTATGTACGTAGTATGCTTTGCGAACGAGAGGTATTATTTGTCCAGTTGTATAGCTATGGTAATGCTTCAAGCGCGTGGTGTAAAAGGCTCTCTTTGTGGTCTGCTATAGCGCGCGCTCTGCAGAGCGAGTAACAAGTTCAGTTCGGACCTCGCCCGGCCACGGCGGCTGGGCGGCCGGCCGGCCTTCCAAGGCTTTCTATCTTTCCGTATACGCGCGGACTTCACAGAGCAGTTCTTTCTCTTTTCCCAATGGTAGTTCTACGGTGCAGACCAGATATGCCGGCCGAGCCGATCCGGGCGGGGCCGGGCCTACTTTCCACCACGTCAATCTTTATGGCCGCGTGTGCATGTACAGTACATACTATGTAAATAGGAAAATGAGCGGAGCGGCGTTAATCATGTAACCGTCCCTCCTGGGATTTTGCAGCTAATTATTTAATTGCTTAACGCGCCAATATGCGTTGCGTGCTTACTAAGCACCTTGTGCAGATGGGCAAGTATAGCTAGGTACTATTAAGTGGGTAGGCTAAACGCGTTAGAAAGGTAACACTAGCGGCAGGCCCGACGAAAAACGCATCAAATCTTAAGAGGTTCGGTGACTTCGTTCAAATGCTTCCGCTCAGATGTAAGAAATCTCAGCGTTTTCATATTGACGGCAAGCAAAACATAAGATTGTCCCCGGGTAAGCAATTGCATAGGAAAATGACAGTTGTATAGCAAGTCAAAGAATTGCATTGTACGAGAAGCCTGCATTTGCTGGGACGTTGAAGAGAATTTACTCCTCGTGTACGAGCACGTCGACATTCCCATTTAATATTTCTGACCTGTCTCAGGTTCCCCTGCATGTGAAACGTCTGCAGTCAGGTTGGCTTATATAGCTAGCGAGCTATACGTATATCGGCACAGCTAGGGAAGGGAACGAACGTACGTCGAAACTGCGACGTAAATAAGGAAGGCTGCCTGGTGCCTGCCCTGCCTGACTAACATCGGTCGGAAGACTAGAGTAGGATAGAGAAAGGCGTTAGTTATAGCTATAGCAGGTGCAAACGTGCAACAAACGCGAACGAACAAACGACATATGCGCAAGACAAAGAAGTCCAGCTGCAAAATCACCCCAGACGAACACGAAGAGTCCCAGGACAACAGGTAGATAACTACAATATAATTATATTCCCAGGTCATACATATATTAGCAATGGGCTGGTTTTCGATTGTTGTAGCGTAACTGTGACGTGGCTGTACCCGGGCGCCGACACGGAATCCGCCATGGCGGACAAGCAGGAGAAGGAGGAGAAAAAGGCCGACGAGGTCACGGCTGCCACCGAAGAGGCGAGCGACGAGTCCAACAACCATCAGGCCAAATATGAAAAAGGTATTATTAGCCAGATTAATTTCGTCAGATGAAGGTTAGAGTCGCGACGCGTTTGTTTGCTACGAACCTGTGCACGACTTAATTCTGTGGCACAATTTGTATGGTGTCTAGTAGTGGGAGTACAATTTAAGCGATGTCATCTGTAATTTCACTGCAGCTCCGCCGTCCTCGTCTTCGTCTTGGTCATTCGGCTCTCTGCTGTCGAGCACCAGCCAGGGCCTCTCCTCGGCCGTCAAGAGCGTCTCGGCGGCCGCGGCAACGGCAACAGCCGCCGCAACAACAGCAACAGCTGAGGACTCAGGAAAGAATCCCTCCACTGACGAGGAGACGGCCACCGCGTCGTCGACGTCGTCGATATCCAAGTCGGCTTCGGACTTCTTCAGCGGCGCGATGAACTCGCTGCGTATGACGTCGAATGCTGAGGGGGAGGGGGAGGGCGAGGGCGAGGAAAAGAAGTCGACGGAGAGCGGAGACGATTCTGCTGCTCCGTCTCTGGGCGATTTGGGCGCCTCCGCGTGGAACCGCGTCGGCCAGTTCACCGCCGGCGCCACCAAGGCCATCAAGGAAGGGCTGGAGAGCACCGCGATGGTCGCAGAGTTCAACAAGGAGCAGCAGAAGTTCATCGAGGAGAAGAGTACGTAGTGGCGAGGATTTCCACCCCCATAGGTTTTGACAAAGATTTTTTTATGCAGACACCGAGCGCCTCGGCTCCAGCCCCGCGCCTTGGGTGGGCTACGAGAACGAGTCCGAACTGCGCGGCAAGATCCTCGAGCTGAGCCAGGACAAGAGGAACTTTGTCCGCGAGCCGCCCGCCGGAGTCTCCTTTGAGTTCGAGTATGCGCAGGTCTCGGCGACGGCGCTCGCGCTCCTACAAGAGGACAAGAACCTGAACACCATGAGGTACTGACTTGCTTTCTCAAAGTTCTTTGAGAGTCTAGAGTGTTTTGCTTACTTTAGTTACTTGGTTCGTCGCAGCCTTCTTAGTTTTTTTAGTCCCGCTAAACCCTCCCCTCCTGCGTTCGGCTTCGAAATTTTAGCTCCTTACTCATACGTAGAGAAGGTCCACGGACGAGACTAGTTATCGAATACCGATTAATTTTGACTGTAAAATCGTACTGTCTTTCATGGCTTGTTTGGTCAAACTGTTAGGCACCTGTCCAGGTAGAACACATTTCACAGGCTTATCACCTGGGACAGGTGTTTCACTACTCAGGTGTTGCACCCGATGCAGGTAAGGAAATGTCCCAGGTGTAAAGAAAAATAACTGTTTCACTACAGCTTAATCTTGAACCGTTCCGAACCCTAGACGAGACTTGCAACTTGCAAGAGATTTGATTTCATACCCTTACGCATTCTCTTAGATACAACCTCGTTCCGAAGGTTGTGAAGGAGGACGCGTTCTGGCGGAACTACTTCTACCGCGTCGGCCTCATCCAGCAGCAGTTCGCCCTAAAGGAGATCGAGAGCGGATCCGGAGGAGGAAAGCCGAGAGAGAAAGAGGACAAGAAGAGTCGGCAGCAGTTGGTCTCCTCAGACCACGATTCTGATGCAGTCGCCGCCGACATCAGGTAACACCGTAGTTGCATTATAAATTATAATGATTAATATACGATGTTAACTTCACTTCATTTCACTTCAGCCACCCCGACGACGAGTTCGTGTCGGAGTCGTACCAGGCGTCGAAGAAGGACCTCGACGAGGCGGCAGAGAACATCAAGAAGCTCGCGGACGCCGCAGGTACGGATACCTATTTCAGCCCACCTCCTTGCTAACTCAATTTAATTATGTGTACGTACACGAACCTCGTAGCCTAGAGAGATAGAAAACTTCTACATAGATACATATATTGATTTAGTATACGGACCTTTTCATGGACAGTGCAAGCGTAAGTGAAGGACGTCTTATTATGTATACTATTAAGCTCCAGCGACCTATTCTTGGTATGGACGACAGAAAATCTCTCCTGGGGTTGGATTAGACTCACGCATATAACGAGCCTAATTAAAACCTCAATTTCTTACAGCGAGCGACGAATGGGAGGCGGAACTTGAGGGCGAGTTGAACGAGTACGAGGTGGTGAAGGATCAGGCCGGCGGCGACAGCGGCGGCAGCCAGGAGGGCAACCAGGAGTGGGAGAGCCAGCTGCAGGAGATGCTCGACGCGGAGGAGGCGTCCACGGCCACTACCAAGAAAAAGTGAAAGAAAAAGCACCTTGTGATATACAGTATACGTCCCGTACTGCGTTGAATACGTAGAAATATTTGTACAACAATGCGTTTACTTGGGTTTGAAAATACATCATATGACACCATAGGTACACGCAACATGCATCATATGTGCTGAACGGGCATTACGCTTATTTACCGTAGTAAAAGTACAAAACTTCAGTTGTATAACCTACTTACTGGTACTGTAGACGCTCTCCGATAATATTCTCGTTCTCAACCACTGTGCGGACTGTCGGCAGTGCATGAAGTCTGTCGAGGCGAACTACTACAGCAAAATATCGTATGGAACTCTCTCTATCCACTAGGATACCAAACAAGGCCTCGATGTCATGATGAAGGTTCTTAAGCGTTATTTGGAATCCCAGATCGCGTCGTTGGTGAGTCTGAAAACCTCAAAGCATTTCTCGCAACGCCTAAAACGTACGTGTTGGTTCTTCCCCGACGCTGACTTGACCGGGCGAACATGCCATTCTTGAGCACGTCCGGAAGCGCCGTAGTGCCGATCGACAGCCACATTCTGAATCATGACGCTCTCACCCCTTGCAAGTGAGCAGCACACATCGAGTTGCCACCGTGAGGGATCAGTGCTGAGTGAGGAGATCTTCCTCGCGGCAATCGACCAGTCCATGGAAATCATGGTTATAGGCTAGGCACATTCAAGGCCAACTAGCTTTGAGTTTATAACCTGGCCTTCACGTAATTATATTAAGCCTTACTCAAACTGCCGACGCGACGCCGCAAATGAAATCGCCAACTCGTAGAATGTCCGTCTTTGGAGGAACTCGTTTCATTTTTATTCAAAAACTGACAAAAGGTAACTGGTCTCGTCGCTCGTTCGTTCGTCCGTTCGCGACCGAACGATCGATGGTAGTTGTAGTGTTCGTGTGTGTGTGTGTGTGTGTACGATTATACAAACAATTAGCCACGTCTAGGCCTTTCAATTCTTCCTCTCCTTCGTCTTCTTCTTCGTAATTCTCCTAGCTCATGTTCGTTCCGTTTCTTAACTCTTCTCTCCCGGTCGAAAATTTCCATCGACCTAAAGACAGACAGACAGGGTCGAGCTAGGTTCGTGTGTGTGTTCGTAGTATGCAGGCAGATCAACAGTGAGAAGAGAGAGGGAGGGAGGGAGATCCAGTGAGGGAGAGAACGAAATTAAGGAGAGTGTTTGAGCCTCCTCCCCTCTCTCCTTCCATCCATCCGCGGCCCCGTCGCCCGAGCCGACTAAAGGGTCTTACGTATATGAAAGGTTTGTTCTTCCTCAATCACTCGGATAGATAGTGCATCGGCGTTTTTAAGTGTGACCCCGCGCGGATGGACGGACAGAAGTTGAGAGAGCGGGGTGGGTGGTTTGGGGTTGTCGGTTGGTTGGTGGGGAAGTAAATGAAACTAGGCCTCGGATCGAGCTAGCGAGTGAGCGATTCAATAAGCAAGTGAGCGGTCTTGATGGGACCTAGATTGCAGCTCCGGCACCGCAATTTAATACTAGTGTGTATGGATCGACGGGAGAAGCGAGATATTTTTGGCATGGATCGAGTGTAGTGATCAATTAGTGAGTGCACCGGATTAGAATATATGGCGCAAATTCTAAGCACCTGAATATACCTTACACCCTATCTGCAATTACTGTAAGGAGAAGAAAGCTAGCTAGCTATAGGACTGGAATGAAGTCATACTATATAATGCCGGTTTCAATGTCAACTCCTCCTCAGTATCTCTATAAAATATCATCCCCTCCCTCCCCAGCTCCTCCTACTTCTCCTCCCGCCCTCCCGCCGCCGTCGCCGACCGATAACAAAAGTAACTAAGAGCACCATCGTAGTAGTTGTAGAAGTACGTAGTAATCATTATTTCCCCGGCCTGCCTGCTAGCTGCATCTATTTCGCCGTCGACGCCGCCGCAAACGTCGCTCTCTCCGTCCCTCCGTCCGTCGGTTCGCCGCCGCCGCTGCAAGCAATAATTCTTCCCTCCCTCCCTCCTCTTCTCTTCTTTCAACCGTGCGTGTTAAGGTGCAATGAAACAGACGCCGTGTTCGTTCGTAGCCAGCTCAACCCGATAGCTCGGTTGCTCGGTCGTTGAACGCCGACGCCGCCGTCCGACCGTCCTTTCGGCCGGCGGATGGCGACGTCGCTCGCCGCCGACGCGAGACGGGCTCCCCATCGTCCAACGGCGAGACGACGCGCGACGGCCGGTTGGCCGTTTAGTCGCCTCCGCCACTCTCGTATGCGGGCAATGGATCGATCGGTCGAGCGATCATTCTTCATTTCGGTCGGTCGACCCGTCACCTTCGCAGTGAGAGGCCGTTCACAGGATGATTTGCGCGACTGACTGAACGAACCAACTATCGACGCAAAGCAGACAGTCAGACACGAATCAATCCATCCGGGGCCCGTTCGGTCGCCGGCGACTACGTACGTGGGAATTAAGGGAGCGTTGACTAGATCTGACTGCAGCGGCCGGGGACGGCGATAAAAATGCCGCGCTGCAACCCTATTAATGGCTGGAAGGTTGGTTGGCCGGCTCGATTTCTCATTTGCTTACTCGCTCGCTCGCTCGTCTAGCTCCATCCAGAAAAAAGTCTTGAATTCGTTGCTTAACTGTTCTCTTCTCTTCGTTAATTCGAAAGTGCGGCATGAGCTTCTTCGTTCAATTCTTCTCGTTGTTTCGTTTCTTCCTTCCTTCTGTCAATCTCCGCTTGTCGTCAATTATTTCTCTACAAATGTTGTGTTGTCGTGTGTGTTTACTTGTACTCAGACAGGTATGTATGGTTGATCGTATTTGTCCGTACGCACGCACGTCCGTCCGTTCACTTCGAGCAAATCGAGCGTCCCTAGCTAGCTGTACGTAGCTGTCGACAAACCAAGCACGTTTAGCTAGCTCTTCGCTCCTTTATTCGATCGAAGCACGCCGTCCGTCCGTCCGTCCGCTCGTTCGATCGTTGTAAATTCGCATTTAGAAATTGCAACACGGAGTAGGAGTACACATGGACCTGCTGCTGCGGCTGCTGCGTTTCGTATCACATCAATGGGTAGTGTACACGTCCGTCCAGGTCGGTCACTCTTCTTTAATTACACTTCTTCTTAATTCTCTTCTTCTAACTTCCTTCCTTCCTAGCTCCTCTCCTTTAATTGTTGGTTGGCTGGCGAAATCAATCTTTGGAATCGGTCTTCAACACTCGCTCTCAGCAATGTTGGAATTAACTGCAGCCATGCAGCGCCCACTGTTTATAGGTAGCTGCTGATTCTTCGATCGGTCGGTCGGTCGGTCGGCGGCTTTGAAGGTACGACGATATGACGATTTGAATGAGTGAGTTGTTAGCCAGCCTCAATCGGTCGACGGATCGGCGAAAGGCAGCAGGCAGTGGATGGGATGGATGGCCAGTCGGGCGGTCGAGCAAGCCAACGGAAACACCTGAAAATTAAAGAGAATTTGTCATATACGTATGGGCTTAGTTTGCCAATTATTTTTCTTACGTACCCTTCTATAGGTGTCCGTAGTACTGCGAGTATGCCGCCGCCGGATGTGGGTAGTCGTATCCGCCCTCACCGGGCGGCCTGGCCTGCATCATGGCCGCCGCCGCCGCGTGCTGCCCGTCCATCATGTAGCCCATGCCGGTCGGGTCGGGGCTCGGGTAGCCACTAGGACCTGAAAGATCGATGTTAGGAAATTTAAGTGTTAAGAAACGGCTCTCCTGATTAACTTGTACGTACCGGCCCGGTTTGATTGATCTATCATTGGTTGAACTATTCGCCGCCTTGCATTGATAAACCTGAAAGGAGAAAAGAGAAATTTAGAAATATCGCACGTACGTACTTTCTTTCGCAAGTGAGCCGGCCGGCCGGCCGGCCAACCAGTTCGCCCGCCTTTTGTGACACATGTCAAGAGCAGGAAAATAAATATTTGAGAGTCGCAAAAAACACCTCCCTCCGTCCCTCGCTCGATGCTGCGCAAGTCTGTCTCTCTCTCTCTCTCCTACTGGGTGCGTTGGGTTCTAGCGACAAGCGACCGACCGACCGACCGACCCTTCAGAAAAGTTTTTTTTTCTGAATTTCATGCCAAGTACCGACCGGCGTTATAGTACAAGGATTAAATAATGTCTAGCCGGCCTGTCTAGCTAGGCATAGCGGGCGTTCGTTTAGTTCGATCGAACGGGCTGACAGCGGGGACGGCGAAGGAGCTAGGAGGAAAAATTGTTCCTGGCTTCCATCAATCAATTCATCCGCCAATAGAGTCGACCGGGCGAGCCAGACTATACGATTCTCTGCTTCTTTAATTCCGAATGGACGAACATTGAGGATGAAACGCCGCGCGACGTTTTCATGACAAATTCGGATTCGCTCGTACGTCCTCAAATACGAATCCAGCCATACACACAATTCACTGGATTGGCAAGTAAGAGAAGCTAGAAGTGAGCAGGCAATATGTACGTACGTATTATATGGGTGCGTGCGAAGAAAGGTAGCGACGGCGCGGCGCGGCGGCAGATGTATTATCGACAGCTAGCTAGCTAGAAGCAAAATGTTCTTCCTGTCAGTCAGCTTGTATCTTCTTTCCTTCCTCCCAGGGAAAGAAATTGGCGACGATAATCGAGTCTCTCTCTCTCTCTCTCTCTCCCCTCCCTCCTCCCACAATTTCTTTTTTCTTTCCGCCCCTATAGTAGTAGTATCTGCTGGATGGTTGACGAGAGCGAGCGAGCGAAAACCCCAGGGGTGGATGGATGGCTGGAGGAAGCCGGGCGGCGGTAAACTACACCGCTTGCCCGCCCGCCCGTCACTGAGTCTGCAGCCTTAATTCTGCCTTCTGACGGACGGCGGGACGGGCGGACGGCGAGCTGTCAATCAAAAGCTGGCTGGATACATAAATTGACCCCGGCTGAGAGAGAGAGAGAGAGAGACTGGTTGGCTGGCTGTGATGATATCCCACCCCGGCCGTCGGCCAAGACTGGCTGGGATTGAATTCATGGTAATTTTGTTTATCTATTCATTAGATGCCGCCAAACGCCGACGGACGAAGAGCTGACTGGCTGGCGTTGCGTACATAGCTGGCTAGCTAGCTGGAAAAGACCCGCCGGCCGACGACCCAAAGTCAAAAAAGATTGACAGCTTATCCGCAGGGGTCGTTCTCTCCCTCCCTCCCTCCCCGTGCAACACCGACTGACGGAGAGAGAGAGGCAAGGCAAAAATGTTCAAACCATGTAGTACTAAAATGCGGATTTTTAGCCAGCATTTTGGCTTCATGGTTGCTTAGCAAACGAGCTGAGGTTGTGAGATCCAACTGAATCCATTCCCGGAACAACGTGTAACTAATAGTACGTATCGGGCTTTGCGTTAGAGGCCCTTTGGTACGCGTAGACAGCTAGGCGAGAGTTGCAGCCACGCTGGAGGCAATTCAAAAAGAACAAATCAAATTCCTGAGTTAATGTAGTTCCAAGCTGCGCCATCCGCTGCCCGCCCGCCTCTCTCCTCTCTCCGCTCATCTACCTGCCTAGCTTCCCGGGCGGGGGCGGGCGGGCGCTGGCGCGGGCTCTCTGGCGCGGGGTCTCGCTCGCGCGCTCTGTGTCTCACG
>JAAUYK010016091.1_pt1 | contig 19170 bp, 5 predicted proteins | sample 7278021 | NCBI WGS metagenome assembly JAAUYK01 (sample SAMN14350223, study PRJNA611818) | marine sediment metagenome | isolation source: surface marine sediment (1.8m) | place: French Polynesia: Moorea | collected 2018-08
GCCAGCTCCTCCTTGACGATCTCCTTGTCGACGTCGCAGGAGTCGACGAAGGTGACTCCGCCGTTGGTGGTGCCGTCGTACTCGGAGGCGTGCCTGTTGACGTCGTTCCTGAAGGACTGGAGCTCCTTCTCCTGCTTCTGCAGGTCGGATTTGACGAAGCTGATGGGCGCCATCCTGGCGAGCACGTTCTCGGCCTTCTCCAGCCAGGGAACGAATTTGTCGAGGCTGCCGGAGTACTTTTTGCAGTGCTCCCAGGAGGTGTTCAGTCTCTTCTGCCTGTCCTGGGCGGTCTTCTTGACCTTCTGCCACTGCTTCTCGATGTTGTCTACGGTCCTCTGCATGTTCTTGGAGTCGCTCTTCTTCGAGCGCTGCATGATGTCCTTGCCGCGGTTGAGCAGCATGATCACCTCGTGCTCCTTGGACATGATTTCCTGGTAGAGCGGCTCGAAGTCGCTCACCTGCTGGCGGAGCACGCCCTTGTCGGCAGATATCTCCAGTTTGTCGGAGAGCATCGACTCGAACTCGCGGAGCATGTGCTCGATGTCGGCGCAGGCGGCCGTGAACTCCTTGCCCTCCCTGGCGGCGTTCTCCAGCTCGGCGAGCGCGTTGTCCAGCTTCTTCTGGCAGTTGTTGAAGGCCCTCTCGACCTGGCCGAGCTTGCCCTTGATCTCCGACTTGGAGGCGGGGTCGGTGAGGATGCCCATTAGCTGGTCGCCGAGAGACTGCACGTCGGCCAGCAGAGGACGCTGGTTGTCCAGATTGGCGGCGACACCCTCCAGCACCTTCATCTTCTGCTCGGGATCGGCCTTGCTCGTGGCGACGTCATCCAGGTCGTCGCTGATTTTGCCCAGGTTGTCGGCAAGCTTGTTGCTGAGCGCGAGGAAGTCCCTGGTGGGCCCGGCAAGAGCGTCGAGGGCGCGCTCGCGGTCCAGCAGCTGGTTGAGCAGGTCGTCCCACTTGCGGTTCACGTTGTCCAGTTTCTCCTCGATGGGGCGGCCGTCGGGAGTGGTCTCCAGCAGGAGGTCGCCGATCTCGTTGAAGCGGTCCTTCTGCGGAAGCTTTTCGTTGAACTCCTCCCTCATGACGGCGATCTGGCTCATCTGTTTCTGGACGAGGCGCGGGTCGGAGGCGATCGGGCCGAGCACGTTCATCATGCGGCCCTTCGAGTTCAGCCAGTTGTTGAGGTTGTCGTGCAACTCGTTGAAGTCCTTCAGCTCGTCGAGGCTGTTCACCCTCATCCTGCACTTGTCCTGCAGCTCCTTCCACCTCTGCACCACCTCGTTGACCTTGTACTCGAGGTCGTCGGCTCCGGGAGCCTCCCTGTTCTTCTTCAGGAGGTCCTTGATGCCCACCTTGGTCTCGTCCAGCAGCGGCTGGTTCTCGTACATCTGGTCAAGGATGGCCTTGATGGTGCGCATCATCTTGTCGGCGTCCTTCCTGTCGGACGGGATGCCGTCGGTGGGGAAGTTCCTCTCCTGCTTCTCCAGGAAGCTGTGGATCTGCTTCAAGTTGTCCAGGTGCACCTTCAGCTCCTCGCGCCTGTTGTTGATTTCCTTCTCGCGGTCGCCCAGGCGGATGCCGATCATGTCGTAGCGGTTGTTGATCTCTGCCAGCTGGACCTGCACGGGGCTCTGGTCCTGGAACATGGGGATCTGGGACTCCCTCCTGTTGCTGCCGGGAGTGCCGGGTCCGAACTTTCCGGGCAGGGCGGAGGCCCTCCTGATTCCTCCGAGGGCGGACGGGGTGAGGGACGACTTGCGCGGGGAGACACTGACCCTCCTGCTCGGCGAGCCGCTGTCCATGTTGCCCCTGAGGAAGGCGTCGTACTGCATGGCGATCTCGTTGAACTTGTCGATCGTCTTGCTGTAGTTGTTGTACTCCTGCAGCAGCGGCTTCACGTCGTCCGACTGCTTCTTCAGGATGTCGAGGTCGACGGCGACCAAATCGAGGTGCTCGATCTTCCTCTCCATCTTGGCCAGCCAGCGGGACACCTCGTCCTTGAGGGCCTCGTACGCGTTCAGGGAGTTCTTCCTGGCACGGTTCAGGTTCTGCCTCTCGCCGAGGATCTCGCCGAGCTCGTTCCACTTCTCCTCAAGCTCGCGGATGGTCTCCTTGCAGGGCGCGGTGTCGGTGCAGTCCTTCCTTCCGATGAGGTGCTTGCCCAGCTTGATCATGTCCTCGAACTCAGGTCTCTTCTGGTCCTTGCGCCTCGCGATCTCGTCGATCCTGGCCGCCGACTCGTCGGCGTCCATCTTGAGCATCTCGGGCGACTCGAGGAACTCGACCATCTCGATGTACCACTCGTCGAAATTCTCCACGCGCTGGGTGAAGTCCTCCAGGTCGCGGGACACCTCGTCGAGGAAGACGGCCCTGGTCTGGGTGGCCTTGACGATACCCTCGAACTTCTTCTGCACCTCCTTGACCTTGGTCTCCACCTTCTTTGAGTCGCGCACGTTCTTGGCGCTCTGGACAAAGTCCTGTGCTGCCCTGTACATCTGCTGGATGGACGACTCGTGGCTGTCGATGTCGGCCTGCAGCATGCGAACCTGCCTGATCTGCTCGTCAAGGCGGTCCCTGATCAGACTGGCCGGCTTGTTGAGGGCCTTCAGCTGGTTCTCGGCCTGGTCGAGCCAGCCGGCGATGTTGGCGAGGGCGTCCTGCACGCCCTGGCTGTGCATCAGGGCGGACTCCAGCTCGGCGCACCAGTTGGCCATGGCGGCGGCGATCGCGTCGTAGCGGTCCTGCAGCTCCACGGAGGTCTGCTCGATCTGCCTCTTCTCCTGAGGCGACATCTGGCTGTCGTCCAGAGAGCTGAGCAGGTTGGCCGCCGCCTGCTTGGCGTCGTCGATCAGCCGCCTGTTGGCGATGATCTCGTTGTTGAGCGTCTTGGCGCGGTTAAGCTGGTCCTCGACCACGCGGGGCTCGGCGCCAATCGGCTCGCTGCAGATCTTCGAGACCTTCGGCTCCGTCTCCTTCAGCCACTTCTTTGCCCTCTCGACGGCGTCGTTGTAGTCCTTGGACTTGTTGCCCACCCTGAGGAACCTGTCGGCCAGCCTGTTGGCGCGGTTCAGCAGCTCGTGGTAGGCGGCGGACACCTGGGTGACCTCCTCGGACACCACGGACTCGGCCTGCTTCAGGTGGCTGGAGCGCATCTTCACGCGGAACTCGTTCAGGCAAGAGATGTACTCCTGTTTGGGAACGGTGTTAGTACAAACGAACCAACTGGGTTAGTAATTGCATTGCGTCACTTACCTTAGACAGGTCGACAAACTTCTGTCCGGACATGGTGAGGAACTTAAGATCAGCTCCGTGGGTCATGACGTCGCTGACGAAGTTCTTGATGTCGTCCGAGTTGCCCTGCAGCTTGTTCAGGTTGGCCAGCTGTCGCTCCTTGTCCTCCAGCACCTTGAAGGCCTTCTCCATCCAGGTGCGGAAGCCGGACATCTCGCCTCTGAACTTGGACAGCTCCTCGAGTGCGGAAAGCAGGCGCTTGAGCAGCTTGTCAGAGTTGGAGGCGACGTTGTCGTAGCGCTCCTTGAGCCTCTTGCCCTCCGTCTGGAGGTTGTTGAGCTCGGCGGCGCTGAGAACGTCGGCGCCGGTCTCCACCAGCTCGACGATGATGTCGAGCGTGTTGTTGACCGGGCGGTTGTGATCGTCAACATCGTCCTTGATGACCTGCACAAAATGGAACGGATTAGAAATGTCATTCGAACTACGTAGTATTATAAACGTACCTTCAAGGATTTGATCTGGCTCTTGAGGCTGTCGACGTTCTCCTGGGGAACCTCCTGGCTGGCGATGTCGCGCTCAACCCTGTCGAGCCACCTGTTCAGGTCGTCCAGGTTCTCTCCAGCCTGGCGGAACTTCTCCTGTACGGCTTGCTATAAGGGGAGAAAAATGGGCACCGGTTACAAGGCGACTCGAACAAGAGAACGATATATGTGTACATATTCATGCAGTTCGTTATGAGTCATATTGTACGGTTAGCATATCGACGCATACTCGAATAATTCCATAATCGCGGCACTAATAGAAACGTGTACGCGTACTAGTAGTCATGTAATGTTAAAAGTGCTCGACGTAATTAATAACGCAACTTTCGATGCGGGGACGGCGCCTGTAAAAAATAAAACGGCTGGAAAATCAGGAGCTCCTCCGAAATTGTTGTATTGGAGGACTTTGGGGGCGACAAATTTCAAGTAGTCGCAAACCTAAGAGAAACGTAATAAAGCGAGTTAAAGCCAGTGCCTGTTAGTCCATTCTCTTCATGTCGTGCAAATAAATTAGATACGGTATTCGTTAAGCGGAAGCTCTTCATGATGTCACAGCTAGTCGCACTGCAGCATATATGGTACAGTATGTGTGAATATGATATTCGTGCACCATGCCAGCGGAAAAGAAACGTTAGCCACTACGTAGAGTATATAGTAGGGCGGAGAGATTGTGGTGGCAAAAATATTGTAGGCTCGCCACCAATTAATCCTCCAGCTGCTGCGTCTCTGTCCTCTGCCTCAGCCAGCCGGCCGGCTTACCATCGCGTCGTTCGTCAGGAGGTAGCCCTTGGAGCGCGCCTCCAAAAGGTTCATTTCGCCGTCGTAGAGGCCGGTCAGGCCGTCCAGCGTGCCCGACCTCAGGGCCTCCAGTGTGCTCACGTAGCGCCCGGACGACCTCTGCTTCACGATGGTCTTCTGGTGGTCGATCAGCTTGAACTCGACGGCCTCGCGAAGCGTGACATCTCTGTCGAGGCCGGGCATGCGGATCTTGCCGCTGTACGGCTGGTACATGCCGTAGTCGAGCGCCTCGATCAGCGAGACGAACTTGATCTCGCGAACGATCAGATCCATGTCGATGGCCTCACGGATTGTGTGCCAGCGGCCCGTCGTCGTGTTCATCACCTGGCCGTCCTTCATGACGCGCTTGCGCGAGGCCTCTGACAGACTGCAGTACTTCCTCTTCCACGTGTCGCGCACGAACGCAGACTTCTTCTCGATGTACTTCCTGTAGACGGCCTCCTCCACCGTCATCTTCTTGTTCTCCTCGTGGACGGAGTAGAACATGCCTGACTCTGTGTCCAGCTGGCCTCGGTCGATCGCCTCCCAGAAGGTGATGCACTCGAAGGGGCTCCCGCCGCGCTCAAGGGCGGTCACCAGGCCGCGCTCGTGCGCCTCGATCAGCGTCACCTCCTTCTTCTCCTTAATGTCTCGGAACATTCCTGTCTTCTTGTTGATCAGGTTCTTGTCGACGGCCTCCATCAGGTTGCAGGTCTCGCCAGTTTTCGTGTTCTTAACCTCGGCGGAGCTGAAGTCGATGAGGCCGATCTTGAGTGCCTCCAGGATCGTTATTTGCTGCTGGCTTGCCGCCTCGAAGAACATGTTGGTCGTCCTGCTGTATACACCGTTCTCGAAGGCCTCCAACAGGGTGAAGGTAACGTCGGAGAGCTCCAGCTCGGGCACCGGCTCCGGGAAGACGGTGACGAGGCCCTTCTTGGCCGCGTCCAGTAAAAAGTGCTTCTCCTTCGTGGAGGCCACTGTGAAGTCGCACGTCTTGCCGTCCACTGTTCCCTTTTCGATGGCCGTCTTGAGGCTCTGCTGGCTGTTGGAAGTGACGTCGAACACGATGTCGTTTCCATTGATCCACTCTTCGACGACGGCCTCCTGAAGAGTGATTGTCTGCTTGCTGGAGGGTCGCTTAAACTTTCTAGTCTTGGTGTCGAAGCAGTGCTGGAATGCGTCTCTCAGTGAGATGGTGGAGGCCTCCGCATCGAACTCGACCACCTCTTCAACTGTCTTCATGTCGGTGATCAAGAGACCCAACTTGATGGCCTCCGCGATGGAGACAGTGTGGCCGTCCGTGGGGTTGGTGAACGTGCCCTCGCTGAAGTTGACGTATCCCTTGGAGACTGCCTCGTTGACGAACACCTTGATCTGCTGACTGACCACCTCCGACTTGTTGTCCCGGACGTCGGAGGCGATTCCCCTCAGCTTGGCCTCGTAGATGGACATTGTCTCACCGGTGGAGAGGTTCCTCACGTCGTTGAGGCTCGAAAGGGCGTAGCCCGGCTTTAGGTTCACGATCGTGGTGCGCACGGTTTGCGTGGTTGTCTGCTCTGACTGATACCCCCGCCCGAGGGCGGAGGAGCTTCTCTCCATTTCGATCGTCATCTCAGACCTGTTGCTCAGGTCGTCGCCGCCTTTTCCCGACGAGCCGGAGCTGCTGCTCGACGACGAAGAAGAACTCGAGGAGGATCGCTTCCTCGACCTCGACCTGTGCTTCATGGACGGGGAACGAGTGGACGAGGAAGACGACGCCGGTCGACGGTCCTTGATCGGCGAACCCGACTTTGAAGAGAGCGATTTAGAGGGGGAGCTCTCCTTGCTGGACGGCGTAACCGAGCGCGGACAGACCTTGGTCGGAGAGACGGGCTTAGAGCCGGTTGGAGAAGGGGATGTCTTGATCGGAGAGCTCGTCGCGGAAGTCCTGGTTGACGAGGATGAGAGACGGGACTCCTTTCTCTCGAACGATGACCTCTCCTCCTTCCGCTCGTACTTGCTAGTCCCAGTGTCAGTTTTCGATTCGCGGAAACTCCTCGCCGGCGACGTTTTAGTTGCAGACGGCAGAGGAGATTTCGGACCGGGGGATGAACTCTTGGTTGAACTGCGTCTGCTTCCTCCGCTGCTTGGTCGGCGATCGTCCGATGAGGACGGCTTCCTGTCTTTTTCCGGCGTCGACACCTTGGACGGCGAGCGGCTCCCTCCGTCGGCGCTCTTCGGCCTCGACCACATCGTAGTCTCGGGCTCAAGTTCGCGGTAGCTGAGTCGCTTGGACAGCAGTCCGGGAGACTCGGTCCTACCGTTGTCCGCGGCGACGGGCTCGGGAGAAGAGGGTTTTCCGCTGCCGTTCCTGTAGTCGGACTTGGTCGGCGAAGGAGACTTTTTTCCCGGCGTCAGTGGTCGGCCATTTTCGCGATCTCTTGTCGGCGGAGAGCGGGACCGGCGCTGCGGCGACGAGGTCGTAGTCGTCGTCCTCACCATCGTCGTCTCCTTGTTGTCTCGCATTCTCATGAACTCGGCGACCTCCTCCTTGGATACGATCCCCCTCTCGAGCGCCTCGTCGGAAGACATCTCCTCGCCCGTCTCGGGGTCCGTGATCAGCAGGACGGTAGACGTCACCTTTGAGTCGGTGGTCACCTCCTGCTTGTACATCTTGGCAGTCTCCTCGGCGACGATGCCGCGGCGGACGGCTTCCTCGAGAGTGACCTCCTCGCCGGTCTTCGGGTCCTCCACCATGTAGGACGAAATCTTGGTCGTAGTGGTACCGCTCTGCACGAAGCGAGCTTGGATGGTGCCGCCGCGTCGACCGCTAGTGCTGCTTACGACGCTTGTCCTAAGCGACTTGGGTCGCTCAGGGGACTTGGCGGAGGCGGTGCCTTTGGATATCACCGTCTTGACGCCGACAAAGGTGACGTAGCCGAGTTTGATGGCGTCTCCAAAGTTTATCTTTCTGCCCTGCTCTGTCACGTAATCTCCGGTGACTTTGTCTACAACGCCGGCCCTGATCGCCTCAAGGATGTTCACCTCCTCCTTGGTGTCCTTCTTCTGCACCATAATGTCGGTCGGGCGCAGCTTGCCATCCTTCAAGGCCGAAAGGAGCTCGCCCGGGGTGACGTCTGGGTGGACGACGAACTCGGAGGTCGGTGTCGGTTGACGGGGCTCTCTCTGCAGCTCTTGCTCCTCTTCCCTGGCCCGTTCTTGAAGATCAGCATCGGAGGCGAGGGAGCTCTGGGACCTGCTCCGGCCTCCGGTCCGCACGTGCTTCACTCTTCCGGTCCTGATGGCCTGCTGGAGGGTGAAGGTGCGGCGGCCGTCGCTAAAGTGACCCAGCTCGTCGAGCACATCATTATCGATCGCCTTCTGCAGCGACATCGGAGGCTGGTCTTCGTCAACGATCACAGAGGCAGATTTTGCCTCGATGAAGCCGGCTACGACGCTGTCCCTGAATGATAGCGAAGTGTCCCACTCGGAGCACTCGAAAAAGCCCTTGGTCGCGTCCAACAGATTCAGGTCCATGGCCTCCTTCAAGGTGTAGGTCTGATTTGGAGGACGGAACCCTTCGCCGCCGAACTGATATGACGCAGATGCGGACGCAGAGCGGACGGACTGCGACGTGCTGCTGTATGCGATCGTCGTCGACTCCTCACGCCCCTCGAAAGTCGTATCCAATGACTCAACGTGAGACTCCCTTCGGACGGGGCTTCCCTTCAGCGGACTGGACAGCTTTCTGGGGGAAGAAGAAGTGCTGCCAGTGCTGCTCGAAGTAGATGTCTTTCTAGAGGCGTTCGATCCGTTGGAGTCCTTACGGGTGTAGGCGTGCTTCTCAGGCGATCCGATTCTGGACGATCCGTTGGATGAGTGGTCGGGGCTCATGACGCGGCTCGCGGCCGCCGTCACCGTGGACGCCACCGCCGAAGCCACGGCGGACGTCTTTCGCGACGAGGACGAAGAACTCATGGAGTAGCTCGTGGAGCGCGCGGACGACGAGAAGGTGGAAGACGTGGAGTGCATGGCCAAGATTCCCGTGTCGATGGCCTCGTCGAGAGCCATCACCTTGCCCGTCTCCGGATCCTTGAAGGTTCCTCGCCGGTCGTCGATCAGTCCCCTCTCCAGGGCGTCATCGAAGGTCATGAGTGCGCCTTCGCCGCTCTTGCCGACGCCGCCCGCAGGGACCTTGACGAACCTCTTCACGGTTTGGGTGACCGTCGCGGTGGTCACGGTGATGTTCAGGAGGCTCTTCAGCTGGGCGGCTCCCATCGGGGTGATCATCTCCATCTGGACGGCCTTCTCCAGCGGCACGGTGTTGGTTGTCGCCGGGTCGATCACGAGGCCGGTATGCGGATCGACCCTGCCCTCGGTCACGGCCTCGAGCAGCGTCAGCTCCCGCTTCGACTTGCTGCTGGCCGTCATCCCGATCGGCTTCCTCAGCATGTCAAGCAGCTGAGGCTGGATCAGTCCCTCCTCGGCGGCCTCCGTGAATCCCAGCTTGTGCTTCGTCTTCTTGTCCACGATCTTGCAGGACACCTTGTCGATGACGCCGCTGGCCAGAGCGTCGTTGAAACTCACGTAGTCGCCCGTCGACTGATCCTTGATGCCCTCGATGTCGAAGATGGACTTCTGGCAGACGGTGGTGAGGTGGCCTCGCTTGACGGCGTCGGGCAGCGGCATGGAAGTGCCGTCGGCATCGCGGAAGTCTCCCGACTCGATATCCACGATGTTGCTCTTGATGGCTTCGCAGAGGTTGACGTACCTGCCGTCCTTCACGTCGCGGATAGATTGCATGTCGGTGTCCACGATCCCGGCGCCGACGGCGTCGAGGATGGTCATGACGTCGTCGGTAACGGGGTCGCGGATTTGGTTGTCTTTTTCAATAAGGTCGTTGTCGTCGCACTCTTTGAAGGTCAGCGGCTTGTAGATGTAATTCTTCTTGACGGCGTCAATGACCGAGATGTCTTTTTTGTCTGAAAGCGCGTAGCGGCCGCCATCCTCTGAGATAAGTCCCGTCTCCAGCGCTCTGCTCAGGGTCACCTTCTGCTTCGCGCTCGGGTCGAAGACCTCGCACCACTCTGGGTTGAGAATTCCTCTCTTGACGGCTTCGGCGAAATTGATGGCCTTTCCCGAAGATCTGTCCGACACTCTTCCCGAGCTCCTCTCCACTAGTCCCTGATGGATGGCGTCACTGAGGGACATTCCGTGGCCGGAGGAGGCCTCTTCTTCGAGGTAGCCTCTTTTGAAGGCCTCTGCCAACGAGCAGGGCTCTCGGCCCGCCTGCTTCGGGCAGTACTTGCCGGACCGGGTGTCAACCCTGCCCGACCTGACGGCCGACACCAGGGTGTCGTCGGCCATGGTGCTGGAGTCGAAAACGGCGACGGGGTCGCTTCTTACCTTGGGGTCGATCAGCCTTGAGGCCTCCTGTTCGCAGATAGCGGAAACAGCAGCAGCGGCGTCTTCAGCGGGGGCGGCTGAGGAGGCGGCTGCGGCGACAACGGCGGAACGGAGGCTTGGGCTGGCGGGGGGCGAGAGGCTGGAGGACGGATAGTTGTCCTCCTCGTCTGCGACTTTGTTGTTGTCGACGGCGTTGTTGTTACTGGCGGAGGAGGATTGGGACGGGACAGAGATCTTTGTTGGCGCAGAATCGACGGTGTCGAAGTCTCGTCTGGAAGGATAGGATTGCACGGATTAATTTTCACGCTTGATCGATGCGCGGACGTTATAGGGCAGGATCAAGAAGTCCATTAAATTCCCAATTAATCAGCTCCTCCTCCTCTTATCGATCGACAGACTCCTATTTCTTTACTGCCACATTAAATCGATCGGGTTGGCTGCCTGCATACATACGTACGGCGAGTGGGCGAACGAGAAGGAGAGCCGGGTGCCGGCCACTCTGCACACCTCGACCGGCGTCCCAAAATGGGAGAAACGTCGTTCCCATGCCAACTACAACTATGCTAATGCGAATGGATGCTGAGCGAAGCACGTACTTGCGCGTACGTGATGAATCTCCCCCGCGGCGTGGCAATAATTTTTGCCGCCAACGATCGAGGAGGCAGCTCGCTTTGTTGGAAACCAAGTCATCACCTGGTCGTAAAACATTGGCGACGGCGGCGCGTGTTTTGTGTATCAACGCCGCCTTTAGATTAATATGGGCTCCTTTTCCAACGCGCACATCTGCTCCGAGAGGGGAGGTTGCATTCTCCATAAGGCCGTGTGAAAACGCGGCCAGGGTCGGTCGGTTGGGGGAGAGGAGTGAGATAGGCTCGGGGACTCGAAGCAAAAACAAGTGCGGAGGAGTCGGGAGGTCGAAGCACCCCGTAATGGATTCCGAAGCGAATCGTAAATCTAATCTCAAACAGAAGCGGCCCTAACCACAGCGGTTTTAGAGCTCTGTCCCGTCCGTTCGTCTGTCCGCTGTGTAACCAGATGAATCAGCAAGGTTATCCCAACGAGCGGACTTGAGAGCAAACGGATGGGCGTTGAAAATCGGATTGTGGGCATATTTTTTATCACTCCACCAGATCTGAGATCTGCGAGAGTCAATTTTGATAGGTTTTCTACGGGCGCTTCGCGCGCAGTCACGAGCACACATCAATCATCGACAACTCGGAGCAGGTGCGGCGCGCCGGCGGAAAGTGCATTTATTCATTCGAGCTAGGGACCGGCCGGAAGCGGCGCGGCGGTCGGGCGAAATCTTGCAGCAGATGTGAGCAAGCGAGCGAGCGAAACGACCCCAGCCCTAACGAGAGGTCGGAGTGGGCGTTGGAAAGCAAGCGATAAGGCTGGCTAGCTGACAAAGGCGGACTAATTGCCCGGCCGCACGATTAAAACATTCGAGCTCCAAAAGAGGCCGATCCGTCCAACCGGCGCAGTCACTCACTTGAGAGAGGGAAATTAAGCCGGTCGCCGGCGGAACGGAAGAACTAGAAAAGAGGGCGCGGCGTGGCGGTTGGCGCCATGCCTCCTCCTTCTACTTTTTTAACATGCTTGATTCGAGCCTCTTCTTGAGATAACAAAAGCTCGGGAAGGAGGGATCGAGAAGTGCACTTGGTATTCAGGAGGCGAGTGCACACTTTTAGGGTTCTCTCTCTCTCTCTCTCTCGATCGTCCGCGACCCATTGCCACTGGCCGAATTGAGTTCCGCGGGCTGGCCTGACAACAGGCCGACGGACGAAGACAATTCCAAAAGCGGATATCTGCGACACGCGACTCCCCTAAATCATAGCTAAACTGGAGAGGGGGGAGAGGTAGAGATTTTGACGGGAAGGAGGAAGGCATCTATAGCTAGCTGTCCGAAATTCGACCGGCTGCATGCGTTCGATGGATCTATTCTTGGAGCCAACGGGAATGACGTAAAGGCAGCTAGCTAGCCAGAAGAAGGGTCGGTCGTTATCCGTCCGTCCGACCGGCAGTGCACAAACCCCACCCTATAGCACGGACGCAAACAGATGTCAGCTCGCGAACTGAGTCAGCAAACGATAGAGCGAACGAGCGAACGGGCCGCCGCTAAACCAGTCCCTTCCTTCGCTTCCTGGTGGTGGCCAGCTTTGCCAGGAGTTCAAACGATTGGTCGGTCGGCTGAAAGTCATCCGCGTCACGAAGTTACATGCTTCATTAAAGCGAGAACGTACGCTGAGGCACGCCTTCAATCAAATTTGTTGGAAGGAGAGAAGGGCGTTCGGGGGCCTCTTTCTTTCTTTACCCTATAGCTCAATGTCTTTCTCTGCCCACACATGCCAACGGAAAAAGAGCTGCTGCAAAAGAAAATGGCACCTACGTAGCACTTACGAACGAGCTGCCTAGCTTCCTTCACTTATTTCTCTCTTACGTGGGACGGAGCTCGGCAGGCGAAGCGGAAAGCGATCGAGTCAGCCAGCCAGCCGCTTCTCATGACATTAAATGAGATAGGGATGAATTGGTATTTTCTCGCTCGCTGCTGGAAGCAGCCAGCGATCGACGGATCCGGGGAACCGGCCGGCCCGTCTAGCTAGCTAGGCGTGGGCGGATGATACAGCAGGGAGAAAAAGAGGAGGAGGAGGGAGCACTCATAAAGATTTAGAGCGCCGCTTTTTCTGCCAATTTACGAGGCGGTGGTTTGCGCTCGGTCGGCCGGTGATCGCAACCAGCGGCTGAGTTAAACAGAGCGACCGAGCGGGCTGGCTCGCATGCAAAAGCGACAAAAAGCGACAGACGGACGGGGGCGGCATGAAGTGAGTGACTGCGACAAACAAGCGAGCAATAAGGCGGCCGCGGCCGGGGCTAGCTAGCTGCGGGAGGAAATGAATGCAATTCCGCCCCGGCTTTTGAGCCGATGCCAATTGGAGGCATTGAACCGACCGACAGAACTGGACTGACGACGGCGGAGGCGAGAATGAGAGAGCTAGCTAGCTGGGGTGGGTAGGCGGCCGGCCGAGTCTAGCTAGGTATATGACCCAAAGTGCATCCTGTTGCCCGGAAAGAAAGCCGGACCTCGCCCTCTCTCTCCGCCCACTCTCTCTGCTCTGGCGGCATCCATCGGTCTGGTCGGTCGGCCGGCACCCATCCCACGACGAGGGAACACTTTCCATCCATCCGTCCAGATGCTCCTTTCATTATCTCCGTCCGTCTGTCCGTCAATGCCAAAAGAGGAAGTCTCAGCTAGATCGAGCGAGCATCACCGAGCGAGACATCGTGATCGCCTCCTGCGTTGCTGCGAGATTGAAATCTCCTCAGTTGACCGACGGACGGCAAGATGGAAAAGGAGCTGGATGGTCTGATTCGTTCGTAGCCATGGAGATCTGCTGGATTGCGGAGGAGGAAGAGACGAGAACTATAGTCGTCCACCGATCCGCAAAAGGAGCTGTGACACATCGCGAGCCAGAGCGAATATGCCGGCACAATTAGCGTGTGCCAGAGAGCCATAGCGCACGCATGGACCGAGCTAATAGTGTTCCTTCCACATATGGCGGCCGGTCGGACGGACGAGCGGGCGAAGGCGGCGAATTTCAATGCGAAAGCACGACACGTGGGCCGACCGACCGACCGTCCGACCGATGCACCCATGCAGAGGCCAAAGGTTGAGCGCATTCGAAACGGCGGCGGTACGGGGGCGAACGAACGAACGAACGAACGCCGCGCGTTCTATCTTCATCTTTCAACTCGCCTGGAGGTCGCCGCCTCCGCCATGGCTGCATTCTACATACATACAGTGCACTAACCTGCGACACACGTAAAGTGGTAACTGGAGGAGCTTGCTTGCATGCAGTGGGTCCATCCTCCCGGCCCTCCGCCCCTGTGTGGGCTGAAACCAGCTCGCTCAGCCATGCAGTCGGCTAGCAGATAATAATTAAGGCGGAAACCGCTCATGCAAAGATGAACACATTCATGGCTTAATGGGCAGTTCGCCAGTTCGGCCGGCCGGCCGCGGCCGGTCGCATGCATGGTTGTCAGCGGATAGATGGACTGCCACTTAGCAGCAGCGGCGGCCACTTGGCGCTTGCAAGCCACGTACGGCGCGGCGCGGCGCTCCCGTAAATGGAACTTGGGAAGGAGGGAGGAGGAGGAAACTCGATCGCAGCTCAACTCTTTCCCCCTTCCTCGGCCCTCCTGTCTGACTGCCTCCAATCCATCGCCCATTCTCCTTGGCTGCGCCTTTTTTTGCCTGCCAGGAGAGAGATAGCTGGCCAGATAGATCTCTCACCCTCCTGGCCAGCTCTCTTTTCTCCATCCATGACATCATCGTCTGAAGCGTGAGGCAGCCGCTATGGGTGCCGGCCAGCTGTGAGCGTTCGTTCGTTCGACAGACACCGACCGTCTCTGACCGCCGTCAAGCTTAGCCCATATCGAGGAGGATTTCCGAGGAATTCGGCTGTCTCTGGGCGGGCAGATCGACGGGTGGATTGTGTTACCGGTAGGTATGTCGCGCGGACGCGCACATGTTGCCGAATTACGCGCCTCAGTAGACAATGGCAAAATAATGCGATGCGGGCCGACACGAACATCAATTTGACTCACCTTTGATCGACGAAGTCGGGCTCGACGGAGGGTGGTTGGTCGTTGCCGTTCCCGGGACTCCAGGAGCGGTCTCTACCGAGGTTCTTCTCCTTCGCAGTTGGCTCGTCTCTCGAGGTGGTGCCGATGAGCTCCTTGTAAGACTTGTAGGCGAGGAACGCCGGCGCGGCAACGATGGCTGCCAACACAGTCTATAGGGGGTAGTTCAGAGTGATATCTGTCGCACTGTTGGTAGTATGCTCTGGAGCTAGACCACGATGACAAAATTATAAATGCCGCCACTGGATCCCGTTCGTCAAGTTTCTTTCGGGGTGCAAGAATCAGGGAACGGGAACAGCGGCGGGCGGACGAGTGAGCGAGTGACACACACGACACGAGCTACACGTTTCTCTCTCTTCTCTTCCTCGTGGGTGTCTTTAGCTATGGGCCGGCTACCTCCTCCTCCTCTTCCTCCAGATCTCCGCGGACCAACTGCAGCCGCGACCGGCGTAAGAAGGCCGAGCTGATGGGAGATTTTTGTCTCAACTGAACCGACCCAACGAGCGAGTGAGCAAGCAGCTAGCAGGCCGGCGTGACAGACACCTGCGAGCGAGGCGAGCGGACGAACGGGGAATGACTAAGAATGCATCAGCAGCAGCAGCAGCAGCAGCTCATGGTTGCCAGCCAGCCAGCCACATGGGCTCCATCCAGACCTGCCTGCTCAATTCCGACTTAGCGCCGCCGTCGCCGCCGCTAGTGTCGTGAAACAGCGCCGCTGCCGCTCCGTTTACCGGGTACCCGTCGGGGACGAACGCCGACGGGCGAGCGGCCATCCAGTTCTGGCTGGCGGCGGCCGGCGCACGTCGACTCGTTCTCCGGAAGGTTCACTCTCGGGCGAACGGGCGTCCGTGCAGCCATTGGCCGATCGGCTGGCAGACTATCGCACTCAAGAGACACCCACGCACTCGCTCACTCCGTCCGTATGCGCCAGCCAGCTGGAGATCTGTGAGCGTGTTTGTGAACCAGACGGTGTCCACCATGGCCTCTCTCGCGACCGCTCGAGCAATGTCGCACAAACGATCGACGTGCGGTCGGCCACGTTCCGAACGCCGTGAAGGCATCTGACTGCTGGATGGACGGACGGACAGACAGACACCGATCGATCCATCTATCTTGCGAGCGAGCGAATGTGCGATCCGGCCGCCTGCTCAAAATCGATTGCGAACGCGAGCAAATTCCTCGCCGCAGTAAATTGTGGCACTGCCGTTAACGCTTGCTCACTCTCGCCCGCTCGCGACATTCGTTCCCCTCGCTCGCCACCCACGCACACGGTTCGTCGTTGGGGCCGGCCGGCCGACCGACCGGCAGCTGGGAATGAGTTTCTCTTGACAACGCCTACGAGCGCACTAAAAAATCTGCCAAGCTAGGGTTGGTGAGCCGACAGCTAGGCAGCCATGGAGCCGACAGACGGTTACAGCCCGCCCCTTCAAATGACATGAACTTGCCCCGTGCCGACAGACAGATCTCTTTTCCTCGTATGCCCTCGAGGCCGAACCCACGCATATATTTATTCACTGCAGCCAGCTTTAGATAAGCAAAAGACATCTTCGGATGAGGAACATGGGTAGCCTGAGCTAAATGCTTGTAGGTGTCAAATATTTCGCCAGTTTGTGCACTCGATAACATCAAACAGGCGGACGAAAAGGACGTGACGGCCATTTTTCATCTGACGGGAAAGCCCGTCCGCTGCGTTCACAATCGCAGTTCGAGGTACGGCCACACGTACGATTCTTCTTCTTCGTATAGTGAGGGGGCGGTTAGCTAGAGCTAGAAGGGAGCCACTTGGCAAGCTAGCTAGATACCGAATCGAGCACGGTGGCGGGAAAGTAGCGCGGAAAATCGGGGCATTAAACCGCGCGGCGTAAAACAATTCTGAATTGCTAATGGCAGTTGCCTCCCGACCTCAGGCTACAACCACCATATGTCGCACGCCAGATATTCATAGCGCTGACAGCCGGCCGGCGGTCCGACCGGTCGCCGCCGGCACAGGGCGGCTGCCATGATGGATTGCCGAGAATAATATTCGTCACTTTTGCCGCCGAGTGAGTGAGATGTGGCTGACAGAAGCGCATGAAAGGGTAATGGATTGCTGGCCCGCACGTACATACGCGCATCGGGAAAGGGGGCAAAAAGCCGATCCAGCAACTAGCAAGGAGCAAGGGGCTCAAGGATGGCCGGCCGGGCAGCCGGGCCACAAGCGGACATATCGCCAGCTACCCGGCCAGATGAAGAAGGAATGAACACATGTTGTTGAAAGTCGCCCGGCCCGTGAAGATTATGCCCAATATGGAAAGGCACCACACCAGCTACAGAAAATTTTGAATGCCGCGTTTGCCGAAAAGGTCCCTATTTGGGGCAGCAGGCAGGCTGCCAACGACAGTCAAGGCTAACTAACTCCGGCAGCCGCGGCCTACCGGCCACTGATAGGTTGTTTATCTGACGACAGGCAAGCAGGGTCCTTCCTAGCTTCCCTCGCGCAATAAAACAGGTTGGCGCGCTCTCCATAAAATTGGTCGACGTAAGTTGATCCGACGTGCGCCGACGATAGCATGAAAAAGATCTATCGTGTTCTGGGTCGCAAAAAAGTGGACTCAAAGAGGCACGTCCCGGCAATACGTCATCGGATCCCACGATAGATATTCAGAGCGGTATGAGATCAGAATCGCGGCGGCAGGCGGGAAAATGACCGCGAGCGACGCGCGCTGGGACCCTTTTTGGAGATGTGCCGAGTAGAAATAAGTCTAGCTGCTAGACGAAACGAAAGATCGAACGCCTACTGCTGGTGTCAGCGTCCCATCGCGTTTCACGTTTGAGCGAATGCCGCGGCGGCGGACCCCATAGGGCCCCGCAAAATCGCGTTGGCGCACTCGTTTCCATTCAGCCTGGGTGCACAAGCGACTCACGTATGTACTCGGTAGCACCCGACGCGACGTACATTCCCGGGGACTCCAATATCGTTGACGAGGAGAGACCGAGAGAGGAAAAAGAATTTTTGCTAAGGCCGCCTGCCGCTGAGAGCAAGAATTATGGAAATGAGATTGGAATCTTGATTTAAGCAAAAAGAGACAATGGGCCGCTAACGAACGGTGCGGCCTTTTCATCAGCATCTTCCCCGCTGACACCCGCCGCCCAAAACGAAAATGAATGTGGACCGCTAGATCGAGCTGCGTCTTCATTATGCAAACAGGATCGAAGTCCGGCTGAGCTTCAGCCGCGGACGGACGCATATCTAGCGCCATTATATTGCTCTCAACTTCATAACCATACAGACGGCAATAAAAATTTGAGCGACGTACCCGCCGGCCGCCGAGGGCACTTTTGAAGAACCAAGCGTAATAGATGGCACAATAATTTTAAGTGGTCTAGCTCCAGTCATAACTTCAAATGGAACTCACCTTAACGTCTGGCCCGTCCTTCTTCCGAGATCGTTGCTCCGTCGTCAATGCCTGAGACTCCTGCTCCAATTGTTCCTCCTCCTCCTCCGTCTTCACCCGGATCTCTCCCAGTTCCTTCAGCCTCTCCGTCAGCCTCCTGCCCGCATCGCCGTACCTCGTGTTCAGCTCGTCCAGCTGCCGCGACACGAGGTCGGCGCCGGCGCCGTCATCACCGCCACAGCCGGAGTCCTCCTCTGGGCGCGCCACGCTCGCGTCCAGACTCGGGTGCTCGTCTTCCAGAGACTCGCGGAAGTTCTTGTTTCGCAACGCATAGATCTGATCCGGCCGCCAGAGAAAGAATCGCAAAAACGGAAGACAGAGACAGAGAGAGAGGGAGAAAGAGGAGAAGCAGAGAGTTAGTCATACGTACGCCTGGAACGGGATGCTCTGAATAAATTGGGCTTTTCTTTCCCAAAAGTTTAGCTTGGTTCGCATATTGAGGGCTTCGTGATTTTTACCTTTGCCTCTCTGACGTATCTGCCGCCGATGACATTGACTTGCTCAATCGCCTGCTTTCGCTCCTCGAGCTGGGCGTACAGAGCCTGTGAAAAGCAGGAGGGGAAGGGAGGAAGAGAGAGGGAGGCGGGGAGTGAGAAAAAGTAAGAAGCACTGTTAGAGCTTTGTTTTTTCGACACGCGACCTTATCGACTAGCACGTAGCTTGCATCATCAGGAGAGAGAACGCAGTCTGGCTGGATGTTGCAAGTTAGTCGCGTCCCCATTCGAGATTGCGCCCAAATACGGACAGAAAACAATTTTATACGTGACTTGTTTGTTTGGCGACCATGGCTAGCTGTAGCCGTAGGTCGGGCCGCAGTACAAAAATTAAATCCCTGGCTTATCCCTTCCTATCGCGTCCCCATATTTTGCCCACTTTTAGCAAAGTTTGTCTCAGGCATCTCGTTCCCAACTTGGGCCCCACCACCACCTTTGAAACCGCCACCTGATAGCGAGCGAGCTATAAAAAGGAAGAAGATGAGAGCAAGGATAAGCTGGCCTTATAATAACCGCCACCAAACGAACGAACGTACTCCTCCCATACGTAAGGGCGTTCTTTCGTCCGTACGCGTCCTCGTCCTTGCGCCGAGCGTCCACAAAAAGGGCGCTGAAAGGCATCTCATAATTAGGTAGACACCTCTATCTCTGCTCGGGCTGTCCGCGGAC
>JAAUYK010114194.1_pt1 | contig 19159 bp, 17 predicted proteins | sample 7278021 | NCBI WGS metagenome assembly JAAUYK01 (sample SAMN14350223, study PRJNA611818) | marine sediment metagenome | isolation source: surface marine sediment (1.8m) | place: French Polynesia: Moorea | collected 2018-08
CATGGGTTAAGAGCTACGGAGATAAGAACATACCTTCAAATGCTTTAGAGGCTATCAAGTGGTATAAGTCATTTAAGAAATTACCTCCGTTCTATCTTATGATAGATAGAGATATAGTTTTAGGTAGAGGCATGATTGACAAACTGGTGGCGAAGCTCAAGAAATTTGAAGAGTTCAAAAATGTCGGATATGCCTATGCGACTTTTGAATTTAAAGGACACGTCAACCAGAAATTTACAGCAGATCCATTTGATATTAATCGATTAGTCCAGGCGAATTATATAAGCTCAAATTCGATGTTTCGCTCTAGCGTCATTGAGGAAGTCGGTTTAGTTACCGATGATAAATATAAGAGATTGCTGGACTACGCTTTCTTGCTGAAATGCTTTCAGAAGGGATATTTGGGAGTGCCAGTACCAGAGGCTTCTTTTATCGCTCAAAGTACCATGAATGACATCTCAGCAGGATCTCAGGAGGATTATCAGATTAAGTACGGACGTGTTTTTGAGGATTTTATTAGACCTATATTAAAAACTGCTTGACATTTCATATCAGCTATGATATGATGTGTATATAATCGAAATTACAGGAAAAAATAATTGTTGACATTGAAAATTAGCCGTGGTATGATGTATATATAATCGAAAAAGGAGATTAAAATGCATAATTTTGATACTGACATCCATTAGGTAAATTCAACCTATGGAGGTCAATCATGGACTATTTTGAAATTTATGCTGGTGAGTACACTGTTGCAAAGGATCTTCGTCCGAAATGGACTTGCTGGAAATCTGCGACTGTTACCGCTGATAAACAAGCGCACAAACGTAAAGCCAGACGAGTCTATCGTCACTATCTTAAAACTGGTGACGTTCGGATTTTCAATCGCTCTCAGAAAAAACTCACTCGTTGGGATTTTGACTAGGAGGAAATATGTTACAGCATGGTTTATTTTTCATGTATGCGTTGAGTCAACAGCCGAAGAAAAAAGATCCAGATCCGATTCCTGTTCCTGTTGAGGAAGTAGAGGAAGATGAAAAAAAAGACTTGACATTGTTTGGAAAACATTATATAAATATGTTTAAAGACTAACATTTAACCAAAGGAGTTATCTCATGAGTAACGGAGACTTTTTTGACATTGACGAATTCGTGATCGATCCAGAAGAAGTAACCGCTCCTGTAGATGCTGGAGAAATCTTCGATACTGGACGTGAGCAAGATTTGTTTTCGAGTGGTACGCCTCAAGATATTTTTACCACTAAAGATTAACAGTTCCTTGTGTGAGAGCCTGGAAGATGCGTTGCCATAGGCACCCGACCTAGAGATTGATGCCCTTTAGGTCAAACCTAGTCATTCATCCCCTGATGACTAGTCAAATCTAACCTGTTGATGGGTCAGGTTAGTGGTTCATATGAAGTGAACCTCCTTTCGTTGGAAGCGGTAGGGGCGTGAAAAGCCTCTACCGCTTTTTTTTATTCCAAATTTTAAAATTCCCCTTTAAAAATATATAAATAATAATTAGTAGGATTATATTCAATGCAGGAGGTTTATATTTGAAACCTAACTGGAGACTTAAACGTAAATCTCAAATAAAACCGAAGAACTATAATCGAAAAAAAAGCAAGCAATGTTTCAAGGAGGGAAAGTCAAATGCCAAGTGACAAAATGGATAAGTATTTGCAAAAGAAACCACAGTATAAGGAAGTAGAAACCATCGATAAGGTATATGCTAGATCGCTCTCTGGCGCTGAGAAAGAGCAACAGAAGAACCAGAAGAAGGTAGCTAAGATGCTTATCAGAGATGACGATGAGCGTATCCAGATGGTTGAATCAGAGGACGGAGTAATGACTTATTTCACTGGTCAGGGGAACTACCACCAAGCTATTCGATATGGAAGTAAAGTCGATCTATCCAGGCGCACAAGACAGCATAATCTTCAATTCGCCAGAGAAGTACTAGCAGCCGAAGGTATCTTAACTCCAGAGCTTGACGAAGGTATCCTGAGAGGTATTGAGGAAATAAAATAATGGCAGTTACAGAATACACAGATGAAAACTTTTTCGAGCTAACCAATAAAGAGATAAACAATTTCAGTTTCATGAGACTGTTTAATATCCTGCTGGATGAGGATCGAGAAACGAAGTTCATGAACATCTTTAGGAGTTATATCTTAAACGATGAGGTATTTACGGAGACAGCTTTCTATACTACCTACGAAGTAGGAAACGGAGAATTTTGGGATAATATATCTTGGAATTTATACGAGACTCCGTATCTCTGGTGGATACTAGCTATTCTAAATAATACTGTAAATCCATTTGAGGAACTGGAGGACGGAGATATCCTTAAAGTTCTTAGAGCGGATTTTGTTTATACTTTAGTCAAAGATCTCGAAAGAATTGCGGAGCAGAAGACTTAATGGCACAAGAGCAAATCAAATCAAATCTTGGACCTAGTGATCCGAAAGATCCGTCCAGGGGTCAAGTAGAATTAAAGAAGGGTGTTTATTCTGTAATGCTGATTACCGAAGCTGGTAATGCCATCCTTTTAAATGAGGATATTTATGATTTCTATTTTATAGAAGATATATTCAAGTATTCTATGGTTGGAAAGCTGGTTTTCAATGATCGGTATAACTTTATGGAGAATGGCCCTTTTACTGGTCAGGAGAAAGTCGCTTTGATCTATGGCAAAGGTGACGCTGATCAGAATATGATTTTTGATATTTGGAAGATTGGAAAGATATCTCAATCTGGCCCTGGAATTCGTGAGACAAGTGAACAGATGATAGAGATCTATTTTGTTGATCCGTATTATGCTGCTCTATCTTTGAGAAGATATAGTAGAAGCTGGAAGAATGAGCGGTACTCAGATATCATTAGAGATATCATGAATAATATGCTGTTTGTCTCTGATACTGGCTTTCCTATAAACATCGAGACATCTAGTAATAGGTCTGAGTATTTCTACATGCCTTACTGGACTCCGAGAACTGCTTTGTCGTGGCTTTCAAAAAGAGCCAAAGGCTCAAGGACTGGTACTAGTGGTTATCTGATTTTTAATAATACCGTAAATGGTATTACTTGTAATGCTGTATCTATGAATTACTTACTAGGAGATGTTGACGCAACGGTAGACAGGACTCCTTATAAACTCCAGAGTGATAGGGTATCAGAAGATAATAAGATACTGGAATGGTGGATTAGTGGACTTGATAGAACTGGTAATCAGACGCTAAGAGGAGGATACTGGAGAGGTCATGATTTTCTCACAAAGAGTTTTCTACAAGTAGGTCATCAGTACTCTGATGGTACTAAGAAGAATGTAATGCTAGGTAGAAAAACTTTATACCAGCGAATTGATGATTTGAATTGTGCTAACTGGACTCCAGGAGATGATAGTATTGAAACTCTTTCTGACATTGCTTTTAACGATTGGGCGAAAAGATATAACATGCAGTTCATTTTGAACATTGTAGTAGAAGGAGATGAGAAGAGATTCGCTGGACAACATATAGAAATAGAGTGGCCTGGAATTAAAGGGTCAGAAAAAATGAATGATGCTCTCAAGGGTAAGTACATGATCAAGTCAGTTACTCATAGTTTTTGGGCTGGCTCCTCTTATCCTTATAGACAGAGATTAGTTTGTATAAAGAATGCTTACCATAACAGTAAGAGCGTAATCCTGCATGATTCAACGGTTACTAATTTGTATACTGAAAGAAGACAACCGAATATTATTAGGAGGAACTAGTCAAAATGTTAAAGAATCATCCAGCCGATATACAGGTTGAGCCAGAAAAACTTTTTGGATTTTATAGAGGAGTAGTAGAAGACAATAATGATCCTCAAAAAGCTGGACGAGTAAGGGTTAGAGTTTTTGGAATTCATACGGAGAAGATTTTAAAAACCGAGACAGAGGGAATTCCTGTAGACGAGTTACCGTGGGCCGAACCATGTTTGCCTATAGTCGAAGGCTCCATAAGTGGTTTCGGAATGTGGTCAGTTCCAGTGCAAGGATCTCATGTAATGGTTTTCTTTGACGATGGAAATATTTTAAGTCCACTTTACTTCGCTTCTCTTCCAGGGATTCCAGAGCGTAAGAATCCATTAAAGAAGACAATCGTGACTCAGGAGGAACCATTACCTAATAGTGTTGGTTTTCAAGATCCGAATGGAGTCTATCCTAGAAAAGATAAATTGGGAGAGCCTGATGTTCATAGGTTAGCGAGAGGAGTTAGTGAGGATACACTAGTCACTACTAAAGAGGAGAATTTAGATCAAGCAATACAGTTAGCATACGGAGGGAGTTGGGATGAGCCAAATCCAGCTTATGCTGCTAAGTATCCTGAGAATTTTGTTTTTACTACTCATGGTGGGTTGACTGTAGAACTTGATTCTACTCCAGGCGCAAAGCGTTTTCACATTTATCATCCTAGTAATACCTACATTGAGTGTGATAACGATGGAAATATAGTTTTTCGTAATCAGGGTAGAAAATATGAGATCGTCCTCCAGGATCGATTAGTTCATATTTTAGCTGATAACTATGAGACTGTAGACGGAGAAGAGAGAGTAAAAATATTAGCTGACAAGTATACTGAAATCAATCAGACGGAGAACAGACGAGTAGACGAAGATCGAATTACGGAGATCCGTCAGGATGACATAGAGAGAATTTTCGAGAACAAATTTAAGACAGTCAATGGTAATGAGACAGACCAGATCGATGGAAACAAAGACGAGACTGTAGACGGAAATAAATCCGAGACAGTAGAAGGAAATAAAACTAAGACTATTGAGGGTAATGAGACTGACCAGATCGATGGAAACAAAGACGAGACTGTAGACGGAAACAAAGACGAGACTGTAGGTGGAGATAAAACTAAAGATGTCACTGGAGATGAGAGTCAAACCATAGGAGGAGATCTCGATGTAGTTGTTCAAGGTGATATCAATATTACTGCCATTGGAAATGTTACAGTTACTTCTCCAGATGTCACGGTGACTGGAGGACTGGTTAAATTAGGCGCACAGACTACAATGTATAAACTCATGGACGAGCGCATGATAGCTTTGTTTAATACTCATAGACATTTCGGAGTAGAAGGAGGAGACAATACCACTGATGGCCCGACAACCTTCTTATCTACATTGCTTCATGCAACAGCTAATACGGAGGCAAGTTAATGGCTAGGGCATGTACTGATTCAGCAATCAGAAAATTAGAGGCACAAGTAAATGCTCTCGAAAATTACAGAGATTTACTAGAGGAAATTTCTAATGATTGGATCAATGATGCTTTGGATTTTGAGGCTACTAGTCCGATCACAGATTTAGCGGATATGATTCTGGATGTCACTGATAACATGACTACTGCTACTTTGGGATGTGAGGTAACTGATATCCCACAGGTGAATGACTTCATTCAGGATTGCAAAAACAAGATCAGAGGAGAGTTAGCCAGGAAGATAAGAGATATTCTGTTTGATACGGCTGGACTGGCAACTGCTAATCTTGCTGTACTGGAGAGATTTCTATGTGCTTCGCTCTCTGATTTACTAGCTCTTTTTGATAGGTACAGTTTGAATAGACTATTGGATGCAATCGATAGAGATCAGACTTGTATAACTAGTTCTAAGGACGCTGCTACATGGGCCGCTGAGATAGATGCTCAGAATGCCAGGATAGATCAAGTCATAGATGACTTACCCATAGATAGCAGTGGTAATTTTGATTTTGATAAACTTACGGAGGACTTGACTCCAGCTTTAAAAGCAAACATGCAAGTATATAAAACTCAAACGGACTCAATGAACTCATCAGCGAGACAGAATTTAGCAGATGAGTTAGGAGCGTTAGGAGATTTGAATCCAGCATCGAGATTTTAAATATGAGACTTAAAAAGTATCTTATAGAAGCTAGACAAATGTTAAAAGATTGGCAAGGATATATTCGAAGGAATAAGGAACTCCAAGCGGCTGTTTCTATCTTGAATAAGATAAACAGGGCTGGATATAAGGCATACATCGTAGGTGGATCGGTAAGGGATATAATCCTAGGGAACTTAAAGCCACATGACGTTGATATAGCCACTAATATGCCCATAGAGGAGCTTTCTAGGCTGTTTACGACATATGACATAGGAAAATCAAAAGACTTCGGTATCGTGGTCGCTAAGAGCGGAGGATTTGATTTTGAGATAGCTCAGTTTCGTACAGATGGAAAGTATATGGATGGACGAAGACCAGAGTCCGTCCAGGTGACTGGAAGTTTCGAAGAGGATGTCGGAAGACGAGATTTTACTATAAACGCTATGGGCTTGAATGCTAAAGGCGAGATCATAGATTACTTTGACGGTAAACGAGATATTAAGAATAAAGTTTTGAAGACGGTAGGAGATCCCTATAAGCGTTTTGGAGAAGACTATTTGCGTATGATGAGATTAGCTAGGTTCTCCTCCAAATTGGATTTTGACATAGATCCAAAGACTCGAAAAGCAGCAAGAAAACTTTCTCCGAATATCCAGGGGCTTTCTCCAGAGAGAGTTAGAGAAGAGTTAATGAAATCGGCTGCTCAGAGCGGAGAGAAATTTGCGAAGTACATTCAGATACTCGATGACTTGAAGATATTGAAACAAGTACTTCCTGAGATAATGAATCTTAAATGGTATAGAGAAAACCTTGCTCACCATCCAGAGACAAGAGGACATGGAGGAACGGTATTCAGTCATGTTATGGCGGCACTTAAAAAGAGCGATACTAAAGATCCGCTTAAAAACCTTGCTATACTTCTGCACGATGTTGGAAAAGGAGTCACCTTCGCACCGCAAAAGAAACACGGAACTCCCACGTACTACCGACACGCAGAAATGAGTGTAAAGCTGGTTGATGCCATAGCTACTAGATTGAGAATGAGCAATCAGGAAAAAGATGCGCTTATGTTTGCTGTAGGCAATCATATGAAGTTTCACAAGATCCTTGATATGCGTCCAGCGAAAGTTGCTAAACTAGTCAATGACGATAATTGGGATGTGCTTATGGCTGTAGGTAAAGCAGACGAGTACTCCAGAGGAGAAGCATTTAAGAAGGCTGGTGAGTTTGAGAAGATAGTTGATAAAGCAATCAAGATCAAAAACAAATACGGAAGCAAAGAAGTAGGTAAGAGAATAAAACTTGTCGATGGTAAACACGTAATGGCTATCACTGGAATGAAGTCTGGAAAGGCTTTAGGAGATGTCATACGTCAGACTACCGAGTGGATTATGGACAACGATATATCAGATAAAAAAGAAATCGATGACTACATAAGGAGTATAGCACTATGAAACTAAAAAAATATTTGAACAGTGGTAACGAAGACGGATTTATGGAACAGGTCAAAGAAATTAATGACATTGTATTAGGGAAGAATACCTTCCTATTTTTTGAGAATCCATTGGTAGAAGGTCTTTACTATCCTGTTGATGGGCCATTGACAGAGGATGAGTTATCTCATTTTTCAATGCTTACTGGTATGATAAATGAGGCAAAGGCTAAAAAACCAAATAAAACAGAACTAGAGCGGCAAGAGGCGCAGCGTACAAAAGAATTACGTAGATTAGATACTATGACAGCACGTATGAAACAAGCTGACGCTACTAAGAAGGAGAAGAGCGAGTGGGATGAAAAAGTAAAGGAAGCATATAAGGATATAACTAAAAAATCAAGATTGGCATATCACAATGTTGATCTTCTCGCTAAGAAGTCTTTTATTGCCAAATATGTACTTCATGGTGCTGAGATGAAAAGAAGTAAAGAGCAGTGGGGGAGAATACAAAAGGGTGGTGTAACCAAGGAAATGTATTCTGATGCTTTGTCAAGTCATAAAGAAAAAATGCGATTCGTTAATGATATCATAGAAATGGCTAGACAGCAAGATAGAGAGAATAAACAAGCAGAAAAGAGGATAAATTCAATAATGAGCAAGTTTACTACTATAGCAGATCTTGAGGCGCATTTAGGATCAATTAAAGATGGTTATACTGAAAAACTTTTTAGGTTTGCTCAAGATAGATATAGAGCCGAATGGTTTACTCCAGAGAGATATGCTGAGTACTTGTTTAAGATATATGCAAAGGAGTATAATAATAAAACAGAATTAGAGAAATGTATGAAGCAGTTTAGTGTTATACAAGATAATAGTAAAACAGGTTTATCTGTTGATATTTCTACAGTTTGTCCTAAGAGAAAAAAACTTTTAGCAATGATGCAGGAATATAAAAAAGCTAAGGATGCTGTTATCCAAGCTGCTGACGAAGGAGCATCAGCATCTACTTTAGATACTTTGAGGGATAGAGCCGATAAATTGAAAATAACTGAGGCTGCTAATCCTACTTGTAATTATTGTTACGTTGAATCTGGAAGAGATATGTTGAAGATAAATCCTAATTGGATTCATGCCAAAGATGAAAAAGAGGAAATGCAGTACCAGGATGAGATAGCTGGAGGAAAGTTCGGAAAGGGTATGACAAAGGCTTCGATTCAAAAGTTTAATAAAATGGGAGGAATTCGTTTCTTTGGTTCTGGTGATTATGTAGAGGATGCCGCTACAGATAAACAAATAGAAAGAGTCATTGCTGATGCTGAGAAAGTAGGACTACAACTCAAGGCTATTACTAAGCAGAAAAAATTTGTAGAAAAATACGGATCAAGGATTTTTTCATCAGGGCCATTGGAAGGTAAACCAGTATTTAACATTAATATGTCAGTAGATCCAGTGAGAGGGTTTAACCTACAAGATGCAATTAGAATAAAGAAGTCATATCCTGGCAACGTGAATATTAGAGTAGTTGCCATGAATCCAGATGAGGCAGTAAAGTATTCTAAAGAAAAAGAAGTGGATGTTATAACACTTCTTCACTTCGGTACAGTAAGGCCAGCCAGATTGTCTAATAAAAAACTTTACGTCAATATGAGTCCAGCTAGTCAAGGTTGGAAAGATGCTATAGCATTAATGAAGAAAGCTCATCCAAAAGCTAATTGGGCGAAAATACTTTCTAAGTTATGTTGTACTACTGGACATTGCACAGGTTGTGCTAATGCTTGTGGATTCAATCCTCGAAGAGTTTCAGATTTTACTCAACTTGCTAAAGGAGGAAAACTGGAACTGAAAAAGAGTAAACAGAAGACCATAACTTTATAAGGAGAACGCTATGAGGTTAAAGCAATATCTATCAGAGTACAAAGGTAGCTACGGAGAAGTAAGAGGAAAGACCACTAAAGATAAAGGTCATACTCATGATTATTGGCTTGAGAGAGTGACTGGTGACGGAACTACTTCTTCTGACAATGGTCATTTACATCAAATAAGAGGTATGGTGGTTCAACCAGCAAAGGGTCATATTCATGAGTTGAAAACCGTGGACGAAGCCTCAGATTGGGTATCAGAATATACCTATAGGGCTTTACTAGCGAAGCAATTGGGAATAAGAACCAGTGGCCTGGAGTTCATAGGTAAAGATGCCAAAGGTTATTACTACAATGTTTTAGACAAGAAGAGTAAACATTACAAAAGCACTAGGTTCATAAAAAGAATGAAGTCATGAAAAAGATATGTCCAGCTTGCGGTAGAAATCGGAGACTTGGTAGGTTCTATAATAATAGGACTCGTCCAGATGGTAAACAGGATCAATGCAAGGAGTGTCAGAGGAAGAGGAATCAAGCAGATCGGAAGACTGAAAACTACAGAGCATTAAAGAGAAAACGAGATCAGAAATGGAAGAAAGATAATAAAATTTCAGTCAAAGAGTACAATGCTGCTTATTATAAGAAGTATAAAGAACGAATAATGTCTAGGAGAAATACAGAATCGATCATAATTATTGAAAATCCTGATAAAAAAAAGATAAATACTTCTAGATATAAGCGTAAAAAAATCATAGACGATATCGTGATTAATCCACAGAGGAAAAAAGATGGTTGACCAAACATTTTTCTGGAGTGACGTAGACGAAAATTATAGCCGACAGCAAGACGGAGATATGCAGAAGGATGTCGATGTTGCAGCTATATTCAATAGTCTACGGAATATCATTCTTACCATACAAGGCGAACGGAGGATGCTACCTACGTTCGCTACTAACATTTGGGGTTTGATTTTTGAGCCTATCGATGAAATCACTGCCAGACTGATAGCTGAGAATTTACTAGAAGCAATTCAGGTTTGGGAAAATAGAATTGACGTAACTGGATTTGATATAGAGCCACGTCCAGATGATAATTTTTATCGTTGTAGAATTAATTTTACTGTACTTGGTAGAGATGACGTTCAAACAATAGACTTTGTACTGACGAGGTAACATGAGAAAAAGAAGAAAAATGAATGAACTAGTAGACAAGTATTTGGGTTGTGGTAATTGCCTGGATGAAAAAGATGATCCATGTTGGGATGGATATGAAATGGTAGGTTGGAAAATGAAGGACGGTAAGAAGGTTCCTAATTGCGTACCTGTTAAAGGTGGTAAACCAGCGCCAATGAGGAAAGTACAAGAAGACAAGCATGGAGGTAAGGAATTAAATAATCCTTTTAGACTTCCTGCTGGTTCTAAAAAGAAATTCGGAGTCTATGTTAAAAATGATAAAGGCAATGTAGTAAAAGTGACATTTGGTGATCCTAATATGGAGATAAAAAGGGATGATCCAGAGAGAAGAAAGGCTTTTAGAGCTAGACATAATTGTGACGATCCAGGGCCGAAATGGAAAGCAAGATACTGGTCATGTTATCAATGGCGAGGCAGTGCAAAAGTAGATAACTAAGGAGCAATAAAATGGCAGAACTTATACCGAGCTACCTGGAAATTGACTTTCTAACACTGGTAGACAAATTCAGGGAAGAGCTACAGGAAAGTGACATTTATAGGGATTATGATTTTGAAGGTTCTAATATCTCTATCCTCATCGAGCTTATGTCTTATGTCGGTGAGCTAACTACTTTCTTCACAAATAAAATTGCAAAGAATGTTTATTTGGAAACAGCAGATGTTTACGAAGCTGCAAACCGATTGGCTAGACAAATAGGCTATGAGCCTAAAGGAGTCAGGTCAGCGAGAGCTACGGTTTCAGTGACAGTCTCAGGCACAAGCCCTGGAGATATCGTAAGAGTACTTCCTTGGAAACAGGTAAACTCTGGACGTACATCAGACGATGGTAATTCTATTTTATTTGCTACAACAGCCTCCGTACAGGTAACGGCTTCTGGTGATCCTACTATTTTTAATTTACCATTAAGACAAGGACAAGTAATTGATTTAGAGAATTACTCTGGTGACGATTTGATTGATAATGAGTTAATACTACCAGAGCAATATTCATATGACGATGACTTAACGGATCAATATCCTACGATTAGAGTACTAGTCAGTCCATCTACTGGAACTTTGAGTACAGAGTGGGAGAGGGTTTCGGACTTCTATATTGATCTGATTCCTCAAGTATCTGATAACGTCTATATATTCATTTATGATAGGTATGAGAGAAACAAGGTAGTATTCAATTCTGCCAGAAATGTTCCAGGTAACAATGATCGTATTGATGTCAGGGTACTTGACTCTTTAGGTGTGGATGGTAGCATTAATGCTGACGTTGATGAGACATGGACAATCTTAGATACGGAGTTCATAGAAATTTGGAATCCAATGACTAGTCCACTTCCATCCTTTGTTGATAACAATTTAATCACGATTGCACTTTCAGCGTCAAGTGTTGGAGCCGCTAATCCCGAAACAATTACGGAGATCAAATTTAATTCAGCTTCCGCTCTACGAGCGCAGTTTAGAGATGTCACTCCTAATGACTATAACTCTTATCTGTCATCGAGATCGGATATAATTAGAGCCAATGCGTGGGGAGAGCAAGACTTGTCTCCGTCTGCTGGAAATCCTCAAGAGTATAATATAGTACATCTCAGTGTCATTCCTCAAGTCTATGGGAATAGCACTATTTCTACTTCTGCTAATTCCTTCTTGACGGATTGGGGTCTATCGGCTTCTACCATAGTGCCTCTGTCATATTCACCGCTTTGGGAAGCTGAATTGCTTAATTACTTAGCTCCGAGAAAAATGATTTGTGCTTATGAGGTATTCGAAGTGCCAGATCTGGTTTACTTCACATTTGAGATCGGAGTAAGGATTAAGAGAACTTTCGTGTTTACGGAGGTAGCACAGGATCTACTAGCTAAACTGATTTACTACTTTAGGCCGCAGAATCAGTTATTCAATAGCGAGATGGATTTTAAGGACGTGACAGAATTCTTACTGGATACCACAGAGGTTTCTCCAGATAATGAGTTTGAAAATGTCAGAGGCATAAGAAATATAGTTATTCGTGATATAAATAGCAATAAAGTAATCTATGAACCTGGAGCCGCATTCGGTTTATATCCAAGATGGGTAGAGACACCCTGGATTAATAGAGACAATATGCTCAGACAAGTACAGCTAGGTTTGAATCAATTTCCTGTATTGGCTGATGACTCAGTTAAAATTTCTGAGGAGACTTAATGAAGGTAGAACAGCAAGTAATTAATGAACTGGTGACTTCTATAACTCCAGAACTTTGGTATTTATTCCTCCAAATGTTAGCTACAGTGTGTGTCACTTTACTAGTCTACCAGCTATTGAAAAATATCACTGCTTATATAATGGTGAGATTCGATAGAGAGATTAGTAAAAATGTAAATGTCATTCATGACGGAGAGACTTGTAGAATAGCACATATTAACGTGAGACATTTGATTCTGAGGAAGAAAGGAGGTACAGAACTTCTAATTCCTATAACTAGAGTAAATCAAATGGTTTGGGAAATAGACAAGAACGGAGAAACGTAATGGGTAAGTTTTCAGATCCTAATTATGACTTACTTCAAAGATACTTCAATGTCTTGAAAAGTAGGGAGACAGGAACGCAGTTATCTTATATTGCTGGCCCAAAGAGAGGTATTTGGGCTGATGGTGGAGCCTTCACTGTTCTCTATGAAAATAATGCTACTAAGGGATTCGTAGGTCATAAGTTTCTGATAAAAGAGATCGATGGTAATCGCTTTAAGATGGAGTATAAAGGTGTTTTCCAGGATTTCAAGAAGTACCGTACATCCACTGAAACCGCTTCTTTAAGTGCATTTGATATTGGTAATGAAATGTACTTCCGCAAAGACAGTTTCTTCCATGCATGGCTTGCTAGATCTGAAAATGAGGCATTTAGAAATTACGTAAACCAGGAGAGGACTTTTGCTTTCTTCGGAAAACTCTGGCCTAGTGATTCAGATAACAATATCTATGCAATTGAGTTTGAAGGTCTGAAAGATTATACTCTAAGAGCTTTACCTCCTCACAATAGGACTACGAATGTAGAGGAATGGTTAAATGTTTATTTCGATCAAGTGCATCATGAGCCTTATACCATGCTCAAAACTCTATGGTCTATGATGGACGCTAGAGAAATTGATTTTAGATGGTTAGGCTACATTGCTAATATCTACGGAATCGAGATAGCCGAAGAAATGGCTGAGTTAAACCTTCGTGAGTGGGTAGAGAATCTGATTTACTTCCTTAAACGCATTGGTACTTACAATGCGCTGTATGTTGTCTACAAGTTATACTTATCTAACTCCACAAATGTCATGAATGTCTATGAGCGTTGGGATGAGTGGTGTCAACCAGAGATCCGAGACATTGATACTGGAGGTTTAGCTAACGTAGCTAGTTATGATCGCTTTCCAGGCTTCCATCCTGGCATCCCTGCTGGTGTGTATAGTTATTTCGGGCCAGAGGTCTTCCCTATTAATGACTTCAATTGGCTGGAGTTCTACGGGCAGCAGCCTTCGGGGGGCGCTGGTGATTTGTGGTATACACAGTTCAATCCTGTTAAGTATCCTACTCATGCTCAAGAGGGGCCGACAGAAGACTGTAATGATGAGATATGGCAGTGTGGGCCTTCTGAAAGTTTCTTTTGCTATGATGACAGAGATGCTTCTGATATTATTTCAGCCATACAGTCATTCTCAGTGTCGGTTGTTGACTTCGATACAATAAATTACTTAACTGCTACTCTATCCTTATCTGGTCAGAGTTTTTCTGGTAACTTCCAGCATTGTGCAGGGGTTACAATGTCTAACCAGACTACGGAGAATTGTAGTTTTATTTTTTATGGTTTGAGTAATGACTACATAAATTTTGGTGTTGATACTGGTAACTGGATTGGAGTGGCTTTCGAGAGAATAAGTCCTACTCAAAGACGATTTGCTATTTATGAGCAATTCGGAGGTACTAAATATTCTACTGTTGGCTCCGAGACTGGTTATCTAGTTAGTACAAGATACAAGATAGGAGTTGAGAGAAATTGCGCTGCTAATACCTTAACGGTTTATATCTATGACGGAAAACGGAGAGAAGAGAATTTAGTAGAGACAATTACTCATACATTACAGGGGTGTCCAGATTACTCTTACCTTCATGCAATACAAAGTTTTTCAAATGGATTGGATGGAAAGTTTTATGGAACTGTATGGAGACAGCATGTTGACTTCTCTACTTTGACTTTAGGTGTCGGGCCTACTGGATATCCAGTTCTTACTCCTCATTATATAGTAGAGATAGATCTTAATAATCAACCACTGATTGACGTACAACCATTTAATCAGCTTTTTGCTGGCGAAGATTTCATTATCAATGAGTTCTTAGCAGATGAGCTAATTAGGAATTGGGAATATGTTAGACCAGTAATGAAGCATGTTGTCTATCATGAGCTATTGGCTCCTCCAGCGAAGGAGGAGAGAATTGCTACTTCTGTTCCTCTGTACCCACTTGACTCAAACGGATTTTTTAATACCTTCTTCGTAGGTAGTAAATATCTTTCTGCTGGAGCGCCTACTCCTTCTGCTGGTGTAGCTACCTATCTGCATATACAAGAGGAGTCAGCCTCTACGTGGAATATTAATCACAATCTTAATAGCAGATATAATGTCGTTCAGACATGGGAGAACTTGGAAGGTGCCTCATGTAATCAGAATAAAAAAGGACTAGCAAAGAGAATAGAGCCTGATAATGTTTGTATTATTGATGAGAATAATCTTAGCATAACATTTGGTGCTGCTATAAACGGTTGGGCTACTATAGCAGGAAAGGCATGGGCATTGACTTATGAGCATACTGAATGTGGTTGTCCAGATGAAGTATGGACTATATTCCATGACTTTGAGGATACTCCTTCTGCTGGTGGGCCGAAGGGTTATCCAAGTGGAGTTGGGCCACTAGTCAATTTCTGGATGCGTTCTTCTTCGTCTTCGTCAACGTCCTCATCGAGTGAGAGTCAATCATCTTCGTCCTCATCCTCGTCCTCGTCACTGAGTTCTTCGTCCTCATCGTCAGAGTCATCCTCATCGTCAACGTCATCTTCTTCCTCATCGTCAGAGTCATCCTCATCGTCAACGTCATCTTCGTCCTCATCGAGTGAGTTATCAGTTTCTAATGCTACTTTAGTAGGAGGATGTCAATATGAGTATAACGCATTCTCAGAAGATATGGTTGTGGATGGTGATAATAGTGTAAGATTCCCATTAGTAGCAAAACTTGAGGATGATAATATAGCTGTTGTTTGGGCCGAGCAGATAAGCGGTGTGCCTCAGTACAGTGCGCTTTATGGACAAAGATTTTCTGATTGCTGTTCTCCAATTTTACCTTCTGCTACTAGAATAGAAGGTGGAGGAGCCTTACCTCCTGTTTGGGATTGGGGTTTCAGTGTTAATCAAAATATTGACTATATGTTCGGAGAAGATAAACTTGTCTATGTAACTGATATTCAGAATCCCTATATAGGTATTCATTTTGTAATCATAGATGCTCCACCTATGACTCAGATTGGTACTCCGACTGTAGCTACTACTAGTTATGATCAACCAGTTGCTTATGCCTTTGATAATGGTTTTACTATTCTTATGGCGAATAGAGATGCTACTCCACCATCGGCTGGTATCTGGAAAATGAATTTTAATCATCTTGGAGCGCAAACTGGTTCTCCGTTGCAGATAACAGGAAAAGATATACTTCCTTCTTGGATGACATTCCATACTGGAGCCAAGTTAAAAGAAGATGTTAGTCAGTATATTATGCAGACATACTATGCTGATTATACCTTTGCTGGTGGTGCTGCTTTGAGTCATGTTAGAGCAATGGTAGTAACCAAAGAAGGTGCAAGAGTCAATAGAAACATCATGGTAAGTAGGAATACAGGTCAGGGAAGAGATCTTCCAGGTACAGTGGTTGATGTTCAAGATCCTGATGATAACTCATGGGGTTTCATGGTAATCTGGTGGGAAGGTGATACAGATTTCAATGCAACAGTGGATGGATCTCTATCTGTTAGAAGATACACGAAAGGTGGTACTATAGTCGTTGGGCCTAATCCTTCTGCCAGCGGTGTTGTTGAGTTATTCAATGCTGCTTCTTATACCTTTAGACCTAGAATAGGTGCTGTCAGAACTTACGATGGAAAGTTTGTAGTCATAGCTTTAAATGACTATACCTTTAATAGAATGTGGACAATGACTATAGAGATTGAGAGTCTCCAAACAGTAGTTCCATTAAGCCTAGTAAGTCCGACTGTTTTTACTGATAATCCTTGGTATATACAGGCATTTAGAAATGTAAGCGGTGGAGAATTGGGGTTTGATCCTCCAAATGGTTGGGAGCAATATTGTTTCCATAATAAAGACGAAAATATTCCAGAGGATCTGGCGCAGATATGGGAATTGAAGACAATTTCAAGCTCAAGCTCTTCGACTAGTTCAAGCTCATCGTCCTCATCGAGCGAGTCATCCAGCAGTGAGTCAAGCTCGTCATCGAGCGAGTCATCGTCATCTTCGTCCAGTGAGTCATCCTCATCCTCGTCAGAGTCATCGTCCTCGTCATCTCTATCGTCATCGTCACTGAGTTCATCTTCCTCGTCATCGTCACTTAGCTCATCCTCATCGTCAGAGTCATCGTCCTCACTGTCATCCTCGTCATCGTCAGAGTCTTCAAGTTCTACCTCCTCAAGCTCTGAATCATTTGGGCCTTTGGCTTTGGATGCACCAAACAGTCAAAATTTTAACTCAGGTACTTTAGGATTACCCGCTCCTACTGCTGCGGCTCAAGAAGCCAACGGAGCAAATTCTGGTTCTGTAATGACTATATGGACTGAGTGGACAGGTTCTACTCCTCCAAAAAGAAAACTACTTATAAATGATATAAATTCAAATAAGACTAATAACTTCTCTACCAGATTAGATATTCATTCGGAAGGTGGAGGAGGAATTGGAATAACTCAATTATCAAATGGTAATATGGCTATAGTCGTAGGAGCAAATACTGGAGGATTTCCATTAGGAGTCAGCGGAACTGTAGTAGAGCCATTGTCTGGAACAGAAGTAGTTCCGATATTTGAGATCTTCAATACTAACGTCCAGGATGGTGCTGATTGTGCTGCATGGGATACTGGATATTGGGTAGCTGCATGGCATGATAACCTTGCTAATGATGGTAAGTATAGAGTCTATAGTAATGCTGGTGTGCCTGTTTCTGCTGCTGCCAATTTTACTGCTAATAATAACGATCCACGTTTACCAAAAGTCGCTTGCCTAGATAATGGAAATTTCGTGGTAACTTATTTTCTTGCTAATACACAAGAAATTCAATTTTCATTAATTACTTCTGGTGGTTCTCCATTGGCTCTTCAAAATGTTGTATCTGATGCTGTATTTTCAACCGAAGAAGGTAACGGAGTTGTAGCATTGCCTGGAGGTAAGTTTATTATATCTTACCTAGAATGGAATGCCAATAATGATTTTAAACTTATGTTGAAGAAGTTTAACTCTACTGGAAGTCTGGAAGTATCAGCAACGGTAGATGATCCTCCTTCAACAGATCCAGGTGGAGGAGATCCTTATGACTCATGGGAATTGGCTAACATTCTAAAAACCGATAGTGGAGTAAAAGTAATAGTCGTAGCAAAGAGCAGCGGTAACGATACTTACTACGTATGGGTATATGATACCGATTTGAATCTAACACAGAGCAGAACTCAACTTTTTGTTTCTAATGATACTGGTGGAGGAAATCTTAATTTGGCTTCCTTTGGTGACGGTAAGTATGCAGTTATAAATAGAAGAAATGAAACTGGCGCAAATCCTTACGGAGAAAGGGTTTACGTAGAAGTAATATTTCCTTCTGATTCCTCATCGTCAATGTCTTCTTCCTCAGAGTCATCGTCATCTTCTTCCTCATCGTCAGATAGTTCTTCTTCTAGTAGTATATCAAGCTCCTCATATAGCCTTGGGCCATTTGTACCATTTTTTAATAATACTTTCTGGACACCATCTCCGAATATTGCAAAGATTTTCGGATTTACTAATAATACTACATGGACTGGTGCTTCATGGGCATCTTTTAATCCGACTGGTAATGTCTGGTGGGTATTCTTAGCTCCGATTGGTGGTTGGGAATTAGGATATCGTCCTATGAATATTAGAGTTACAATGGATCTAGCAGCTAAGCCATATATTACTGTACGGTTACTAAGTCCTCTCTCGCCAGATGTGAATCCAAGTCCTAATCACATATGCGATACAGGGCCATATATTAGCGGAACTACAATAGCTCTTGATTGGAGTCTTGGACTTGAACTTACGGAGTTATTCGTTTGGGGTAATGGTTCTGCTTATGCAAACTTTAACGTAACTAACATAGAATTTCAATAAAATTTAGATAAATATAAGTAATAGTTTTTTAGGAGAAGAGAAGTAAATTGGCAGGAATAACTACCATATACAGCGAATTATTTAATTCAACCTTTGAGTATGATAATCCTGGTGCTGGTGTTGCTGATACTTTTAGGCATAGATTTACTTCTTCCGAATTGACTTCGGCAGGAGTAGGTAATATTCGTATTTTCTTTGCACAGAACATTGCCGCTAGTAATTGGACAGTACAGGATTGTCATATGGGAGAAAAGGCTGCTTCTGGTGACGAGCTTGATTTGGCTAGTGTACCTACTCCGATAACTTTTGATAATGGAATGGCTTCAAAAGTTGTCACTGGTGCAGGAGTATGGTCAGATTGGATACCATTTACTATAGATGCGGCTAAAG
>JAAUYK010184771.1_pt1 | contig 19088 bp, 9 predicted proteins | sample 7278021 | NCBI WGS metagenome assembly JAAUYK01 (sample SAMN14350223, study PRJNA611818) | marine sediment metagenome | isolation source: surface marine sediment (1.8m) | place: French Polynesia: Moorea | collected 2018-08
ACCCTTTATATCCATCCATCCAGCTCACTTTCTTCGGTCGCTTCGGTCGCCCGAGTGCTCCTCACACTTCCTCCGCTCCCTCCGCGCCTCCGAGGAGGAACCCATCGTCGGTGGGGAGGACGCCGACGAACTGATCCCGGCGGCGGTGGCCATGGTGGACGGCGACGACGAGGACGGCGAAGCAGACGCCTTCGAGACCGAGGAGGTGGCGGACAAGAGGGGTAGCGGCTCTCACTTCCTGCGCAGCCTTCGCGGCAACTCTCACTTCCTGCGGGCGCTCAGGAGCAACTCGCACTTTCTGCGCAGCCTCAGATCTGCGCCGTCGGGCTCGTCGCACTTTCTGCGCAGCCTCCGAGCGCCCTCGGCCCACTTCCTGAGGAGCCTGAGGTCACCGTCGGGATCCTCTCACTTCCTGCGCAGCCTCAGGTCAACCGGGGCTGGCGGGCGATACTGGGCGGAAGACAGCGACAACGCGAAGCGCTCCAAGAGCGCGCATTTCCTCAGGTCTCTGTAAGCACCTCGAAAACCACCACCCCTCGCTCGATCGCTTGCTCACACCGATCGGGCAAGAGAAATCAACGGGAAAGCTGAAATCTCGAAAATCAAAGCCCTGGAACTAAGGAAGCAGTTAGCCTAGTACTATAGCCTGATTTTGACGACCTTAGCAGCAGCTCATAATTAATTACATACGTAATGCTTGCATTAGATACTCGCCACATTCAATTTGCAATCAGCGTACGCATAATTACGTAAGTAAGGTTGTAAGTGCGTTTAATTGGCTTACGACCTACAAACGCACACGTATAGATATGTACTGCACGAACAGCACGACACTTACACATTGCGCCGCAGCCACCGCCCCGCTCTCGCTCGTTTACCTGGTCACCGCCCGATCAGATATACTAGGTATGTGTACGTATTCCAAAAGTATTTATTTCGTTTCACCCGAATCAGGAAGATAGGGTTGGTTATACGATACGACCACCACCGCCACTGCACTGCCTGTTCCCGTATAACCCTGCGACCGAACTGTCTGTCCGCGAGCGAGCCCGTGCCGTGAACGACCGAGAGCTTTTATTGCTGGAAACCAAAGTCTCGATTCCTCTTTCTCTCGACCGGCCGCCCGCCGGGCCAATTAGCCTGTCGCAATCTCAGCTCTAGCGGACCGACGCGGCAAAGCAGGCAGGCAGACAGTCAGACAGGAAAAAATGAAATGCACTATTACGCGCATCTAGCTATGCCCTCGTCCTCGGCCCCGATTAAGAGGCGACGATGTAAGGAAGGAAGGCCATCGTCATACCCCTGCAGCGAACGTTCGTTCGTATGAATTAACTACATACATAGCAATAATAAATGAGAAACGCCGACTACCAATCTACCTAGATTCCTCACTTCCTTCCGCCTATTATTATGATGACTCCGTGCCATTCCACTTATTCCCTTCCCAGAATGCAATGCAAATGCGACTCGGAAGTATGATCTTGCAAAAGCCGTGACTTTAAGCACCGCCCGCTGCTGGTCATGACAACATACGTATTTATCGAATGAAATCCGAACTGTAGCGTAAAAATCGTGGAAGCGTGAAGGTAGCCAGCCGGCCAGCTATAATATAGCTCATACACACGCTACGTGCCGAGTTTGGATCGAGTGACCTCAGGGCCGAATTAGACTGAGCAAGTGTGAAAAATCCGAACCCTTGAGCATTGCGCCGTCCGCGGGCGATGGACGCTCGATCTACCCTTGACGAGCTTAGAGTACGTAATTGGCGCCGTCCTCATTTGGTAGATGTATGGAAGTGATTTCAGCCTCGAAGCACGATACTAACGCTCTCCAAGAGTGTATACGTATAAGCTCGTATGAAGACGGCCTAGCAAATTGACGCCCATTATCGATAGCCCGTTCAGTCATTTCTCGTGCTGCCGATCGATCCATCGGGTACGATAAAAGCAGCACGACCAGATCGTCGCTAGTCAGGCCATGCAGCAAGCAAGCAAGGAGACGATTTGAATGGCGTCATTTTCGCCTCCGCGGCAGACCCTGAAACTTGGACAAACACTTCTCTTCTTCTGCACGCGGCCGGCCGGTAGGTAGGTAGTCTTAGAGGCCGTGAAACGGCACCCGCGTCGCCGACGGGAACAAGGGCACGATTATGGGATATGACAGCGCGGTGGGGGGAAAGATGAGGATAGGTTTTCATGAATAAACTTTGAAGATGACGCGGGCATTTAATTTCGCGCGCAACACCGGTTGGTCCGCGGGCCGGTCGCTGGCCGGCCGGGGTGGAACCGCGAGCGCCCCATACCAAACGCAAGTGTGACGCGCGTACGCGTACGCAGACATACAGACAGATAAGGCAGCCGGCCGGCCTGTCGACTATGGCGTACGTACGCTAATCTGCGTCACTGCAGTAGTGCGCGTACGCATGTCGAACGGACGAGATCCCAGGCAGACACTAGCCAGCGAAAGTTGTCAGTGCTAAAATGGAACTCAAACTGTGAAGAATTCTCTACATCTTCCCCTCGGCCAGAAAAGGCTCCCTGCTTCGATCCATCTCAATAAAAATATCTGCCACCTACTGTCAGCAAAGCGTGCGCAGAATATAATTGGGTGGTTTCGAAAGAATTAAGTGAAAGAAGGCGCTTCGTGCACGCAAACCAGCGGAAGACTCATCAGTAAACGGTGGAGCCACTACTAGTCCATCGATCGGTCGTGATTGGGTAGCACGCCGTCGTCGTCCTCGTGACCAAGGAGGCCAACATATGGTGAGCGCATATATGGAGCAAAGTCTCGAGAGCTCTTGCGCTCATTACGAGAGAAAATAAGTCAATCAGGGCAGGCGTGTGTTCGTTCAACCGGAACATCGGCTCTATTAGTCAACTGTGACAATTCACAAGAAGCCAGCTTTAAACTTGCCAATGCTCACAGTTTAGCTCTGAGTTAGGACGGGTTGATATCTCTTGCAATTTCAAGTATGTACGTACGATAGTCGCTAAATTTCCAGGTTGCATACATTGGGTGAGATACGAGCAATGACATTAAATGACGAGACCTAATCGACTGATCAAAGTCGAGTATGTCATACTGCAGATCAGATCACGGCAAAACGAATCCCAAATTAGGCATGTCAGTCCCCTTTTCACCGGGAGGCCGGCGCACGCCCAGCCTGAATCCGAATCTGCCAATCACCTCGTCAGATCAAATGACGTACTACGTATTCGCCACTATGGTATGAGACATTTGCTGACAGTAACGCTAATCGGGATTTCCGGAATTTAGTTCGTCCACGTACTATTTGTGTAGTTGCAGCATGCTTTTTTATCTCGGTCTGTCAACGGATACCATCGAGTATCGGAATGTTCTCACCGTACACATCATTAAGAAATAAGTCAAGAGCAGGTAGGAGGTCAGGTAGGAGGCCAGACAATAAGATATACATTCGAAAGATATGCTCATAGCACTAGTCCAGTCTGCTTCTTTTTATACAGCCGGTACGCAACTCACTTGCAGAGGTTCATGTACATAGTCCAAAATGGGGCCATGTCATGAGTTGGCAACGGTGCTTTCAGAAAGACCCAGGTCGGCTTTCTCCGTCATCTGAATGTAACTTCTTCATTCAAGCTCGGTGGTCCCTCCAGCTAGATACCTAGCTAGCTCGATCGATCCGTCTTCGTTCGCTCGATAAGGGTAAGGGGGAGAGAAAAAGTGAGTGACGAAGCGTCTCCAGGAAGACTCCAGCAACAGGAGTTAGAGGCCATCTGCCAACAGAGAGCGAGCGAGCGAGCGAGCTGCAGAGTTGCCGATTCAGCGGCAAAAACCACTCTTACTCGTACTTCACAACTCTTTTCCCAGTCAGTCCTAATAATTTATTGTAGTTCATGGTGTAAGTAGAAATTATAACCACCTCTTAAGGCGAGAAATCACTTTGTCTTTATTTTGTCAGCTTCGAAATGGGAGGCGCGAGCGCCTAATTATTAAGTCCACAAATAATGACGATGTAAAGCATAACCTAGACCCATGCAGACAGACCCCTGATGTGCCTTACTCGTAGTAAGATCCTTGTGCGTTTAATTCCGTAGCTGTCATTTTCATTCCAGGGCATTCTTCTATTAATACGTACATATCTGCGCAAGAAGACTAGGACAACGAAACAGCTAGCGTTTGACATCCGCCACGGGAGGAGCATTCATTCATACTTGGAGAAGACTAATTTCTAGTCCTTGGCTTCTAATTTCGCCACGATTAGGAGATCGATCGAATAAGCTAGCTAGCCTGGCTGGCTATTCTTGGAGACAGTCAGCAGCTAGTAATGCCGGTCGTCCGGAGACGGAGAAAATAACGAAATGCGACTTCCGTCCTGGCATTTCTCGAGGAGCAACAGGGTAAGTGCAATCCTCAAGTCACCTTCGGTTTATAAGATACGGGGAGGCAGAAGATATTCCCGCTTCCTTCCTCGCCCCTTCGAAGATTCCCTCCCCGTAGCCAGAGCAATAGTAAAGATAGTTGATCTCCACCCCCGGCTTGCGATCACACGGAGTGGCCTTGACGTCACCTCGGAATTGAGTCTAATATCAGTATTGTACGCAATACCATGTTCGTTGCATTGAAGAAACAAATGTACGTATACGAGCCATGCCACGTGTGCCTATATGCAAATTGTAAATTAATACCTATGTAGCTGGCTCTATACCAGGTAAATGGCCCAGCTATTAACGCTTCTGCAAATTTCCAGCCTAGTGTTTACGTCGTGCGTATGCTGTTGTAGTAGTTCGGTCAAGCGTAATTTCGAGGTGTTTTGCGTATAGGATTCGAGCGACCGCGCGGTTTGGCTCTCTCCTCGCCACCATGACTACGTATGTACGTTGTACGCAGGATTGCATGGATTTTTAACCGACATTAAACTGCCAAGGTTGAATTATGGTGTCGTCTAGCTGAAAGCGTGCGTTTCATAACGTTCGCATTTTGAGCCGAACGCATGTGTGACACGACATACTCGTCAGTTTTTGCTACATGATGAATTAATCCTGGTGTTACGGAATTCATTATTGGCCCCTTTCAGCTCCGCGCCTCCTCATCTGTCCTTCTGTTTCTTCTCCTGCTTGATCTCACTGGCCGCGATCGAGGCGCCGTTGCAGGACTGAAGCTGAAGCGGAGCATCTTTGCCGACCTGGTCAGATTCAAGCAGAACCTCATATACGGCAAGAGGAAATTTTGAGTATTAATTATTCGCTGTCCTCTAATATATAATTTTCTTCCTTCCAGGCCTCTTCGGGAAGGGTAACTGCGGCTGCGAGTGCCGCGACTACTACGTGCCCAAGTGCGAGGTCGATTACGTACAGCAGTGCCAGCCGGGATACAACAATGAGGTGCGTGAAGGAATTGCCGACTCGACTCGACAGGCTGCACACGAGAGCGATGCGAGCTCATGTATTTCGACTAAGTTGACGCAATTCTTCATCATGCCGTTGGTTTGTTCTTCCAGTACTGCAACACGATCCCGATTTTCCGCACGCGCAAGGAACGCGAGACCGAGTGCCAGCGTTGCCGCCGCTATTTCGTCACCGTGCCGACCACCAAGTACGTCCGGCAGTGCAACCCCATTTTCGACGAGCGCTGCCACACCGAGTACATCAAGCACTGCAAGACGGACCAGCGGTGCACCATGCTCTACCAGACCGTCTGCCAAAATCAGGGCTACGAGCAGCTCTGCACAAATGAGGTAGGTAGGTTGTGCAGGATTGTGAAAGAGAGAATTTATTGTTTATCCGGGGTGTGTGTGAGTGTGCAATTAAGTTTATGCCACCACCGTATACCGTATTCACTCCGGCCGCCGGTCGTTGCTCAACGCACGCGACGTAGTTAGTGGAGCATGCAAGCAAGCGCGGTGGCGGCCCCGTCGACAGTCAGCAGACAGCGGGATTAACAGGCAACGATACGTTTTTTCCCCCTGCCAGCGCGATTACGTGGTAGACATGCATTTTTCCTTTCCTGTCGGCGGCGCCAAACCGCACCCGGACGTACGCGTCTAGCTAGAAGATCAACGCAGCTAGCCTCCATCCAAGCAGGCTCCAGGATAAACTGTTTCTGCGGCCGATCGCTCGCTCGCTCGTGAACTTAATTCTCACAAAACCGATTCCAATGGCTGTGCGGTCGGACTTTGATAAAAAGACACCTCGGTTGCCTTGCCTTGCGTTGCCTTCCGTAGTCTCGGCTGGCTTTTCACACACCGATTGACGCCTCGTTCATCACCAGCCTCGCGTGCGTCAAATTTCCTTCCTTATTATTCAATTATATCTGCACCCGCTCGCTCTCTCGCTCGCCGGGCCGCTTTCTGCGGTTGACCGGCGTTTTTCAGCTCGGAAAGGCCAAGCGGCCATTTCGATCCACCGACGATGCATCGCTCTATCTCGTGTTTATTTCCCATTTAGTTACCTTCCTACGTATATGTATAGCTAGCCGTGTTTTGCCCTCGCTGCCAGAACGAATATTTTCCCTAGCTGCCTGCCTGGCGAAAAGGTCGTGAATCATCCGACCCGAATCGTGTGTTTTTCTCCTTTTTCTATTTTCCGCTCTCGCCCGGCCGCGGCCGGCCGGTCTGACCTACTCGCGGGCGTAATTGCATGCAAAGTGCTATCATGACGGCGTAAGTACGGCCGCAACCATTCGTCAACAAGACGCGTCGTCACATAGCACGCCCTTAATGAATTCGTCGTGACACACTCGATCCTCTATATTTAGCCGGCGCAATACGTACGTATAGCGGAATGCTGACATCTTTACAAAGCGTCATTTGACGACGCCTCTAATTGTACATTCTCCGAGCGAGAGCCGCTTATTTGCATTATTCTTTGTCTGACTGTCTCCCACGTGTACATGAAGAAGGTGTGATAGTCGCGGAGCTAGATCAATCGGCTCACACTTCGCGCCGTCGCCGACTTTTCGGACGTGCATGAGAGAGCGAGAGTGACGGATACTCCGCCTAAATTCTTGTGACTTTTTTGCGGCCTGCGCTGCACCGTCTGTCTGTCTTCGCCAACCAGCATCCGTCATCATCATCATCACCATCGTCTTACGGTTGAATTAAAGGATTTCTCGCTCCCACAATGAATGGCCGGCCGGTCACGACGGCGTACTCACGATTTGATTTTTTCCTCGTTCTCCTTCGATCTCGCATAACTCGCGAGACCTTTGTCCCTTTTCCTAATTGTGCAACATTGGTTCCTACGTACCTCAGAGGGCAATGAATGCTTCACACTTGAACGCGCCCCAGCTAAGCATCGGTAGATATCGTATGGTATAGGACCTCCTGCTCCTGCTGCAGGAGCTGAACTTTGTCTTGTCAGAAAGAACGTACGTATGAGATGAAGGAGGACGTACCCCGGCTCGGTTCGCGGCCACAACCGACCGACTGATCGACCAAGGTGGGATTGTCTGGGAAAGTGGCGCAATTGAATTAAGCGCTACCAGCTACCTAGCTACAAGATGAAAACGCCCGCAAGCGCGTACGCGTACGTATATTGATTTAATGCTTGTACGGGGGCAAACGGTACAATTGTCTCTTGGCGACGAAGTAACCGTGTAGTACCTAAATTAATCAAGAAGGACATCTAGTTGTAGTGTAGGATCGGTGCCAACATGTGGGGGCTATCTCCATATACGTGTTTAATCCATCAACCAAGTGCCCACGTGTCCTCATGTCCTATCATTCGAGAAGGAGGAAATTACCTCTTTACGTATTCTGGCATGTAATATCTTGGTCGGTGAACCTGAGGTGTGCGAAACAGGGGAAAAGTGAATGCGGTTAGTCATAAATGGTGTTTGAACGCAAATCTCCAGAGATATCTCTTGCTTCCGGGTACACTATTTAGTCAAGTTGGCGTCCGTACACGTTGAATAGGTTTGGCCGCAACCAATTTAGTATTTCACGCTTGATGTTCTTGCCCGAGGTGCGAACGACGGTGACGCTACATAAAATCGTCGACAAGGAATTGAATTTACCTCAGGCCGATGTTATATATATATATATGATACACATCCAACAGGCTTCGTGACATTATTGCAGGGTGCGTTTTTCAAAAAATACCCACTTGCGCAATTGACGAGCATCAGAGCAGGTGTCAACGGTCTCATTTCACGTTGTTGGACTTCCCATTCGCCATAGCTACGTATGCGGTGTAAAATGTGAAGCCTATTTAATGCAACGCGATTGATATAAAGATGCCACTTGCGAATTCCCCGCAGAAAAGATTATGTTACTGCGCGGAGAAAGGTCCAGAGCAACCTTGAGAATGAATGTTGTTTGACATTCGATCCGTCCGTCCCCGGAAAATACCTCGATTCTTTGACGACGCGCTCAAGAAATTGCCTAGCTGCCCGTCCTGTCAATCCTCTTCACGGTCACTTCATGCATCTCTCGTCAATTGGACAGCTCAGACTTGACGCTACCTAAATTCCCTCTCTTCTTCGGGCTGCCGGCCGGCCGGCCTTCGATTGCGGTTGAGCGGCGCCAATTTAGCTTGCGTTCTCATACGCAAGATATACTTAATATTTCAGCCCCGCCAGCACTGCTACCCCGAGACCAAGTGCCACAAGACGCCGAAGACGAAGTGCGTCCCGGTGAAGCGGGAGAACTGCGTCAAGGTGGAGGTGCCCGACACGGAGGAGGTGGAGAAGAGCGAGTGTCTGCCGTACCAGCACGTCCCATCGGAGTTCCCGCCCAACTACGACGCGTGCACGGGCGGCGTCGGGGGAAGCGGAGGTGGGGGAGCCGTCACAGGACCTGGGCACGGAGCCGGAGGCGCGGGGGGATTTCAAGTAAGCCGAGACCTTCATTATTCATATCCATCTTTTATCCAATCCGCCGTCGCGCGTTCCTTCTCCCACAAGGATGCGTCGTATTGTGTGGCTCTGACGTCAATAATTTGTTACCTCGGAAGGAACGAGATTTTCCCCTTGGGCCTAAAGCAACGATCTGCTAGCTAGCTAGGCGCAAGTCTGGCTGCTCGATGATGCATATTTTTGTCGCCGAGGTGGCATATGGCGTCATCACAGCTTGTGTTGCACGCATATGGCACAACAACCCTGCATCCAATGCGAACTAAGATGCATAGCTATAAGAGGGGTCCTTGAAATCGAAACGAAACTTAATTCATGCTCTCTCTCTCTGCACCTTCCAGGCCATTGATCACGACGGGGCATTAGTGACGGGTGGCGGCGGGGGCTATGCCGACGCGCCCATTCACAACACGGAGCCGCACAGTGGGTTCGGCGTGCAGTCCGACTACCAGACCAACTTTAACTCCGGCTACGGAGGCCCCACGGGCGGCGGGGGTGGGGGCGGGGGCGGCGCCAACGGTGGGGGCTCTGGATACGCTGCCCCGACCGGAGGCGGCGGATATGGGGCGCCTTCAGCTGGAGGCTATTCCTCTCCGTCTGCGGGCGGCTACTCGGCCCCGCTGACCGGTCCCGGCCCCGCGCCTCCGGTTCTGGACTCTGCCCTCGCTGCCCCCGCCGCCGGAGGAGGAGGAGGTGGGTACTCTGCCCCGACTGGTCCCGCTGGCGGCACCGCAGGAGGCGGATATTCTGCGCCGGCCTCCTTCCCAGGCTACTTCTCGCCGGCCAATTACCGATCGGCCGATATCGGCAATTACGAGCTGACGGCCTCGCCAGATCCGTCCTTCGCTCCGGCGGCGACTGGCAACAGATACGCAGGCAGGATCGCGTCCGGCCATAAAAAGTATCAAATTAAGTGATTCACGCCAACGCTTCAATTTTCCAGGGGGCTACGCCGACGGCGCGGATCCGTACGGCACCAACATCGATCTGGGCGACAACCCTGGCCTGCGTAACAAGCGCAAGATTCGCCGCCGCCACCCCCTCTTTGGTGGCAGGGAGCGGCTGCAGCAGAGGTTGAGCAGCGATCGAAACGTTTTCTCCGCCTCGTCGGTGCGCGTCCATCATAACGCTGTTGAAGGGGCTAATCTCGTGCCGGCGGGTGAGACAAGCCCCTCGCTCCCGATTCCGCTCTCGACAACTCCTCGGGCTGTCGACGAGGTGTCACCGCCTCCGTCGTCGTCACCGTCGGTATCTTGGAGGAGCTCCTCCACCACGGAGACGGTGCCGACGACAACGACCACGACGATCAGGCAGAGCCCGAAGATCGAAGACGGCGTCGTCGAGTCCGGATGGATCCCGGTTGCCAAGCCGCTGCCGTGAATCGTGACTGAATTGTGAGAGTGTTCAAACGCGGCCGGCAATTTAATTCGAAGGGACGATTATGCGACGCAATCAACCTAATGTGCCAGAGTGAGGTGGATATCTCGACTGCTTCACTTCACCGAATTCCTGTAATGAGCATGCGCGTCTCATAATATGTATTGCTCGAATACGTCTGTAATAAAATGTGAGCTAACGGCAAATTGAAAGCATCGATCCTGTGATGTACATACGTACAATGGTTTGCTTTTGCTTGTCATTGCATGCTGGATAAATAAGGATAGAAGGGCGGTTGCGAGCGGCCGGAACAAAGGTAACGAGTCGGCAACAAGTGGTCTCATAGACAAATAAACAAGTGTAATTGTAGCTGAAAGGTTTGGGGCGCTGATTGCCATCTATCCTTTGTTTGCCTTGGAAGTCGTAAGTTTCGTCACATGATCACCCAGCGTAAAGTTCGACCCCGGGATCATATGCGTATATCGTACGTATTTCCCGATTTGAATTTAATCAAGTTTAGTGCACACACGCGCACGCACACGCCTCACAGGTGACCTAACCGAGATCTCCCGCCCGCGATGCCGTTCCGGCTCATCTAACTCACTCTTCCCTTAATAATTGCATCGCTATAGCATAGTACGTATTACGTAAAAGAAGCAGTCGAAATATGCAGTACGTATACGGACGTAGCTAGGTTATACTGTACTACACTTCTCTAGAGTAGGTATGTCAGTGTGGGATGGCTGGCATAGTTAATGGCGACTGAGAAGATCCCTTGATCCCTACAGGATAGATCCGGCAGTCCAGTCAATATGACGCACGATGATCAAGTATTCACCGAGAACTCCTTCGTCGCGGTGAGTACGATCGATCAAACGTCACATTACGCCCGTGCACGGTATATAATTTAAATGAGTGCATGAACTCTTCCTTTTATATCTAATCGAGCGTCAAGTGCATTACTTTTCTTTCCGTATGAGCTGACGAGTGCGATCCGATCGAGTAACTCATCCCAAATACGCGTCTTTCTCAGACCGCGGTGCAAGCTGCTGTCAAACAGGCAGGCAGGCAAGTTCTCCAGCGTTAGATCTCAGCGGGAATAACCCGGGAACACCTGTTATTTGGGGGCGAATCCCGTACGTTGCCGGCCGTCAGATTTTAGTGCAAGTACTACGAATTACATGGCGTCGGCAGCACGCCCGCGTCCGGTCTTCGTTACGTATCCGGCCGGCCCCGACCGACGGAGACACATCTGATGAAGTCGACGACGGGATTAAAATTCATCGCTCAGTGAGCAATCGACGCGCGGAGGGAACACACATACGTCATGGGGAAAGCTCTTTCTCCGCTGGTCTTGGGTCTGATCCCGGTCTTGGCTCTTATATTGACGTCAGCGTGCGGAGGCGGCCAGATCAATAGAGAAACCTCGAGAGACACGTACGCGTACGTATTGCCGTTAACTTGACCTGACTCTAGTACAAAGGGATGCACACAATTTAGCAATGGCCTTTGGTCAAAGTCGGAAGGAAGGGGATAAAGAGGGCTAGCTTACTGACGGGACGGGGAAAACGTAATACGCGAAACCATTCTATTTGTTCGATGTAGAAGGCATCTGACCATAACCGTAACTCCTCGGACGGACAATGCATCAGAACTCATCAGGATCATGAATAGCGCGCCAGCGAAGAAGGCTACAGAAACTTGCGGTAGGGGGATCATCGACCTTTGTCAACTTAGTATTTCTAAGCGGCCAATTGTGCACGGCATGTTTGTAGTATGCGGCAATCCGAAGCAAGGTTCCTCCGCGTGCAACGGGCCCTCGTCGCTGACGAGAATCGTCTACGGCACCAAGGTGCCCGTAGGGTCATCCAAGTACCCCTGGATCACGTACATTCGGATCTGCAGCCAGGACAAGGAGAAGTGCGTCATGTGCGGCGGCACCATCATGAACAGGTGGTGGGTGCTCAGTAAGTGCGCTTCAACCAACGAGCGAGTGTTCCGATGCGATGGATGCACTTCGCAACGTGCGCTATAAACCGCGGGAGAGCTCGCTCGCTCACGCTTAATCGCACCAGCGTTGTTAACTTACATATTTTTTATCGCAGCTGCGGCCCACTGTCTCTACGCCGGAGGACCACATCAGACCACGCCCGAACACGTCGTTGTACGTATGACATAATTCGCGCGTATAACGTGCATCTGGATAAAGCTATTAATTCGCTTTATTTCTCAGATCGCTGCCGGCGGCGAAAACTTCAGGTTGATGCGCGGCTACCACGTGACCCAGATGTTCGCCCACGAGGACTACGACAACGACCTGATCGAGAACGACATCGCGCTGATGAAGGTGAAAAAGCCGTTCCAATTCAGCGACAGCCTCAACCCTGCTTGCTTGCCAACCGATCCCGAGAACGACTACGTGGGTCAGACAGCCATCGCTGCCGGTTGGGGCGCAACCTCGTACCGTGAGTGTGAAATATGTCTACACCCGCCAACATAATGGAGTTCGTTCTATTCAGATGGTGACGTCAGTCACACCCTCCTGCAAGTCTTCGTGAAGGTCGTCTCCCACGAGACGGAGGTCTGCAAGAACGGCATTAGCACGGGTCGTATGCTCAAGACCAAAATGTGCGGGTTCAACAAGCACGGAGACGCCTGCCAGGTAAGCCCGAATTTTGATGTGAGCCCGTTGGTTGATTCATGAATGGTTTTCATTAGGGTGACAGCGGCGGCCCCCTGGTCCTCGCCGACAATGACAAGTGCACCCTGGTGGGGATCATCTCCTACGGCGTGGAGTGCGCCACCCCGACTGCGGCCGGAGTCTACACCAGGGTGAATCAGTTCCTCGACTGGATAAAGAGCCGCATCAAGGTAAAATATGCATTTGGCTATTGTGAGGCCCCCACGATAGGGAAATTTCCTACGCAGCTAGCCGAGGCCCATTCATATTGAGATATCTTCCTTTCACGTACCCACTTTAGTCGGACGACGACTGCTTCAGCATCGGTAGCGGGTCGGACAGCCACGGCACTCAGACGGGCTCACCCTGCGATCTCAGCTGCACCAGCGTCTCTTTCAGGACAGGAAGATTTTATCGTAAGGACCATGCACTGTCAACTTTCTCAATCGAATTTTCTCTTCGCTTCAATTATTGACGTTCTAAGAATATCACCAAAAGTTACGAGAGTGAAAGTACTTCTTTTTGCTCTTTTTAGTTAACGGAATCCCGAGCAAGTGCGAACACGGCGTGTGCCGCTCCAAGGTGGCTGACCTGTGCGCCGTCTTCAAGAATCCCTGCGAGGCGAAGGGAATCTCTCCCAGGGACGGATCTGATGACGACGACGACGAAATAGACCTAGAAGGTAACGTACACGCAGGTTGGCTTTGTTAACGTAAATATGTGCAAATTAACCTGTCTTTTCAGCGATATTCGGAGAGCATTTCAATAAGATGACGCCGTAACACAAGTATTCTCCAGGAACGCTGCTTACGTACACCGCCATATACTAGTACTGCATTATAAAAGGCAACTACTTGTGATTCAAAGGTTGAAGTGAATTTAATTGACCCAGTGTGATAAAGAGTTTGTCAGTTTATCGAGAATATAAAAACACACACAAGACGCCTTGACAAGTTTCTCAACGTGGTATATTTCGAAGTTCGAAGAGCGCGGCTCACGTGTTTTCGATCTTTCTTACTTCATATTGCGATGCTGGTCGCGACTCTTGCAACAGGAATTCTGAATGTTGAATCGAGGGGACTATACGAGCACGCGTAGTTTTAGGGGGGTCGGTAGATTGATGATCTCGTTGTTGGACCTTAATAATAAAAGTTTGCTTCACGCCCTCCAAGCATAGTAGACCGAGCGAACGGGCCACTTGAGCAGTGGTAGTGTATAATAAACAGGACCTTGTTACATACGCCGAGGATCTTCTGAATGCCACATTTTTATGGTAATAACTTTAGTTCGTTGGTCAACAAGGCGTAGCTAAAACTAGAGTTATTCCTATAGGGCCCGAGCTGGTCTAAGGCGCACTTCACTGGCTGGGTTCGCGCAAGAGATGGATGCGCTCCGATTACAACCCAAAACTTTTCTCTAGTTGATTGGAAACGATTTCGGAAGCCACCCGAAAATACTGGACAGGGTCTTCTGATTCCTTCGTCCGTCTCTTCTCCTCTTTAGTAGGTAGCTGCCACGAGAAAAATCCGTCATCTTGCTGACCATGCAACATCGTAGCGGTAGTATATAATTCTTCCTCATAGATCATTTGCCGGCTGGCCTGACTGACTGTTCCGTTTGTTTCGTTTCGCTCCTTCCTTCACGTTCTCCCATTCTCCACGCACTAGGCTCTCCATTCGATCGATCGTCCTGGTCGGGAAGCACTCCCAGCTAGACTGGCTGCGGCGCGGAGAACATCTCGTAGACCTCGATGTAAGACGAGGGCACGAATCCCTCTGGCATCGGGTCGACGGTAGAGATATTGACTCTGCGCACGCGGGTCCACCCGTCGCCTTGGTCCTGCTCGATCAGCCACAGATCCTCGTTCTCCTCCATGCGAATGCTGCCCTCGCTTGTCACTGCAAAACAATTAGACGTAAAAATTGTTAGTAATACGTAGTATACCAGCGAATATAGGCAGTCCGTACCTTCGAAGGGGTAGAGGGCCTTGCACCGTCCGAGGATGGGCAGCGGCTCGCTGTCGAAGAACTCCTCCTCCTCGCCCTCGCCCTCGGCGTCGCCTTCCCGGCCGTCCAACTCAGACTTGTTATCACTCGACGGAAGGCTCTGCGAGGAGAGGCCGATGCCAGACTCAGGGCTGTTCGAGGAACTGAAAGTACGGGAATTGACCTTGCTGTCTGCGAACGTGGGGCATGCAATAAAATGGCGTAACGAGGTACAAAACGTACGCTAAAAAGCGATAGAGTTCAAGGAAGCTCAACCTACTAGTTGGTGATTTTATGACGTATCGATGTCAGTGCACACTATTGGTAATATACGACCGTCGTAGTCTGATTAAAATTAGGAAGGTGAAATCAGGATCGAGGCAATTACCGACGTTAAACACAGGGATCGAAAGAATGGGGCAACGTTGGGCAAGGTGGTAATACGACGAGCCGTATTTATCTCTGCTCAGTGAGATGGTGCTGATACAATACCTGGACTGTTTTTGCTTCGACTCTTCCGCCGGCTTGGAAGCAGGACTCAAAATTCTGCAAGTTACTTTCCGAATCGGCTCAGAGGGCTGTTGCTCAGACCTTTTAGAGTGCACGAGGAAGATGAGGAGAGGAGGACACGGAGAGGAAGGAGAGAGACAGGGATGAGACGTTATTTTCAGTTCTCAACTTTCTTTGGAGAACGTGCTACGTAGTTTTGTACTCGGGATTTGATGTTTACTTTGCTAAATTACAGGCTACCAGCTTTTTGGTCCATTTTTTCCATTTTACAATGGAAGCTCTTCTTACCCGTGTCCGTGCAGCGGATTGCTCATGTTCTTATTGTGGTTGACCGTCGGGTTCGACACGCTGGAGTCGGAGGCGGACCTGCTCAGAGACTCCGCCCCGTCAGACACGGAGCTCCTGCGGCCGGACTTTTTGTTCTTCCCGTTGGCGCTGCCGTTGCCCGAGGCCGATACGCCGGCCGAGCCTTGCATTGTGTTGGCTGGAGAGTTGGTGATGCGGCCGTCCATCTCGTCGAGGTAGCCCTATACGGGTAGAGGACGAAGATTGACATATTCGAAGCAGAACCGTCAATTGCGTTTTACCTGGAACTTTTTCAGCTCCGCCCTCAGCTTGTCCAATCTGTGTCCGTTTTCTGTGAGTTGGCCCTGTATCGACATGGGGTCGCCGAGAGCGGGGTTGGACTCGTACACCTGTTTCATCTTCATAAGGCCGTCGCGGGCCGCCGTCTCCTGTCCGACCTGGCACGAAATAAGACAATTGAGACTCAAGTCGACTTGTTGCACATGTGCGAACTCACCTTGGCATTGAGCTCGTCAATTTTCTGCTGAAGCTTCTTCCGTCGCTGATTCGGTGGCAGATCAGAAAAGTCCTCCTTTTCGGATTTGGGCAAATTATTGAGCGGGCCCTGAAAAATGCAGGGAAGGTTAGATTTTACTTAGGCAGTCTCTATAGAATCTTTGTTCTAGGTCTTATTACTATATGATTAACCTAATATAGCGCTACGACAGCGCTACTCACCCAGAAAGAGAAGTGGAAGTGGAAGTTGATGAGCGAGCGCGATCGGCGAGCAGCCAAGGAGGAGGCCGGCCGGAAATCGGATTGTTAGGTCAAGGTGGCGACATTACGAGGGGAGGAAGGAAGGAGGAAAAGTGGGAAAGGAGGTTCAATCGAATGACAAGGGAAGAGGAGGAGGAGGTGGTGGTGAGGTGAAGAAGAGTTGAAATTGAAAGAGAAAATAAAATAAATGCGGTTAACAAACGCGCAACAGACGGAGCTAGAGGTCTGTTAACTCAAAACTACGCACAATACAACATTCAGCGTTGTTGAATGAGTTTTCTTCTGAAATCGAAGTTTGCATGACCCTACAATCAGCGCTTCATCTCACCTTATTGTTTCCGAATAGTCCTAGGAGGCCACTCCTCTTCTTGACTCTGCCTCCCGTGATTGTGCCCAGGATGGTCTTCTTCTCCGTCGATCCGGGGATGCCTGGTGTGCCGGGCATGCTGATCGAGTGCGTCGAACCGTTGACGGAAGACGTCGCGTCGGAGTTGCTCAGATCCTCGAAGGGAATGTCCACCGGCTGGGAGAAGCCTGACTTGTAACGCTCAATTACGAGGCTAGAGTCCTGAAAGGACAAGCGTAGAGGTGGGATTAAGTTGTGCTTGGGGGTCCTAATGGTGCCCAAGGGTGCGATTTTCCTCCTTTCGCCGCACGCCTTCTAGCATGACAAGGTTTCTCCCCATATTCGATATGCCTACGTATGAACTGCGCATGCATCGCTAGACGATTAAGTGTCCGCGATGACTGGCTATTTGGCTAGCACTTGTCGAGTACTACACTTCAAGGTCAGTCGTCTACTCACATGCTTCTCGTCGATCTCTAGCGCGCACTTGTTCATGCCGTCCAGGCACTGGCTGACAATCGGCATCACGTCCTTCTCGGACTGCACCGCCTTCAGCACGTAGTTCTGGATGCACTTGATGCGCTTCTCGTCCAGGTCCTGCAGGTTTTGGAACACGGTCGGAAGCAGGTGATTGTAGTATTTGTTCTGCAAAGGAACGCAATTAGGTATACTACAGTGTAGTAGGTGATGTACTAGAACAAACTCACCTGCCACTCGTTGGTCTTTTGCAGTTGATTGGCGTACTCGTTCTTGGCGTCCTCGCACTGCTGCGCCTTGATCGTCGAGTTCATCCTCTGCTTCTCCACCTCGGCCCTCGACAGGTTGAGATCTTCGTCGGCCTTCTTGTAGGCGTCAAGCGCCCTCTCGGACGCGCCGAACGCCTTCTCGTACTTCTCCTTCGTCTTGTTTAGTAGGATGAGGGAGGACTGTAGCTGGGCCTGGATCCGGGCGCCTTCAGCCAGGTGCTGGAACATACGCGTACGTAAGATGCAACAGTTAAATGGTGCAACAGTCAGCAGGTGCGACAGACATAAACCGGGGGCGATCAGGTCGATCAGGTGCAGAGGGAATTAAATTTCAACGGCATTTGGAACCCGGACTGAATAATCGGTCGATTTGGCATTTCATTGAGGAGGATGCACTTTTTTTCAGTGGCCGTCTCCCGATCGAGTTGGCACTGACCTTCGCAGCTATGGTATCAGTCAGGCTCGGTTTGCACAGTGGGCGGAGCGGTCCGACTGGGAGGAGGAGGCCTACTCCAATCGGCACTATCAGTCAGTCTGTGCTAGGGATGGGCGCTCGTTCAGTTCCGAGCGAACAATAAAGTGTGGCAGCAGTGCGTTATATTTAAAGCTTCACAGTTGAAAAACTTCAACCAATATAGCGCAAATCAAAAGGATTAAGGTGACTATTTAAGCCACATTATTCATAGTTTAGTCTTACGCACTAGTCGGGCCATGAGCAAGTAAAAACGCCATGGCAAAATACGGCGATGTGAGTTGGGCGACGGGACAAGTGGAGACTAGAGACTACCTCGGCCGACTGGCACTCAATCTAAATTTCAATCTCATTTTTTTGACCGACAGCCGAGGAGCTAGCTGCTCTAAATAGCAAAACCCCACTCTTGCGGGATGAGAAATTCGTCCGGCAGACATTGAGAAGCCGGCCGTTAAAAGACCTGCTCAAATGAAATGAGTACAGATGTACAACGCGCCCCGCCGGCCAGGGTTTATGAAGTTTCGAAATTGTTCCGTCACGACTTGATTCGGTATCCGACTGCCGGTAGAATTCGTTTTCTTCCTCTACCGCCGCGATTAAAATTGAAAGCGTGGTGGCAAAAGTACGTATGAACCATACGTCGAATTTGGCGTGCGTTACTTTTTTGGTCTCTCACCTTTCTTCTGTCGTCCTTGAGCTGCTTGACTAGAGTGTTCAGCTCGTGCACCACCTGAGTGCTCAGATTCTCCGCGATGACCTCGTGCTGGCCGGCCTGGTCGCCCAGCTCGTTCAGCAGGTTCTTGTAGGCCTTTGTGTAGGTGAACCTGAAAGGGAAAACAGACAGTGACAAGTCAGTTAGGAGAGGAGGGACACATCAAAAGGACAAGCCGGCTGGACGCAGAAAGAGATCCATCCTGCTTGCTCTAGAAGCTAGCTAGACGGCAGAAGGACTCGCGACGTCTTTTTTCGACGTCCGTAGCATGTACACGATGTAGCAGAGCGCGACGACCGTGTGACATATCTTAATTGGGCGTCATTTGGCGGGCGAGGACGGCAGAGCCTACCGTTTCAAAAGGCC